>JABAHR010000387.1_pt1 | contig 40696 bp, 37 predicted proteins | sample 7062101 | NCBI WGS metagenome assembly JABAHR01 (sample SAMN14534553, study PRJNA622989) | marine sediment metagenome | biome: marine biome [ENVO:00000428]; feature: marine pelagic biome [ENVO:01000023]; material: deep marine sediment [ENVO:00002113] | place: India: Gulf of Kutch | collected...
TTCCGCAAGTGGATGCAGTTCATCAACGATTACAAGAATCACGGAGGCCGGGTGACGCTGGGATCGGACGCCGGTTACATCTGGAAGCTGTACGGCTTCGGCTACATCCGCGAAATGGAGTTGCTGCAGGAGGCCGGCTTCCACCCCCTGGAGGTGCTGCGCGCGGCGACCTTCCACGGCGCAGAGGCGCTGGGAATGGAAGACCGGATCGGCTCGATCCGCCCGGGCAAGCTGGCCGACCTCGTGATCACCGAGTACAACCCTCTGGCCAACTTCAAGGTGCTGTACGGCACCGGGCATTTCCGGCTGGACGACGAAGACCGCCCGGCGCGCGTGGGCGGCGTCAGGTACACCATCAAGGATGGCGTCGTGTTCGACGCCGGGGAACTGCTGTCCGACGTCCGTGCAATCGTGGCGGCGGCCAGGGCGGAGCGGGAGAACGCCGCCGCGCCCTGATTCAGCGGATCGACCTTTGCCGGATCGACCCTTGCCAGGTCAATTCGGACCCATGAACTCCTCGAGGTCGGCGAGGACCTCCTGGGTATGGGTTTCGGGATTCACCTCTTCGTAGTGTTTCGCCACCATGCCGTCGGGGTCGATGATGAAAGACTGCCGCCTGGCCAGTTTTGTCACCTTGAGATCGCGCAAGACTCCGTAAGCGTCGGACATCTCGCCGCCCACGTCCGCCAGGAGAATGAAGGGCAGTTTGTACTTGTCCGAAAAGGCCTTGTGTGAATCCACGTCGTCCACGCTCACGCCAACCACGTTGGCGCCGATGGCCTTGAAGGCGTAGATGTTGTCACGGAAGTTGCAGGCTTCCTTGGTGCAGCCGGGCGTGTCGTCCTTAGGGTAGAAGTACACGGCCAGCCACTGGCCGGAATAATCCGCCAGTGTGTGCCAGTCTCCGTTCTGATCCTGGAGTTCGAATGGCGGCGCCGCGCTGCCGACGGCGGGCGGTTCGCCGGCGAGGGCGGGGGCGCTGCAGAAGAGCAGGGCGGCCAGTAACAACATTCTGTTCATGGTTGACTCCGGGTGTCGTGGTTCGATGATTCTCAGACCGGTGATTTTAGCCGGAGATTACGCGGAATACGCAAGAAAGCGACCGGCGCGGGCCTGCGGTCCGCGACTTCACGAACCGGCGAAGACCACCCGCGGTCGATTGAACAGCGTCGCGGAGAAGAATCCCAGGACCAGGCCCAGCAGCAGCGTGCCACCTATGCACAGCGCCATCCACTCGACCGGCACGGTCTCTCCGCGGACCAGTTCCCCGATCAGCAGGTTTTGCGCGAACATCGGGATGAACATCATCCAGGCCTCCGGCTTGATGGGATTGGCCATGAACAGGATGCTCGGGATCATGGGGATCAGGATCACCAGGCCCATGTAGGACTGGGCCTCGCGGAAACTCTTTGCATAGGTCGCCAGCATGGTCAGCAGTGCGGCGGCGAGCACCGCCACGGGCCCGACCACCAGCAGGATGCTGACGACGGCGTAAGTGGTCAGGTTCAGATCCACCCCCAGCGCGCCGGTCGGCATCAACGGCAGGGCGAAGCGGAACGCCAGCAGCGTCAGGCTCAGGGAGATGAAAGCGAAAAGCGTGGTCGCCGCCATCTTGCCGGTCATGATCTGCCAGCGCGGCACGGGGTTGATCAGCAGCGGCTCGAGCGAACGCCGCTCCTTTTCGCCGGCGGTCGAGTCGATGGCCAGGTGCATGCCGCCGGTGAAGGCGGCGATCATGAGCAGATAGGGCAGGAAAATCATGAACAGCATGCCCCGGCTCTTCGGGGTGGACAGGTCCACGTCCTTGACCATGATGGGGGCGGCCAGGTTGGGTGATACGCCGCGCAATTGCAGGCGCAGAACGCCGATCTGGCTGCCGTAGGCCTGCAGCAGGCCGCGCACGCGGTACAGCGGGATCTCCGACTCGCGCCGGGACGGATCGGCGATGACCTCGACCGTGGCCGGAACGCCTTCCGACCACTCGTCGCCGAACGTATCCGGAATCCGTATGACGACCGGCGCCGTCTGGCTGCGCACCATGCCCTCGGGATCTTCCGGCGGGTCCTGCACGACGACCCCCTGCTGTTCCAGGAAGCCGACCAGGTTGGGCGCGTGCTGCGCGCCCACCACCGGGATCTCGAGGACCTTTTCCGCCCGCTCCATCTGCTTGGAGGCCCCGAACCAGGCCAGCCCGATGAACAGGACGGGGAACAGGATCGGGCCGAGCAAGAGGGAATTGAACACGGCCTTGCGGTCACGCAGGTTTTCACGGATTTCCTTGCCGAGCACGGTGAACAGGCCCTTCATGCCAGCAGGCCCTCCTCGGTGCCGATCAGGCGGACGAAAGCGTCTTCGATGGTGTCGCAGCCGCTCTTGTCCAGGAGTTCGCGCTGGGTACCGTCGGCGGCGATCCTGCCCTTCGCGATGATAATGACGCGGTCACACAGGGCCGCGACCTCCTGCATGATGTGCGTGGAGAGCACGACGGACTGGCCGTTTGACTTCAGGCTGCGGATGTACGCCCGCAGAGCCCGCGTGCTCATCACGTCCAGCCCGTTACTGGGCTCGTCGAGCAACACCGTCTGGGGTTCGTGGATCATGGCCCGCGCCAGCGCCACCTTGACCCTTTGTCCCTGGGAGAAGCCCTCGGTGCGCCGGTCGATGAAATCCTCCATGCCCAGGGTTTCGGAAAGAACCCCGATGCGGTCCCGGATCGTTCCCGGCGCCATGCCGTGCAGCGCGCCGAAGTAACGTACGTTTTCCCGGGCGGTCAGGCGCGTGTACAGTCCCCTGCTGTCCGGCACCACGCCGAGCGTGCGCTTGATCGCCATCGCGTCCCTGGTGGGATCCAGGCCGTCGATGCGGATCTCCCCCTCATCGGGCGGCAGCAGCGAGTAGAGCATGCGCAGCGTGGTGGTCTTGCCGGCGCCGTTGGGTCCGAGCAGTCCGGTGATCTCGCCGTCGCGCACGTCGAAGGAGATACCGCGCACGGCCTTGACCTTCCCGAAGGACTTGTGGAGGTTGCGGACCGTGATCATTTTGATGCCTGACCTTCACGCCCTGTCAGAAAGGCCACATTCGAATTTTTTTCTGTGCAATGCATGTTTGGATGGTCAGAGTTTTCTGTATCAGTTAAAGACCGGTTCGCCTTGATCAGGTGTGAAGGTCACGGATCTGGCCCCAGCAGGCTGGTGAAGAACGGGGCCGGCCGGATGCGGCCCACGCATTCCGTGTCGAGTCCCTGTACCGTGCCCAGTTCGATGAACTCCGTGGCGATCTCGCGCAGGCAGACGTTACGCATCACGGAATGCGACTGGCCCCTGGCCACCAGGCTCACGCTGTTCGAAAAATGCGCCGCAACGCGATCGGCGTAGTGTGGCGGGGTCACCGGGTCGCGTTCGCCGGACAGCAGCAGCGCGGGCACGTCGGAGATCACCGGCTCGTGGAAATCGTCGGCCACCTCGCCGCGCGGCCAGACCCGGCATTGAGCCTCGATGGCCTCCAGGAATACGTTGCCGATCAGGGTGTCGCCGTCGTCCGCGTCCAGGTCCATGTAGGGGAAATCCTCGCTGCAGACCACCGACAATTCCATGCCGCGGGCCAGCATTTCGTTGAGCCCGGTCATCACCAGCATGGCCTGCACGGCGAGGCGTTCGAGCTCACCCGTGTTCAGCGCCTCGTGCACCAGCAGGGGCAGCAGCGCCTGGGTCTCGCTGGCGTAACTGAGGAAGCGGATCGCCACCGCCAGTGTCTCGGCCGTCAGGCGGATGTCCCGGGGCTCGCCGGTGGTCGGGTGGGTGATGGTGATCCACCGCGGCTCGGCCCGCAGCCCCTCAAGCAGGGCATTCAACTCGTCCTCGTGACCCGGGAACAGGCGATTGCAGGTCGCCTCCGCCCGACAATCCTCGAAGACCTCGGCAACGGCCCGGTCGAGCATGCGGGCGTGTTCCTGTCCCAGTGCCAGCGGCATGGGCAGGACGCTGTCCAGCGTCACCGTCCGCACCGCTTGGGGGTATCCGCGCAGGTAGACCTGGGCCGAGCGCGTACCGTATGACACGCCCATCAGGTTGATCTTTTCGTAACCCATGGCCTGGCGGACCAGGTCGTAATCCCGCATGCCGATGGCGGTCGTGTAGAACCGGGGATCGGCGTCGAGGGCTTCCAGGCATTGCTGCGTTTCTTCCGAGATCAGTTCGAGATCGATCTCGGCGTTGAGATCAACCGTCTCCCCGGGCAGGCACTGCAGCTTGTGCGACTGGCCGGTGCCGCGCTGGTCGATCATCACGATGTCACGCTTCTTGCGAATTTTTTCCAGGACCGGTCGCAGCATGACCCAGGCCTCGGAGGCGGCCTGGCCCGGCCCGCCGGCGAAGAAGAACACGGGGTCGGGTTCCGTGTCCGCCCCGGTCGCCTTCGCCACGGCCACGTGGATGTGGATGGCCCGGCCTTCCGGATCGGCGGGATTTTCCGGCACGGCCAGGAATCCGCACTGGGCCGGCGCCGTGTGGATGGTCCCCGGCAGCGCCAGCATGCAATTGCTGAACTCGATCGTGTTCGCGTCGGGGAGGGCGAGCGCGCCGGGTGAGCCGGCCAGCGTCAAAACCGCCACCAGTGCCTTGCGGATCTGTCCCATGAATCCCCTGATCATAGACCGTTCAGCAGCTCAGGGTAAGTAACCATCCCGCCCGAGTCCACAGTTTTTGGCGGCCGGATCTCAATTGACGTGGGAGACCCCTATAATACGCATTTCCTGATGACTTTCCCGGAACCGTCATGCGCGCACTGCAGGTGGAAAACCTGAAAAAGACCTATGCAAACGGCGTCGAGGCCCTGAAAGGCATTTCGCTGGAGGTCGAGGAGGGCGATTTCTTCGCACTGCTCGGCCCTAACGGCGCCGGGAAATCCACCCTGATCGGCATCGTCAGCTCCCTGGTCAACGCCAGTTCCGGCGACGTGCGGGTGTTCGATACCAGTGTCAGCGGCGACCGTTCCGCCGCCATGTCCTTCATCGGCCTGGTGCCCCAGGAACTGAACTTCAACCAGTTCGAGAAACCGATCGAGATCGTGGTCAACCAGGCGGGCTACTACGGCATTCCGCGAAAGGTGGCCCTGGCGCGCGCCGAGAAGTACCTGCGGCAGCTGCAGCTGTGGGAGAAGCACGACCAGCCTTCACGCGCCCTGTCCGGCGGCATGAAGCGCCGCCTGATGATCGCGCGGGCCATGGTCAACGAGCCGCGCCTGCTGATCCTGGACGAACCGACCGCCGGCGTGGACATCGAGATCCGACGTTCGATGTGGGACTTCATCCGCGAGATCAACGAGGGCGGCACCACGGTGATCCTGACCACGCACTATCTCGAGGAAGCCGAACAGCTGTGCCGCAACATCGCGATCATCGACCACGGCGAGATCGTCGAGGACACCAACATGCGCCACCTGCTGAGCAAGCTCGACGTGGAGACTTTCGTGCTGGACCTTCGCGAATACATCGAGCGCGTGCCGGTGCTGGAGGACATGGAGATCACGCAGCGTGACGAATGTACCCTGGAAGTGACGCTGCCAAAGCAGAAATCGCTCAACACGCTGTTCGCCGACCTGGATCGAAACGGCATCCACGTGGTGAGCATGCGCAACAAGGCCAACCGCCTGGAGGAGTTGTTCCTGAGGCTGGTGGACAAGGGGAACGGCGCATGAACGAACAGCTCAAGTGGGTCGGTTACAAGACCATCGTGCGCAAGGAGATAACGCGAATCCTGCGCATCTGGGGCCAGACGGTAGTGCCGCCGGCCATCACCATGACGCTCTACTTCATCATCTTCGGCAACCTGATCGGCCGGCGCATCGGCGAGATGGGCGGCTTCGACTACATGCAGTTCATCGTGCCCGGGCTGGTCATGATGTCGGTGATCACCAATTCCTACGGCAACATGGTGTCCTCGTTCTTCGGCGCCAAGTTCGGCAGGCACATCGAGGAGTTGCTGATCTCGCCGCTGCCGAACTGGATCATCCTGGCCGGCTATGTGACCGGCGCGCTGGCGCGCGGCCTGATGGTCGGCGCGGTGGTCATCCTTGTTTCGCTGTTCTTCACCCGCCTGGAGGTGCAGCACCCCCTGATCACGGTCTCGGTGCTGGTGCTGACCTCGGTGGTGTTCGCCATGGCCGGCATGGTCAACGCGATCTTCGCGCAGAAGTTCGACGACATCGCGATCATCCCGACCTTCGTGCTGACGCCGCTGACCTACCTGGGCGGCGTGTTCTATTCCATCAGCCTGCTGCCGGAGTTCTGGCAGAAGGTATCCACGTTCAACCCGATCCTGTACATGGTCAATGGTTTCCGCTACGGCATCCTGGGCGTTTCCGACGTCAGTATCGGGCATGCCTACGTCATCATCGCGGTGTTCGTGGCCGTGCTGGCCACGGTTTGCCTGACCCTTCTGCACCGCGGCACGGGCCTGCGCAGCTAGCGCCGTAATTATTTGCTGTTGCCTTTTGCAACAAAATTCGCGGCCCCCGGGCCGGCGGCTGGTTTAAACTGGATCATCGATCCCCATATGGCATCTTCATGACCCATCGAGATACACAGCAAGAGCGGGCGCCCTGGAACTGGACGGTCACGCTCACCCTCGGCCTGACCTTCCTGGCGACGATCACCGTGGTGCCCTGGTACGGGATAACGCAGGGCTTCAGCGGCTGGGCATGGCTGTTCGCCGTTCTGTTCCTCGCGCTGAACGGCGTCGGCATCGGCAGCGGCTACCATCGCCTGTGGTCGCACCGCGCCTACAAGGCGCACCCGGCCCTCCGGGTGTTCCTGGCGGTGTTCGGCGGCATGGCCCTGCAGAACAGCATCCTGGTGTGGAGCGCGCGCCACCGCATCCACCACCGCGACGTGGACGACAACGAGAAGGATCCCTATTCCATCGGGCGCGGTTTCTGGTTCGCGCACGTCGGCTGGATGCTCAGGGATTACGAAAGCGGTGAGATCGACTACAGCGTGGTGCCCGACCTGCAGCGCGACCCGGTTGTCGCCTGGCAACACCGCTGGTACTGGCCGCTTTCGATCGGCTCGAACATCGGACTGCCCATGCTGCTGGGCTGGGTGGTCGGGGATTTCTGGGGTGTATTCCTGCTGGCCGGCGTGGCGCGGCTGGTGGTCAACCACCACGTGACCTTTTTCATCAACTCGCTGGCCCACATGTGGGGCAGCCAGCCCTACACCGACGAAAACAGCGCGCGGGACAACTGGTTCATCTCCCTGTTCACCTACGGCGAGGGGTATCACAACTTCCACCACATGTTCCAGAACGACTACCGCAACGGGATACGCTGGTACCACTTCGACTTCAACAAGTGGTTCATTTCCACCTGCGCCCTTTTCGGCCTGGCCCGCGAACGTCAGCGCACCTCCCGGTTCAAGATCCTGCGCGCGCGGCTGAACATGGAGTTCAAGCGCACCCGGCAGAAACTCGCCGAGAGCGGCAACCGGCGCTGGCTGGACATGCTGGAAACCGAGTACGCGGAGTTCATGGAGACGGTTCGGAAGTGGCAGCAACTGCAGGTGCAGAAAATGCAGGAGAGCCGCAAGCTGCTCGCCCGGCACCTGGACACGCGCTACCGTGAACTGGAATTCGCGCTCAAGATGCAGCGCAAGCGCCTGGCGCTGTTGACCGCCCAGCTATCGGTATGAACCCGGGGTGGTAGCCCGGACCGAGGCGAAAAACGCCTCCAGCCGGTCCGGATCCAGCCGGCCCGCATGCCGGATGCCACTGCAGAGATCGACCCCGCAGGGCCGCACGCGGCCGATGGCTTCCCTGACATTGCCCGGGTGCAGGCCGCCGGCCAGGAATACGGGAACCTCCACGGCGTCCCGTATCTGCCTGCTCAGGGCCCAGTCATGCGTGCTGCCGGTTCCGCCCAGGCTCGGCGTCGGCGCTCCCGGCTGTCCCGAGTCGAGCAGGATCATGTCCACCAGCGGCGCGACGCGTCGCGCTTCCGCGACGGAATCCCTTGCCTGGACGTGGATCACCTGCACAAGCCGCACGCCGTGCAGGGCGGCCCGTACGCGCCGAAGGTCTTCGTGCGGTACGTGATCCACCAGTTGCAGTGTCGTCGTCCTGCAGTGTTCATGGTGATCGACGATGGCGACGGCATCCGTCCTGCTGGTCAGCAGGAAGGTCTCGACTTCCCCGCGAACCGCTGCGGCGATCTCCGCGATCAATTCGTCGGCAATGGGTCCGGGCCCGCTGGGCATCTCGGACACCAGGCCCAGCGCCCAGGCGCCGGCGTCGATGGCAAGGTGGGCTTCCCGGAGGCTGGCAATGCAGCAGATCTTGACCCTGGTGTCCGGCATGGGCGACATCTCGGTTCAACGTGGCTGAATGCGGAGTTTAAGAGTTTTTTAATCACTTTTTCATTGGGGCGAAGCTTGACTGTCAGAACCTGAATTGATGCCATGAAAAAGAGGACAAACGGATTTGTCCGTAGTGCAAAAGGAGGGGCAACATGAATACCCGCATTCTTTCAAGGGGCATGCTGATATCGGCGTGTTTTCTCATTCTCACCGCGTTGACGCCGGCAGTCATGGCCGATGGGCTGGCGCAGATCACGCGCGCCTTCTCGGGCATCTGGGACCAGCCACGCCACCAGAGCCAGGGCTTCATCCTTGAGATCACGGAGGACGGGGAGGGACAAAAGATCGGTGTCGCCTACTGGTTTACCTACGGCGATGACCTGTTTTCTTCCTGGTTCCTGGCCGTGGGCCCGGTCGAAGGCGACCAGATCAACATGACGCTGTACGAGGCTTCCGGTATCGCCTTCCTCGGCGGCTCGCTGGAGGGCGACCCGAACGTCGAGGAGATCGGCACCCTCGTCATGACCTTCAGCAACTGCCAGCACGGTAACGCGAGCTGGGAAACCGGGGATCATCCCCTCGGGTCGGGCGACGTGGAAATCAAGCGACTGACCAGGATTTACCGGATGGAATGCAGCGGCGGCATATCGGACGACACCCCGAGCGACGCAAAACCGAACAGGCTCAAGGCCTATCTCATCCCTGCCCGAGATGATGTCTTCGGCGAGGGTGAAGCCCTGTTCTGGGAGCGCACCGACCGTTCCGATTTCAAGGTGGAAGTCGAGGGAGTGCCGGACGAGACCTACACGCTCGAGGTATGCGATGAAGTGCGCGGCGAAATCGTCGTGCTGGCCGGCGAAGGCGAGATCAAGTTCCGCAGCCCGGGCATCGACGGCATGCCGCTGCTGGATTTCGATCCGCGCGACTGCCCGATCGAGGTCCTGGACGGCCTGGGGGTGGCCCTGACCACGGGTGACCAGGTGCTCTCCGTGAACCCGGCCGATCCGGACGACGACGAGGAAGAAACGGAAACGGAAATCGAGGTCGAACTCACCAACACCGGCGTCCTGGGGGGAGCCGAGGGTGAGGCGGAGTATGAAGCCGAAGGCGAGAGCCGAAGCTTCGAGGTCGAGGTGGAGGAAGTCGGCCCCGGACTTTACCCGGTACACGTGGGCGGGCTCGAACGCGGCGTGATCGAGGTCACGGAAGATGAAGGCAAGCTCCGCTGGTCCGATCCGCAGGAAGGAGACGACCTGCTGCTGGACTTCGAGGTCCTGGGTCAGGTGATCGAGGTTTACTTCGACGGGCTCGTGATACTGGAAACGCTGTTCCCGGACGCCTGATCCGGCGTCCGGTATTTCGACTGGCGCGCCGGGCTTGCCCGGCGCGTCTTTTTTCGTGCCGTTCCGGGTTGCTCAGTCGTGATCGTGCCCGCCCGGCCCGTGGGCGTGGCGGTGGTTGAGTTCCTCCTCGGTTGCGTCGCGGACCTCCGTGATCTCCACGTCGAAAGTCAGTTCCTTCCCGGCGAGGGGGTGGTTGGCGTCCACGTCGATGTTGAAGCGGCCCACCTTGACGACCGTCACCTGCACCGGGCCCTGTTCGGTCTGGAATCCGAGAATCTGGCCGGGCCTGGGTTTCTCCATGTTGCCGAGCCGTTTGAGCGGGATGCGCTGCACGTTTGCGTCGTTACGCGGGCCATAGGCCTCTTCGGGGGGCACGGTGACATTGAAGGTTTCGCCGGCGGATTTTCCGAGCATGGCTTTTTCCAGGCCGGGGATGATGTTCCCGGCACCTTGCAGGTACGACATGGGTTGGCCATGGTCGCGGGAGGAGTCGAGTTGCTGGCCTTCAGAGTCGGTCAGCGTGTAATGGAATGAGACGACCTTGTTGTCCTCGATATTCATGGTGCTTCCCATCGGTGTGCAAAGGGCTGCTCGGCGCAGCGGATGCGCGATTATACAGGCGATTCCGGGCTTTGCGGTGCATATCGGTCTTGCGTGGCGGCGCGGGCGCCGATAACGTGATGCCTGCGCCGGGTATCGCGGCGTGTTGTGGAGAGCGCAGATGCACAGATGGTTGACGTTTTTTGCGGGGAGCATGCTGGCTGCCGTGGCGGGCGCCCAGCCCGTGCCGGAGACCGCCCTCGAAGCTGCGGATGAAGAACGGCCGCTGGTACCCGAAGAGCCGTTGCAGATCGAGATCGCCGAATGGCAGGTGCCGTGGCCCGACACCCGGCCGCGGGATCCGGACGTCGCGCCCAACGGCAGCATCTGGCTGGTTGGCCAGGGTGGCGATTACGTCGCGCATTTCGATCCCGTTAGCCAGGAATTTTCCCGCTTCGACCTGCCGCCGGGAACCGGCCCGCACAACCTGATCGTGGACCGCGATGCCTCATTGTGGATCGCCGGGAACCGCCAGGGCTACATCGGTCGAATGAACCCCAACACCGGCGCCATGGCCCGTTTCACCATGCCCGACGAATCCGTCAGGGATCCGCACACGCTCATGTTCAGCGGGCGCAACCACATCTGGTTCACGGCCCAGTGGAGCAATTACATCGGACGCCTGGACAAGCGCAGCGGTGAGGTGGAACTCGCGACCGTGCCCATCGAACGGGCGCGGCCATACGGCATCAGGCTGGACTCGAAGGGACATCCGTGGGTGGCCCTGCTGGGCGCCAACGCCCTGGCCACGGTCGATCCCGAATCAATGGAACTGGAGGTCATCCACACGCCACGCGCCAAGTCGCGACTGCGCAGGATTGCCATCACCAGCGATGACATGGTCTGGTACACGGATTACAGCGAGGGATACCTCGGCCGGTACGATCCGGCGACCCGGGTGTTCATGGAATGGCCCAACCCGTCACCGGATTCCGGGCCTTACGCCATTGCCGTGGACAGCGAGGATCGTCTCTGGTTCGTGGAGACCTGGCCCGATCCCAACCGCTTTGTCGGTTTCGATCCGGTGACAGAGACCTTCTTCAGCATCACCGAGGTGCCCAGCGGCGCCGGTGCGGTGCGGCACATGGTGTATGACGAGCGCACCAACAGCATCTGGTTCGGTACGGACACCAACAACCTGGGCCAGGCGCTGCTGCCGCCGCCCGGAGTTCCGGCGCGGCCGCCGGAACCCCTGGAGGGCGGTGACGCGATGGGCGATCTCATAGACGAGGTAATCGAAGATTCTGATCCCTAGTCCCTAGTCCCTAGTCCCTAGTCCCTGGGCCATGGTCCTTGGACACTGGCAGCAAATCGACCAATCACCCGCTGCGCCGGCCGTCGTCCCGGCCACGATACCCTTCATGCCGATCATGGTCGCGGTAGCGCCCGTCGCCGTAACGTCTGTCGCCTTGGCGCCAACGATCGTGGCCCGAGTGGCCGCGGTGGTGGCCGTAGTGGGGCTTGCGATGCGAGTGGCTCCGCCACCAGGAGCGGTAGTCGGGCCGGTAATCAGGGTAATCCCGGCCGTGGTGGCCGTAGTAATGACCGTGCCGGGAGCGGCACTTGCCCATGGCCTCGTTACGGCGGTCGATCACTACCCAGCCCTTGTGGCGTGAATTGCCGAGCGCCCAGTTGAAGTGCACGTAATAGTCCAGGGACCAGTGTCCGCCATGGAAGCCGCAGTGCACCTGCCGGCTGTGACGGACCTGGCGCAGGGCGGTGTCCGCATAGAACCTGGCCCACTCGTACTGCGTTACGTGGGCGCCCAGGCGCCGGTCGTAATCGGCCAGCGCCGCGGGCGCGATCAGCAGCAGGCATGTCACGATCAGGGGAGTCCTGGTTTTCATAAGTACCTCCGGTGTTTCGACTCGACTCCAGCATAAGCAAGCCCGCTGAAGGGAAACTGAACCGGAAGTGACGGCTGTTCAGCCGGTATTCATTTTTTAATTCAGAGGGTTGCGATGGTCTGGCGAATGGGCACAAGCAAAAGGGCTGCCGGGGCAGCCCCTTGCTCAGCAGGGTGTTGGGCGGGTTTACTGAACGGTCTTGCGGGCGACTTCGTCCAGGCCCTTGGGATCGGTGATCCGGACCTGCTTACGGTCGACCTTGATCAGCCCGCGCTGCTGGAAACGGGCCAGCACGCGGCTGACCGTCTCGGTGGCCAGCCGCAGATAACTGGCGATGTCGCGGCGTGACATGGACAGGATGAACTCCTTGTCCGAGTAACCGCGCCTTGAAAAGCGCGATGAAAGCGACAACAGGAAAAGGGCGATGCGCTCGTCGGCGCTGAGGTCGCCCGCGATGGTCTCGAGTTCGGAAATCCGCTGGCTCATGACCCGGAAAAGCTCCTGCTGGAGGTCCGGCATGTTCCGCGAAAGAGAGGAAACCGCGTTGAACGGCAGCGAGCACACGGCGCTGGTGTCCAGCGCGACCACGTTCGCCAGGTGCCGTCCGGCATGGATAGCGTCCAGGCCGATAATTTCGCCCGGTAAATGGAATCCCAGCACCTGCTCCTGGCCTTCGCGGTCTATGGCGTAGCTCTTGAAGCACCCGGTGCGCACCGCCGCCACGGACTTGAATTCGTCCCCCGAGCGGAAGATGTGCTCGCCGGCCTGGATGGGCCGTGAACGGTGCACGATCTGCTCGAAACGGCTGCGGTCCTCTTCCGAGAGGTCCTTGGGCAAGCACAGTTCGCCGAGCGAACATTGGCTGCAGGCAACCTGGGCCCGGTTCGGCTCACGGCGCGAATCACGAAGTGTGTTGATACGAAGCACGTTGTTCATGTTCTGTCCTCCGCTGTCTCGATGACAGTGTAGGACTAATTGATCTAGATCAGTATTCGGGAAACTACGTAGTCAAAAACGCCCCTGAAATTGGCGTTTTTTTGACTTGGGACAATTAAACCGGAGGCCGGACTCGTGTATATGGGCCCGGCCCCGGCTCCCGGGGATCAGATGACGCGTGAAAAACGCTGCGGCTGGGCCGCCCGGTTCAGGTATTCGTCGAACACCATGGCGATGTTGCGCAGCAGTAAACGGCCAGACGGTGTCACGTTGAAACCGGCGGCGTCAACCTCGATCAGCCCGTCTTTCTCCAGCTGTTGCAGCGATTCCAGTTCGGGCATGAAATGGTCTTCGAACTCGATGCCGAAGCGCGCTTCATAGTCGGGGTAGCACAATACGCCGTGGCACATGATGGATTCGATGATGCTGCGCCGCATCCGGTCCTCGGTGCCCAGGGTCAGGCCGCGCCAGATCGGCAGTTCGCCGGCGCCAACGGCGGCCTGCCAGGTGGGGATGGTCTTCAGGTTCTGGGCATAGCAGTCGCCGATCTTGCCGATCGAGCTGACGCCCAGCCCGATGAGGTCGCATTCCCGGTGGGTCGAGTAACCCTGGAAATTGCGCTGCAGCTTGCCGTTCCGCTGGGCCAGCGTCAGTTCGTCTTCCGGCAGCGCGAAGTGGTCCATGCCGATGTAAACGTATCCGGCGTCGCAGAGCTTGCCGATGGTCAGTTCCATCAGTTCCAGCTTGGTCTCGGGGCTGGGAATGTCGGCCTCGCGGATCATGCGCTGGGAGCGGAACAACTGCGGCAGGTGCGCGTAGTTGTACACCGCCAGGCGGTCCGGCCGCGCCTCGATCATGGTGTCCAGGGTCCGACCGAAAGTCTCTACCGTTTGCAGCGGCAGGCCGTAGATCAGGTCCACCGATATGGATTCGAAACCGACCTTGGCCGCATGCTTCATGAGCCCGAGGGTTTCTTCGACACTCTGGATGCGGTTGACCGCCTGCTGCACGGAGGGTTCGAAATCCTGCACGCCGAGGCTGATACGGTTGAAGCCCAGCTCCCACAGCCGGTCCATGCGGTCCGGGTCCACCGTCCGCGGATCGAGCTCGATGGAGAATTCGCGCTCGCCCGACTCGGAGAGCGAGAAGTGGTCGCGCATGCAGTCCATCAGGCTGGTGATCTGCTCGTCATCGAAGAAGGTCGGCGTGCCGCCCCCGAAATGCAATTGCTGGACCTGGCGGTCGCGATCGAACAGCGTGCCCTGCATCTCCACCTCGTGGAGCAGGTGCTTGAGGTAGGCCTCCCCGTGTTCGGGGTGCCGCGTGATCTTCTTGGTGCAGCCGCAGTAGTAGCAGAGCGAGTGACAGAACGGCAGGTGCACGTACAACGACAAGGGCTTTGGAATCAGCTCCGAATTACTGGCCGCTGTGAACATCTCGTAAGCCACCGCGTCGAATCCCTCGTGGAACTGGACGGCGGTCGGGTACGAGGTATAACGCGGCCCCGCCACGTCATAGCGTTTGATGAGTTCCTGGTCGAAGTGGACTTGTTGAGTCATTTCTAACGGTTACGGGTTGATTCCTGAGTGACAGCAAGCCTAGCCCAGCACCCCGGGATCAATGTTGATCCGAATCAACTGGGGAACTAATTGTGCACTTTTCGTGCAACAATTCGTAGCCCCTTTGATGCAGGTTCCCGCATCTTATCTCCAGTTGATCCATGTCAAGTTGACCGCCACGGCACGTATTTAGACTGTGCCCATCAGCTGGAACCTTCCACTGATGGATTACGATTGTGTTTTGACTCTCCGTAGTATTTATTTCGGCCGGGCCTGAGCCCGGCCTTTTCTTTGCCAGCCCCGGTGTGGTGCTTACAGCAGGTGCCGTAACTCCGGCAGGTATTTCTCCAGTGAACCGGTATTGAAGCTGACCACCTCGTCACCGGCCCGGATCATGCCTTCGTCCAGTAGCTGGGGAATGGCTGCGAGACAAGCGGCCCCCTCCGGGCAGATCCACCAGCCTTTCTCCCGCCATACGGCGGACAGCGTGTCATGGATGGCCTGCTCCGCCACCGCCACCGCCGCCCCGCCGGAGGCCCGGATGATCTCCAGCACCCGAAAATGGCCCACCCCGCCGGGGACGTTGACGCCGAAGGCCAGCGTCTGGCCGGCGGCCTCCGCCGAGGTGTCGGCCGCGCCCGACGCCCAGGCGCGCACCAGCGGCGGCGTGGGCTCGGCCTGTACGCAGATCATCCGCGGGCGATGCTCGTCGATCAGGCCGAGGCATTCGAGCTCACTCCAGGCCTTCCACATGCCGAGAATGCCGGTGCCCCCGCCGGTCGGATAGAGCACCACATCCGGCAGCGACCATGGCTGGCCCGGAGCGGTCGGCTCCGCCAACTCCAGGCCCAGGGTCTTCTTGCCCTCGATGCGCCAGCCCGGTTCCTGGAAGGTGGCGACACTGAACCAGCCCTGTGGAATCCAGTCGCGCTGGAGCAGCTCTCCGGCCTCGCGGATGGTGCCCTGGACGAGCGCCAGGTGAAAACGGTCCGAGCGCAAGGCCAGCGCCGCGACCCGGCCCTGGATGGGCATGGGCGTGTCTTCCGGCATCGCCACCACCGCCTCCAGCCCCGCGGCCTCGGCATAGGCGCACAAGGAGTCACCGGCGTTGCCCTGGGTGGGCACCGCCAGGCGCTTCAATCCGGCCCGGCGTGCCATCGAAACGGTCATCGCCATGCCCCGGTCCTTGAAACTGTGGGTCGGGTTGGCGCCGAAGCCGGGATGGGACCGCCCCTCGTCCTTGACCGACAGCGTGAAGCCCGCCTGGCGGGCGAGCGCATGGTCCCGGTAGGCCCGTTGGGGCGTGCAGCCCTCGCCGAGGGAGACGATATGCTGCCGGTCGTCGGCGTTGCCGATATCCAGTGCCAGCAGTCCCCCGAAACGCCACATGTCGCGGCGCCCCGGGTCGTGCCAGGCGGCACCCGGCCGGTCGACAGCGAGCCGCTCGAGGTCCAGGATGATCTGCACCGGGCGCCGATCCACCGGGCACAGGTTCATGAGGCGGTCGGCGGGGTACTGCGCGCCACAGCCGGTGCACTGCAGGTGGGCGGCGTATCCCATGTCAGTAAGGCAGCAGGCCCAGGGTTCCGGGGACGACCCGCAGGCTGTGGATCCGGCCTTCGAAATCCTGCCGTCCTGCCGGTTGCGTCACCACCGGCACGCCCCGGTCCGAACCGATGTCGAAGGTCTCACCCAGCCCGGCCACCACGGTCACGGTGCGTTCGATGCGCCCGCGCGCCACGGTCTGGCCATCGATGCGGATTTCCATCGTGCCGCCCCGCAGGAACCCGCCGCCATCGTAGTCGAACCGGTAGTCGAGCTGGTGCCGGCCCGGGGACAACGCGCGCTCGGCGCGAACCTCGAACTGGTCGGCGTCACGCTGGTTGAACGCGTGGTGCACCACCGGGACGCCCCGATCGAGGTAGAAGCTCCAGCCGCCAAACCAGCTGCCGAAACCGATCAGGACGCCGCTGGCCGCCGCCGGCACCGTGACCTCCACGCTGATGTCGAAATCGCGGGCGAACAGCGGTGGCGCCTCGGCGAACGGCAGGGAGATGCCGGCGCCGTGGAAGCGGAACTCCTCGCGCGTGTCCCAGCGGGCCAGGTAACGCTCCGCCACGCGCAACGGGCTGCGCCGATCGTCCAGCGGCAACACGTTGTTGCGCTCGGCCTCGGCCCAGAACAGCGCCTCCAGCTCCGCCCGCTTGACGGGCATTTCCGCGGCCAGATCCCGGCCCTGGCTGTAGTCCTCGTCCAGGTGGTAGAGCTCCCACTGGTAACCGTCGTCGGGCGAGCCCGACGGATCGTCCCAGGTCCACGGCGGCACCCGGGGCGTGGTGCTGGCCATCCAGCCCTGGTGGTAGATGGCACGATTTCCGAACAGCTCGAAGTACTGGGTCGTGCGGCGTCCGGCAACACTGGCGTCGTCGAAGGTGTACACCATGCTGATGCCGTCCATGCGTTGCTGCCGTATGCCATCCACCACCTCCGGGGCCGGGATGCCTGCAGCCTCCAGTACCGTGGGCAGGACATCGATGACATGGTGAAACTGCGGGCGGATGCCGCCCGCCGCGGCGATGCCCTCTGGCCAGGATATGACCAGTCCATTGCGCGTGCCGCCGAGGTGCGAGCCCACCGTCTTGGTCCACTGGAAAGGGGTGTCCAGCGCCCAGGCCCAGCCGGTGGGATAGGTCTGGTAGGAGCGCGGGCCACCCATCTCCTCCAGCATGGCCAGCAGATAGGCCTCGGGCTCCTCGATCTCGTTGACCAGCCGGCCGAGCTCGTTCAACGTGCCGTGGACGGCGCCTTCCGCGCTGGCCCCGTTGTCGCCCTGGATGAAGATGATCAGCGTGTCGTCGAACTCGCCCATGCGCCGGAGTTCGTCGAGGACGCGGCCGATCTGGGCATCCTGGAAGGCCAGCGTTGCGGCAAACACCTCCATGAAGCGCTCGTTGATGCGCTTGCGCTCGGGGCTCAGCGAGTCCCAGGCGGGCAGCAGCGCCGGCCGCGGCGTGAGCGTGGCGTGTGCGGGCACCAGCCCGGAGGCCCGCTGGCGCTCGAAGCTCTCCTCGCGCAGGCGGTCCCAGCCCTGGCTGAACCGGCCCCGGAAGCGCTCGATCCATTCGCGTGGCGCCTGGTGCGGCGCATGCGCGGTACCGGGCGAGTACCAGGCCAGGAAGGGTTTGTCGGGGGCGGCGGCATCCTGGTTGCGCAGCCAGCGAATCATGTCGTCGGCCAGGTCCCGGTCGAGGATGTAACCCGGGTCATCCGGCGTGGGGACAGGCTGGATGCCGCGGTACAGGTTGGGCCGGAACTGGTCCACGTCGCCGCCCAGGAAGCCGTAGAAATATTCGAAGCCCAGCCCCGTGGGCCACAGGTCGAAAGGCCCCGCGGCGCTGGCCTGGTGGCCCGGCACGTTGTGGTGTTTGCCAAAAAATGCGCTGTTGTAACCATGGCCGGTGAGGATGCGCGCGATGGTGGCGGCGCTCCTGGGAATGATGCCGTCGTAGCCCGGAAAGCCGGTGGCCATATCGGTGATGATGCCGCTGCCTACCATGTGGTGGTTGCGACCGGTCAGCAGGGCGGCGCGTGTCGGTGAGCACATGGCCGTGGTGTGAAAGCGTGTGTAGCGCAGGCCACCGGCGGCGAGGGCATCGAGCTGGGGCGTGGGCACCGGACCGCCGAAGGTGCTGGAGGCCGCAAATCCCACGTCGTCGGTCAGGATCACCAGCACGTTGGGGGCCCCGGCCGGCGCCCGCGCGGGCGCCGGGTAGTGCGGCTGCGAGTCGCGGTAGGTCTTGCCGATCCGGCCGGCAAAGGCGGGTTGCAGCCGGGGCAGGGCGCGCTCATCGGTCGCCTCCGCCCGCTCCGCCACGAATGCGGGCTGGAAGCTGGGGCCGAGACGGAACCAGGCGGTGCCGAGCAGGAATCCCAGTGCCAGGATCAGGAGGCTCTTGACGAGGCTGCGCATGCCCGTCGAACTAGGGCGCTCCGGCCCCACCCGGGCGGGCGGGCCCGGCGCTGCCCGGTTCCGGGTGTCCTGTCATGATGTGGTTACAAAACTCGGTCATGATCATTACCGACAGTCGCCAGCCCATCCATGCCATGCGCGGTCATCGAGTCCCTCAGCAGGGAGCACCCCCGGGGGCGACTGCTTTTTTTTGCGCGCCGGAGACGTGACAATAGCGTAAACCGTTCTATGGCGGGACACCATGAAGGTTGACGGCATCCACTATCGCTCGATCTGGCTGAACGACGATGGCTGGTCGGTGGACATCATCGACCAGACCCATCTGCCGCACGAATTCATCATCCGCTCGCTGCGCACCGTCGAAGCGGCGGCGGAAGCCATCGCGGCGATGCGCGTGCGGGGCGCGCCACTGATCGGCGCCACTGCCGCCTACGGCCTGGCGCTGGCCATGCGGGCCGAGCCGGGGGACGAGGCCCTGGCGCAGGCCTGTGACCGTCTGCTGGCCACCCGCCCCACGGCCTCCAACCTGCAGTGGGCGCTGGGCCGCATGCACCCGCAGCTGGCCGAGCTTCCCCCCGCGCAACGCGCCGAGGCCGCTTACGCCCTGGCTGCCGCGCTCTGTGACGAGGACGTGGCCATCAACGATGCCATCGGCGAGCATGGGCTGGAGGTGATTCGCGGGCTGTGGGCCGGCCGCGAGGGCGCTGCCGCCCTGCACGTGCTGACCCACTGCAATGCCGGCTGGCTCGCGACCGTGGACTGGGGCACCGCGCTGGCGCCCGTCTACAAGGCGCACGATGCCGGCATCCCGGTGCACGTGTGGGTGGACGAGACCCGCCCCCGCAACCAGGGGGCCGCCCTGACGGCATGGGAACTCAAGGCGCATGGGGTTGCCCATGACGTGATCGTCGACAACGCCGGCGGCCACCTGATGCAGCATGGCCTGGTCGACCTGGTGATCACCGGCACGGACCGCACGGTACGCAGCGGCGACGTGTGCAACAAGATCGGGACCTATCTCAAGGCCCTGGCCGCTCGCGACAACAGGGTGCCGTTCTACGTGTGCCTGCCGAGCCCGACCATCGACTGGGCGTTGCGCGACGGCGTTGCCGAGATCCCCATCGAAGAACGCGACCCGCGCGAGGTGACCGCCATCAGCGGCAAGACGCGCGGTGGTGACATCCAGTCCGTGCAACTCACGCCCGATGGCGTGTCCGCGCGCAACTTCGCCTTCGACGTAACGCCGGCCCGGCTGGTGACGGGCCTGATTACGGAGCGCGGCATCTGCGAGGCCAGCGAGCGCGGCCTGCTGGGGCTGTTTCCCGAGCAGGCGGAGGTTGCGGCATGAGCCTGGAGCTTCGCCGGCAGCTGATCGCCACCGCGGTGGCCATGAATGAGCAGGGCATCAATCGCGGCACCTCCGGCAACCTCAGCGCGCGCGTCGCGGACGGCATGCTGATCACCCCGTCCGGGCAGCCCTATGCGGCGCTGCGGGCCGAGGACCTGGTATTCGTGGACGAGCAGGGCCGGCCGCAGGGCTCCCGTGCCCCCTCCAGCGAGTGGCGCTTTCATCTGGACATCTACCGCCAGCGCGATGACGCCCAGGCCGTGCTGCATGCCCACCCGGTACATTGCGCGGCGCTGGCCTGCATGGGCAGGCCGTTGCCTGCGTTTCACTACATGGTCGCGGTGGCGGGCGGCAAGGACATCCGCTGTGCGCCGTACGCCACCTTCGGCTCGCAGCAGCTTTCGGACCATGTCATCGCGGCCCTGGAGGGACGCAAGGCCTGCCTGATGGCCAATCACGGGCTGGTGTGCCTGGAATCGGACCTGACGCGGGCGCTGGAGCTCGCCCTCGAGGTGGAAAACCTGGCGCACACCTACTGCCAGTGCCTGGCGGTCGGTGAGCCGCGCATCCTGGATGATGAGGAGATGGCGCGGGTGGTGGAAAAATTCCGCGATTATGGTGCCCTTGCCGCGGCAAGGGCCGATAACGACTGACGGCCGGTGGCCGCCGTACACGTCGTGATGGAATCCGCACCGCAACGGCGATGAAGCCATGCGTGCCGTCGCCAGCGACGGCCAGCGCTGGCGGTACCCTCACAGATCAGGCCCGCCAAAAAAAGCGCGGGCCCTGCGGCCCGCGCTTCGATGAGAATGCCTGGCGGTCACTCAGTACCAGGTGAATTCGCCACGCAGGTACCAGGAACCTCCGTCGTAGCCCATCGGCGTGCGACGCGGATACGGCAGCCCGTTGCCCACCCGTGTTTCGATCTTGTTCGGGAAGCTGTCGAACACGTTGTTGGCGCCCGCGGTCACCGACCAGTTGTCGTTGACCCGGTAGGTGGCGGAAATGTCGATGAAGGTCTCGGCCCCGACCTTCTCGCGTGCATTGCGCTCGTCGATGGTGTCGTCATAGTAGTTGGCGCGCACCAGGAAGGTCCACTGGTTGTGGGTGTGGATGGCCGAGGCGTTGATGCGGTTCTCGGGCAGGTTGTTCTCGATGTTGAACACCGTGCCGTCGTTCACCGGGTTCACGCCGTTGACCAGGTTCTGGCTCGCCACCTCGGTCTCGTTCCAGTTCCAGGCGAAGTTGAAGGTGGTATCGGAGCCGTTGGACCAGCCCTTGTTGTATTGCAGCACCAGGTCGATGCCCTGGGTCTCGGTGTTGAGGCCGTTGGTATAGAACGACACCGAGGTGAACAGCGGGTTGACGACCGGGATGTTGAAGGTCTTGACGATCCGGTCATCGACGTCGATGCGGTAGTAGTCCAGGGTGAGCGTCATATTGCTCACCGGGCTGGTGGTGAAGCCGATGCTGAAGTTGGTCGATTCCTCAGGCTCCAGGGCCTTGCCACCCAGGGACACCGCCAGGTCGCTGGTGGGCAGCACCGTGCCCTCCTGCGTTTGCAGCCCGGAGGAGGTGTCGAAGGTGGTCACGATCGATTGCAGGTTCGACTGGCCCGGGGTGGGGGCGCGGAAGCCCGTGGAAGCCGCGCCGCGCAGCGTGAAGGTGTCGGAGACGTTATAGCGGAACGCCAGCTTGTAGTTGTCGGTGGAGCCGAAGTCGGAGAAATCCTCGAACCGCGCCGCGAACTGCAGCAGCAGGCGGTCGCTGACATCCCACTCCAGGTCGCCGTACACGGCCCAGTTGTCGCGGTCGAACGAGCCCGCGACCGAGGGCGGCGTGCCCGCCATGCCGTTGGCGCCGATCGCCGGCGAGGAGTAGTTGGCGCCGGTCTCGGGGTTGATGATCTGTCCCACGCCGGCCCACGGACCCGGCGACCAGGACTGCAGGTCACCCGCCTTGAGCTTGTAGGTCTCTTCCCGCCACTCGCCACCGAAGGCCAGGTTGAGGTTGTCGGCCAACGGCAGTGAGAAGTCGGCATTCAGGTTGAGGTCCTGCTCTTCCAGCGGGGTGGTCTTGAACACCTGGTTGGATTCCGGCCCCCAGCTCGGGTTGAGCGTGTTCCACAGCGTGTAGTCGATCTCGTTGGTGCCGTAGTTGACGCTGAAATCGTACAGCATGCCGTTGTTGAACTCGCCGCGCAGTCCCAGGATGCTGCTGAAGTCGGTGATATCGCCTTCCAGATAGGGGGTGAAGCCGCCCGGGAAGGTGTCGCACCAGCAGAAATTACCCTTCGACGGATCGGTCGGGTCGGTCGGGACCGGCGTCAGCACTCCGCCGCGATCGGGCGAGCGGTAGAAGAACCGGTAGATGTGCTCGTTCTCGGCGTAGTTGCCGAAGAAGTAGATCTCGGAACCGTTGTCCAGCTCGATGGCCGAGTTCCACATGGAGCGGAAGCCGTCGTTCTCCGGGCGCCCCCAGGTCTGGGCCAGCTTGTCGCCGGAATACGGGCTGTCGGTGCCCACGTTGGGGATGCCGGCATCGATCGCGGCCTGGGCGGCGGCCGGCTGGAAGCCGCGGCTGAGCTGCTCGTTGTCCACCCACTCGAAGCTGAAGTTGAAGAAGCCGTTCTCGGTCAGCTCGAAGCCGACGTTGCCGGCCACCTTGATGGAATCCTCGCCTTCGTAGAACTGGCCGTACTGGGCCTGCAGGCGCCCGCCCTGGCTGGAGTCCTCGAGGATGAAGTTGATCACCCCGGCGATGGCGTCCGAGCCGTACTGGGCGGCGGCACCGTCGCGCAGCACCTCCACGCTCTTGATGCCGATGCTGGGCAGTTGCCCGATGTCCGAGGCGTGCGCGCCGTTGCTCATGGCGGCGCCGAACAGCTGGATCAGGGCGGAACGATGGCGGCGCTTGGAATTCACCAGCACCAGGACTTCGTCCGGTGGCAGGCCGCGTAGCGAGGTCGAGCGCACGAAGGAGCTACCATCGCCCGTCAGTGGCGTGGCGGTGTAGGACGGCACCAGGTTCTTGATCAGCTCGGTCATGTCGCCCTGGGCATCCTGTTCCAGCTCCAGGCCGCTGAACGAATCGATGGGCACGGTGGAGTCGGTCGCCGAGCGCGCGGCCCGCCGCGTGCCGGTGATCACGACTTCCTCCAGCATCATGTTCTCGGCCTCCTGCTCGGTGGCCTGTTCGAGCCGGGTGGCGCGATTGGTTTCGGCGTCCATACCGTCCGGTGTGGCTGGGTCCGCAAAGGCGGAAGGCAGCGCCAATGCCGCGACCACGGCGATCAAAACAATGTTCAGTAGCGTCTTCGAGTGTGCGCTCATCGTGATTTCCCCATCGGTGAATGGCTGATTTTTTTTACATAATTCTCAGATCATTCTGCGCCTTTGCGCCGGATGAGTCCAATCGGGTTGGCGTTTCAACGGGTGCCAGCTTCCAGAACGGTGGTGTTTGCGCTAAAAAATAAGCAACAAAAACAGACAGATGGTGTGGGTGACGCCCCGGTTTGGCGCCCGCGGTCGCGGTCAGCGCCAGAGGCGGCGCGTCTCGGCCGCGGTGGCCGGCTGGCGGTGCGGGCCAGGGGCCGAGTCCAGGAAGCGGCGCACCAGCTCGGCGTTATCGCGGGCCAGGCTGCCATCCGGCAGCCACAGGTTGTTCTCGAACCCGAGCCGCACATGCCCGCCCAGGCGCAGCGCTTCGCCCATCATCTGCTGCTCGGTTCTGCCGAAACAGCAGGCCGCCCATGGGAACGCGTCGAGGTCGGCCGCGGCGCGATAGGCCTCCAGCTCGGCCGGGCCGCCCTCCACCCGGCGCGCGTAACTGCCCAGTACCAGCAGGCAGAATGGCCGTTCCTCGGCGAACAGCCCGCCGCGCCGCAGCCGGTCGAAGCGACGCAGTTCCGCCGGTGAATACAGGATGTATTGCGGCCAGATGCCCTCGGCCTGCAACCAATCGAAAAAGTGCCCGGCTCGCTCCTCCTGGCCTTCGTCGGGGCAGAGTTCGTTGAGCGCCAGCGACACGGCCTCCGGGCGCAGTTGCCGTACGGTATCCATCTGCTGTTCGGGGCGGTACCGGCCGACCGCCTCGGTGGTGACCTGGATGATCAGGTCCTCGCCCACGGCCGCGCGCACCGCGCGGATCGCGGCGCGGTAGCGGTCCGGGTCCAGCGTGTGCAGGCCCGCGGCGTCGCGCACGTGCAGATGCAGCACCGCCACCCCCGCGTCCACCAGCCGCCCGGCCGTGTCGGCGATGGCGGCGGGAGTCAGCGGCAGTGCCGGATGGTCGGCGGTGGTGCGCCGCGCGCCGTTGGGGGCAGACATCACGATGACCCGCCGCCGGGCGAATCTCCGGTGGCGGGGCTCAGTCATACGGGATGCGTTTCAGGGTCCGCGCCAGCTTTTCCACCAGTTCGGAAATGTGCGCTGGCTCGCAGATGTAAGGCGGCGCCAGCAGCACGTGGGCGCCGTCGCGGCCATCTGCCGTGCCACCGCCGGGGTAACAGATCAGACCCTCGGCCATGGCGGCGTCCTTGATCTTGCCGGGCAGGCCGAGTTCCGCCTTGACCGGAGCCTTCGATGCCCGGTCCCGCACCAGCTCCACGCCACGGAACAGCCCGCGACCGCGGATTTCCCCGACGTTGGGGTGTTCGCCCAGCACATCTTCCAGCTCCGCCTGCAGCTGTTGGCCGAGGACCTGGACCCTTTGCACCAGGCCCTGTTCCTCGATGGTGCGCGTGACGGCGAGTGCGGCCGCGCAGGCCATGGGGTGTCCGACGTAGGTATGACCATGCGTGAACGAGCCCAGGGTTTGCGTGATCGCCTCGTGCACAAGCCCCCGGGCCAGCGTGGCCCCGATCGGCTGATAGCCGGCGCCCAGGCCCTTGGCCAGCGTGACCAGGTCCGGGGTCACGTCTTCCTGCTCGAACGCGAAAAAGGACCCGGTACGCGCGCAGCCCGCCATCACCTCGTCCAGGATCAGCAGCACCTCGTAGCGGTCGCAGATCTCGCGGATGTGACGAAAATACGCGCCCGCTGCGGTCACCGCTCCCAGCGAGGCGCCCACGACGGTCTCGGCCATGAACGCCGCGATGCGGTCGGGGCCGTACTGCAGGATGGTCCGCTCCAGCGCGGCGGCACTGCGCTGGCCATAGGCGTCGAGGTCCTCGTCGGGGCGCTGGTGGCGATACGCATAGCAGGGCTCGATCCGTGGCCATTCCTGCAGCAGCAGCTGATAGGGTTCACGCCGCTTGACATGACCGGTGACGGACAGCGCTCCCAGCGTGTTGCCGTGGTAGCTCTGCTGGCGGCTGATGACGATGTGTTTGTCCTGCCGCCCCATCGCCAGCCAGTACTGCCGTGCCATCTTGATCGCGGTTTCGTTGGCTTCCGAGCCCCCGGAGACGAAATACACCCGGGCATCGGGCTCGCCGAACAGGCGAGCCAGCCGGGTGGCCAGCGCCTCCTGCGGTTCGTTGGTGAAGAACGCGGTGTGGGCGAAAGCCACCTTGTCCAGTTGCTCGCGGATGGCGGCGGTCACGGCGGGGTGCGCGTGTCCCAGGCAGGAAACGGCCGCGCCGCCGCTGCCGTCCAGGTATTGACGGCCCTCGGCGTCGAACAGGTAGACCCCTTCTCCCCTGACGGCCTCGGGATACGCGTGTTTCGGATTGCGGTAAAAAACGTTTGCCATGGAAAAGCCCGCCCGGGCGAGCACGCCGCCGATCGCTGTGCGCTGGCGGGGATTGTCGCAGAACTGGCCGCGCGTTGTCAGGGCCAGCCGGCGGCCGATGCCGACGCGCCCGGACCGGCTCAGAGCGTCAGCGTCACCCCGATGCCGCGTGCCCGAGCGCGCTCGAGACACTCCGCGGCGGTCGCCAGATCCTCCAGCGCGACGCCGAGGTTGAAGGACAGGATGCGTTGCCCGGGCCCGGTGCGGCGGCCCTGACCGCTGGCAATCAGGCGCGGGATGTCGGTATCCAGCCGCGCGACGCCGGTGAACTTGCCCTCGGTGCGCTGCGCCTCCTGGAGCTGGGCGATGTCATCGGTCATGACGATATCCATGGCCTCGATGCACGCGTCGGTGACGTAGGAATCGTAGTCGATGGTCACCACCAGCGCGCCCGGCGCAATCCATTCCGGCTGGATGGTCGCCGCGCGCCGGGTCTGGATGGGACCGCCCGTAATCACGATGTCCGCCTCGCGGATCGCCTCCCGGGCGCTCGGCGCGCCGGCGACCGCGAGGCCATTGAATTGCCCGTCCAGTTCGTCGATGAATTGCTTTTGCACCGCCGGCGCGATGTCGAACACCGTGCACTGCTCGAGGCTGCCCACTTCGGCGGCCAGTGCCTCGAGATGGGCCCGGCCCTGCAGGCCGCAGCCGAGGATGGCGAGCCGCCGGGCGCCGGCCCGGGCCTGGTAGCGCGCCACCAGCGCCGAGGCCGCTGCGGTCCGCCGCCCGGTGATCCAGCGGGCGTCCATGATCGCCAGCATGCGACCGGTTTCGGCGTCGTTCAGCAGATACAAGCCCTGGATATAGGGCAATCCACGCTCCGGGTTGTGCGGGTCGCCGGTCTGCCACTTGCAGCCGGCGTAGCCGAGCGCCGGGCTGGCCGTGACCATGGCGCTGCAGAAACGATCGCCCTCGGTATGGAAGAAGATTTTTGGTGGCATCTGCACCTGGCCCGCCGCCTGCTGCCGGAATGCCCCTTCCAGCAGATCGATGAGGGCCGGCATGTCGAGGCCGAGGGATTCCAGCTGCGCGTGGTTGAGGTAGAGGATCTGCTCCATACCCGCTTGACTCGCTCAGGGCGCGGTGCCGGGAAAAGGCAGGAAGTTCGGGCCTTCCCCAAGCGCCTCGTCGATTCGCAGGTAACGATTATACTTGGCCGCATGCTCGCCACCGGCCGGCGAGCCGCACTTGTAGCTGTGGCAGCCCCAGGCCACGACCAGGTCCGCCAGCGTGTCGTCGGGGCTGTCATAGGTGCGGCACGAACCGATCATGGCCAGGCCCGCGGCCCGGCACCCCTCGGTGAACGCCGCGGTGCGCGTGACGGTGCCGCACATGTTCAGCTTCACTACCGCCGCGTTGATCGCGCCCCGCGTGGCGGCCATCTGCAGGCGTTCCCAGCGGCCGGCCAGCAGGTCGTCACCGGCCACCAGCACTCGGTGCCCAAAGGCTTGCACCTGTTCGCAGTAGAGCTCCACGTGATCCTCGAAAAAGCCGTCCTCGACGTAGAACAGGTCGAAACGTTCAATGAGGTCCGCCAGGTGTCCGGCATGCTCGGCAGGACTGCGGCGCACCCCCTCGCGGGCGTAACAGTAGGCCGATCCATCCCACAGGTCGGCCGCCCCGACGTCCAGGCCGATCCGGAAGCGGATGCCCAGGGCAGTGGCCGATTCCCGGCATGCCTGGTGCAGGACCTCCAGGCAGGTCACGTCGTCCAGCGCCGGCAGCCAGCAGTATTCCTCGTCGCGGCCACCGGCAAAGCCCGGGTCGGCGTCTCTTAACAACACGCCGGTGCGGTGGAACACGTCCGCCACCGCCTGCAGTTCCTGCCAGGTCGATTGACAGCCGATCGGGAGGATGACGTGATCCTGCAGGTCCGGCGTGCGTCCCCGCCAGCCCGTGTCGCCCATGGTGGCCCCGCCGCCGATGATGTTCGGCATCTGGTGGGGGACGCCCGGCGTCCGCCCGCCGGCCTGGTGGCGGTACAGGGGCTGGCCCGCACTGGCTGCCGCGGCCTTGGCCACCGCCATGGAGACTGCCTCCACGGTGTTGCCGCCGAGGTGGGTGAAGTCGTCCGTGCCATCCAGCCGCGCCAACACGGCGTCGATCTCGCGCTGATCATCCACGTCGCGGCCTACCAGGGCGTTCCGGATCACCGAATTGATGCATTCGATGCTGCCTGCCACGCCACCGACCGGAAAGTGGTTGATCTCGTACTTGCCGGAGCTGCGGGGATCGGCATAGGAAGGGGCGGCCCGCACGCGGGCATTGCGGGTGGTCACGACGACCTCCAGGGAAGCCCGCGCACCGCCATCGAGGATGGGGCGGGCGCAGATATCGCGGATTTCGTTCAAGGGCGGTCGGGCCTGTCTCGCGAGCCGGAATGGGTGGCGGTGCCGCCATCTGAGCCCATGCGTCGCGGGAATGCAAGCCCGGGTGATGGGTGGGGGCGCGGGGTGCAGGCGGCCCCGTGGGCGCGCTGCTGCTAGGTGCCGCGGCGGTCCACCGCGATCACGAGGTCGTCGAGGGCCCTGCCGGTGGTAACCGGGTATCCGCCGGCGGAGTCGAGGCGGCGCAATGCCTGAGGCAGCCTGCTCACGGCGGCGGCTGCGCGGTCCCGCAGCTCCGCCAGGCTGTCCGCCGCGCCGACCCGGCGTCCGCCACGCATCACGGCCCGCAGCAGGGGCACACCGTCGAGGGGGTCATCGGCCAGCGTGAGCACGTCGCCGCACATCACGCCGTCCGCATCGAAATGCCGGAAGACCTGCTTGCGGCCCGGGAAGGTGGCCTTGCCCTCGGAGCGCTTGCGCCGGGGAATGCCCGCGTACTCCACCAGCTTGTAGGCGCAATCGAGATAGGGACAGTCGCTGGATGTGTCGAGGTGCGTGCCGACGCCAAAACCGTCGATCGGTGCGCCTTCGGCCAGCAGGCCGGCGAGCTCGTACTCATCCAGCCCGCCGCTGCTGAAAATGCCGATCTCGCGGCAGCCACCGTCGTCGAGGATTTTTCGCACCCGCCGCGCGTGCCGGGCGAGATTGCCGCTGTCCAACCGTACTGCCTTGACCGTGATGCCGTCGGCCCGCAGACGCCCGGCCAGGTCCACCACCTTGTGCGCGGCCGTCTCCGTGTCATAGGTGTCGATCAGCAGCACGACATTGGCGGGCTGGGCGCGGGCGAAGTGCTCCAGCGCTTCCGCCTCGACGTCGTGCGCCTGGACGAACGAGTGCGCCATGGTGCCGAACACCGGAATGCCGAACTCCACGCCGGCCTGGACCGTGGCGGTGCCGTCGAATCCCGCCAGGTAGGCGGCGCGGGCTGCCAGCAGGCCGGCCTCGGCACCGTGGGCGCGGCGCAGGCCGAAATCCACCAGCAATTTGTCGGGCGCTGCCTGCACACAGCGTGATGCCTTGGTGGCGATCAGGGTCTGGAAGTGCAACAGGTTGACGATGCGGCTCTCCACCAGTTGCGCCTCGGGCATGGGCGCGGTCACGCGCAGGATCGGCTCGTCGGGGAAAAACACGGCACCCTCCGGCATCGCGTGCACGTCGCCGGTGAAGCGGAGGTCCGCGAGGCGCTCCGCAAAGCCTTTCGCGAAGAAACCGCTGCGGGCCACCCACTCCAGCTCGCGGGTGGTGAAGCGCAGGTTTTCGAGGTATTCCAGCACCTGCTCCAGGCCAGCGGCCAGCAGATAGCCGCGCCCGTCGGGCAGCTTGCGGGCAAAGAATTCGAAGGCTGCCGGCTCCTCCATGCCGTAATGGAAATACGCCTCCAGCATCGTGAGCTGGTACAGGTCGGTCAACAGGGCGTTGCGGGCGATGGTCATGCGCGCAGCGCTCCGAGCGAGAGGGGCAGGGCGCCGAGTTCGAGCATGGTCTTGCGGGCGCGGCGCCCGTCACCCGGGTCGACGTCGACGGCGCGCACCGCGTCGTCCAGCAAGAACACCCCAAATCCGAGCCGCAGGGCGTCCCGCACCGTGTTGAGCACGCAATAGTCGGTGGCCAACCCGCCGATGAACAGGCGGCGGACGCCAAGCCGCCGCAGCCTGGCGCCGAGGTCGGTGTCTTCGAATCCGGAATAGGTATTCTGCTCCCGGCCGGTGTCCTTGGAGATGATCGTGACGTCTTCCGGAAGCGCGAGGTCATCGGCGAAGCGCGCGCCCGCGCTGCCCGCCACGCAGTGCGGTGGCCACGGTCCTCCCTGCCCGACGAACGAACAGTGGTCCGGCGGATGCCAGTCGCGGGTTGCGAATACGGGCAGGCCCCGCGAGCGGAACAGGGCGATGTACCCGTTGAGGGGGGGCACCACCTCGTTGCCGCGCGGTACCGGCAGGGCGCCGCCCGGCAGAAAGTCGTGCTGCACGTCTACCAGCACCAGGGCATCGGATGCCTCGAGTTCGACCGGATCCCGCACGCTCGCGCCTCCCCTGCCATACCGCCCGACAGAAGGCTTCTACTCAAGCAGATGGGGTGGTTGGCGGACACAATAAAGGGCGGTCGGTCAAGCGAGCGAGCGGTTTCTGGCCGGGCGGCTGGATTGGGTGATGCAAATCACCCCCCAACCGGCCGCTATCTGCTACCAGTGGGGCGTGTCCCGCGCGGCAGGTGACCACCGGGGCGAATGGTATGCGCATCACGCTCAAACACGGCATCGACTTTCCGCGCGCCGGCGGTATCGCGCTGGATTCGGCTGCGGCTCCGCCGGTCGCCAGTATCGCCCTGTACGCGGACGACTATGGTTCCCTGCGGGCCCGGCCCGCGGTCGCGGTGGGTGACCGGGTGCTGGCGGGCATGCCGGTGATGCGCGACCGGCGGCATCCCGAGGTCGCGCTCATCTCGCCGGTGACCGGCCGGGTGCGCGAGGTTCGCATGGGTCCCCGCCGGTCGCTGCAAGCCGTGGTGGTGGCGACCGATGGCGCGGCTCCCGAAGCGCTGTCCGTAGAGGCCTCCGCCGCCGACGAGGCCGCCATCGAAAACATCCCGCGCGGGCAGCTGCGCGAGCGACTGCTGGCGAGTGGGCTGTGGGCGGCGCTGCGGGAGCGTCCCGGCGACCGGGTGCCGCCGCCGGACGGCCACGCCGACGCAGTGCTGGTGAGGGCCATGGACACCGAGCCGCTGGCGCCGGACCCGCTGCCGCTGCTGGGCCCGGCATGGCAGGCGTTCCGGGCCGGTCTGGTCGCCCTGTCGCGATTCGCAAAACACCGTGTGTGGGTGTGCACGGCGCGCCGGCTCGAGTGGCCCACGGCCGACTTGCCGGCCAAGGTCCGCCAGGCGGTGTTTGGCGGCCCGCACCCCGCCGGCTTGCCCGGCACCCACATCAGTCGGCTGACGCCCCTCAGCCCGGGCCGCACCGCATGGCACGTGGATTGCCAGGATGTGATTGCCGCCGGTGCCCTGTTGCTCACGGGCCGCCTGCCCCTGAGACGGGCCATCGCCATCAGCGGGCCTCATCCGCACGCGGCGCGCTGGGTGTGGGCGCCACCCGGCGCCAGGATTCGCGACCTGCTGCGCGGCGCGGAGCGCGACGCCGAGTGGATCATCTCCGGCTCACCGCTGGCCGGCCGAAGCGCGCGCAAACCTTTCGAGCACCTGGGGCGGTTTCATCGCCAGGTAACCGTGCTCGGCGGGCCGTCCGGACCATCCCCGCCCGAAGCTCCGTGGTGGTCCCGCCTCGGGCTGCACGCCGCCAAACCCGGCCCGGCGCTGGGCATGGTCCCCGATGCCGGCCTGGAGCATGCCTGGGCGCTGGACGTGCCAGTGGCCCCGCTGCTGCGGGCCCTGATGGTCGGCGACCTGGATACGGCCGTGGCGCTGGGGTGCCTCGACCTCGGTGAGGAGGATCTGGCGCTGTGCACCTTGTTGTGCCCGGGTGGCCATGACTACGGCGCCTACCTGCGGGAGGCGCTGACGCGGCTTCGGGAGGAACTGGCGGCATGATCGCGCGGGATGCACGCTGGTGGGCCCGGTGGCGACGTGTCGACGACGCGGCCGAGCCTGCGCGCCGCGCTGGCGCATCGATGGCGGTCCACCTGCACGCCGGCACGCGCCTGCCGGCGGTCCACCTGCAGATCATGCTGGCCTCCGTGCCGCTGGCGGTGATGTGGGTCTGGAACTCTGGTTACCAGCTAAGGCACGCGACGCAGGGTGTCGGTGCGGTATCGGTTCCGGACTGGCGAAACCTGTGGCTTCCAGGCGCGCAGGCGGCCGACTGGATGATCGGAATGGCCCAGTTTCTGCCGCTGCTGGCCACCAGCCTGGCCTGCGTGCTCGTGCTGGAGATGTTGTTCGCGGCCGTGCGGCGCCGGGCCGTGGAGCCCGGCTGGATGGTGCCGGCCTGGTTGTTCACCTTGCTGCTGCCCGCAGGCGTCGGCCTCTCGCAGGCCATGTTCGCCATGGGTTTCGGGCTGGTGTTCGGCAAGCTGATTTTCGGGGGCGCCGGCAAACACCTCGTCAGCCCGGCCCTGCTGGGTGGCCTGTACTTGCGCACGGCCCACCCGGAGGCGTTCATGACGGCGCCCGCCGGCGGCGTGGTGTCTGCCGAGCTGATGCAGACTGCGTGGGAGCGACTGGCGGATGGCGGCGTGGCTGCGCTGCAGGCGGCCGGCATTGGCTGGATGGAGCTGTTCGTCGGCCAGGAGGCCTCGGCATTTGGTGCCACCTCGGCACTGGCCTGCCTGCTGGGCGCGGCGTTCCTGATGTGGAGCCGCGCCGTGGCATGGCGGATCCTGGCTGGCGGCATGCTGGGCCTGGTCGCCGGCGTCTGGCTGCTGGGCATGCTGATGCCGGCCTCGCCCGTGCTCACCGCCGGCTGGCACTGGCACGCCGTGCTCGGCGCGTTTGCGTTCGGCCTCGTATTCCTCGCGGCCGATCCGGGATGCACGCCCCTGACCCGCGGCGGACGCTGGTTCCTCGGCGGTGCCGCGGGGGCGCTGGCAGTGGCCATCCGGGTGCTGGACCCGGCTCATCCGGACGGGGTCTTGCAGGCCATTCTGCTGGCGGCCCTGTTCGCACCGCTGGCCGACCACCTGGCGGTGTGGCGTGCGGCCCGGCGCCGCCGGCGGCGCGAGGAGGCCTGGCCATGACCCCGGAGCGCCCCGCCAAAACCCTGCTGGTCGCGGCGGGCGTGGCGGTATTCTGCTCGCTGATGGTGTCAGCGGCGATCGTCTACCTGCGCCCGGCACAGGTGGCCTGGGAGGAAATCGCTCGCAGCCGGACCGTACTCTCCCTGGCCGGGCTGCTGCCGGAAGGCGCGTCCGCTCCGGATCGCATGGTGGCCATGCGTTTCCGGGAGCTCGAAGTGCTCGTGGCTGACCTGCAGCGCGGGCAGTTCGATGACGCCTTCGACGGGCTGTCGTTCGATATGGATGCGGCCTGGGCCGACCCGGCCATGCTGACGGATATCCCCCGTGCAAGCGACCTGGCCCGGCTCGGGCAGCGGCCACGCCGGATGCCGGTTTACCTGCGGATGGAGGCGGGTGCGATCCGGGCCGTGGTGCTGCCCATCCGGGGTCAGGGTATGTGGGCCCCCATGCAGGGTTACCTGGCGCTGGAGGGCGATTTCACCACCATCGTCGGCATCGCCATCGAGCAGCACGGAGAGACGCCGGGCATCGGCGAGCGCATCACCGATCCGGCCTGGCAGGCGTCATGGATCGGCAAACGGGCGTTCAGCGAAGCGGGTGAGGTGCGGATCGCGGCGGCCGGCGATGGCCGTGTACCCCGGGAGCGGGCGGCGCAGCACACCTTCGATGCGATCAGCGGCGCCACGGTGACGGTGAGCGCGGTCACCGACATGGTCAGCTACTGGTTGGGCGGGCATGGCTACGGGCCGCTGCTGCAGCGCCTGCGAACGGCGGGAGGGCAGCCGCCATGACCTCGAGCCGTACCCTGTTCGGGCCCGTACTCGACCAGAACCCGATCATGGCGCAGGTGCTGGGCGTCTGCTCGGCACTGGCGGTGACCCGGGAGCTCGAGCCGGCGCTGGTCATGGGGGCCGCGGTGACCTGCGTGCTGGCCTATACCAATGTGGCGGTCAGCCTGATGCGCGGGGTCATGCCGCGCAGCATCCGACTGATCCTGGAGGTGACGTTGATCGCCTCGGCGGTCATCGTGGTGGACGAATTTCTCAAGGCCTATGCACCGGACACCTCGCGCGTGCTGACCGTGTTCGTGGGCCTCATCATCACCAACTGCATCGTACTGGGGCGTGCCGAGGCATTCGCCATGCAGCGCCCGGTGCTGCCCAGCCTGCTGGACGCCATCGGCAACGGCCTGGGTTACGCATTGGTGCTGGCGACGGTCGCCGCCTGGCGCGAGCTGTTCGGCGCCGGCACGCTGCTCGGCCGGCCCATGTTGCCCGCCACCGATGCCGGCGGCTGGTTCGAACCGAACCGGCTGATGGAAAAGCCGGTCAGTGCGTTCCTGCTGATCGGCTTGCTGATCTGGTTGCTGCGCGGTCTGCGGCCGCGGCTCCGCGAGGAGGTGGCCGGGGATGCGCCGTGGCGAGACCAGGAGGCCCGGCCGTCATGACGCATTACCTCGGCATCATCTTCGACGCGATGTTCACCGGCAACCTGGCATTGACCTACCTGCTCGGGATGTGCACGTTCCTGGCCGTGTCCCGGCGCGTGGGCACCGCCGTAGGCCTGGGACTCGCGGTGATCGCGGTGCAGAGCTTGACGGTGCCTCTCAACCAGTTGCTTTTCGAACGCCTGCTGACCCCTGGCGCGCTCGCTTGGGCCGGGCTGCCGGAGGTCGACCTGCGCTTCCTGAAACTGATCCTGTTCATCGGCCTGATCGCGGCCCTGGTGCAGGTGCTGGAGATGATCCTCGAGCGCTATGTGCCGCGTCTGCATGCCGCGCTCGGAGTCTATCTGCCGCTGCTGACGGTCAATTGCGCCATCCTCGGCGCGTCGCTGTTCATGGTGCAGCGTGATTACTCCGGGCTGGAGAGCGCGGCGTTCGGTTTTGGCGCCGGTGCCGGTTGGGCCCTGGCGGTGGTGGGGTTTGCCGCCATCCGCGAACGGCTGGTGTACAGCGACGTGCCGGCCGGTTTGCGGGGGCTGGGGCTGGCCTTCATCGTCGCGGGCCTCATGTCGCTGGCGTTCTCGGGCCTGGCCGGGCTGGGGGGGTGAGCGCGATGGGCACGGGTTTGCAGGTATTGCTGGCCGGCACGGTGGTTTTCACGCTGGTCGTGCTGTTGCTCGCGCTGGCCGTGCTGGGCGCCCGCCGGGTGTTCGCCCCGTCCGGCGTCGCGGTGGTGCGTATCAACGGCCGGCGGGTGGCCCGGGGCCCGCTGGGATCTCGCCTGCTGAGCCTGCTGATGGACAATGGCGTCTACCTGCCGGCGGCCTGCGGTGGCCGTGGCGCATGCGGTCAGTGCCGGGTCGAGGTCGTGGGCGACGCGCCGCCATGGACGGCCGTGGAGGCCGCGCACCTGACCGCGCGGGAGGTGTCGGCGGGCGTGCGCCTGGCATGCATGCTGGTCCTGCGGGAAGACCTGCAGATCACCGTGCCGGAGGCCTTGCTCGGGGCGCGGCGCTGGGCCTGTCAGGTGCAATCCAGCCGCTGTATCACCACGCTGATGAAGGAGATCGTGCTCCGGTTGCCGACCGGCGAGCAGATGGCATTCGAGGCCGGCAGCTACGTGCTGGTGGAGGCGCCGCCGCACCGCGTCCGGTTCGCGGATTTCGATATCGACGCGGCATATCGTCCGTATTGGCAGCGCCTCGGCCTGCTGGAACTTGCCTCCATCACCGCGGAACCGGCCCTGCGCGCCTACTCGCTGGCCAACCCGCCGGCCGAGGGCACCGAGTTGGTGCTCACCGTGCGCATCGCGTTGCCGCCGCCGGACACGCCGCCCGAAACGGCGCCCGGCCAGGTGTCGTCATGGCTGTTCAGCCTCGTGGCGGGCGACAGCGTGCTCGTCTCCGGGCCGTTCGGCGCGTTTCGCGCCAGCGACAGCGACCGCGAAATGGTGCTGATCGGTGGCGGTGCCGGCATCGCACCAATGCGCTCCATCATCCTGGACCAACTCGAGCATCGCTGCACGGGGCGCCGCATCAGCTTCTGGTACGGAGCGCGCAACCTGCGCGAGCTGTGCTATCGGACGCAGTTCGACGCGCTCGCCGCTCGCCATGGCAACTTCAGGTGGCACGCGGCCCTGTCAGAGCCGGAGCCGGGCAGCGCCTGGCAGGGGCCGGTGGGATTCATCCACGACGTGGTGCGGGAGCGCTTCCTGGGCGCCCTCCCGGCGCCCGAGGACCTGGAATACTATGTGTGCGGGCCGCCGCTGATGAACGTGGCGGTGATCCAGATGCTCGAGGACCTCGGAGTGGATCGCGACGGCATTTACCTGGACGATTTCGGAGAACCCACATGACTGTCTTTCTGTTAACGCTGGTCATATTCGCCACCGCAATGGCCCTGATGCGGCTCGGATCGTGGCTGGGCCGTCCGGTGTTCGAGCACGGCTGCGGCCTGGCCGCACCGGGCGAGTCCTGTCGGGCCTGCCGGCGGCATCGCTGTGCGCACGGCCCGACTCCGGGCGGAGGTGCGCAACGGGAGACGCCGCCATGAAGACCATGCCCAGGGTGCGGGATTTCCATTCTGCGAAACCGATCACGGTACACCGTGAAACCGGGATCATGCGGGCCGTGCACCTGATGCTCAAGCACGACATCTCCGGCATGCCGGTGGTCGACGATGCGGGTCGCCTGGTCGGCATTCTCACCGAGCGGGACTGCATCGGGGTGGCGGTATCCGCGGGCTATTTCGATGAGCCGGGCGGCAAGGTATCCGACTACATGACCCGGGAGGTGCAGACGGTCGGTCCGGACGACAGCCTGATGGACGTGGCGCGCCGCTTCGTGGGGTCCCCGTTTCGTCGGTTCCCGGTGGTCGAGGGGGGGCAACTGCTCGGCATTATCGGCCGCCGCGACTTCCTGCGCGCGATGCGCGGCCGACGCCCACGCAGATGGCTGGATTGGCTCAGGAAGGAGTAATCAGCAGGAGCGCTGATTGCTTCACCGGGGCCCCGACTTTCACCGCAAGGTGGGGGGTGAAGCAACACCGCTCGCGGTCGCAGTGCGGTGCATGGCCAGCCGCCAGATTAGCCCAAGTGTGTGAGCAAGTCATCCGGACTGGCAACTGCCCAGAAGAAATCAAACACCTTCGGCACGGGGATCACGTAAAACATGCCTTCGCTCGCGCCGCGCTCCTGCTGCTTCCAGAGCCGCCTTCTGCCATCGAGCATACGAAAGCGCTTTTTGCCCGGGTTTCTGAGTTCCGCGAGGATGCCGGGGAAAGAGGGGTCGGCGCTGCGATATCGATCGGTTTGGCGAACATCATACCGTTCCTCGTCCTCATGCTTCTGAAACCAGATGTCATCAAAGGGGATTGTCTCGGCCTTCATTTGGGTCGAGTTGATGAAGTCTACGATCTGGTTGACCAAGAAAAACCCGTCAATGTCCAGTACCCGGTTGGGGCCGATGCACGGGTGGCCCGGAACTTTTCTGCCAGGGGGTATCAGGCAAACGCGGCGCAGGTAAAAGTTTCCAAACTGGTCTCGAAAAACGTACAGATCCGCAATGTTGGTATCAAACTGCATGGCTCAGCCGGCGTTAGTTCGATCTTATTGATCGCATTCTACGCAAGTCACTCGGCCACTTCTCCATGATCAATCGACGGATCTATTTATCCTGAGGCAACGATGGCTTCGTATAGCCGTCGGACGCGGGCGCGGTTGGGCTCAGCGGCCGACGTACACGTGCCCGTACATGTTGTAGCTGCGCCGGCGCGATTCGTAGTAGCGCTGCATGCGCGCAATGTCTTCCGGGTCCTGCTTGTAGGCCTGCTGCTGTTGCGGCGCGGCGCCGACGGCGCCGATGCTGCCGCGGCTGCTGCCGCCGTACTGACGCTCCAGTTGCTCCATGGTGCTCCAACCGCTGCCGGTGTGCCGTGACCACTGGTCGTCCTGGCGGCGGTAGACGTTGCCTTCGCGGTCGGTGTAGTAATCGTCATCGGCGCTGAGCGAGGCCCCGTAGGCCGCCTGGCGCTGCTCGTCGATGGTGCTGTAGTCGTGGCCACGCCGTGCCAGCCGGGGATCCTGGAAGGAGGGGTCGGGCGGACCCGAGAGCCCGACCGGCTCGGACGCCAGCGTGATGCTGCGGGCGCCCCAATAGCCGCCATGGTAGTAGAAACGATGGCTGTAGGGGCCCGGCCCGGTCAGATGCCAGCCGTAGGTATAGGGGTGGCTCCAGTACACGGGGAACCCGCGCGGGTCGTGCCACAGCCAGGGTGTGTAGTACCAGCCGGTGCCATGAACCACGGTGACGCCGGTGGAATACTCGCCCAGGTAACCGCTGTTGTATTCGAACCAGGCGCGCCCGTCATCTTCGTCCGGCTCGGTGGCGGGCGCCACGAAGGTCACGAAATAGGCCGGATCGGTGGCCGGAATGCGGTACAGCTCGGCCGGCACGGAGTGCGCGGGAGACCAGGGCCCCGCGGGATCCGCCGCCAGGAACCAGGCAGCACCCTCGCACAGGTAGTAAAAATTGTTGTGCCGAAACACGTAGTTCGGTGAATTCACCGCCCGCTCCAGGGCGGTGCCGGCGATGGGCTCGAAGCGGGGCGGGCCGACGTAGCCGACCTCGAGCCGGGCTGCAGCCTGCGCGCCCACCGCATGGCGGCGGGGCAGGGTGGCCTCCATGATGGCGAGCAGCGACTCGATGGTGCCCGGCACCGCCGCGCGCACGTGGGCCCGGGGATGATCTTCCGGAATGGCCGCGAAGGTGCCCGGCAGTTGTGAAACCGGATGCCACGGCCCATCCAATGCCGGGCCCTCGAACCAGCGCCCCGCGGCCAGGAAGTACCAGCGGCCTTCGAACTCGAACAGGTCGCGCTCCGTGTTGGCGACGTATTTCAGTGCCGGGTGCCCGGCGGCTTCCAGCCGCGGCGCTCCATCGATCACGATCAACTCGGCCGGCTCCAGGCTGACGATGAAGGGCGGTGGTTCACGCGCAGGCTGGCGCGCGGGCAGGGCATCGCGCACCGCGGTCCACTGGTCTCCGAGCGCCAGGTTCCGGAAATCGGCCGGCAGCTCCGTGGTGGTGGTCCATCCGCCGGTGGCGAGCAGGGTGTGCGTCTGCCAGGTGCCTTCGTTGAGCACATACCAGCGGCCCGTGCGGGGCTCATGGAACAGTTGCCAGTCGGTGTTGACCACGAATTCGAGCCCGGTGCCCGTGATCGGGGCGGCCACCGGCAATTTGTCGATCAGCATGAGCCGGGTGGGGCGGTCGACCACCTCGATGCGGGGCGGCGCATGGCCAAGTATCGCGGGTGTGCGGGCCTGAGGCGGCATTTCGAAATCCTCGGCCAGTGAGCGCAGCAGCGCGTCCAGCAGCACCGTGTGCGGCCGGTTGCGAACCGCCTGCGCTGCCAGCTCGCGGGCTGCGGGTGGCACGGGTGTGCTGCTGAAGCGGACCTCCAGAACTTCCTGGTTCGACAGTCGCACCAGTCGCCGTTCGAGATCGATGCGGGTGCTGGCCCGGGCGCGCAGCGCGCCGACCAGGAAGTCCCGGGAGCCGGCCGGACGTACCTCGATCGGCACCCAGCCCTCGACCGTCCGGAATCCTTCCCAGACCTCGATGACCGGGTGGTGGATGCGCAGGGTGCCGCCGGCGAGCTCCTCTTCGCGCGGATAATCGAGCTCGGTGATGTCTTCGGCGCGCGCCGTCATGCATCCGATCAGCAGCAGCGCGGGCAAATAGCGGGGGGACAGGGTCATGCGAACACGTTCGGTGCGGGTACGGGGACGCGCCATTATACGCAGCACCCCGGGCCGGAACGAGCAGCGGCCGGAAAATGACCGACCCCTGCGGTTGAACACGGGCGGCAGTGCCGCCCACCTCCCATGCCTGCGGGTTTAGAATGGAGGCCGTGACCATTCAGGCAGGCAAGGTTGAGGGCCGGTGGGTGTGTACGCAATCGCGTTGACCCTGCACGCGCTGGCCGCCACGGTGTGGACCGGCGGGCACCTGGTGCTGGTCAGCGTGGTACTGCCCGACGTGTTGCGGGGCCGCGACGTGGCCCGCTTGCGGCAATTCGAGGCGGGCTACGAGCGCATCGGGATGCCCGCCCTGATCGTGCAGGTCGCCACCGGTGCCTGGCTGGCCCATCAGCGGGTGCCCGGGGTCGCCAACTGGTTCGATCTGAGCAACCCGGTTGCGCGGCTGATCGCCATCAAGCTCGCCCTGCTGCTGATCACGGTGGCCCTGGCGGCACATGCGCGCTTGCGCCTGCTGCCGGCGCTGTCAGAGCGGCAGCTGGGCGCGCTGGCCTGGCACATCGTTGCGGTCACCCTGGCGTCGGTGGGGTTCGTCGTCGTCGGGGTCGCCTTCCGGACCGGCGGGTTGGGGTGAGCACCCGCGTTGCGCCGGACCGGGCAATGCGAGACGGTGTCGCCATCAATGAACAGCAAAGGAGGACATGATGCAACGACGCGTACTCGGCAGTAGCGGTATCGCCATTTCGGAGATCGGGTTTGGCTTGTGGGCGGCCGGCGGTGACTTCTGGGGCCCGACCGACGACGCGGCGATCCTGGACGCCATCGATTATTCGCTCGCACAGGGCGTCAACTTCTTCGACACTGCCGACGTTTATGGCGGCGGCCACAGCGAGGAGCTGCTCGGCAGGGCCATGCGCGGGCGCCGCGCGGAGTTCGTGGTGGCCACCAAGATCGGCTGGCGCGGGTTCAGCGACGAGACCAAGTCGTCGGCCTACACGACGGTCGGCAAACTCGTTGCCGGCGTGGAGAGCAACCTGCGGCGCTTGCAGACCGATTACATCGACGTCATCCAGAGCCATGTCGACTTCCGGGACCCGACGATGGAGGTTGTCGTGGAGGGGTTCCAGCATCTGCAGCGCGACGGCAAGGTGCGCGCTTACGGGGTGAGCACCAGCAATTTCGAGTACCTGCAGGCATTCAATGCCGATGGCGGCTGTAGCAGCCTGCAGGTCGA
>JABAHR010000265.1_pt16 | contig 40417 bp, 39 predicted proteins | sample 7062101 | NCBI WGS metagenome assembly JABAHR01 (sample SAMN14534553, study PRJNA622989) | marine sediment metagenome | biome: marine biome [ENVO:00000428]; feature: marine pelagic biome [ENVO:01000023]; material: deep marine sediment [ENVO:00002113] | place: India: Gulf of Kutch | collected...
TATTCATCCAGTTTTTTGCATACCCACTCCTGGGTCGACTCTACTGAGTGCAGACCAACTGTCGCAGTACTCACTCCGAAGGAGCAAATCATGTCAACACCAGAACTGCAATTAGACAATCACTCCCGCGTGGGGGTTATCGGTGGAGGGCCAGCAGGTTCCTTTGTCAGTTTCTTTTTGTTGGATATGGCCATGCGGATGGGGATCGAGATTGAAGTTGATATCTACGAACCGCGAGAATTTAACCAGGCTGGTCCACGCGGCTGCAATATGTGTGGTGGGATTATTTCGGAATCTCTTGTGCAAATATTGGCAACTGAAGGGATTAACCTACCACCCACTGTGGTACAGAGGGGGATTGACTCGTACGTGCTGCACACGGATGTCGGCCAGGTGCTGATTGAGACTCCGTTGCGTGAAAAAAGGATCGGTGCTGTACATCGTGGGGGCGGCCCACGGGATGCAGCCGAATTTCCGTGGCACAGTTTTGACGGCCATTTGCAGGACCTAACCATAACCATAGGAGCCAATCTCATCCAGAGCCGGGTGGATCAAATCACCTGGGAAAATGGCAAGCCTCGAATTCATGTGAGAGGTCGGGAAGCGGTGGAATACGACCTGGTGGTTGTAGCTGCCGGTGTAAATGCCGCCACGCACAGGCTCTTCAAAAACGTAGAACTTAAGTATTCCCCGCCCAGCACGACAAAAACGCATATCCGTGAGTATTTCCTTGGAGCAGAAAAAATTGAAGAAATGTTAGGGTCCTCCATGCATGTATTTCTGTTGGATGTCCCCCGGCTTGAATTCGCTGCCGTTATTCCCAAGGGAGACTATGTATCACTCTGCTTGCTCGGTGAAGATATTGACAAAGAATTATTGGAAACATTCCTCAGCATCCCGACGGTGAGAGCGTGCTTTCCAGACGGCCTGGAGCTGGACGCTCCATCGTGCTGGTGCTCGCCGCGTATCAATACATCTGGGGCAGCCTATCCATACGCGGACCGCCTGCTGTTTGTCGGCGATTGCGGCGTCACCCGGCTGTACAAAGATGGGATTGGGGCTGCCTATCGAGTGGCAAAGGCTGCTGCCTCAACCGCAGTTTTTCAGGGGGTTTCCGAGCAAGCCTTTGAGGATCATTTTCTGCCGGCCTGCAAAACGATCGAAACCGATAATTTGATCGGAAAAATGATTTTCTTGTTTACCCGGCAAATCCAAAAAAGGCTGTTCGCCCGACAGGCTGTCATCCGGATGGTGAGCCGGGAACAGTCTAAGCCGGGTAAGAATCGCCATATGAGCACGGTGCTCTGGGATATGTTCACTGGCAGTGCGCCATACGGACACATTTTGCTCCGCACATTTCACCCCGGGTTTTGGGGAGGATTTATGCTTCATATCTTCACCTCTCTTTTTTCAGGTAAAAAAGAGCCGGCTTAAATTGATACGATCCATGACAATGACCGAATAAGGAGTTGAACATCGTGAAGGCAGGAGATTTAGGCAAAACATACGAAGATGGAGAATATATCATCCAGCAGGGAGAGGTTGGCTACTGTATGTATGTGATCCAGGAAGGTGCGGTCGAGATCATCCTGGAAGAGGAGGGTAAAGAAATCACCCTGGCAACGCGTAAAGCAGGGGATTTCTTTGGCGAAATGGCGCTCTTCGATCGCGATGTGCGCTCTGCAAGTGTCCGGGCTCTTGGTCCTGTGCGCATCCTGACGGTGGACAAAAAGAACTTGCTTCCCAGGATTCACCAGGATCCATCGATGGCATTTCGCATCCTCGAAATCATGTCGAACCGGATTCGAGAACTGCTCAATGAGGTAAACCGCCTCACAGAATTGTTGGAACAAGGCGAAAACCAATCGTAAGAGTATCCGGTTGCTCATCATCTAGGAAATAATGGAGCAGGGAAGAAATTCTATTCTTCAAGCATTTAATTCAGTGAAATCATTTGTAAAATTGAGCTATCGATGACAAACAAGAAGAAACAGGTTCTGGTAACAGGAGCGACCGGATACGTCGGCGGACGCCTGGTACCGCGTCTGCTGGAAGCCGGTTACCACGTGCGCTGCTTAGTGCGGGATCCCTCCCGCCTACGCGGCCATGCCTGGCAGGATCAGGTAGAAGTAGTTGAAGCTGATTTACTGGATCCAGCATCCCTGCCGCCTGCCTTGCAAGATATTTCTGTTGCTTATTATTTAGTTCAGGGCGTGCGTGGAGCTAGAATAGACCTGGAGCAAGACCGGGCTGCTGCCAGAAATTTTGTGGAGGCGGCCGAAAAGGCGAGCGTGGAAAGAATCATCTATCTGGGGGAACTGGCCGATGAAAATACCAGACTTTCTGCTTATTTGCGCTCGCGTCTGGATACCGGCGAAATCCTGCGCAGCGGGTCTGTCCCGACAACCGAGTTTCGCGCCGGAATGATTGTCGGCGCGGGCAGCGCCTTATTCGAAATGATCCGCTACCTGACAGAACGCGAGCCGGTCATGATCTGCCCGCGCTGGTTTTACACCCTGGCGCAGCCGATTGCTATCAGCAATGCGCTGGAGTACCTGGTAGCGGTGCTAGATGTGCCCGAAAGCAGCGGGCAGGTGATCGAGATCGGCGGTCTGACGAGGCTAAGCTATGCACAGATGCTGAAACAATATGCCGAAGTGCGTAATTTTAAACGGGTATTGATCCCTGCCCCGGTTTACACCCCCCGTCTTTCGGCCTACTGGGTGCATATGGTGACCCCCATTCACTGGCGGGTAGTGCTGCCCCTGATTGAAGGATTGAATGCCGAAAGCCTGGTCACCAGCCAGCTGGCAGAGAACTTATTCCCGCACATCCGGCCAATGGATTACAAGACTGCCGTCCAGCAAGCGCTGGAAAACATTCGCCAAGGGAAGGTAGAAACTTCTTGGAGCGACGCCCTGGTTTCTTCTGCTGGCGATATCGCCCCATACCGCTTTACCGTGGAAAAAGGGATGATGATCGAACAGCGGCAGATGCTGCTCGACCTTCCCCCAGAGCAGGTCTTTGACGCGTATGCTGGAATCGGCGGGGAGCGCGGCTGGCTGTATATGGACTGGGCCTGGGAAATAAGGGGCTGGATGGACAAAATTGTAGGTGGTGTGGGATTGAGACGCGGCCGGCGGCATCCGGATAAAATCCGGGTGGGAGAATCGCTCGATTTTTGGCGTGTGGAGGAGATAACACCCAATCGCTGTATGATGTTGAGGGCGGAGATGAAGACTCCCGGCAGGGCTTGGTTGGAATTCCAGTCGATCCCCCAGCCGGATGGCAAAACGCTGTTTAAATTAGTGGCCTATTTTGCTGCCAGAGGTCTTGGGGGATTTCTTTACTGGTATTCCCTTTTCCCAATTCACAAGTTCATCTTTGATGGCATGCTTCGTAATCTGGCGAAACGTGCAGAAAAGATTGCCCAATCTGAGGGGTAATCAATGGAGAAAAAGCTGATCCTGGTCACCGGTGCGAATGGGTATATCGCTGGGAAGTTGGTCCCCCGCTTGCTGGATACCGGTTACGCTGTACGCTGCATGGTGCGCGACCCTCAAAAAATCGCGCACCAGCCATGGGCCGGTCAGGTTGATGTGGTCGCCGCCGATGTGACCCAAACAGAGAGCCTGAATGCTGCCCTGCAACAGGTGCATACAGCCTATTATTTAATTCATAACATGTCCAGTGGGCATGGTTACCAGCAGGCGGAACTAGACGGTGCAAACAATTTCGCTCAGGCTGCAGCCCGGGCAAAAGTACAGCATATCATCTATCTGGGCGGGTTGGCAGACCCCAAGGCAGAAATTGCCCCGCATATGCGCTCGCGCATCGAAACTGGTAAGGTGCTGCGTGAAAATGAAGTGCCGGTCACCGAATTCCGCGCCGGGGTGATCGTTGGGCCTGGAAGCATCTCTTTCGAAATGATCCGCTTTCTATGCGAGCAGTTCCCGATCCTGATCGGCCCTTCCTGGCTGAAGAACCGCACGCAGCCGATCTCGATTAAGAATGTGATCGATTACTTGATCGCAGCCCTGCAGAACCCAGAAGGGCGCGGGCAGGTCTTCGAGATTGGGGGAAACGATACCTTTAGCTATGGCCAGACGATGCTGATCTACAGCCAAATTCGCGGCCTGAAGCGCTGGATGCTGACGGTTCCCACCTTGCCGAAGGCGCTGATGGCTTTGATTGTCGATCAATTGACTCCGGTGCTGTCTGCCATCGCTTACCCGCTCATCGAGGGGTTGAACAGCCACAGTGCAGTCACAGACCCCAAAGCGCTAAAGGTATTCCCTGAAATAGAACTGGAAGGGTATCACCAGGCTGTGCGGAAATCTCTCAGCCAGCTGCATCCGAATCACTTGGAACGTATCTGGGAAGGGAGTAACCGTACTCGTGTTTTCCTGAAAAGCGAGGGGTTTCTGATTGACTGCCAATGGGTGCGGATTCCATCCTCTGCAACTGAAAGCGCGAAACTGATTTCAAAATGGTGCGCAGACAATCTTGCGGAGCTTGAACCTGATGAAATCCTTGAAAATAGACGGCTGTTGTATAAAGAAAAAGGGGGAAAATTTGGGGCTCGCTGGGTTGAATGGGAACTGCTGCCCGGGCCTGATGGTTCTACCGCATTGAGGCAAATTAGCTATTTTGCCCCCAAGGGGCTGGTTGGATTTTTGTCCGGGATTAAGTGGCGAGCCCGCCAACGAAGGTTGTTCGAGCTGCTCTGCAAGCAGTTGGGAGGATCCGGCTAGAGTCTTAGTCTCGCTCGACCCATTTTTTCAGTTCAATCGGAGGGCGGTAAGCGGCCATGGCATCAACCAGCGCTTCCGGTGTCTCTTCAACCAGATAGAGGCTGTTATGCCCGGTGTACATAAATCCCTCTGCTTCCATATTGCGCATAAATGACACCAATTGTTCATAATAGCCATCAAAATTGAGCAGCCCGATGGGCTTGTTGTGCAGCCCTATTTGCGCCCAGGTGACCGTCTGGAAAAACTCATCCATCGTGCCGTAACCGCCCGGCAGGGCGATAAACCCATCCGCCAAATCCATCATGCGGGCTAAACGGGAGTGCATATCTGGGAGAACCTCAAATCGGGTGGTGGTGGGGAGGGCAAGCTGCGGTGTGTTAAACATCTCCGGCATCACCCCGATCACTTCGCCCCCGGCATCCATAGCCGCCGTGGCGACTGCACCCATCATCCCTGTGCTGCCGGCCCCATAGACAAGGCAAATCCCTTTTTTCGCTAGAAAACGGCCCGTTTGCCGGGCAGTATCAAGATATTTATCTGCGATCTTATCGGAAGACCCACAATACACCGCAATGGATTTCATTCATGCTCCTGTGTTGGCAAATCATGTCAGCAACCTTTAATTGGCTGATTGCTGAAAAGAAGAGAAAGATTGATTGGCCTTTAAATTACCCCGTGAAAAAGTCACGCACCTGATCGAGGAAACTCCGTTCCTGGGGTTTGACCTCTGATCCCAAGCTCTCGGCTAATTTTTCAATCAGCTCGCGCTGCTCGCTGGTCAGGCGCCTGGGTATCTCTGTATTGATCACCACAAGCTGGTCGCCGCGCCGGTCGGACCGCAGATACGGCACACCTTTGCCGCGCATTCGCAGCACCTTACCGGGTTGGGTGCCCGCCGGGATTTTCAGGATGGCGGGTCCATCCACAGTGGGTACTTCTACATCTGCCCCCAGGGTGGCCTGGGCGATGTTGATGTCCAGGTTGAGCAGGATGTCATACTCCCGCCGGTGGAAGAATTTATGTTTATTGACGCGAATGTTGAGATACAGGTCGCCGTTCGGCCCGCCGTTCAGGCCGGGCTGGCCTTCTGCATTTAACCGGATGCGGGTGCCGGAGTCCACGCCGCCCGGAACCTGCACCATTTTTTTGCGCGTTTGGCGTTCGATTCCCCGCCCATTACACTGTGAGCAGGGGGTATCCACAATCTCGCCAATTCCGCTGCAGGTCGGGCAGGTGGTGACTTGCACCATGGAGCCAAACAAGGTCTGGCGCGATTGGCGCACTTCGCCCTGGCCGCCGCAGGTCGTGCAGCGCACCGGCGATGTACCTGGCTCAGCCTTGCTGCCGTTGCAGCGGGAGCAGGCTTCGTCGCGTATGAACTCGACTTCTTTTTCCACACCAAAGACGGCTTCCTCAAATTCGAGAGAAAGGTTGTACTGCAAATCTGCCCCGCGCCTCGGCCGGTTACCTCCACCGCGGCTGCGGCGCCCAAAGTCAAACCCCATCCCAAAGCCGAACATATTCAGGATATCTTCTATATCCAGATTACTGAAATCCGGTGCGCCGCCGAACCCGTTCAGCCCGGCGTGACCATAACGGTCGTAAGCTGCCCGCTTTTCTGCATCCGATAAGACCGCATAGGCTTCATTGATTTCCTTAAATCTCTCTTCCGCGTCTGGCGCACTGCTCACATCCGGGTGATATTGGCGCGCCAATTTTCGGAAAGCGGATTTGATCTCGTCCTGACCGGCACCTTTCGGAACGCCCAGGGTCTCGTAGTAATCTTGTTGGCTCATAAATTTGTTCTCTGTTCGCAGGGAGCAGCCTGAAGCACTGCTCCCTGCGCTGGATTATTTTGCTTATCCTTCTTCTTGCGTTTCTTCTTCTTTGTCTTCTACGTCTTCATCGTCTTCTGTGAATTCACCTTCAACGACATCCTCTTCACCTTCGGGCTCAGTGCCGTCAGTACCGGGCTCTGCGCCCATTTCAGACTGCCCGGCTTGCTGGTAGGCTGCCGCACCCATTGCCTGAACGATTTCATTCAATTCCTGGGTGGTTTTGGTGATTAGTTCAGCATCTTTACTTTCGATCACATCGCGTACTTTTTGCACGCCTTCCTTCACATTTGCCTTGGTTTCGTCGTCAATTTTGTCCTCAAGGTCTTTGAGGGTTTTTTCGGCAGTGTAGATGGAACTGTCAGCGTTATTTTGGGCCTCGATGAGGCTCTTGCGCTGGGCGTCTTCGGAGGCATGCATTTCGGCATCCTTCTTCATCTGTTCTACTTCATCATCGGTTAAACCGGAAGAGGCTGTAATTGTAATGTGCTGGCTGCGCCCGGTCGCTTTATCCTGAGCAGTCACCTTCAAAATGCCGTTGGCATCGATATCAAAAGTAACTTCAATCTGAGGGACGCCGCGCGGCGCCGGGGGAATTCCATCCAGCTGGAATTTACCCAGAGACTTGTTGTCAGCGGCCATCGGCCGTTCCCCCTGCAGGACGTGAATCTCAACCTGAGATTGGTTATCGCTGGCTGTCGAGAATATCTGGCTCTTGCGAGTCGGGATAGTGGTGTTGCGTTCGATCAGTGGGGTGGCCACGCTACCTAAGGTCTCAATGGAGAGCGTCAGGGGAGTGACGTCCAGGAGCAGGATGTCTTTGACATCTCCGCCCAATACACCTGCCTGAATGGCAGCACCAACCGCCACGACTTCATCTGGATTGACACCCTTGTGGGGGTCTTTGTTGAACATGCTGCGCACCGCATCTTGCACAGCGGGCATGCGTGTCATACCGCCGACCAATACCACCTCATCGATCTCCTCAGGTTTCAAGTCTGCATCAGTCAGGGCTTGCCGCATGGGTCCCAACGACCGTTTGATCAGGTCTTCGGTTAACTGCTCTAATTTAGAGCGGGTCAGGTTGGTGACGAGGTGCTTGGGACCGGAAGCGTCAGCAGTGATGTAGGGCAGGTTGATCTCTGTTTGCATGATGGTGGAAAGCTCAATCTTGGCTTTCTCTGCCGCTTCCTTGAGGCGCTGCAGCGACTGGCGGTCTTTGCGCAGGTCTATGCCTTCATTCTTTTGGAATTCATCGGCAAGGTAGGTGATCACAGCCTGGTCGAAGTCATCCCCGCCGAGGAATGTGTCTCCGCTGGTGGACCGTACCTGGAAGACTCCTTCGCCAACATCGAGGATCGAAATATCGTATGTGCCTCCACCCAGGTCATATACCGCGATCACCTCGTTGACCTTTTTATCCAATCCATAAGCCAGGGAGGATGCTGTAGGTTCGTTGATGATGCGCAGCACTTCCAATCCCGCGATTTTGCCGGCATCTTTAGTGGCATTACGCTGGCTGTCGTTGAAGTAAGCGGGTACCGTAATCACGGCCTGGGTCACAGGTTCGCCCAAATAGGCTTCAGCGTCGGATTTTAGTTTGCCCAGGATCATCGCCGAAATCTCTGGCGGTGAATATTCTTTATCACCAAGCACCACGCGCACATCCCCATTCGGGGCTTTGGCGACCTTATAAGGTACATGGGCGATCGAATGCTGGGTTTCTGGGTCATCGTATTTGCGGCCCATGAAGCGTTTGATTGAGAAAACGGTGTTTTCCGGGTTGATTACCGCCTGGTTGCGGGCTGTGCGTCCGACCAGTCTTTCGCCATTTTTATTAACGGCGACAACAGAGGGGACCAGGCGTTCGCCTTCTGAGGAAGGAATGACGGTCGGTTCTCCGCCTTCCATCACAGCGACAACACTGTTGGTGGTTCCCAAGTCAATTCCAATGATTTTTGCCATTGTTTATCTACCTCCAAGTTAACTGGCTACCCGTACCAGGGCAGCGCGTAGCACACGGTCCCCGATCATATAGCCTTGTTGAATGACTTCAATAATCTGCCCGCTTTCATGATCCGGGCTTTCTCCCTGCGAAATTGCTTCGTGCAAGTTAGGGTCAAACATCTGACCATCGACATCCATCCTGGTGACCCCTTCGCTTTCCAATACTGTCTGCATCTTGCGGTAAATCAGTTCGATGCCGCCAGCCCAATCGCCTGCATCACCCTCTGTGGGGGCGTTTTGTAAGGCGCGATGGAGGTCGTCCATAATTGGGAGAAAGCTTTTGATCACCCTGCCGGCAGCGTCTTCATAGATGCGGGCCTGGTCGCGCTCGATGCGCTTGCGGTAATTGATAAATTCCGCCTGAGAACGCTGCCAGCCTTCCAGATTCTTTGCAGACTGATCTTCGAGTTCGTTTAATAATTGCCAGAGTTCCTCATTTGACAGATCATCAACCAGTTCCTCAGCCAGATCTTGGGCTTTGAGTTTGGTTTCGTCCTCAACAGCCTCTTCTGGAATTTCTTCGACGATCTCCGGTTCAAGGGGTTCTTCGGTTTTTGAATGTTTATCTTTGCTCATAATCCTTCCTGAAAATTCTGGTGTAACCAGAGGTTATTCATTTTCTTCCACGGTTTCTACGCTCATCGTCTCGCCCACCAGGTTGCTGAGCAGACCAGCGATGAAGTTAACCGTTGAGATGGTGTGACCGTATGGCATCCGGATGGGACCCAGCACCCCCAGGATACCCGTCGCCAACTCAGGAACGCCGTAGCGTGCCAGCACGAGGGAACTGTGGCTGAGTTCTTCCCAATTGCCCTCCCCGCCGATCAGCACCTGAACCCCGCCAACGTCGGCATTCATGACGGTTTGCGAGAGCAGGTTTTCCAGGCGGGGTCTTTCTTCCAGTACACGCAAAGCCCGCCGGGCAGATTCAACTTCCTCAAAGCCGGGTTCGGAGAGCATGTTGGTCCAGCCATCATGGTACACCTCACCGGTCAGTGAAGAATCTGCCCGGCGAAGTTCATCAATCACCAGCTTATACATATCCGAGGACAGAGTATCCAAGTCCTGGGCAGGTGTTGGGGAAATATCTTGTGCAGATTTTCCGAACAGCAGGCTGTTGAGCTGGTTGGCGGTCTGGGTCAGTTGTTCCTGAGTGACCGGTTCACCGAGCACCAACATCTGCTGGCTGACACGGCCGCCCAACATGACCAACACCATCAGCACCTGGCGTCCGGTGGTCGCGATGAGCTGCAGGTGTTTAAAGCGCGGTTGATCCGCCTGGGGTGCCGTGACGATCGAGGCGGCATTTGATTGATGGGCCAGCACTGAAGCCGCCAGACGCATCCATTGCGCCGTATCGTAGCGTGCCTGGTAAAACTGGTGGGAAATGGTATGGCGCAGAGACACTGGCAGTTCTGGGCGCTGCATCAGCTCGCGCACAAAAAAGCGGTAGGCATCCTCGGTGGGTTCCCTGCCGGCGGTGTCGTGCGTTTTGCGCAGGTAGCTGAACTCTTCCAGCGCCGCCATCTCGTTGCGTACGGTGGCGGAGCTCATCTCCAGCCCGTAGTCTTCCACCAGGCGCGTGGAACTGATTGGCTTGCCTTTTTCCACGTATTCTTGCACAATCAAGCCTAAAATCAGTTTTTGTCGTTCGGTTAGCACTGAATCGTTCATTTTGCGATCTTTTTTAGCAAGCGATGGTCTTGTTTGCTAAAGCTATCAAAAGATTATTTTAACATATGAAAATATAGGGTGCAAGCTCACGGCCAACTCGCGACCTTTGTTCTAACGAAATTCTTATGGAATAGATGAGGTTGGAATTGGTTTTTGCGCAGATCTAGACCGCAAACATTAAGTCAAATGAGATTAGCATGATGGTGTAATATCAAATCAGGATCGCGGTCAGGAGATGCCGGTTCAGGGATGGAAATGTAATGGGCGAACGTCACTCTTTTTTCTTCTTTGGTGGCGCGCTGTCTGGTGGTTGATCTTTCAGCAAGTCTGGGCGGCGCTCCTGGGTGCGCTGCAAGGCCTGCTCCTTCCGCCACTGTTCGATGGCGGGATGGTTGCCGGAGCGCAGAATCTCTGGCACTTCCCAGCCGCGGAATTCGGGCGGGCGGGTGTAATGTGGGTATTCGAGCAGTCCGCTGGCATGCGAATCTTTCTGCGGGGCCTCAGGATCGCCCAGTACACCCGGGATCAGCCGGGTGACGGCGTCGATGATCGCCAGGGCGGGCAGTTCGCCCCCGGTGAGCACAAAATCTCCCAGGCTGATCTCATCCGTCACCAGATACTGGCGCACGCGCTCGTCGACTCCTTCATAGCGGCCGCAGAGCAAGGCCAGTTGGTTTTCCTCCGCCAGTTCCAGGGCGACCTGCTGCGTGAAGGGGCGTCCCTGGGGGGTCAGGAGGATCAGCGGGCAAGACGGTGGGGCGCCCAGCACGCTTTCTACCGCGGCAAAGATCGGTTCCGGTTTCATCACCATCCCGCCGCCGCCGCCGTACGGCTCGTCATCGGTGGTGCGGTGCTTGTCGGTGGTGTAGTCCCGGATGTTGTGCAGCAGGACTTCCAGCAAGCCTGCCTCGCGGGCCCGCTTGAGGATACTCTCATTTAAATAGGTGGAGAACATCTCCGGGAACAGGGTAAAAACATCGAAGCGCATATCCGTATTGTACACTAGAAGCAGGTCGAGCATGCCCGCCTATTTGCTATCTTTACCGGGTAAGATTAGGTCGTTCATGCCCATCTACCCAGATGAGAATGGATTTTCTCATTATTGGATGCAACAGGTTGATTTCAGGTAAATTGAGGCGGTTTATCCCCCATCTACGTAGGTAAAACGTGGGATAATCGTACTTGACGAGTTTAAGACTCGCGCGTTAAGATAAAGAGCTATGTATCTCAAAGGCAGTAAATGGCGAATGGATAAACAGCGCCGCCAGCGCCGGACGAACCCGGCAATTGTGGTGCTGATTCTGGTGTTAATCGGGTTGGTCTGGTATTTCGACCAATATGTGATCGAAGAATTGCCGATCGCCCAGGCACCAACGCCAACCCCTACGCCGATTCCCGAAGCGGTTGAATTGGAGGGCGACCGGCTGGTGAATGAAGGCAACCTGCACCAGGCGGTTGAGGTCTATAAACAGGCGATTCTTGTCAGCAGCGGTCAGCCTAACCTGCCAAACTTATATACCAAGCTGGCCCACACCCAAATCCTGGTGGGCGAATATGAGTCTGCCAAGACCAGCGCAGAGAACGCCCTGCTGCTGAATGAACAAAATCCGGTTGCCTTAGCTGAATTAGGTTGGGCGTACAGTTTTTTGGGCAACGAGTTGGAAGCCGAGAAAGTTCTCTTGCAGGCCCTTGAGCTGAACCCGGACAGCGTGGAAGCGCATGCTTACTATGCCGAACTGCTGGCCGACCAGGCGGATTACGAGGGGGCAGCGATCCATTCCCGCCAGGCGATCCAGTTGGATAAGAATTCTCTGGTGGCGCTGCGGGCGCGGGGATATGTGCTGTACTACACCGGCAATTACGAAGAAGCCGCCCAGCAGTTTGAGCAGGCGATCGCCATCAACGACCGGGTGGCCGACCTGCACCAGTTCCTGGGGTTGATCTACTGGACCCTGGGCCGTTATGATGAAGCGATTGAGCGTTTTAATGTCGCAGATACTTTTGACCCGGATAACCCTTTGCCGGATACGTACATTTCGCGCATTTATCTCGGGATCGGCGAGTATGCCAAAGCGTCCCAATTTGCGCGTTCGGCGGTGGAGAATGATCCCGCCAACCCTATTCGCTGGGGAAACTGGGGCGTTGCCCTGTATAAAAACTTGCAGTACCAGGAATCCATCGATGCCTTCCGCTACGCGATCCGCGGCGGTGAAACCGAAGAGGGTGTGCTGGTAAACGGCATGGCCCTGGATTATTCGAACGCGGAATATTTCTATATGTACGGGCTGGCGCTTGCCAGGACGCGCCAATGCAGTGAGGCTTTGCCGATCTTCCAGGCGCTGATTGCCAATGTCCCCACCGATGAGATTGCTGTGAGCAACGCTGATGCCGGGATTGAAATTTGTGAGCAGTATGTATCCTCCGAGCCGTCTACTGGGTCGTCAATCATCGACCAAACACCCACGCCCGAAGCGGACTCGGACTCTTAAACCTGGTGTGGTACTAACCTGATGAAAGTCCCCAATCACGACCAATCAGTTTTCAGGAAACGCGGCAAGATGTTCTCGATCACCGGGTTGGTGATCATCTTTGCGCTGGTCGCGTTGAATATCACCATCATCGCCACCGCTGATGAGGTTGAATTGATGCTGATGGGAACGCCGACTCCAACGCGTTCCTCCAATTCATATCTGATGGAAGCGCAAGCCTTGGTGGGAGCGGGTAACCTGGGTGGCGCGATTGCTGCGTATCAGGAAGCCCTGGAATTCAACCCGGAAAATGTGGTGGCTTTGATTGAAATGGCCCGGCTGCAGGTTTATTATTCACGCCTGCTGACGCCCAACCTGGGATATGAGCAGCTGCTGCAGGCCTACGACAATATCCAGAAGGCTGTTGAAATGGACCCTGAAAGCAGCGATGCTTATGCGATTCTCGCCCTGGCGCTGGACTGGCTGGCGACCAATGCTTCCACGCCTTTTGACGAGCGTGAGGGCTATCTGCTGGAAGCTAACCAGGCGGCCACTACCGCCCTGCAGTTGGATAACCGCAATGCGCTGGCCCTGGCTTTCCGGGCGGAAATCCTGGCCGATCAACTCCGTTTTGACCAGGCCACCCAACTGGCCCAGCAGGCAGTGGCCCTCGAACCGAACTCGATGGACACCCACCGCGTGTACGCCTATCTCCTCGAATCGACCCGCTACTACAGTCAGGCGATCGAAGAGTACAAAGCCGCGGCCGCTATCGAGCCTAATATGACCTTCCTCTATATCTCGATTGGGCAAAACTACCGCCAGCTTCAATTGTACGACCAGGCGCTTGAATATTTTGCCCGCGCGGCTTCAATTAACAAGAGTATTGGGATTCAGGACCCCCTCCCATACCTGGCGATTGCCAAAACCTATACCCGCCAGGGAGAATTTTTTGCCGCGGCACGCAATGCAGAAGTGGCACTTTCTTTCGATTACACCAACCCGGATTTGTACGGCCAGCTGGGCTATATCCGCTCGCAGGCACGCAACTTTGAGGGATCAATCCCCATGTTGGAGTGCGCCGTTGAAGGCTGCGAGGTGCTCTATGATGAGTTCTTTGGTGTGATCCCGCTGGTGGATGCCACCGAGGAACAGCTCCAGACCCTGGACCGCATCCAGGTTCAGGGCTTGCCCCTTAGCAACGCCTCTGTGGTCTATTACTATGTATACAGTTCGATGCTGGCGGCCTTTGGAATCTGCGATAAGGCCACTGAATTTCTCGATTTGTTAGAAGCCGAATATGGGGGAGATCCCACGATCATGGTGATCGTGGACGAAAACCGGCAGGTGTGCCGCATCTTTGAGCAGGACGCCAATAATAATTAACCGGATTTCCCAGCACTAATAAACCAGTTCCCCATGGATAAAGGCATCCGTTTCCGGCCGCGCCGGGTTTGAGAAAAACTGCTCGGTCTCAGCCACTTCAATCAGTTTTCCATCCAGCAGCAAGGCAGTGCGGTGCGCGAGGCGCCGGGCCTGGAAGATGTTATGGGTGACAATCACCACAGTCGTCTGGCGGGTGTGGTTGTCTTCCTGGACGATTTTTTCAATCAGCCCGACATTGTACGGGTCGAGGTTGGCAGTCGGCTCGTCCAGCAGGAGCACATCCGGTTCTGTCAGCAGGGCGCGCGCCAAAGCGACGCGCTGTGCCTCTCCGGCGGAGAGCTTGCTGGCTGGCTGGTGTTCCAATTCAGCCAGCCCCAGCCTGGCCAGCCACTCATTTTTTCGCTCGGCTTCGAGAGATTTGCCGCGTAAGGTGATGCCGTATTTTAAATTGGCGGCCACACTGCGCTTGAGCAAGACCGGGCGCTGAAATACAGTCGTCACCCGGCGCCGTTTCTCAATCGATATGTCCGTAGTGACCGGCTGACCTTCGAAGTCCAACCTGCCCTGGCTGGGCAGTTCCAGAAAGTCCAGCAGGCGCAGCAGGGTGCTCTTTCCCGCTCCGCTGGGGCCGATCACGGCCAAAATTTCTCCCTTTTTGATCCCGAAGGAGGGGATGTCCAGTACCCGGCGCTTGTCATAAATTTGCTTGAGGTCGAATAGATCGTACTGGTTCACCGCTCCACTCCCGAAGTTTGCAGCTTATAGAGCATGAAATTGGCGGAGAATGAGAGGATCAGCAGCACGATTCCCAATGCCAGCGCCAGGGAAAAATTACCTTTGCGGGTTTCCAGCACAATGGCGGTGGTCAGGACGCGCGTCTCTCCCTGGATGTTGCCACCCACCAGCATCACCGCCCCTACTTCGGAAATGATGCTGCCAAAGGCGGTGACGATGGCCGCAAACAACCCCAGCCTGGCTTCTGATAGGATCGTCCACGCCAACTGGATGCGCGTGGCTCCCAGGGATTTGACCTGTAGGTTGAGCATGGGGTCCACCGACTGCACCGCTGTCAGGGTCAATCCAACCATCAGCGGAAGAGCGATCAGCGTCTGGGCGGTGATCATTGCCTGAGGGGTGAACAGCCATTGTAAATTTCCCATCGGCCCCTGGTTGGATAACACCAGGAAAACAAACAGCCCGGCGACGACAGGCGGCAAGCCCATCCCGGTATAGATCAGCGGAAGGAGGACCCCTTCTGCCGGGATTCTGCGGCCCAGCCCTAAACTGACTCCCAGCGGCAGGCCTATGAGAATCGAAAAGAAGAGCCCTCCACCTGTAACGCGTAATGTCAGCGCAATAATTTCCAGCAGCGCCGGGTCCAGCTGGCGCAATAGGTTGATGGCACCGATGATTGCATCTATGATTACATCCATAAGGGTGGCAAGCTCTCCTTCATTAAAAAGTTACCGATCTCGCCAGGGCTGAGAATCGGGGTAAAACAGGGGCTGCCCAAACTGGTCGACGCCAAATTCAGCGATCTCCTGCTGAGTGGGGACGCTGGCCAGCCATTCCACGAAGGACTCAGCCAGTTCCAGGTTGATATTGCCTTTGTCTGGGTTCACCGGGATGACGCCATACGGGTTATAGAGGGTCGAGTCCTGGTTTTCATCGATGCTGCCCCCACCGACCATCACAACCAGATCAGGTAGATTGTCCTGCATCGAGAGGTAGGTGCCGCGGTCTGTCAGTGTGTATGCACCGGCCTGATTGGCAAACGTCAGGGTGTCGCCCATCCCCTGCCCGAGGGACTTGTACCATTCTCCTGCCATTGAGGGGTCGATTCCGGCCGAATTCCATATACTCAGCTCCTTGGAGTGGGTGCCGCTGTCATCGCCGCGCGATGCGAAATCGGCACCTGCACTGGCAATGGCAGTGAATGCATCCGCTGCCAGAGCTGTCCCTTGCACACCCGCCGGGTCCGCTTCCGGTCCCACCAGGATGAAGTCGTTATACATGACATCCGAGCGTTGGGTGCCGTGATCGGATTCGACGAACGCATCCTCCCTGGCGCGGGAATGCACCAGGATGACATCGACATCTCCGGATTCGCCCAGGGCAATCGCCTGACCAGTTCCCACGGCGATCACATCCACCTGGGCATTGTACTGCTCCTCAAAATCCGGCAGGATGGCTGCCAGCAGTCCGGAGTTATCTGTGCTGGTGGTGGTTGCCAGTCGCAGCACCTGCAGCTCGGCAGATTGCCCGCCACAGCCAGACCCCAGCAACCCGAGTATGGCAATGATCAAGAAAAATTTAACTCTCATTTCGTCCGATCTCCTTGTGCGAATGAATTGACTTGTGAGATCAGGTGGAGATCTCAGCACCCATCTGTTGGGTGTTATAGCCGCCGAGTCCGGCGACCGCCTGCCGGAAATCCGCCGTCTGCAGGAAATCCAGCGCGGGTGCCAGTAATTTGTCCTGGTAGGCCTCCTCAAGTATGACCAGGTCGTAGCGCTCCTCAAACAAGGGGATAAACCCTAAACCCAACCGGCGTGCGGCAGCTTCCAATCCCAATCCGGCGTCGGCTCGCTTTTCTACAACTGCTTCAGCCACCTGCATGTGCGTGTTAACTTCCCAGTGATATCCATTGATCTGGTCTGGCGGGATTTGCTCTGATTCCAGCTGGCGGTCGAGCCACAGGCGGGTTCCAGACCCGCGCTTGCGGTTGACGAAGCGCACATTTGACTGTGTGAGGTTGTTGAGGCCCTGCAGGGACTTGGGGTTTCCGGGAGCAATGATTAATCCTTGCTGGCGGTGTGCCAATGTGACCAGATGAAAGGGTTGATCTGGAAACAAATGACGGGCATAGGGGAGGTTGTACTCTCCACTGTCAGGGTCAAAGAGATGGACGCCTGCCACCTGTCCGATGCCCTGCCTGAGCGCAATCAACCCGTCCATGCTGCCGACCGGAAGCGTATAGAGGGCAGTAGCCTTCACCTGCTGGCGCAGCGATTGGGTAAGTAAGTCCAGGGCAAGGTCATGGCTGCCGGTGATCATCAGTGCAGTTTGCTGTTCGAGAAGGGGCAGGATCGCCAGGTTGATCTGGTAGGCGCGGGCACTGGCCTGGTAATATTTTTCCACAAAGCCGCGCACAACATTGGTGGAGGACATTGTCACCAGCCCTGCATCTTCCAGTTGTTTGAGGTGGTAGCGCACTTTTGCCGGGTGGATGCCCATTCTCTCTCCCAGTTGGGAGAGGGTAGCCGGTTCAGCCATCAGGTATCGCAAAATTTTTACCCGTCTCTCATCCCCTAACACTTTGAATCGAGTGGTTTGGTCAATCGTTTCGATATGCTTCATAATCTTTTGTAACCAAATATTAAATAAAAGTTTAATGTTAAATAAAAATATAACATATTGACAACCATCTTGCAAGATGAATGAAGATTGGAGGCGGTTGCAGATGGATTTGACCTCGGAAGTAAAAGCTTTTTACCAAAGATTTGGAGTTCCTGAAAAATATTTTAAAACCCGAAACAAGTCTACATTTCTCCTTAGAATGGTCTGAACCCCGCCATTTACAACCAGTATAAGAGTTTTATAAAACTCTTATATTCAACGCTTGACTTCTCTGTCAAAAATCGGTATGATTTCGGATGGTTAGCAAAGAAACATACTGTTTGCTAAAAATCACTTGTATCATGCAAAAATAATTTTTGCTACAAATTTCGGAGGACTATATATGAAACTCAAACCCCTTGGCAACCGTGTTGTTGTTGAACCGATTGAGCAGGAAGAAATGACTGCTGGCGGAATTGTACTTCCCGAGACGGCCAAAGAGAAACCCCAGAAAGGGGCCGTACTTGCTGTTGGCCCAGGAGAATACAAAGACGGCAAACTGGTTGAGCTGGAAGTAAAAGAAGGCGACCAGGTGCTCTTCGCCAAATATGCTGGCACGGAGATCAAACTTGAAGGTAAGAAAGTTTTGATCCTGCGCGAGTCTGACCTGCTGGCAATTGTAGAATAATCAGCCAGTAAATCCATCATACGTTATTAGATTAGGAGTTAGAACCTATGGCAAAAGACCTAGTATTTTCCGATGAAGCCCGCCGCAAGTTGATTAAAGGCGTGGACGTTGTTGCAGAAGCTGTCATCACCACCTTGGGCCCTAAGGGACGCAATGTGGCTTTAGACCGCAAGTTCGGTGCCCCGACCATTACCCACGATGGTGTGACGGTTGCAAAAGAAATAGAGCTGGAAGACCCCTTCGAGAACATGGGCGCCCAGCTGCTCAAAGAAGCCGCCACCAAGACCAACGATATTGCTGGTGACGGCACCACCACCTCCACCGCCCTGGCGCACGCCATTGTGACCGGTGGAATGAAGAACCTGGCCTCTGGCGCCAACCCGATGCTGCTCAAACGTGGGATCGAAGCCGCCACAAAGGCCGTTGCTGAGAAAATTTCCTCTCAGTCGATTGCAGTAAAAACCAAATCAGATATTGCGAACGTCGCTTCTGTATCCGCACAGGACCGCGAGATTGGCGAGCTGATTGCTGAAGTATTTGACAAAGTTGGTAACGACGGAGTGATCACTGTGGAAGACTCTCAGGGACTCGAATTTGAGACCGAATATGTTGAGGGTATGCAGTTTGACCGCGGTTACCTCTCCCCATACTTCGTCACCGATTCCGAGGCGATGGAATCCGTGATCGAAGAACCTTACCTCTTGATTCACGACAAGAAAATCTCCGCTGCCGCAGACTTGGTTCCACTGCTGGAAAAAATGGTGCAGAGCGGCAAGCGCGATTTGGTGATCCTGGCTGAAGATGTGGACGGTGAAGCCCTGGCTACCCTGGTACTGAACAAACTGCGCGGTATGTTGAACGTGCTGGCGATCAAGGCTCCCGGGTTCGGCGACCGACGCAAAGCCATGCTGCAGGATATCGCGATCCTGACAGGTGCCTCCGTAATCTCGGAAGAGACCGGCCGCAAGCTCGAATCGACCACCATTGCTGACCTTGGTCAATGTGAAAAAGTTGTCGCCACCAAAGACGACACCACAGTTGTTGGCGGTAAGGGCAATGCTGCAGATATTAAAGGCCGCATTGATCAGATCCGCGTCGAGATCGATAAATCGACCAGCGATTACGACCGCGAAAAGCTGAACGAACGACTTGCTAAGCTCTCCGGCGGTGTGGCTGTGATCAAAGTTGGTGCTGCTACCGAGACCGAGTTGAAAGAAAAGAAACACCGCGTGGAAGACGCTGTATCTGCGACCCGCGCAGCGATTGAAGAAGGTATTGTCCCTGGCGGCGGTGTAGCCTTGATCAACGCTATGTCCGCACTGGACGACCTGACCATGGACAACCCGGACGCCCAGGTGGGTGTCAAGATTGTGCGCAGTTCTCTGGAACTCCCCATGCGCAAAATTGCCGAGAACGCCGGCAAAGACGGTTCTGTGATCGTCGATACCGTCCGCCGCACGCAGGCCGAAAAGAGCAACACCAATATCGGCTATGATGTGCTGGCTGAAGATTATGTGGACATGGTAGAAGCCGGATGGATCGACCCGGCCAAAGTGACCCGCGGTGCGCTGGAAAATGCCGCCTCGATCGCTGCCATGATCCTGACCACTGAAGCGCTGATTACAGACCAGCCGGAAGACGATGCCCCGGCCATGCCTGCCCAGCCGCCGATGTACTAAGATCAATCAGCATCGCTGATTGATTCGGAGTGTTCGCCTGCGGCGGAAACTCCACGATCAATTAAAACGAAAGAACCCTAGTGATTTGCTAGGGTTCTTTTTTAGTTGTCCGAAACCCCTTTCCGCCTGCTGCACAGTCACCCTTCCCCTTGAAAAGGGGATAGGCTGGGGATGGGGTTTGAAAGCTGCTTGAACTAATTTTGCAATGATTTTCTGCCAGCAAGAACCACGCCAGTAAACTGGACAACTCCAACTAATGCCAGGAAGGCGGCGGGGTAGATGGCGACATTTACGCCTGCAATCTGGAAGGTGTACTTGACAAACCCCAGCGAATAGGCCGCACCCGCAATGAGCATGCAGGTCACAAACAGCACTAGAGCCAATCTTCGTTCATTCGTCTTTTTCATCGTTTTCTCCTTATCTAGAAGCGGTCATCCGCTTTGTAAACTACTTTGTGATTGATGCTTACAATATACTCAAAGCAGTGAGGGATTACAATGTCGTAAAGACGACACTCACACGACATTATGAAAAAAAGACGACATGGCAGCGATTTACAGATCAATCATCTAACCCCGATGAAAAAAAGTGAGGGATTTTTTCCTCGTGATGGTTCAATCTATTTTTCTGTATAACGGTGGGCAGTTTTGCCCTAGAACTTTCGGATTGGCTGTCTGAGGACTGTCTTAAGCTTCTCAGGGGTGACCCGGCGCGGATCGCTGAGGTAGATTTCATGGTGCCTGCCGTTGAAGGTATATCCATTTGCGGGCATCCATTCGTTGTGCAGGTGAGAGAGGGTGGGTGCTTCATCATCATACGAACCGATGTGGAGGATCTGGACGGAAAGACCCTCATGGTAGGTCTCCAGTCGGAGATTTTCCAGGCTAGAGGGCGGTTCTTTCCCTGCTTTCAGGACTTCTAACACCTGCTGAAAAATGTCCTCAGAGATCCAGTCCGGTGTCATGATCATCATCGTCCAGAACCATTTGTCTTTATCGCGCATCGAAGTAAAGGCATCCATATCCTCCGCCCACCACAGGCCTTCCAGGGGTGGGACAACATAATCTTTCCCGAGCTGCTTTTTGCTGGCGAATTTGATCTTATAGGCAGCGGCATACAAAGCTTCCAGTGCCTGCTGGTATTCGAGGGCCGTGTTTGGATCTCCTTGGCCATCGATCATCAAGAACTGCAGGGCGGGTACATCTTCCACGCTGAAATCCTTGCCCGAGGGTCGATACAAGTGTTTTAGCTCTTTTTTAAAATCAATTTTGGTCATCTGGTTCCTCCTGGGCATTAAGAAATGACTTGAGCCAGTCGATTTCGGCAGTCAAGAGCGTCTGGCTGTAATCAAACATGGCCTCCACATGCGGCGGGATTGGCCTCTGCTTCTCAGCACTACTCTGCATTTGTTCGAGCCGGTCCTCAAGGCTGTTGATATATTCGTCGATGGCGGCTACCCGGTCTTCCACTGCCAGTGCAGGGAAGACTGACAGTCCCATAAGAAAAGGCACTGGCTGGCGGGCAGGTTGGCGCAAGGTCTCCAGCGACTGAGAGTACCATTCTGATTGGCCCTGGGGGGTGACTTGGTAAATTTTGCGGGCCGGGCCGCGACCTTCGGCATTTTGCAATCGGCTTTCCAACAACCCCTTTTCTTCGAGCTTTTTCAGCAGGTAATAGATGGAAGAAAACCCGATCTCGGTCCAGTCTCGCATTCCGCGCGCCTCGATGATCTGTTCGATTTCGTATCCATGCCGAGGCTGTTCGACCACCAGGTTTAATATTGCCAGTTCTGCATTCGTCATTTTTATCCTTTATATATAATATTCTAATATTAGAATATTATAAAACCTGTCAATTGTCAAGCATAATCAAATACAAGAGTTCCTCATCACCAATTGCCTATAACTTCCAAAGCCCCAAACGATTAACTAGCAACAAACAAAACAAGGATGTGGTGATTTGAATGGGTAACAAGTTATTGGTATGATAGAAAAAATCCTGGTGGTCTCGATACGGCGAAAAGCGTCGCCTACTCGACCAGCGGAAGGATTCAAGGATAACCTCAAATTTCATCAATTTCCAAACCACCCAACTATCTGACAAATCCGGTAAATTTGATATAATACCGGCCTATGAAGAACGGAATGAAGTACTATGTTTGGACTGCGGGCTGCCAGATGAATGTGGCCGATTCGCAGCGGGTGGCATCCTCCCTGGAGCGACTTGGCTATCATGCTGCGCCCAAAGCCAAACAGGCTGATGTGATTGTGCTCAACACCTGTGTGGTGCGCCAGAGCGCTGAAAACCGCGCTCACGGTTATCTCACCTCGCTGATGGCGCTGAAAAGGGAGAACCCTGACCTGACGATTAACTTAATGGGGTGCATGGTGGGCGTAAAAGGACACGAACACCTGGCTGAACGCTACCCCCATGTGGATGTCTTCTCCCCGCCCTCCGATCCTGGCCCTTTGATCGCCCATCTTTCACAGGGCGAGAGCCGCCAACTGGCTCAAAGCGAACTGGATGTGCGCAATGCACTGCTGGATGGTGATTTAGTCCTGCCAGCGGAGGAACAGGATGCGCTGGTGACTGCCCATGTGCCGGTAGTGCTGGGCTGCTCGCACGCCTGCACGTTCTGCATCATTCCCTACCGGCGCGGGATAGAACGCAGCCGGCCAGTCGGGGTGATCGTGCAGGAAATCCGCAGCCTGGTGGAGCAGGGCGTGAAGGACATCACCTTGCTAGGGCAGATCGTTGACCGCTACGGCAAAGACATCCCCGATGGACCCAACCTGGCACAACTACTGGAAATTGCTGCCGAAGTGGACGGCCTGGAGCGACTGCGCTTCCTGACCTCACACCCCAACTGGATGACGGACGAGCTGCTGGAAACCGTGGCCGCACACCCCAAGATCATGCCGCACATTGAAGTGCCGGTGCAGGCCGGGAACGATGAAGTGCTGGCCAATATGAAGCGCGAATACACCAACACCGACTACCGCCGCTTGATCGGGCGCATCCGGGAGATTATCCCCAATGTATCCATCGGCACGGATATTATCGTCGGCTTCCCTGGAGAGACGGCCGAGCAGTTTATGGATACCTTCCAATTACTGGAAGACCTGCGGCTGGATGTCGCTCACCTGGCGCGCTATTCTGTCCGCCCTGGAACCGTCGCTACCCGCCGGATGCAAGACGATGTGCAGGACGATGAAAAATGGCGCCGCTACCGCATGCTGGAAGAACAGCAGGCGCGCATCGTCGGCGAGATCAACTCCCGACTGATGGGTGAAACAGTAGAAGTACTGTTTGAAGAAAAGGTTAAAGGACGCTGGAAGGGGCGCACTCAGAACACCAAGCTGGTGTTCGTCGAGAGCGAGCAGAACCTGAGGGGGAGAACGCTGCCGGTGCAGATCACCTGGACCGGGCCGTGGAGCATGCAGGCCCGCCTGCTGCCCAAACACGCTGACCAGCCGATTGTGCTGGATAGGATTCAATCCTAACGTTACATTAGCGATCAATATGGGAGCTTCGGCTCCCTTTTTTTGTTAATGTGATTGTTTCATTTGTGTTTTGAATTGAAACTGGTATTGCATCGATTAGTTTAAATAAGGAGTTACTGCCTTTTCCTGTATAATCAAAACAGGCTTGGGAGTAGATCAAGCAACAGTTCAAATGAGCTTTTGGGAGAAGTTCTCCACAGGCCAAATCTATCTAGTTTAATGCACTTAAGAGAGGAGATGAAATGAACGAGAAAGTGACTGTTGTAGATATTGATATTCCCTTTGGCAGGATGGTGATCTTTATTGTGAAATGGACCTTAGCTTCAATCCCGGCGATGATCCTCTTATCAATCATCTTTGGCGTCCTGGCTGCCCTGCTCGGTGCGTGTGGACTCCTTCCATTTCTTGCCAATTCATTCTAAATTCTGGACCAAAATACACTCTTATTGAGTATTCGAACATAAAAGTTCTGGCTGTTTGCTGGAATTTTAAGCTACTTCAGAGAACTTTTTGCGGCCTGAGAGCTAATTATCTCGCTTTCAGGCAAATCGGGGAGGTCAGTGGAAATGGATGGACTCAGAAAGGTTTTCCGGCTGCTGAATCGGTACTTCATCGCGCCGATTTTCCGGCTCGGGCTGGGGCCGCTGGTTGGCAACCCCCTGGCGGGTTACATTATGGTGATCAAGAATATTGGGCGAAAAAGCGGTAAGGTTTACTACACTCCGGTTAATTACGCCATCATCAACGGGTATATCTACTGCATGGCGGGTTTTGGGCGCAGATCTGATTGGTACCTGAACCTGTCGGCCTATCCCAAGGCGGAGATCATCCTGCCCGGAAGGTCTGTGTTTGGAGAGATGGAAGAGGTTGAGGACTCCGCTGAAGCGTTGGGAGCGTGCAAGCAAATCATGAAAAATGCTGGATTTGCAGCCTTTTTGGAAGGCTATAATCCCTGGCGTGCAACGGATGATCGCTTTCAACGCACCCTGGAGCGGGCGGCGATCTTGCGCTTCAAACCAATTGGGATTGCCAATGGCCCGCTGGATGCCGGTGGGTGGTTTTGGATTGTCCTGCTTATAGCTGTTTTGTGGCTTTTTCTTGAGTTAACCTGATTATTGTTTTTTCGGGCGGGCTAATATACAGGGAGTTAAATCCAAAAGGCAGGCATTTTAAACGCTGGATTTTTCTTAAACCGGTTGTTTTTTGCTTAGAATTAAACGGTTTTATCACAAAAGCATATTAAACCAGGGAAAATTTGAGCGTTTAAATGCTAAATCATATATAATGTTTTCATCAAACGGGTCAATCTTTTATCGATTTCAGTAAGTGATTTCCCAATCAACTATTGTTGGTCTGCGCGAGCAGATTTGATTTTATTTAAGCAGAACACAGGATTAAGGGATAAGGGATAACAAAAATAATGTGGTCACTGATGATTCGTTCCCCTGAATCTGTACTTCGGGAGTATCCCCTGAAGCGTGGTTTGAACACTCTTGGACGCAGTGATGAGGTCGATGTTTATATTGAAGATGACTCCGCCTCCCGCATGCACGCGCAAATTACCTTTAACTCGGAAGATAACCATCTTGAACTCAAAGACCTGAAAAGCACCAACGGCACATACGTCAACGGCAAGATAATCGATCACCTGGTCATCTTGGAGCACAAGGACCAGATCAGGATTGGGCGGCACCTGCTGACGGTGATTTCAAATCAGAAGCGGAAGGTTACGCGCGCCCTCTCCGACCAAACCAAGTCGGTCGTTACGGGAGACCTGATGATCTCCTCGATCGACAATTATGCGGTGCTGCTTCATGATATCGGGCGGCAATTGGTCAATATCCCGGAATTAGACCGTGCCTTCGAGACTATCTCCCAAACGATCAAGCAGATGATCGGTGCAGAAGATTGCCTGATTGTGCTCGCTGATCAAACTGATTTACTGATCAGGTACGATATCCCATCCGAAACGCTGAAAGAGGTCATCGAACAAAACTCTGCCACCATCTTCTCCATTCGAAATACCTCCGTCGAGAACGAAGAAAATGCCATTCCGCATTCCATGCTGCTGGTACCTGTGACGATTGATGAGGAAGTGGCTGGGCTCATCTGGGCAACCAAACTGAGCGACCCGTTTGGTTTCTCTTATGAAAGCGATTTGCAGCTGGTTATCGCCGTCAGTCACCAGGTTGGCCTTTCAATCCAGCGGCACAGGGTGGAACAAGAACTGCTCCACAACGCATACCACGATTCTCTTACCGGTCTGTCGAACCGGGCATTGTTCGTGGACCGTCTCCGTGAGTCCCTGATCCGGGCTGAACGCAACAAAGACTACAAATTTGCCGTGCTTTTTATGGATATTGACAATTTCAAAGTGGTCAACGACAGCCTGGGACATGAAGCCGGAGATAAATTGCTGATTTCCATGGCTCAGCGATTGGTGGACAACCTGCGCAAGCTGGATGCCATCTCCCGCTTTGATACTGTTGCCCGCTTTGGGGGGGATGAATTTGCCATATTGCTGGATGATATTCTGGATGAGCGCTCCGCACTGCTGGTGGCCAACCGGCTGCATGATTTGCTCTCCGAACCTTTCAACATCAAAGGGAAATCAGTGTACGTCACCAACAGCATCGGGATCACGATTAACACTTTAGGATACAAAGCTCCCGAAGATATGCTGCGGGATGCAGATATTGCCATGTACCGGGCGAAAGAATTGGGCAAAGCCCGCGTAGAAATTTATGACAGTGTGATGCACAATATGCTGCTCAACCGCCTGACCCTTGAAACAGATTTGCGAAAAGGGATGCAATCCAATGAATTTAGACTCTACTACCAGCCGATCATCTCTCTGGAAACAGGCAAGATTGTTGGCCTAGAAGGCCTTTTACGCTGGCACTCTAAAGAGCGCGGTCTGATGTACCCCGGTCAATTTTTGATGGCTATGGATACCACTGGTCTGCTCAATACCCTGGACGATTGGGTGTTGAAGGAAGCGTTTCGAGATGCCTCCCTGATCAACCAGCTATTCCCGTCAGACCCCCCGATTTATCTTTCAGTCAATATCTCTGATCAACTGATCCGGAATCAGGAACTCGAGGTAATGCTGGAGCAATATCTGAAAGAACATAATGTCGATGTCAGTTCAATCAAAATCGAAATCACGGAGCGTGCCGGGATAGATGATGATGATGAGACCCTGGAAATGCTCAAGAGGATCCGGGAAAAGGGCGTTGGCATCCTTCTGGATGACTTCGGCACTGGCTATTCGACCCTGGCGTACCTGCTGCAATTTCCGGTTGAATCATTGAAGATTGACCAGACCTTTGTCCACATGCTGACCAAAAACCCGGATGGCTATAAAATTATCGAGACTTTGAAAGCGCTTTCCAAACATCTAGGGATCAGTTTAATTGCCGAGGGGATCGAAACTACTGGGCAGCTTAAATTGCTGAAAGAATTGGAGTGTGACTACGGTCAGGGATTCTTATTCTCGAAGGCGGTCGAATTAAAGACGGCCATCTCCTTAATCAAGAAAAATCTAAAGGAAGAATAAACTTACACCCAGAGACTACCTTGGCTCATTTACTGTCTCAGGGAATGTTCAGCGCGGCCCCATCATCACCAGACTGACCCGGCCGGCAGGATCCACACTGCGCCAAAAATTGAGCGCTTCCTCGGTTTCCTTCATAATCAGTAAAATGCACTTGTGGATTCCCATGCCTGTGAGGGCGTACATGCAGCGGCCGACCAGTTGCCGGCCGATTCCCTGCCGGCGGTATTCATCGTCCACCACCAGGTGAGAGAGATATCCCATCCGGCCGTCATGACTGCACAAGACAGCACCCACAACAGTTTCCCCGTCCATGGCGACATAGCTGAGGCCTGTATTGCGCTCTAAAAATTTCTTGATGCACTCATGCGAATCTACCTTACTCAGCACGATTGCGTCAGACTTTTTCCATAATGCCAGAACATCATCGTAATCCTCGATCCCCATCTGCCTGACCAGGTACCCCATTAGAACCTCCTCATCAACGAAATCTCCACATTAATCAGTATACTGCATTAAACGCCAGATTCACTAATTATTCCAGATTCCTGGCGGAAAAATTCCACCAGCCAGGAATTGACCTGATCAGCGGCATCATGTTGGACCCAATGGGTTGCTTCTGGGATGAATTTAAGCTGGGCCTGGTGACAATATTCCAGGCTTTGTTCTGCCATCTCGGCTTCCAGGGCCAGGTCTTTTTTACCCCAGATGATCAACGTAGGTGCTTGCACCTTGGTCGGCGGAATCCCTCGCATGACGCGATGTCGGATTGCACGGTACCAGTTGATCATCCCGCTCCAGGTATGCGGGTTGCTCCATGCGGCCCGGTAGCGAGCCAAATCTTCCCCGGTGAATGAACCGGGCAGGCTGCTGCGTTTAAGTACCCGGACACCGGTGCCGTGCCCGCGACGGCTTAATGCCAGTTCTGGCAGCCAAGGCAATTGAAAGAAGAAAATATACCAGCTTTTGCGGCGCTGGGCCCGGTTATGGAGGACGTTTTGCAGCATGACATAGGGGTGCGGGACATTGAGGATTGCCAGTTGTTTGACTCGCTCGGGATGATGCATCGCCATCCACCAGGCGACTGCTGCTCCCCAGTCGTGACCCGCCACATGGGCACGTTCAAATCCAAGATGGTCCATCAGGCCGATCATATCCCGCGCCAGCAAATCGATGTCGTACTGGCGGATGCCTTTGGGTTTTTCCGTGAGGTTATACCCACGCTGATCAGGTGCGACAACACGGAAGCCCGCATCAGCCAAAGCGGGAATCTGGCTGCGCCATCCATACCAGAATTCCGGGAAGCCGTGCAGCAGCAAGACCGGTTCCCCGTCCTCAGGCCCAGCAGTTTTATAATGCATGCGCACCTGATTGATTTGATGGTACTGGGACAATCCCTGGTAGTTCACCACGCAAGACCTCCTTGTTACTTTACACCCTGTGACTTATTACCTAGCCAACCTCGTTTTTTATACCACACAGACCAAAAAAATTCGGTTATAATAGCCCCTTGATTAGAAAAGGAATATAAAAAAATGACGAAAAAATACATAACCTTGAGTCTGCTTATTTTGACTTTTGCCAGCCTGTTCCTGGCTGCTTGCGGCGGGGCTGCTCCTGAAGCGGCAGAGCCTACGCTTTCACAAGAGGAACAGATCAACATGATCTACACTCAGGCTGCCGAAACGCTCCAGGCGGAAATCGCCATGACGGAGGCTGCCCAACCGGAAGCGACTGCCACACCGCAAAGCACCCCGACGCCCGTCGTTCTGGCAACCAATACGCCCGAGGCAGATGTCTCACCGACTCCGTTCCCGACCCTGCCTGCGCTGCCGTCACCGACTCCGATCCCGACGAATCCCCCTGCGACCGGTGGGCGGCCGTGCCTGCGAGCAGAACTGCTCTTTGAAAGCCCCAAAGACGGCGTTGTTTACCAGCCTGGTGACAGCTTTGTAAAAATCTGGAATTTTGCCAACTCCGGCGACTGCACCTGGACGCAGAACTTCCATTTGGTGCATGTTGGCGGCCCTAACTTCACCGACTCGGGCGTGCTTGCCCTGGTGGATGTCTCGAATATGACGGAAGATGGGATTCCCAACGGTGGGAAGCTTGAGATTTCTGTCAGTATGGAAGCCCCGGACTCTGTTGGCCGTCAGCGCAGCATCTGGATGCTGCGCGATGATAACGGACAGCTCTTTGGCGTGGGTGCCCTGGGAGATGAGATCTTCTGGGTTGAAATCATTGTCCGCGAGTAGGATAAGATAAACGCACAATTTAGCAATCTGCGCCCTCCCGATATCGGGAGGGCGTTTTCTTTACATTGACCCCTTTTGCTGCTCAAACATCTTGGAATGTTTTACAATTTTCCCATGGACCCGAACTACCACACCGCAGAGGCCATCTTTGGGCGCTTCCGCCGCGCCCTGCTGACTGACGATCAGCCGTTTGCCGATCAACTGCTGGCCAGCACCAAAGAACTGCTCCCGGACGTTCAGGCCGAGTTTGAGGGCGATCTGATGGAGTATGAGATTTTTCTGCTGGCTGGGCTGCTGGCCAATTTGCTGAAAATTTTGGAACTGAAAGAGCGGATTAATCAGTTGCTCGAAGAGCGCTGATGATGTGTCCTTGGAATCATACGGAAAATTAAAAAGCCATCTGTTTGAAAACCGATATCCAGAATCAAGCACATCTTCACTGCCACGGAAACAACTATCTCTGACTTCTTAAGGGCACGTTTCGGTACTTATGGGATGCATCTCCAATATTTGAAATAAGATATAATACCTCTGAAACTGGAGAAAAAATGCACCGTACACCGACTGTCAGAGCTTTTTTACCCTTGATCGTTTTGCTGCTGGTTTTAGGCTGGGGGGGGTTGTTTGTGCTGGTGAATATGACTGAACCGACCCTTGGCCCGCGCTGGTTGTTCTACTTTTTGATCGTGCTGGCTTTTACCGGGCTGGCACTTCCGGCCGTTGTTTATCTTCACATTCGTTTTCCATCCGATCCTCCTCCAGAGCAAAAAGTACTCGTCCGGCAGGCACTTTGGGTTGGGGTGTATACAGCTCTCCTGATCTGGATGAGCTTCGGTCAGGTGGTCAGTGCAGGCTTGGCGCTCATCTTCCTGGTGGGGTTTGTTGTGGTTGAAATCTTGCTGCGCCTGCGAGAACGGAGCATCTGGCACCCCAAATCTTAGGAGATTAGTAAAATGGCATCCGCCGATAAATCGAATGATTTGCGGAAAATTCCCTCGGTCGATTCTTTGCTGAAAACTAACGATGGCGAAGAATTGGAGGCTGTTTATGGGCATACCCTGACGGTCAGCGCGGTGCGCATTGTGCTGGATTCCATTCGGGCCAATGTCAGCCGGGAGCAAGGCACTATTCCGCGTCCGGAGATTATTTTGCAGGATGTGCTCCAACGCTTGCAGGAATGGACCCGCCCGACCCTGGAACCAGTGATCAATGCCACGGGGGTTATCCTGCACACAAATTTGGGCCGCTCTCCGTTGAGCAGCGAGACTCTCAGCGCAATCCAGAAAGTGTCTCATGGATATTCCACCCTGGAATATAATCTTTCGAAAGGCAAACGTGGTTCCCGCTATACCCATACCGAAGATTTGCTGGTCCGCCTGACCGGGGCAGAGTCAGCTTTGGTGGTCAACAACAATGCCTCAGCGCTGCTGCTGATCCTCTCGGCGCTCTCCAACCGCAGGCGGACACTCATCTCCCGCACCCAGCTAATCGAGATTGGTGGGGGCTTTCGCATCCCGGATGTGATGTCACAATCCGGTGCCATCCTCCAAGAGATCGGCACCACGAATCGGGTACATCTTGACGATTACCGGGAGGCAATCGAGGAGCATCCTATCAAGCTGGTGCTGCGCGCTCACCGCTCGAATTTCCGGCTGGTGGGCTTTACGGCAGAACCCAGCGCGCAGGAAATAGCCGAGGTGGCGCACCAGGCCGGACTACCCATGGTGGATGACCTGGGATCTGGGTCGCTGCTGGATACCGCCGAATATGGCCTGGTACATGAAACGACCGTCATGGAGGCGTTGGCAGCAGGCGCGGATTTGGTTTGCTTTTCTGGCGATAAACTGCTTGGAGGGCCGCAGGCGGGCATAATTGTGGGGGGCAAAGAACTGGTGGAGAAACTGCGCAAGCACCCGGTTGCGCGCGCTGTGCGGGCAGATAAGATGGCACTAGCAGGGCTTTCAGCCACCTTGCTGCATTATCTTAAAGGGGAAGCTGAGAAGAAAATCCCTATCTGGCAGATGATCTCGATGGACTTAAAAAAGATTGAATCACGCGCCAAACAATGGACGCGTTTCCTAAAGGGAGGCGAGATGATCGTCGGTGAGTCGGCAGTCGGTGGGGGCAGCCTGCCCGGAGAACGCCTGCCCACCTGGCTGGTCGCGCTCAGCGTGGACAAACCAGATAAGTTCCTTAGGGAACTGCGGAAAGCCCATCCGCCGATCATTGCCCGGGTGGAAGATGGTAAAGTATTGGTCGATCCGCGCACCGTGCTGCCGCAGCAGGAAGGTGCCCTTCTGGTGGAATTACAAAACGCGCTGGCGCGCTGGCGTGGTTAACCGGGTATATATTCCCTAATTGTTTATTTTTTTCCCAATAGTTGAATCCAAGTTTAGATAATCTTTGCTTCAGGAAACTACACTGCGATATAATTTCAAGGCGCGAACGACATATTAGCAGCGTTCGACTCTATAACAACCCGAGGAAATCTATGAAACAAGATATAGATCGATTGATGGAGCAGGCAAATTTAGATGCCTTGCTGGTGAGCGGTTCTGCAACTCATAATCCGGCCATGTTTTACTTCACTGGCAATGTACATGTCAACTACGGAGACCTGATCAAGATGCGCGGCCAGGACCCGGTGCTGTTCTGCAACCCGATGGAACGCGAGGAGGCTGCCCGTTCCGGCCTGCAGACCAGGAACCTGGCCGAGTACCGCTATAACGAACTGCTCAAGCAGACCGGCGGCGACATAGTCCAGGCCGTGGCCATCCGCTACCAGAAAATGTTCAACGATATTGGGCTAACTGCGGGGCGGGTCTCGATTTACGGCAAAATGGATGCAGCCCGCAGCTATGAAGTTTACCGCGCCCTGCAGGCGTTGATGCCCGAGATCGAGATCGTTGGGGAAGTGGATAACCCCGTCCTCTCCCTGGCACGAGAAACCAAAGACCAAAATGAGCTGGCGCACACCCGCAGAATAGGCGCGGTGACAGTTGAAGTGGTCGGCAAAACGGCTGAATTCCTCCAATCGCACAAAGCCAAAGACGGGGTGCTGGTCAAAGAGGATGGCCAGCCGCTGACGATCGGCGAGGTGAAGCGCAAGATCGACCTGTGGGCGGTCGAGCGCGGCGTGGAAAATCCGCATGGAGTGATTTTTGCCATCGGCCGGGATGCCGGCATCCCTCACAGCTCTGGCAACCCGGAAGACGTGCTTGCCCTGGGTAAGACGATCATCTTTGACATCTTCCTGCAGGAACCGGGGGGCGGCTATCACTACGATTTCACCCGCACCTGGTGCCTGGGCTATGCCCCGGAGAAGGAGCAAAAGCTGTATGATGATGTGCGCCAGGTCTTTGACCGTTTGATGAACCAGGAGATCGAAGCTGATATGTCGTTCAAAGCGCTGCAAGACCGCACCTGTGAATTGTTCGAAGAGCAAGGACACCAGACCATCCGCCAGGACCCATTGATCGAAGAGGGCTATGTCCACAGCGTCGGCCATGGCTTAGGGCTGGATGTGCATGAGCTTCCCTTTGCCCGCCCCCCGAAAGCAATGCTAAAACCCGGGGTGATTGTGACCATTGAACCTGGGTTGTACTACCCCAGCCAGGGCATGGGCTGCCGCATCGAGGACACGGTGTACGTGCATGCCGATGGGACGATCGAGGTGCTGGCCGAGTACCCCCACGACCTGGTGCTTCCCATTGAAGAAGCCTGAATTGGATTGATTTAAACAATGAGATGCGCCCTAACCACTGGGCGCATTTTTTTGTTCTCAGAGATGGAATTTACAACAGCGGTAACTGGGCCAGATCGTGTGAGAGCGGATCGAGGGCGAAGAAGCTGGCCAAGTTTTCCTGGCTGATATGTTCGGCTTCTTCCAGGCGGCGCACGTGCCGGAATTTTAGAAAACGCCATCCCCCATCGAGGCGGTAGTTCAGGCGGGGGTCGCGGTCGCGTTTGTGCATCACCAGGCCAGACCGGCTGCCCGGCAGCACAATCACCCCCTGCTCGGCTGGGTGGTCCGCACCTTCGATGATCTTGCCCAAGATGGCTGAAGCAATCAGGTAGAAATAGAGCGGTTTTCCGTTCAGCGCTTGTTCCCAGACCATTGGTTGGTCTCTGATGACCTGGAACCCCAGCTCCTCCCCGGTGTCTGCCAGGATAGCATAAATCTCGGAGACATCTGCCCGGCGCGCGGAAGTGGTGTCGTTCGGTTTCAGCTGCCAGTGGTCAGTATCGACCGGTTCAGCATAAGAGTGCAAGATGGTCTGGATCAGCGGGATGTCCGGGGTTTGCAACCCGGGAAACATCCGGCACAAAGTGAAATTAAGCTGATTCCAGGACAAGGTATCATTTTCTTGAAAGAGCCTTACCACGGCCATTTCCACCCGGTCTGCCAGCGGCTGGTCTGAGTTCAGGGAGGCACTGCCCCACCATTTACCGATTTCGATCGAACTTTTGCCACCCTGGTAGCGCACGAATGGTCCGGACGGGGACAGTGTCTCCAGCAATAGCTGGCGGGCATGGTTATAGATATTGGAAGCGTGGGTGGAATAGTGCACTGCTGGATCTCTTTCAGCAGGTGAGAGTGCATTTTGCTGGTTGAGGGTTTGGAGGACAGCTGCCTGCAGGTGCAGGTAAGAGGTGGGTTCTCCCCTTTCTGTGAGAAGTTTTGTCACAGCCTCTGCGGCAATCTCCAACGGAGGTTTTTTGGGCGGTGCAGGCCGCTTGACAACCTTACGCCAATGCATCTGAGTCTGGCCTTCTTTCAGGCGCAGTGCGGTGCCGTCGAGGTTAAACCCCGAGAGGTCTGCGGCCACCATGGCGGCTGCATCGAACCCCGCTTCATTTTCAGTCACCATACCGAAGAAGGGTGTTCCGTCTGGCAGCAGTCCGCTGACCCGGCGCAAAGCGCTGTATAGGGCGGCGGTATGCCAGGACCAATCGTAGCGGCGGCGTTTGAGCACTTTGGCGAAAGGTCCAATCGCTTCCCGTCCCCACAACCAGCCCGACCACAACGCAGACAGGGTCCAATATGCCTGGTTGGGCCGCGGCAGGGCGGTCAGGATGGCGCCGACCGGTATGCGGTCGAGCTGCTGGGTCAGGTCCCGGATCTGGCCCTGATACAGGCAGATTCCGCCGCTTTCGGGGGGAGGTTCGGGCCAAAAGGTGAGGGGCGTTGCCGGTCTGTCATCCGTCCAGAGCTGGATGGCTTCCTCGACGGCCAGCCAGAGGTTGTGCTCGATGAAGCGGGGAGGAGTGGTGAGCTGTTTTGGACGGTAGTTTTCTTTGGGAATCCGCCACAGGTTATTGCCCCGGTCGCAGGCTGCCAGCAGTAAGGCGCGCAGATAGGTGCCTTCCTCGGCTTCCAGGTCGATGCCGTCGAGTTTGTTGATCATATTGATCAGGGCGTACACCGCCCGCGGCAGGTAGGCGTCCAGGGCTTCTTCGGCATGCAGGCGGTTGGGGTCGCGGCTGGCAGCCACACGCTCCAGGGCGCGCGCCCGGTGAGGGCCGCCCTGATTGAGGCGGCTGGCTTTTTCAATATCCTCATCGGTGGTGGGGTATTCGCCGGACTGCTGGCAGTTCGGACAATGGTAGATGCGGGCATAAGGGGTCAGGGCATCCCGCTGCCAGAGGAAGGCGCGGGCATCTACCGTGGTTCCGCAGTGGTCGCAGTGCGTGGTGTACAGCTCCCGGATGTGATGCTCCATGCGGTCGCTGCCGCGTTTGGCGGTTGCCAGGTCAGCCAGGGCGGCCTGCATATCTTCCCGGGTGGGGGGTGTGGCGGTCATTTTGAGCAAGAAGCGGGTAATAGGATTATTCGAAATCACCAGCACGCGGTACCCGGCCTGTGCGGCCTCGAGGGCCAACTGTGGGCTGGCGCCGAAGGGATCGATCACCCACTGTCCCTTTTCCGGCAGGTTGTTCTTCAGCCAGCGGGCTGCCGCGCCGTCAGGCAGGCGGGGCAGGAACCTTTCCAGCACTGCCTGATGGTGGGCTGTTTCTTGCGGAAGATATATCAGGTTAGAAGTGGTCATGTACTCCTCTAACTAGTATAATCGGGTTAGACCAAAATTCAAAATATCAAATTACTGTTCGATCATGAAAAATACCATCACCATTGCATCTATTTTGTTTGTTCTCCTCCTGGCTGGCTGTTCTGGGGGAGCTTTAGGAGTAGGACAGTCGAACGCGGATACTCAGGTTCCTGGGAACACCGAGCAGGTTACCGAGGTGCCAGTTGAATCTCCTCAGGCTGACCCGACCTCCGAACCTGCCCAGGAAGAAACTTCGCCGATACTCCCACCGTCTGAAAGCGCTGTGTGCGTCCTCCCTGCGGATCATCCGGAGATGGCTTATACCGATTACCAGACCTTTCCGCAGGCGATTCTGGATTACCTGAATGCTGGGGCTTCGCCCGAAGAACTTGCTGTTTTTCTGATTGTGCAGGGGCTAGGACCGGAGGAACAGCCGGTGTGGGCTGAAGACCTGACCGGGGACGGCGTGCGCGAGCTGGTGGTGACGGTTTATGAAGAAACCAAACCGCCCGAAGGGGCTATGCTGATTTATGATTGTGTGGATGAACAGTATGTGCTTTCTTATTTAGACGTTTCTGAGCAGCAGGCGCATGCCCCGGAACTCTGGCATATTCAGGATATCAACGCTGATGGGCTGCGTGAGGTGGTTTACAGCAGCACCAACTGCGGGGCGCACACCTGCTTCGAGGATGTCGAGATCCTGCAGTATCAAAATGGTGAGTACGTGTCAAAACTGGATAGCAGTACCCTGGAGTATCCATACCCAGATATCAAGCTGACCGATTTTGACCAGGACGGGATTTATAATCTGGAAGTGGTTGGGACCGCGTTTGGATCTGTGGGCGCTGGCCCTCAGCGCGATTCGATCAATATCTGGGCATACGATCATTCCAGCGGCACCTGGAAACTAGGTGAGCAAACCCTGGCGGCATCCCCATTCCGGGTGCACGTATTACACGATGCTGAGGCCGCCATGGACCGCGGTGAATACTTGATCGCCTCGCTGCTCTTCCAGCAAGTGATAGAGGATGAGAGTTTGCTGGAATGGGCTGATCCCGAGGCGGAATACAGCAACCTGGCGGCCTACGCCTATTACAAGCGGATTGTGGCGGCCGTTTATCTGGATGACCGGGGGGCAGCAGAGACTTTGTTCGAAGAGCTTGAAGACCTGTACGGGAGAAGCAACCAGTACGCCTACGCGGATATGGCCGAAGTATTCCTGGCAGACAGCGAAACCCTGGGATTAGAGGAGGGCTGCAGCTCGGCACAGCAGTATGCCGATACCAACCAATCAGTGGTGCTGACGCCGCTGGGTTCTGCGGTGTACGGCTACGCCAACCCCGATTTTGAGCCTGCGGATGTGTGTCCGTGATGTGAAATAGATCAAAGATTTAATTATTTGTTCGGGGCGTACAGCTGTACGCCCCGAAAAGTTTAAGCTGGGGTGTGGATAAACGGGTTTGTTCCCCGTACATCTTTCATTTATGAATGCTGGAAATGCCGGTTGAGCTCATTGGCATAATGCTTTCCGAGGGTGTTTGCGTTCTCGGCCACCCAATCACTGAGGCGGGTGCTGCCGGTGGCTTGCGCATCGACAAACAGCCGCTCTTCCAGCAGACCGATCACTTCCTCAGGCGTCAGGATGACATCTCCGACCAGCTTTCCAACTGCTGCGGAAAGGCGTTGAGCGACCATTGGCGGGGTGTGCATAACCAGAGCGCGGCTTGACAGCTGGGATCGGAGCATGGCTACCAGGCCGTTGAAGGTATAGGTCTCAGGACCGATGGCCTCGATCACTGAATTTTCTTCGCCAAAGACTTGTTCCACTGCCAGTTGTGCCAGGTCATCGACATAAATCGGTTGGAGGCGGTACTCGCCGTCTCCGGGAATGGCAAAAGCGGGAAAATGCCGCAGGAACCAGGCGATGTTGTTGATCAGGATGTCCTCTTTGCCGAAGATGATTGCCGGGCGCAGGATGGCATATGACAGCCCGGAAGCGATCAGGTCCTCTTCCATAATGGCCTTGCCCCAGAAGTATTGCAGGTCGGAATAGGGATCGGGGTTGGTGATACTGATGTGCACCACCCGGCGCACGCCGGCCTGCTTGGCAGCCTGGAAAAGCCGGCGGGCATTAGAAACCGCACCCAGGTAGCTGGCTGTGCCGTGGTCGAAGCGCACCCAGTAGGTGTTGACCAGGGTATCTACTCCCTGCAGGGTCTCGGCCAGCGCATCAGGCTGCTGGAAGTTGAATGGATGGGCTGGCACCGCGGAATCGAATGGGTTTTCCCTGTCTGGACTTCCTGTCAGGGTGATGACCTCACAGCCTGCAAGGAGCAATCTCTTGGTGATGTATTTGCCGGAGTAGCTGAACGCACCAGTAACGGCAATCCGCTGGTTGGATTTGTTATTTTGCATGCTGTCCGCCTTGCTGAAGTTTGAGGGCTGGTTGGTCCTGCCGCCGGATAAAACTAGCAATGGTTAGTGAGAGGAAAATGATCACAACCACCAGGCCACCCAATGTACGTGCTAAATGTTTGCTGATGAAATAATATGCGGGCAGTTGATTTGCAGGGCTGAATGTGAACGCCATCAGACCACCGACAAGGATGAAACTGAGCATCGTGATCTGGGTCCAGAATCTAGCCCTGTCCTCAGTCCCGCACAACTCGGTGAGCAAGGTGAAGAGTGGCCTGCGGAGATAAATTGCCGCACCGAAGACTACGGCTAATGAGATGCCAAGTCCGAACAAGAAAGTGTTAATTTCGTTCATCATAAACCTCCAATATTGGTAATTGTCCACCTTACTGCTGGTTGGTGGATTTGGGAAAAATAAAAAACAGCACCCACAGCGGGGCTGTGACTCCTGTCAGGCCGAGCAAGACGGCGGAGATTTTTGCCAGATTGGTCAGCACCAGCTTAGGGTCTGTGAAATCGCGCGGGAAGTTGAAATGCAGGTTGCCAACTGGTATGGTTACCAGGGAGAAAATGAACAAGCCCAACAAGGAAGCCGAGAGCGCAAGGATGGAATATTGCCACATGACCTTCCTCAGGTCTTCCGGGTGGACTCTGCGGATTATGAGAATAAAAACCACCATCATGATGATCAGGTATTGGATCCCGCATACGGCTAAATAGGCACCGATAAACATTTTTCCTCCGATCGCCAGCCAGCCAATTAACTCTTTTTGCCTGCTTTCTCTACCATCGTTTTAAGCATGCTGAGTGAAACCAGGCCTTCCAGCGCCAGGGCTGCTGAGAACAGGCTGTCGAGGGTCTTGAAGAAAGTCTGCATGGACTCCATCCGCTCCTGGTAAAAGCGGTTCAGTTCTGGATCCTTTCCGGATTGCTCAATCATTTCCAGGCTTTCTGAGACTGTGCTGATCGCTCTGTCGAACTCGTGCTGCTCGCGCTGCTGTAAAATTGAGCGCACCATCTTCCAGAAGTCGGTCTCGGCGGTGTAGTAATCCTTGCGGTCGCCGACCTGCAGATGTTTATGCACCATGCTCAAGCGCTCAAGCTGGCGCACATTGGTGCTGACCGCGCCCTTGCTCACCCCGACCTGTTCGACAATCTCGTCGAGCGAAAGGGGGTTGGGGGAGAGGTAGATTGCCCCGTAAATGGCGCCCATCGCTTTTGGAAACCCCCAGAAACTGCTGATACGGCTCATCCCTTGGATGAAATGGTCACGTGCCTGGGTAAATTGTTCTTCAGTCATTTTCTTCCCTTTTATGTCTTTATATGATTTGTTTAGAACGTTTAGTTTGTTCTAAATATAATATACAATAATTATCAGTTCAAGTCAAGCCGTCAAATTGAGTCTGACCGATGAGTTTCCTGGATCTTCGGCATGCTGGAGGTAAGGGGTGAAGTTAATTGCAAAACCTTTTCCGATGGTGTAAAGTTAGAGAGACGATTTTGTTAATCGTCCTCTAGAGGTGCATATTCTGTGGAGTGAGGAATGGAAGACCTGACCGGAAGAACGATTGGCGGCTATCAGATTATCGAGAAGATCGGAAGGGGAGGGATGGCGACCGTGTTCCGCGCTTACCAACCTTCCCTCGACCGGGATGTGGCCATCAAGGTGCTCCCGCCGTATTACGCGGAACAGGATGAGTCTTTCCTGCAGCGCTTCAAACGAGAAGCCAAAGCGATCGCCAAGCTGCGCCACCCCAACATCTTGATGGTGATGGATTTCGGCGAACAAGACGACCTGGCTTATCTGGTGATGGAGTACGTCACGGCCGGAACCCTCAAAGAGCGCATGAAGCGCCCGATCAGGTTGCGTGAGATTTATAACTTGGTTGACCAGGTGGGGAGCGCTTTGCAGTATGCCCACGACCAGGGGGTTGTGCACCGCGATATCAAACCTTCCAATATCATGCTGCCCAAACCAGATTGGGCGCTGCTGACTGATTTTGGGCTGGCGACCATGGTGGGGGGCAGTTTCCTGACCCAGTCCGGTATGACGGTGGGCACCCCTTCTTATATGTCACCTGAGCAGGGCAGCGGTGAGCGCGTGGATCACCGTACGGATATCTACGCGCTCGGCATTATGCTCTATGAAATGGTGGTGGGCGAGGTGCCGTACACCGCTGAAACGCCGATGGCAGTGGTGGTCAAGCATATTGTCGACCCCCTCCCGATCCCGCGTGAAAAGAATCCCGATATCCCTGAAGACCTGCAGCGGGTGATCCTCAAATCACTGGCCAAGAAGGCGGAAGACCGCTACCAGCGCGCGTCTGATCTTACTGACGCGCTGCAAGCCGTGGCAAACAGCCATCCAGATTGGTCAGCGACAGAAATCCGCACAGTAACGGCTGTGCGCACACCTCAGGTGGACCAGCCGGAGACCAAACGTCTTGAAGATGAAGAACCCGCCGCCGAACAGGCGGATGCGCCGACTATGCCGCCGCTGGAAGATGATGTGCAGACACAGGTAGAGGAAGCCCCAGAATCGGCTCCCGCAGAATCAGACTCTGAACCAGTCGAGCCACCACCGCCGTTGGAGATGCAGATCAAGACCCAGGTGGTGGAAGAAGTGCATGGTGAAGAGTTTTCAGAGCGGGAAGCTGGCTCTTTGGAAGAACCGCTGGAACCTGCCCCGAAGGCAGATGCCTCAGAGGAATCTGTACTGGAAGCGCCCGCGCCAAAGAAAAGACCGCGCTGGCTGGTGATTGGCGGGGGAATTGCGGTTTTCCTGGTGTGCGCGTTTTTGGGGCTGGC
>JABAHR010007376.1_pt1 | contig 40304 bp, 31 predicted proteins | sample 7062101 | NCBI WGS metagenome assembly JABAHR01 (sample SAMN14534553, study PRJNA622989) | marine sediment metagenome | biome: marine biome [ENVO:00000428]; feature: marine pelagic biome [ENVO:01000023]; material: deep marine sediment [ENVO:00002113] | place: India: Gulf of Kutch | collected...
CTTGGCACCGCGGGCAGCACCACACTGGTGCTGCAGACGCTGCTGCCGGCCCTGATCGGCGCCGGCGGCGCGTCGCGGGTGGTGCTCGAGGGCGGCACGCACAATCCGCAGGCACCGCCGTTCGAGTTTCTGCACAGGGCGTTCGTGCCGTTGCTCAATCGCATGGGCGCGCGCGTCGACCTGCGCTTGGTGCGGCCCGGCTTCTACCCCGCCGGCGGCGGGTGCATCGAGGCGGACGTGCGACCCGCGCCGCGGCTCGCGCCGCTCGAGCTGCTCGAGCGCGGTGGCGTGGTTTCCCTGGGTGGTGTGGTGTGGCTCTCGGCGCTGCCGGCGCACATCGCCGAGCGCGAGCGACGGGTGCTGCACCAGGATGCGCTGTGGCACTCCGCGCGGCTCGCCGTGCGCCGGGTGGAGCAGCCGCGGGGGCCTGGCAACGCGGTGGTGCTGGTCATCGAGTGTCGCCACGTCACCGAAGTGTTTGCGGCCACGGGACTGCGCGGCGTGCCCGCGGAGGAGGTGGCGGCGGCGGCGATGGCGTCGGCACGCGCGTACCTGGATGCGGGCGTGCCGGTGGGCACTCATCTGGCCGACCAGCTGCTGCTGCCGCTGGCGCTGGCGGGCGCCGGGCGCTACCTCACCGTCAAACCGAGCTCGCACACGCTCACCAACATGGCGGTCATCGGGCAGTTTCTCGACGTGCCCCTGCGGTGTCGACGCGAGTCCCGCGGCTGGTGCGTCGAGGCCGGTGCCCCGGCTCCCGCCGCCGTCAGTCCCGGCGCAACGACTTGAGCTCGCGGTAGAGTTCGCGCTCGCGCTCGGAGCAGTGCTCGGGCACCCGCACCCGGATGCGCAGCTTGAGGTCGCCACGACCTCCGCCGCGATAACGCGGCAGGCCCTTGCCGCCGAGGCGAAGGACCTCTTCGGGCTGCGTGCCGGCGGGCACCTTCACGCTCACGCTGCGGTTCAAGGTCGGGACCGTGATGGTGGTTCCCAGTACCGCCTCCGTGACGTCCACCGTCACCGTCCGCCACAGGTCCGCGCCGCGGCGTTCGAAGCGGCTGTCCGGCGCCGTGTACACGCCCACCAGCAGGTCGCCCGGCGGGGCCCCGCGCGTCTCGCCCGGCAGACCGTGTGCGGGCACCCGCAGGACGGTCCCGTCCTCGATGCCTCGGGGGATGTCGATGCGGATGGTCTCCTCCTGCTCGAGACGGCCCTCGCCGCCGCAGTCGCGGCAGGAATCCGTGACGAGCCTGCCGCTGCCGCCGCACACGCCGCAGGCGGTCACCTGCTCGAAGCGGATGCCGGCTTCTTTGCGCCGCGAGCTCGTCCGCGTGACCACCTTGCGGCCGGTGCCGTCGCACTCCCGGCAGGGTTGCGGCGGTTTGCCCGAGCGTGTGCCGAAGCCGCCGCAGGTTGCGCACACGACCGGTCGCACGAAACGCACGGTCTCGGCGCCGCCACGGTCGATACGCTCCAGCGCCACGTTGAGGCTGACGCGCAGATTGAGCCCGCGGCGTGGGCGTGCGGCGTGAAAGAAGCGCTCGAAGAGCTCGCCGTGGCCGGCGCCGAAACCGGCGTTGCCGAAGATACCGCCGAGATCGAGGTCGCCAAACAGATCGTCGAAAGAGAAGTGCGCTACCCCTTCGAAGCCGGCGGCATCGTAGCGTGCGCGCTTGGCAGGATCGGAGAGAATGGCGTAGGCCTTGGCAATCTCCTTGAAGCGCTCCTCCGCCTCGGGGGAACGATTGCGGTCGGGATGCCACTTCATCGCCAAGCGGTGATAGGCCTGCTTGACGGCCTTGGCGTCCGCGTCGCGGGGAATGCCCAGAACCTCGTAGTAGTCGCGCTCGCCGTCGCTCATGTGCCGTCAGCCTCGGACGCCGCCGATAGGCTATTAAAATCGCGTCTGCACCCGTTTTCCAGTAGCGTGTGTGCGCCGATGCCGCAGCCGGACACTGCCCCGAGACTCATGACTGCGCCCGACACCGTGCTCGCCGAGGGCGGCGCGTGCGCGGGTCCGCGCCGCCCCGTGGAAGGGGGGCCGTGACCGCGCCGCGCCCCACACTGACGGTAGGGCCGGTGCACCGGCACCTGCTGGCGCTCACCGTGCCCATGATCTGGGGGGTACTGGCGCTGATGAGCTTCAACCTCGCCGACACCTGGTTCGTAGCTCAGCTGGGCGAGCTCGAGCTCGCGGCGATGAGCTTCACCTTTCCCGTGGTGATGGTGCTGCTGAGCCTCGGCATCGGCCTGATGGCCGGTACCGCCTCGGTGCTGGCACGGCTCATCGGACGCAACGAGTCCGAACGCGTGCGGCGGGTGACCACCGACGCCCTGCTGCTCGCCGCCGCACTGGCCATTGTGCTGTCCGTCATCGGGCTTGCCACCATCGAGCCGCTCTTCCGGCTGCTCGGCGCGAGCGATGCGGTGCTGGTGCTCATCGCCGAGTACATGCGGGTGTGGTACGCCGGCTTCGTCCTGCTGCTGGTGCCCATGGTCGGCCTCGGCGCCATCCGGGCCACCGGTGACAGCCGGCTGCAGGGCCGCATCATGATGGCATCGGCGGGGCTCAATCTTCTCCTCGACCCGTTGCTCATCTTCGGCCTCGCCGGCCTGCCGCGACTCGAGCTGCAGGGCGCGGCGCTGGCTACGGTGCTGGCGCGCGCGGTGATGCTGGCCGCCGGCTACTGGGCCCTGGCCCGGCGCAAGCAGATGCTGAGCTTCGTGCTTCCCTCGCTCCACGAGCTGCGGACCTCGTGGGCAATGGTGCTGCACGTGGGGCTTCCCGCGGCCGGCACCAACATCATCATTCCCGCGGCGACCGCCGCCGTCGTGGCCCTGCTCGCGCAGTTCGGTGCATCCGCGGTGGCGGCGTTCGGTGCGGCGACACGCCTCGAGCAGCTGGTGCTCGTGGTGTTCTATGCCATGTCGGCGGTCATCGGGCCCTTCGTCGGTCAGAACCTCGGCGCCGGCCTGCACGATCGCATCCACACCGCCGTTCGTCAGTGCGCCGTGTTCTGTCTCGGCTTCGGCCTCGTCTGCGCGCTGTTGCTGGCGCTTGCGGGGCGCGTGTTGATGGCGCAGTTCAGCGACAGCGCCGAGGTGGTGGCCCTCGGGGCGGCCTACCTGTGGATCGTGCCCCTCAGCTACGGCGCCGCCGGCATCGTCATGGTGGTGAACGCCGCCTTCAACGGGCTCGGCCAACCGCTGCCCGCCGTGGCCGTGTCCGCACTGCGGATGGGCGCGCTGTATCTGCCGCTCGCTTGGCTGGGGGCGCACGCCGGCGGCGTCGCCGGCGTGTTCGTGGCCGCGTGCGTCGCCAACCTGGTCTCGGGTACGATTGCCTATCGCTGGTTCCAGCAGCGTCGTCTGAGCGGCTCGCCCGGCTAGACGGGCGTCACCCGGCTCGACGCGCCCCCATCTCGGTGAGCACGCTCATGGACATGTCTTTGTTTCCTCGCCGACGCCTCGCCCATCTGCCGACGCCCCTGGAGCCGATGCCGCGGCTCAGCGCGCACCTCGGCGGCCCGCAGCTTTTCGTCAAGCGCGACGACTGCACCGGACTGGCGGGCGGCGGCAACAAGACGCGCAAACTCGAGTTCTTGATCGCCGACGCGCTGGCGGACGGTGCGGACACCGTGATCACCGCGGGCTCGGTGCAGTCGAATCACGCGCGCCAGACGGCGGCGGCGGCGGCGCACTGCGGCCTGCGCTGCGAGCTCGTTCTGCCGCGGTTCGTTCCCTGGGAGGGGCCGGGGTACGAGGTCGTCGGCAACGTCCTGCTCGACCGCCTGCTCGGCGCCGAGGTGCACCTGCTGCCCGCGGACACCGATCGCGACGCCGCCATGGCCCGCGTCGCCGATAAGGCGCGTGTGCGCGGCGCCCGGCCCTACGTCATCCCGGTGGGCGGCTCCAACGCGCTCGGCGCCCTGGGCTACGTCGAGTGCGCCGCCGAGCTGCTGCGCCAGGCAGCTGACCTCGGCATCGCGATCGACGCCCTGGTGACGGCAAGCGGCAGCGGCGGCACACAGGCCGGCCTGGTGGTCGGCTGCCAGCGGCTCGCGGCCGACTTTCCGGTCATCGGCATGTGTGACGCCGCGCCGGCGCAGGAGCTGGCCGAGACCGTGCGCGGTCTCGTCGCCGCGCTCGGCGAGCTGCTCGGCGGATCCCGGGACATCGACTGGGGCCGGGTCGAATTTCTCGACGCCTATGCCGGCGCCGGCTACGGCTTGCCGACCGACGCCATGGTCGAGGCGGTGACGCTGGCGGCGCGTCTGGAAGGGTTGCTGCTCGATCCCGTCTACACGGGCAAGGCGCTGGCGGGGCTCATCGACCTGGTGCGCCGGGGCCGGTTCCGCGGCGACGACACCGTCGTCTTCGTGCACACGGGCGGCGCCGCGGCACTCGACGCCTACGCCGGCGTTTTTGCGGGCGGCGGCGTCTGAGCGGCGGGCCTCAAGGCGCCACCGTCGGCAAGCCCTGCCGGATCCACTCGGCGATGCCGCCAGCGGCGTCGTAGACGCGCTCGTAGCCGACCTGCTCGTCGAGAAAGCGGCTGATCACTTTGCTGCGCACGCCCTGCTGGCAGATCAGCACCACCGGGTCCCCGCGCGCGGCGATTTCCCGCAGTGATGTAAGCCAGGCCTCGACGTCGTAGGCGCCGCGCTCGTCGAAGAAGGTCAGCAGGCGGCTGCCGGCGAGCACGCCGGTCTGTCTCCACTCGGCGGGCGTGCGCACGTCCACGACGGCGACGCCGTTTTCGAGCAGCGAACGCAGTTGTGCACTGCCTACGTTTTCGACCTGCGCTTCGAGCGGCTGCGCGACGGCGAGGGCTGCCGCGAACGCAACCTGCCCGTGAAGTGACCGTTTCATGCGCCGGGGACCTCCTTCAGGTGCGGATGCCCTGACCCTTGCGCAGCAGGTAGAGGCTGAACACGAACAGGGCCAGGATGAAGCCGACAATCAGGGTGTAGGAGACGTAGAGATCGATGTCGGAGGTGCCGAGAAACCCGTAGCGAAATGCGTTGATCATGTAGAGAACCGGGTTCGCCAGTGAGGTGTTCTGCCAGAACTCCGGCAGCAGCTTGATGGAGTAGAAGACGCCGCCCAGGTAGGTGAGGGGCGTCAGCACGAATGTCGGCACGATGGAGACGTCGTCGAAATTCTTGGCGAAGACGCCGTTGACGAAGCCCCCCAGTGAGAACAGCACCGCCGTCAGCACCACTACCGAGACGATCACCAGAGGATCGTGCACGCGCAGGTCGGCGAACAGCACGGACACGACGGTCACCACCACACCCACCATGACGCCGCGGATGACGCCGCCGGCGACGTAGCCCAGCAGGATCAGGTAATTCGGTATCGGCGCCACCATCATCTCCTCGATGAAGCGCTGGAACTTGGCGCTGAAGAAAGACGAGGAGACGTTTGCGTACGAGTTGGTGATCACCGCCATCAGGATCAGACCGGGGACGATGAAGTCCATGTAATCGAAACCGTCCATGGTGCCGATGCGTGAACCGATAAGGTTGCCGAATATAAGAAAGTACAGGGCTGTGGTTATGACCGGCGGCAGCAGGGTCTGCGTCCAGATGCGCGTGAAGCGCGTGATCTCCTTAATCACGATCGTCGAGAAGGCGACGTATTTCTCCTGCAACGTCATGGCTGCGGCGCAGTCTCGGCATCCTCACTGCTCACCAAGCGCATGAACAGCTGCTCCAGCCGGTTGCTCTTGTTGCGCATGCTGATGACGTGGATGCCGTGCGCCGAGAGCTCGGCGAAGACGTGATTGATCGCCTGGTCCTTGGAGACGTCCACCTCGAGGGTTGTCTCGTCGATCAGTCGGATGCTGCCGTTGAGCGGCGCGGACACCGGCAGGTCCTTCAGCGGGGCTTCGAGATCCAGCACGAACGTCTCCGTGTTGAGCTGCTTCAGCAGGAGCTTCATGCTGGTGTGCTCGATCAGCTGCCCCCGATCGATGATGCCGATGTGACGGCACAGGCTCTCGGCCTCCTCGAGATAGTGCGTCGTCAGTATGATGGTCGTTCCCTGGGCATTGATCTGGCGCAGGAAGCGCCACATGGAACGTCGAATCTCGATGTCGACCCCGGCCGTCGGTTCGTCGAGGATCAGCAGCCGCGGCTCGTGCACGAGCGCCCGCGCGATCATGAGCCGGCGTTTCATGCCCCCCGATAGCGTGCGCGAGGCGTCATCGCGCTTGTGCCACAGCCCGAGGCGGGTGAGATACTTCTCCGCTCTCTCGCAGGCGAGCGTGCGCTCGATGCCGTGGTAGCCGGCCTGGTTGACCACGATCTGCCAAGGCGTCTCGTACACGCTGAAGTTGAACTCCTGCGGCACGACGCCGAGCTGCGCCTTGGCGGCGCCGAAATCGCTGTCAATGTCGTGACCGAACACCGACACCTTGCCGCCGCTCTTGTTGACCAGCGAGCAGATGATGCCGATGACGGTGGATTTGCCGGCGCCGTTGGGGCCGAGCAGGGCGAAGAAGTCGCCCTCGGGCACCTCAAGGCTTATGCCCCGCAGAGCGGTCAGCCCCGAGGCATAGGTCTTGGTCAGATCCCGAATGGTGAGCGCTGATGGCATGAACGGTCCGCAGGGGGCCACGCTTGGGCGTCGACGCGTGCAGATTCTCTGGTGGCGGGTCGCGGCAAAATCAAGCGGCGGGGCCGTGGCCGGGGTGTGCGCAGCCGGCCGTTACTGGCGCAGGACGCACTTCTCGAAGAGGTCCTTGAACCGGCCCTCGGGATCGTACCTGCTCTTGAGCTCCTGATAGGCGGGCCTGTCGTAGATCTGCCAGAACTCCTCGCGCGAGTAGTAGCTGTCGGAATAGAGCGACTTGATGCCGCCGAGCTCGGCAACCGCCCGCTCGATCTTGCGGTTGAGGTAACCGGGCGGGCGCCGCTCGCGGCTGCGCACGCTGTCCCAGAAACCAAAGTTGACGTAGAGCGTGCCCGCGTCGAGCGGGTAGAGCGGAAAAGGTCGCCCGCGATGGTAGTGGCCGATGGGGCACACCCAGATCGGCGCGATGCCGATCTCCCGCTGAAAGAACTCGAGGAAGCTCGCGGCGTTCTCGATGGGGATGTCGACGTCCTGGATTACGGACTCGCCGTGGAATCCGAGCAGGCGCTCCAGCCGGCGCGTGAGTCCCCAGCGGTTGTTCCAGCGCATCACCTTCGTGTAGCTCACCGAATTGAGCCGCCGCCGCCCGACGAGGCGGCGCACGAGCGGGTTCTGCACGTAGAGGTTCTTCGAGCACCAGAACCAATCGGTGTCCCAGCGCCAGATGTAGTCGCGGGTCGTGAGGTAGTCGCTCTTGCGGGTGCGCAGCGAGCGATAGTAGATGTCGAGGTAGGTGTAGTCGCTGGTGTACGGCGCCTCGTCGGCGAAGCGTCCCAAAGTAAGGTAGTGTTCGCCCGGTGCGAAGACGGTGGCGTCGACGAAGTCGACGTCACTGCGGCACCAGTGCGCCAGCGCATCGAAGAACTCCTGAGCGTCTTCGAAGCGGTGGTGCTCGATGCCGACGAAGGGTTTGACCGGAAATATCCGGGCCTTGACCTTGAGCACGTAGCCGAGCGTGCCGTAGGAGTTCGGCAGGCCGAAAAACAGCTCGCTGTGCTCGTTGTCCGGCGAGCAGGTGAGCACGCGGCCGTCGCCCACCAGGACCTCCATCTCGAGCACTGTCTCGTGGGGCAGGCCGTAGCGGAACGATGACGACTCGATGCCGATGCCGGCCACGGCGCCGCCGATGGTAATCGACTTGAGCTGCGGCACGACTGCGACCATGGCGTCCTGCGCGAGGGTGGCGTCGGTGAGGTCGGCATAGGTGGTCATGCCCTCGGTCTCGACCCAGCCCCGCTCAGTGTCGATCGCCAGTACGCTGTTGAAGTCGCGCACATCGAGCAGACCGCCGCGGGCTTCATCGCGATCCCGGAAGAGATTCGAGGTGGTCTTCGCCAGACGCACGCCGCCGCCCGCCTCGGTCATCTGCCGGGCCAGCCGCCGCTTCTTCTGCTCAAAAAGATCCCGAGCCGTCATCGCACAACATCGCCCCCGCCCGGCGGTGATGCCGGATCTCGCGACCGCGATTATACGCAGCGCCGGCGCGGGCGCCGCTTCGACGCGCGGCGGCGAGGTTCGTCCGCCGGGCGATACGCGCCGGCGCCGCGCGCCGCCTGTTATGATCGATCCCCTGGTGTGAAGCGGTGTGATCGCAATGTTCGGACACGTGCGGGTTGCCGTCGTCATCGCGTCGCTGTTGCCGGCTGTGGCGGCCCTGGGCGATGAGTTCGCGCGCGAGCGTGCGCGCATGGTGGAGCTGATCCGCGACGACGTCGCCGACACACGGCGTTTCATCGGCAGGGAGGCCCTCGATCCCCGCGTGATGGAGGTGATGGCGCGGGTGCCCCGCCACGAGTTCGTGCCGTCGGCCCAGCGTCACCGCGCCTACGCCAATCACCCCTTGCCGATAGGGCACGGGCAGACCATCTCGCAGCCCTACATCGTGGCGCTGATGACCGATCTGCTGCGCCTCGAGCCCACCCATCGGGTGCTGGAGGTCGGCACCGGGTCCGGCTACCAGGCGGCGGTTCTCGCCGAGCTGGCGCAGGCCGTTTACACCATCGAGATCATCGAGCCCCTCGGCCACCAAGCCCGCACGCGCCTCGGGCGGCTTGGCTACGACAATGTCGAGGTGCGTGTCGGCGACGGATACTACGGTTGGGAGGAGCACGCGCCCTTCGACGCCATCGTCGTCACCGCCGCCGCCAGCCACGTGCCGCCGCCGCTGGTGCGCCAGCTCAGGCCCGGCGGCCGCCTGGTCATCCCCGTGGGCTCGCGGTTCATGGTGCAGCAGCTGCTGCTGGTGGAGAAGGGCGCGGACGGCGCCATCGTGTCGCGGCAGATACTGCCGGTGCGTTTCGTTCCCCTCACCGGCGGCCACTGAGGCGCGGACCCGAGAGCCCCGCGCTGCGATGACGCGCGCCCCTGCAGGCGAACGTCCGCCGCTGCTCGCGGTCGCCCTCGTCTCGGCGGGGGCGCTGGCGCTCGAGGTGCTGCTCATCCGCCTGCTCTCGATCATCCAGTGGCATCACTTCGCCACCATGGTGATCAGCTTGGCGCTGCTGGGCTACGGTGCGAGCGGCACCTTTCTCACCGTCGCCCGGGAGCCGCTGTCGCGGCGCTGGAGCGGGGCTTTCGTCGCCAATGTGCTGTGCTTCGGCATCGCCGCTTTCGCCTGTTTTGCCGCGGTCCAGCGGCTTGCCTTCAACGCCGAGGAGGTGCTGTGGGACCCTCGTCAGCCGCTGCGCCTGGCGAGCAACTACCTCTTGCTGGCGCTGCCGTTCTTCTTTGCCGCCAACGCCGTCGGCATGACGCTGCAGCGCTACGGCGAGCGCATCGGCCGCGTCTATGCCGCCGACCTGCTCGGCGCGGGCGTCGGCAGCGTGGCGGTGGTGGCGGTGCTGTTCGTGCTTTTCCCGATGCCGGCGCTGGCGGCGACGGCGGTGCTGGGGACGTTGGCCGCCGCGCTCGCGGCGTGGGAGACGCGCCTGCGCCTGCGCGGTGCGGTGACGGCGCTGGCGCTGGCGGTTGCGGCGGCCCTGCTGCTCGCCGGCGCCAGCGTGCGCCCGGCGGTGTCGCCTTACAAGTCGCTCAGCCAGAGCCTGCGCGTCGCCGGCGCCGAGGTCGTCCGCGAGCGCTCCAGTCCCCTCGGCTGGCTCGCCGTCGTCGAGAATCCGCGCCTGCCGCTGCGCCATGCGCCCGGTCTCAGCCTCGGCGCGGACACAGAGCCGCCGCTCCAGGTGGCGGTGTTCACCGACGGCGACGCGATGACCGCCATCACGCGCGACGACGGCGACCCCGTCGCGCTCGGCTACCTCGGTGCCGTGACCTCGGCGCTGCCCTACGCGCTGCGACCGCTCGAGCGGGTGCTGGTGCTGGGCGCCGGCGGCGGGGCCGAGGTGCTGCAGGCGCTCGCCCTCGGCGCCGCGGCGGTCGATGCCGTGGAGCTCAACCCGCAGCTGGTCGACCTGGTGCGCGGGGCGTACCGCGAGTTCTCGGGCGGCCTCTACGATCGCCCTCAAGTGCGCGTTGAGGTCGGCGACGCGCGCGGCTTCGCCGGCGCCGGCGGCGAGGCCTACGATCTGGTGCAGATCGCGCTTGTGGATTCGTTCGCCGCCGCCGCGGCGGCGGTCTCGTCTCTCAGCGAGAACTACCTCTACACGGTGGAGGCCGTTCGCGCGTACCTCGGCCGTCTGCGCCCGCAGGGCTATCTGGCGATCACCCGCTGGCTCAAGCTGCCGCCGCGCGACACGTTGAAGCTGTTCGCCACCGCCGTTGACGCGCTGCGAGCGTCCGGGGTTGACGATCCCGGCGCGCACCTCGCGCTCATCCGCGGCTGGCAGACGAGCACGCTGCTGGTGAAGAAGACGCCCTTCGACGCCGGGGAGATCGCGCGCATCCGGGATTTCACCCAACGGTATCTTTTCGATACCGCTTATTTTCCGGGCATCGAGCCGGAACAGGCGAATCGTTTCAACCGTTTCGACCGACCCTACCTCTTCACCGGCGCCCAGGCGCTCATCGGCCCCGGGCGTTCGGATTTCATGCGCGCCTACAAGTTCGATCTCCGTCCCGCCAGCGACGACAGGCCGTTCTTCTCGCATTTTTTTAGGTGGCGGGTGCTGCCGGAGATCCTCGCATTGCGCGGCCGCGGCGGTCTGCCGCTGCTCGAATGGGGCTACCTGGTGCTGACGGCGACGCTGCTGCAGGCCCTGCTGGCGAGCTTGGTCCTGATCCTGCTGCCGCTCGCGTGGCTGACGCGCCGCGAGCCGGCGGCGCCGCTTGCGGTCGGCCGGGTGCGTACCTTGGGCTACTTCGTCGCCATCGGCCTCGCCTTTCTCTTCGTCGAGATCGCTTACATCCAGAAGCTCATACTCGTCTTTCACCACCCCGTTTACGCCGTCGCCGTGGGCCTGTTCGCGTTTCTGCTCTTCGCTGGTCTCGGCAGCGCATGCTCGCGCTGGTTGCGCCAGCGCGTCGGCGCTCGTGCGGCGCTCGCCCTCGCCGTCGCCGGCATCGTCGGCAGCGGCGCGCTGCACCTGCTGCTTCTCGAGCCCATGACCGCCGCGCTCGCCGAGGTGGCGCCGGCGGCGAAGCTCGCGCTGGTCGTCGCCGCGCTCGCGCCGCTCGCCTTCTGCATGGGACTGCCGTTTCCACTCGGGCTGACGGCGCTGACCGAGGCCGCCCCGTCGCTGGTGCCGTGGGCCTGGGGCGTAAACGGCTGCGCTTCCGTGGTCAGCGCCGTGCTCGCGAACCTCGTGGCCGTGCACCTGGGTTTCAGGGCCGTCATCGTCGCCGGGCTCGTCTTGTATCTGCTCGTGCCCTGGTGCGCGGCGCCGCCGCGCCCGCGCCCCACCCCGCCGGCAGCGGCGACGCCGCCCTGAGGCCGCCCGAGGGCGGGCGTGCGGGGCCATGCGGCGCGGCTATCTTCGGTAGAATCCCCGGCTGCGCCCGCCGCCGGAGCAGCGCGGCCACGGGCGGGCGCGAACGCGAACACAGGCGCGCGCCGCTGCCATCGCCGCGGCTGCCGCAAGCAGAGGCGAAGAAGATGGACAAACTCGACCGGTTGGGCGCCGCGCAGCTGGCGTCATTGCAAGCCGAGGTGAGCGCTCGATTCGACGCGTTCTGCCGCCGCGGACTCGATCTCGACATGACGCGGGGCAAGCCCTCTCCCCAGCAGCTCGATCTCTCCGCGCCGATGCTCGAGCTGCCGGGGCGCGCCGACTTTCGCAGCGACGACGGGGTCGATTGCCGCAACTACGGCGGCCTCGACGGAATCGGCGAGACGCGCGCGCTGTTTGCCGCCATCCTCGACGTCCCCGCGGCCAATGTCGTCGTCGGCGGCAACTCGAGCCTCACCCTGATGCACGACGCCCTCGTGCGGGCGCTGCTGTTCGGCGTGCCCGGCGGTCCGGGCGCATGGCGGGAGTGCCCGCAGCTCAAGTTCCTCTGTCCCAGCCCGGGCTACGATCGCCACTTCGCGCTGACCGAGCACCTGGGGTTCGAGCTCGTCGCCGTCGACATGGGCGCCGCCGGGCCCGAACTCGCCCAGGTGCGCGGGCTCGTGCGCGAGGATCCTGCGGTCAAGGGCATGTGGTGCGTGCCGCGCTACAGCAATCCCACGGGTATCAGTTACTCCGCCGCCGTGGTGCAGGAGCTCGCGTCGATGCCGACGGCGGCGCCCGATTTCCGCCTCTTTTGGGACAACGCCTACGCCGAGCATCATCTGGGGCCCGCGCCCGCGCCCCTCGAGAACGTGTTCGCGGCCTGCCACGGCGCCGGCAACCCCGAGCGGGTGCTGATGTTCGCCTCGACTTCGAAGATGACGTTTGCCGGGGCCGGCGTCGCGGCAGTGGCCGGCAGCGATGCCAACATCGCCGACCTCAAGCGTCATCTCGCGTTCCAGTCCATCGGACCCGACAAGGTCAATCAGCTTCGCCACGCGCGGATGTTTCCGGACCCGGCGGCCCTGCGTGCACACATGCAGCGCCACGCCGAGCTCGTGCGACCGAAATTCGAGATCGTGCAGGAAGTGCTCGAACGCGAGCTCGGCGACAGCGGCGCCGCCGTGTGGACCCTGCCCGAGGGCGGCTACTTCATCAGTCTCGACACGCAGGACGGCTGCGCACGCGAGGTCGTTGCGCTGGCGCAGCGCGCCGGCGTGCGTCTGACGGCCGCCGGCGCCACCTTCCCTTACGGGCGCGACCCGCGCGACCGCAACATCCGCATTGCGCCCACCTTTCCACCGCTCGAAGACATCCGCCTCGCCATGGAGGTGCTCGCGGTGTGCATACTGTGGGTGGCGGTGAACCGACGCCTGCAGACGAGCGCGCAGCCGGCGACGAGCTGAAGCGGGCGCCGCCGGCGCTCAGTCGCTGAGCAGATGCGTGCCGACGCGTTCCGCCAGGGGCTCGGGCCCGGCGACGCGGCACAGTATCTGACCCGGGCGCGCCATGCGGTCGGAGCGTCGGGCGTAGAGCACGCCGTCGACGGCGCTCGCAACGCTCACCGTGGCGCCGCCAAGCGGGTCGACGATGTGGGCAACCGTCTCACCCGCCCGCACCCGCTCCCCCGGCCCGCGCGCATAGCAGACCACGCCTGCGACGGGGGAGCGGATGACGTCGACGCCCTCGAACGGCGTCGCCTCGCACAGCGGCTCGGGCAGCGGGCCCGGTTCGCCGGCGACGACGCCGCGCCGCTGCAGGAAACGCAGCAGGTTGCGGGCATCGCTGCGGGCGAGGTCGTCGTCGACGTCGGCGCGACCGCGCAGCTCGACGGTGGCGGCGAGACAGGCCGGGGGAATCGGCTTGTCGGCAAAGCGCGGCGCCAGCGACCACCACACGCCGCCGATCGCCTCGTCGAAGGGGTTACCGCCGGAGACCGTCGCCAGCAGCGTCGTGCGGCTGCCGATCTGGGCGGCGAGGTCGGCCGCGGCGGGCCACAGCGGCGTGCCCAGGTACAGGTGCAGCACAGCCTCGCGGTCACAATGCAGGTCCAGGCAGATGTCGCTGTCGATGGCGAGCTGCATCAGGGCGATGCGCAGGAACTCGGCCTCGTCGGCGGGCGCGGCCGCGTCGAGCAGGGCGGTGAGGGTCGCGCGGATCGCCGCCACGTTGGTCGCGGCATCGGCACCGAGACCCGCGGCGAGCATCGCCGCCGCCTGCGGCGCCAGGTCCGGGTAAGCGCGGTTGAAATTGATGCCGCTGCCGCTTTCGTAGCGCCCGAGCAGTGTGCCGTGCAGGTACTGGGCGAGCCCGATCGGGTTGGCGACCGGCACCAGCACGATCTCCCCGCTCACGTCGGCATTTCGCAGCAGACCGGCCAGGTGGTGCAGGACCAGCATGCCCGGAATCTCGTCGGCATGGATGCCGGCCTGCAGATAGGCTTTGGGCCGTGAGCCGGCTTCGCCGTAGCGCAGCACGTCGATGTGCCGGCCCGTGCCCGGGCTGCTGCAGGGAAGCTCGATGCGATGCGTGTGCGGCGCCGCCATCGTTAGGCCTGCCCGGTGAGCAGGTCCGCCAGCTCCGACAGCGACGCGACCGTGAAGTCGGGCTCGTCCCCATGCCGCCAGGGGTTGCGCTCGCGATTCACCCATGCCGTCTTCATGCCGACATCGCGGGCGCCGCGGACGTCCTCGAGGGGATGGTCGCCGACGTGCAGGACCTCCTGCGGCGCTGTGCCGAGCGCGGTGCAGGCAGCCGCGAACATCGTCGGATGGGGTTTGAGCGCGCCGACGCCGCGCGCGTTGACGACGCCGCGGAAGAAGCGCTGCAGGCCGACGCGGTGGACCTCCGCGTTGCCGTTGGACAGGGTGGTGAGCGGGAAGCGTGCGCTCAGGCGCTCGAGGGCGGGTACCACGTCGGGGTACGGTTCGATGTCGTGGCGGGCGTCGAGGTAGACGACCATCAGCGTGTGCGCGTCGTCGCGGGCGTAGCCGCACTCGGCGAGAACGCTCTCGAAGGTGAGCCGTCGCAGCGCCGTGAAGTCGTGGGCGAGGTGCGGATTGGTGTTCGCCGTGTGCGAACGAAGCCGCCGCAGCGCTGCAGCGTCGTAGCGTCGGGAGGCGCGCGGGAAGTGCCGCTGCATCACGTCCTGAACGAGGGCTTCGGCGCGTTCGATTACGCCGCCGATCTCCCACAACGTGCCGTCGAGGTCGATGGAAAGTGCGCGGATACCGTTCATCGCCGTGCGCGGCCGTAAACCAACTCACGTCTCTCTCGGGGCAGGCCGTGGCGTTCCCGGCGCCGGCGTCGGGCTCGCCGCTCTTCGCGACGGGCGGGATTGGGTCGACGGTCTGCGGGCGCCAATGATAGTGGCTAGCCGGGGGCCGTGCCAGCGCTGGCGCGGCATGCACGAACAGTACGGACGAGCCGCGGCGAAGCGAACGCCGCACCGCCCCCGCGGCGGCAGACGTCACCGCGGCGGCACGCGCCTGGCGTTTGCAAACCATCGCGACGACAACGTATTCTCTGGGCGCGACCGCGCTCCCCGTCCTGGCCCCGCCCAGCTCGCCCCAAGCGGCCCGCGGACCCCCGAAGATGGAAGCAAAAGTTCTCAAGACCCAGGAGTTCCGTGTCACCCAGGAGCCCTTCTACGCCCCCCAGGGCAGGGAGGTGGAGCTGTTCGAGGCGGCGTACGGCAACCGCATTCCGGTTCTGCTCAAAGGCCCGACCGGCTGCGGCAAGACACGCTTCATGGAGTTCATGGCCTGGCGCCTGCGCCGGGCGTTGATCACCGTCTCCTGTCACGACGACCTGACGGCGTCCGACCTCGTGGGGCGCTACCTGATCGTCGGCGGCGAGACGTCGTGGGTCGACGGTCCGCTCACCGCCGCGGTCAGGGCCGGCGCAATCTGCTATCTCGACGAGGTGGTCGAGGCGCGCAAGGACACGACCGTCGTCATTCACCCGCTCGCCGACGATCGCCGGCTGCTGCCGATCGAGAAAACGGGGGAGCTCTTGCAGGCGCCACCGGAGTTCTGCCTCACCATCTCCTACAATCCCGGTTACCAGAGCGTGCTCAAGGACCTCAAGCAGAGCACCCGGCAGCGGTTCGTCGCCATCGAGTTCGATTATCCGCACGCCGATCTCGAGGCGTCCATCGTCGCCCGCGAGTCAGGTCTCGACGAGGATACGGCCGCCGCGCTCGTCAAATTCGCCGCCATGACGCGCCACCTGAAGGGCAGCGGGCTCGAGGAGGGCGCGAGCACGCGCCTGCTGGTGCACGCCGCGAAGCTGATGGTGGCGGGACTCGATCCGCTCACGGCCACGCGCGGCGCCATCTCCGAAGCGTTGACGGACGATCCCGAGATGCTGGCGGCGGTCAACGAGCTCGGTGCCTCGGTCTTCTGAGACCACCTTCGTGAAGCTTTCCGGGAGGCGTGCCCGGGGCGGGGCACGCCCCGCGCGCGCCGGGGTGGGCAAACCGCCGCTGTCTGCCGCGACACTCGAGGAACGTCTCGACTCCATGCTCGACGCGGTGCTGTCCTCGCGGCGCACCGCTGCGCGTCCCGCGGCGGCGCTCGCGGGTTTCAGCCGCGGGCAGCAGGAGTTCGCCCTTCACTGGGCCAACGTGATCGCCAAGACGAACTCCGAGATGGCGTACCAGTTCGTCGCCTGCGCACCCGCCGCCTTCGAGCGCCTGAACCTCGATCGCGTGCAGGACTGGATCATCCGCGCCATGGACGTGTACGACCGCCAGGGGCTGTACCCCGGCAGCGCCGCGCTGCGCGACGTCGACGGCTTCGTCGAAGAAGCCGGCAGGAGGGCGCACGCGGTCGCCTTCGACGAGGTCGCCGGGGTTCTCGAGGGCTACCTCAAGGGACTTTCGGGCCGCGACCTCAAGCTCGAGACGGGGGACGCGACTCACACGGACACGGAGCGAGTCTGCGTGCCGCGCTGCGTGGACGAATTCGCCGACCGCGAGCTGAATTTCCGGCTCTACAAGGCGATCGTGGCGCACCTGTGGGCGCAGACGCGGTTCGGCACGTTTCGCTCGATCGCGAGTCTGCCGCGTTTGTCCGAAGACATGAGCCGTTTCGACGACCCGGCGCTGGCGACGCGCTTGTTCAACGCCCTCGAGACGATCCGGCTCGACGCCTGCATTGCCCGCGAGCTCAAGGGGCTGGGACGCGACATGCGCGAGTTGCAGGAGCACGTCGCAAGCGTGCGTTACCCCGAGGCTTGGCTGCCCCACGTGCGCGCGCTGCAGAGCGTCGATGCGAGCGTCGCCGACTCGCGTCGCGCGTTGTCGGCGCTCTACGCGGGCAGCGAGCTGCCGCCATCGCTGTGCTACCAGGGCGAGCTGCTGCTCGAGCGCGCCGAGGCCGTCGCGGACGCGCGCACCGCCCGTGACAGGGAAGCGCTCGGCGAAACGCTGGCGAGCCTGGCCGAAGAGTTGCGCACGGGTGCCGACGAGTCCGCGGACCCGGGCAGCGAGCGGACCGTCCAGTTCGAGCTGCGCCCGCCGGCGACGGTGACCGAGCCGCAGGCATCGCAGCTCGAGCTGCTGCTCGACGGCGAGCCGGTCACGCCGCCGGAGCAGCTGACGCAGCTCGTGGCGTCGTTGCTGCAGGACATGGACCGTATTCCGCAGGAGTATCTCGTGGCGGCGGCGGATCGCGGGCGACGCCCCGACGCCGCCGCACGCGGCGCCGAGGACGCCTGGAAAGGTGGCCAGCGCGAGGAGGGCGCGCTGCTCTACGACGAGTGGGACTACCGCCGTCAGCACTACCGCAAGAACTGGTGCGTGCTGCGCGAGATCGACATGCAACCCTCGCAGGACGGCTTCGTCGAGCGGACGCTGGAGAAGTACGCCGGCCTCGTCGGGGAGATACGCAAGACCTTCGAGGCCCTGCGCGGCGAGGACAAGCTGCTCAGGAAGCAGGCCGACGGCGACGACGTGGATTTCGATGCCGTGGTGGAGGCGCGCGCCGACGCACGCTCGGGGCTGGAGATGTCGGACAGGTTGTTCACCAAACGCCGCAAGGTCGAGCGTGACATGGCAGTCGTGTTCATGGTCGACGTCAGCGGCTCGACCAAGGGCTGGATCAACGACGCCGAGCGCGAGAGCCTGGTCCTGCTCTGCGAGGCGCTGGACGTGCTGGGCGATCGTTACGCCATCTACGGCTTCTCCGGCATGACGCGCAAGCGCTGCGAGCTCTACCGCGTCAAGCGCATCGACGAGCCCTATTCGGCGTCGGTGCGGGCGCGCATCGCCGCTATGGCGCCGAAAGACTACACCCGCATGGGCGTGACCATCCGCCACCTCACCCGTGTCCTCATCGACATCGAGGCGCGCACCAAGCTGCTGATCACGCTCTCCGACGGCAAGCCCGACGACTACGACGGCTACCGCGGAGAGTACGGTATCGAGGACACGCGACAGTCGTTGATCGAGGCCAAGCATGCAGGCATCCACCCGTTCTGCATCACCATCGATTCGCAGGCGCACGAGTACCTGCCGCATATGTACGGCGCGGTCAATTACACGGTGATCGACGACGTTCGCCGGTTGCCCCTGCGTGTGTCCGACATCTACCGCCGCCTGACGACATAGCGGGCTCGGGGCCGCACGGGTTCAGCCGCCGCCGTCCCCAAAGCCGGGCAGGCCGCGCGCCGCAAGGCGTCGCGCTCCGGCGCAGCGCCCCCTTTTCTCGCGTTGCCGCGGCCTCCATATGACTAACCAGGGGCCAGCGCCATGCGCAGGCACCGGCGCACAGCAGGGTCCCGCGGCCGCCGAGGGCGGCCGGGACGCCGCGGTATCAGATCCCACCATGACTCAGCGCTCGACCCGATCACTGCTGACGGACCTGCTCGACCTGAGAGCACGGCTGAGCGCCGAAGAGGCGCTCGACGATCGTTTGCGCCTCAAGCGTGACCGCGGCATCGGCCGCGACCTCGCCGCTCTGTGCCCCCATCCGCTGCGCCAGCTGAGGGCCTGGCTGCGGCGCGCCGGCGCGTCAACGGCGCCGACGGACGGTGCGCGTGCCGCCGCCGCCCGCGGCACGGTCTCCGCTGGGCTCGTGGCGCTGGGGCTCGTCATCGGCTGGGGCGTCGCCGCGGTGGTGTTTCACTACGACGGCACGCAGCCGATCAACGTCGTGCATGTGCTCGCCGTATTCGTCGCCGCCCAGTTGCTGCTGCTCGGGGTGACCCTGATCCTGACGGCGCCGTTGCACCGCCTGCCCGTGCTCGGCGATGCGCAGGCGCTGCTCGGGCGCCTGAGTCCCGGGCGTCTCGGCGCCTGGGCGATGAGCAAGCTGTGGCGGCACGGCGACGACGGCTCGTCGCCGCCGCCGTCCGGCGGCCTCGCCGGCGCCCTCGGCGAGGATGCCGTGAGGTGGCAGCTGCTCGCCTGGTCGCAGCTGTCCGCGGCGGCCTTCAACGTCGGTGCGCTGCTGGCCTTCGTCTACCTGTTCGTCTTGTCGGATCTCGCTTTCGCTTGGAGCACCACCCTCGGTATCGGTGCCGAGCAGTTCGGCGTCATCGCCCAGGCCCTGTCACTACCGTGGCGCGAGCTGCTTCCCGTGGCGGTGCCCACGCCGGAGCTGGTTCAAGCGACCCGTTTTTTCCGCCTCAACGAGGGCATGCTGCCGGATGCAACCGGCGCTTTCCGCGCGGACCCGGCGGCCCTCGGGCAATGGTGGCCGTTTCTGCTCGCCTGCATGCTCTGCTATGGCTTGCTGCCGCGGTTGCTGCTGCTCGCGCTGGCGCTGACGCGCCTGCGCGTTCACTTGCGGCGCGCCATCGTGCAAACGCCCGGCGCGGCCGCGTTGCTGGAGCGCATGAACGCACCGTTGGTGGAGACGCGCTCGCCGCAGGCGGAGACGGTCAGGGAGAGCGTACAGGCGGCCGCTGTCGAGCACCCCTGCGCCGCAAGCGCGGCGCCCGGCGCTCGGGCAATCGTCGTGCAATGGGCCGGCATCGGCGTAGCGCGCGACGCGATGGCGGGGATGCTGCGACGGCGTGCCGGCCTCATTGCGTCTCGCTTCGTCGAGGCCGGGGGCACGACGAGCCTCGAGCAGGACGCCGATGCGCTGGCGCTCGCATCGAGCGACGCGGACGTGGCCGCCGCGGTGCTGGTGGTCAAATCGTGGGAGCCCCCGGTGCTCGAGGTTCTGGATTTCGTGCGCGATCTTCTCGCCGCGCTCAATGAGCACGCGAGCGTCATCGTCGCGCCCCTGGACATTGATCAACACGGCGGCGCCGTTGCCGCGAGCGCAGAGGAGCTCGAGCTGTGGCGCCGTGCGGTAGAGGCGCTGTCGCTGCCGCGTGCCCGCGTCGTCGATCTGGCCGGAGAGCTCTCATGACGGTGCCCACCTTCGCGGTCGTGGGTCATCCCAACAAGGGCAAGAGCAGCATCGTGGCGACGCTGTCGCAGGACGAGTCCGTGCGCATCTCGCCCGAACCCGGAACGACCACTCGCTGTCGGCGTTTTCCCATGCGTGTCGACGCCGAAGTCCTCTACGAGCTCATCGACACACCGGGGTTCCAGCGCGCCCGCCGGGCGCTCGACTGGATGCGCCGGCGCGAGTCGTCGGCCGCCGGGCGTCCCGAGATTGTGCGCCGCTTCGTCGAGGAGCACCGGGGCGACGCTGTCTACGCCCACGAGTGCGAGCTGCTGACGCCGTTGCTGGAGGGCGCCGGGATTCTCTACGTCGTCGACGGATCGCGACCGTACGGCATCGAGTACGAAGCCGAGATGGAGATCCTGCGTTGGACCGCCCGGCCGCGCATGGCGCTGATCAACATGATCGGCTCCGGCGACTACGTCGATGAGTGGACGACGGCGCTCGGTCAGTACTTCGGCATCGTACGTCGCTTCGATGCCCTCACCGCGGAGTTCGACAAGCGCCTGGAACTGCTCGGTGCGTTCGGGCAGCTGAGCGAGCAGTGGCGTGCCAATTTGCAGCGGGCGGTTGCTGCCTTGGAGGCTGATCGCGAGCGCCGCCGCAGGCGTGCCGCCGTGGCCATTGCGGAGATGCTGGTCGACATGTTGACATTGCGGGTGAGCAAGCGCTTTGCCGCCGAGGCCGACGTCGAGCCCCTCAAGCAGCCGCTGCTGGAACGTTATCGCGAGCAGCTGCGCGCGCGCGAGCGCAGCGGCCGCGTGGCGGTGGAACACATCTATGATCACCATCGCCTGCAGCGGCGCGAGAGCGAATTCGACGGCTTCGATGCCGGGCTGTTCTCCACGACGACCTGGTCGCTGTTCGGTCTTACCCGAGGCCAGCTTCTGGCGAGCGCGGCGGCGGGCGGTGCCGGCGTTGGCGGCGCCGTCGACATCGCCGTTGGCGGCACGTCGCTGCTCCTCGGCGCCGGCATCGGCGCCCTCGTCGGCGGCGCTTCGGCCTGGTACTCTTTCGCGCGTATAGCCGAGACTCGCGTGCTGGGTCTGCCGCTGGGCGGTGTCGAGCTGAGCGTGGGCCCGATGAGCAGCCGCAATCTTCCTTACGTGGTCCTCGGCCGGGCATTGTTCCACCACGCGCTGGTCGCTCGGCGCAGTCACGCCAGTCGCGCTGCACTGGAACTCGGGCGGATGGCGGCGGCAACGGGCGCGCAGGCGCTGGCGGCGCCGCAGCGTAAGGCCTTCGAGGGGCGGTTCGCGCAGCTGCGGCGTGCGGGACGACGCGCGGCAACGCTCGCCGAACTGGCCGAGCTCGTCGCCGCCGAGTTGGCGCGCGGCGGGCGGGCCGACGCGGGCCTCGCACAGGGCGCGGGTGAGTGACGATCCGTTAATCGGAACGTCGTTGACCCTACAATATCTTGGGGGTAGTCTCACCGCCGGTCCCCTAGATGTTGTATAAACGGGGCGGTCGTGTCCGGGAATGACGTGGCCGTCGGGGAGGTCCTGTTGCCGCGAGACCCAGCGGTGCTCGTGGTAAAAAAGCAGCGAAACGTGCATCCAAGCGCATCAACCCTAATAAAGGAGCGTCTGCGCGCATGAAAGCCGTCAGCCTCGAAGAAGCCAGACAAGCGGCAGCGGAAATCCCGCTCCAGCCGGCGTCGCTGGACATCTGGGACAAGAAGTACCGTCTCAAGACGAAGGGCGGTGAGGTCCTCGATCGGAACATTCACGCCACCTACGAGCGCGTCGCCGCCTCGCTTGCCGACGTCGAGCCGACCCCGGCCAAGCAGGAGCAGTGGTACGGGAAATTCCTCTGGGCGCTGCGCAACGGCGCCATCCCCGCGGGCCGCATCATGTCCAATGCGGGAGCGCAGGACCACAAGCCCGCCACCAGCACCATCAACTGCACCGTTTCGGGAAAGATCGCCGATTCCATGGACGGCATCCTAAGTGCCCTGTACGAAGCGGGTCTGACGCTGAAAGCCGGCTGCGGCATTGGTTACGAGTTCTCGACGCTGAGACCGAAAGGGGCTTTCGTCAGCGGCGCCGGCGCGTACACCTCTGGCGCACTCTCGTTCATGGATATCTTCGATGCCATGTGCTTCACGGTATCCTCGGCGGGAGGGCGTCGCGGCGCCCAGATGGGGACGTTCGACATCAGTCACCCGGATATCGTGAACTTCATCCGGGCGAAGCGGGAGGACGGACGGCTGCGCCAGTTCAATCTGTCGTGCCTCATCAGCGACGACTTCATCGAGGCTGTCAGAGCCGATGCGGACTGGGATCTCGTCTTCCCCGCGAGCCCGCAGGAGTTCGAGGAGGAGAACTGTCGGATCGTGTGGCGGCACTGGCCGGACCGGGAGCGTTATGTCACCAACGACCGTGGCGAGGTGGCGTGCCGGGTGTATCGCAGCATCAGGGCGCGGCGGCTGTGGGATCTCATCATGACCTCGACGTACGACTACGCCGAACCGGGGTTCATTCTCATCGACCGTATCAATGAGATGAACAACAACTGGTTCTGCGAGGAGGTCCGGGCGACCAACCCCTGCGGGGAGCAGCCATTACCCCCCTACGGCAGCTGCCTGCTGGGCTCCGTGAACCTGACGCGCTTCGTGGAGGAGCCGTTCAGCAACCGGGTGCGCTTCGACTGGGAGCGCTACCGGGAGGTCGTGCGGGTCTTCACGCGCATGCTCGACAACGTCGTGGAGATACACGGCTTGCCCCTCGATCAGCAGGCGGCCGAGATCCGTCGTAAGCGCCGCCACGGCATGGGGTTTCTGGGTCTCGGCTCGGCGCTGACAATGATGAAGATGAAGTACGGCGAGGCGGAGTCGCTGGCGTTCACCGAGCGCGTCGCCAGGGAGATGGCGGAGGTCGGCTGGGAGGTGGGCATTGATCTCGCGCGCGAGAAGGGGGCCGCTCCGATCATGCTGGAGCACTTCACCGTGACGCCCGAGATGATGGCGAGGCGCCCCGAGATGGAGCGCGACGGGATACGCGTCGGCGACGAGGTGCGCGGGTCGGTGCTGATGGCGAAGTACAGTCGCTACATGCAGCAGTTCCCGGGCGCGCTCACCGAGCGCATCGCCGAGCACGGTGCGCGTTTCACTCACCACACCTCCATTGCGCCCACCGGAACCATCAGCCTGTCACTCGGCAACAACGTCAGCAACGGCATCGAACCATCGTTCGCTCACAAGTACAGCCGCAACGTGATCCGCGAGGGCCGGAAGACGAAGCAGAAGGTTGACGTCTACTCCTACGAGCTGCTTGCCTACCGCAATGCGGTCGACGCGCAAGCATCACCCGAGGCGGATTCGGGCCGTGTGCTGCCCGAATACTTCGTCAGCGCCGAGAGCGTAACGCCTAAGCAGCATGTCGACGTTCAGGCGGCGGCACAGAGGTGGATCGACTCCTCCATCTCGAAGACGGCGAACGTCCCGACGGACTTCCCCTTCGAGCAGTTCAAGGACATCTATCTCTACGCTCACGAGAAGGGCCTCAAGGGCTGCACCACCTTTCGATTCAACCCGGAGGCCTTTCAGGGCGTGCTGGTCAAGGACGACGATCTGGCGAACACCTCGTATCGATTCGTTCTGGACAACGGCGAGATCGTCGAGGCGAAGGGCAACGAGGAGATCGAGTACGACGGCGAGACCCACACCGCTGCAAATTTGTACGACGCCCTGAAAGAAGGCTATTACGGCAAATTCTAGGAGAGAGTCCGTGGCAATCAAGATCGGCAACAAGATCGTGGGCTATGAGGTGGTCAGGGCCTCGCAGCCGCCACAGTCCGGAACGGGCGCAAACTCGATGGACAACGATGCGGCCGAGTCTGTGCAGGCGGATGCGGTGCCGGCCAACGTCGTGCAGATGCACGAGAAGGTGGAGCGGCCGGAAATGCTGCTCGGCAGCACCTACAAGATAAAGACGCCCCTGTCGGACCACGCGCTGTACGTCACCATCAACGACATAGTGCTCAATCCGGGGACGCCCTACGAGAAGCGGCGGCCGTTCGAGATCTTCATCAACTCGAAGAACATGGACCACTTCCAGTGGATCGTGGCGCTGACGCGCATCATCTCGGCGGTCTTCCGCAAGGGCGGAGATGTCACCTTTCTGGTCGAGGAGCTGCGCAGCGTGTTCGATCCGCAGGGCGGTTACTTCAAGCGTGGAGGCAAGTACATGCCCTCCCTTGTGGCCGAGATCGGCGATGCTATCGAGGCCCACATGAAGATGATCGGGATGATCAAGGACGAGTCGATGGATGAGCACAAACGCCAGCTCATCGAGGAGAAGCGTCGCGAGTACGAGACGCGCTTCGGCGAGTCGACCCCGGCCGCCGATACGCAGAGCTTTCCGGACTCGGCGCAGCTTTGCAGGAAGTGCCAGACGAAGGCGGTTGTCATGATGGACGGATGCCTCACCTGTCTGAGCTGCGGAGATTCCAAGTGCGGTTAGCGGGAGCGAGCTGGCGACGGCATCGGTGTGGACCGGTGTCGAGTCGCGAGCGATGTTTGTCGTTCGTGAAGACACCGGCGTCGAGGTCGACTGAATCCTGCTCGCAAGTTTAGTTGTCCATTGCTTGACTTTTGGTTTTCGGTGGATATAGTTAGCGTGGCTCGAACGTGGGCTAAGCGGATTGCCGTTTGATCAGCGCTGAAAATTGCAGCGGAAAGATCGAAGCAGGAATCAATCGGAGCCACGGCTCAGGCAGACAGGACAAGCAAGTCTTTTGCTCAATCTGCTACAGCGCAGCACGTTCCGAAGTCGGACCGGGAAAGTTCGGCTCTCCGGTCCGTTCTCCCCGACGGAATCTCCAGGTGCTTCGTAGCGTCTCACTCAGAATCGACGACGAGAGTCCGTTCTGTTCTGGCGGGCGATACGGGCATGCCTCGCGCGTAACCCTTTCGATCAACTCATCGTTCCTAGACTCGTAAGAGGAGGGGCAACCAACTATGGCAGCAGCAAAGAAGAAGCGGACGAAGGCGAAGAAGAAGACGGGTAAGAAGACGGCGGCCAGGAAGGTCGCGAAGAAGGCGACGAAGAAGAAGGTCGCCAAGAAGGCAACCAAAAGGAAGGTAGCCAAGAAGGCCGCCAAGAAGCGGGTAGCCAGGAAAAAGGTGGCCAAGAAGGCCGCCAAGAGGCGGGTAGCCAGGAAGAAGGTGGCCAAGAAAGCCGCCAAGAAGCGGGTAGCCAGGAAGAAGGTGGCCAAGAAGGCCGCGAAGAAGAAGGCCACGAAGAAGAAGGCCACGAAGAAGAAGGCCACGAAGAAGAAGGCCACGAAGAAGAAGGCCACCAAGAAGAAAGCGGCGAAGCGCAGGGTCGCCAAAAAAAAAAGGTAAGCCGGCGGGGATGAGTATCCCTCTGCCGTTCTGACTGAGAGGGTGACCGGCCGTCGCGGCCGGTCACCCTTTGTTTTGGCCTGCCTCACGGGCTGCGGCTGCCCCGGGGGCGGTCCCTTGCGAGTGGCCTGACGCGGCCGCCGTGACCCCGGGCGTCGGCGCTCCCGCAAAGCCGATCCTATTCGGTCAGCGCGCGTGGGTTGCGATCACCGCGTGTTGCCATCGCACGTCGCCTTTGGGATGCGCGGCGCTGAAGAAAACGCTCTCGCGAAAATCGCGTGCCTGACCCGGCGGCACCTCGCGCGCGATCCGTTTGACGGTCTCACCGATGATCACGCACCCGTCTTCCCCGGCGGCCGCTTGTGGCGGGCAATCGGACATGACGATCCGGATCTCGACCTCGCGCAGCGTGTGCTCCTGCGATTGGTTCGTCAGCCGACCCGAAAAGTTATAGCTGCCGGCGTAGCCTCTGGTCATCTCGACGTGACTCAGTACCACCTGATCGACGGTGATGCGTTGCTGTCCCTGACGCACCTCGCCCTGAGACAGGAAGTACAGTGCGACTCCGAGGCCGAGCAGCGCGGCGAGCGTGCCGAAGGCGAACTTCGGATAACGAGCCGATGCAAACAACAGTGCGACGGCGATGATTCCAAGCAGTACCCAGTGCATTAGGCGGTCACCCGAGCGACGGCGCCACACCGCGACGGGCAATGGCTTGACACGGGATGCGCAAACTTCGCAAACTCCCTTTCACGCATCCGCCGCCCGCCGCGTTCGCGCCAGTGTGCTGATACCCACAACATACCATTCGCGGGGGACACGTCAACATGTCGCTTGACCCGCCCGCCGCAGACAGGGGTGGCTGCCCCGGCGTGCTTCTGGTCAATCTCGGCACGCCGCAGGCGCCAACCCCCGCTGCCGTGCGCCGCTACCTCAGGGAATTCCTGTGGGACCCTCGCGTGGTGGAGTTCCCGCGACCGTTGTGGTGGCTCATTCTGAACCTGGTCATTTTGAACGTGCGCCCGCGCCGTGTCGCCGAAGCCTATCGCAGCATCTGGACCGACGCCGGCTCACCGCTCATGGCGATCACCATGCGGCAGGTCGAGGGCCTGGCGAAGGTGCTCGCCGGCGGCGCGCAGCCCGTGCGCGTCGCCGGTGCCATGCGCTACGGCGAGCCGTCCGTTGCCTCGGGCCTGGAGCGCTTGCGGGCGGATGGCGCGCGGCGGATGCTGATACTGCCGCTCTACCCGCAGTACTCGGGCGCGACCACTGGCTCGGTTTTCGACGCCCTCGCCGATTCGCTCAAGTCCTGGCGCTGGGTTCCGGAGCTGCGCTTCGTCTCCGACTACCACGACCACGACGCCTACATCGGGGCGCTGGCCGAGAAGATCCGCGCATCGCGCACGGGCCGCGGGCGGGAGCATCCGCTCATGTTCTCGTTTCACGGCATTCCGAAGAGATATCAGCGGCGTGGCGACCCCTATGCCGATCAGTGTCTGCACACGGCGCGCTTGGTGGCGGCGGAGCTCGCGCTGGCGGAGGAAGAGTGGATGGTCTGCTTCCAGTCGCGTTTCGGACGCGAGGAGTGGTTGCAGCCCTACACCGACGAGACGCTCAAAGCGTTGCCGGCGCGGGGGGTGCGCTCGGTGGACGTCGTGTGTCCCGGATTTGCCGCCGACTGTCTCGAGACGCTCGAGGAGATGAACATGGAGAATCGCGAGCTCTTCCGGGAGGCCGGCGGCGTGGGGTTCAATTACATCCCCTGTCTGAACGACGATGCGGGTCATCTCGAGGCGCTCGGCCGCATCGTGGCCGAGAACGTCGCGGGCTGGGGTCAGGAGAATCCGTAGCGCTCTGCGCCCGCCGCGCGGGCGCCCCTGCCCGCAGCGCGCACTCGAATGCGCGGGCGGTCGACGGCGATTCTTCTCTCAGCGCCGGCGACGACCCGTAAGATTCAGATGATGAGCTCAGCGACGGTGCGCTTTTCCGAGGCGGTGACCGGGTTGCTTCGCCTGGCAGCATGCCTCGCTCCGGATGCCGCGCATCTGGGGCGTCTGGAACAGGCGGCGCGCGCCGTTGATCAATGGGCGGAGGTCGTGAATCGTGCCGAGGAGCACGGGCTCGCCCCCCTGCTGTGGCGGCATCTGTCGCGCTGCGGTGTCGTCTTGGACGAATCGGTGCAGCAGCAGCTGCGGGCTCTCACGATTCGCCACCGGCGCGCCAACGAGATCCGTGCCGAGGCTCTGATCGAGATTGTCGGTCTCTACGCCAGCCACGGCATCGAGTGCGCGGTTCTCAAGGGCGGTGCCCTGGCCCACGTGCTTTATCCGCAACCCCACCTGCGCCCCATGAGAGACCTGGACATACTCGTGGACGCCGGGCGTGCGGACAGCGCCCAGCGGCTGCTGCGGGAAATCGGCTACAAGGCGCCGCTAGAGCACGCCAACCCCATGATGCGCTATCACCACCATCTGCCGATCGCCAGCGGCGAGAAGCACGGTCTCAGGCTCAGCGTGGAGATTCACCTCGACGCGCTGAGCGGCGACTATCCGCAGTCACTGCGCCTTGAGTCCTTGGGGCGGCCGTTGCAGGAATTCGACATCGCCGGGATCCGCATGCAGACCCTGGGTCACACGGATATGCTCCATCATCTCTGCCGCCATGCCTTCGAGCCGGCAGCGGCGATCCGCCTGATCTGCGTCGCCGATATCATCGGTTATGCAAACCGATTCCACGACGTGATCGACTGGGACCGTATCGATCGGGAGTTGCCCTTTGTGGCCAATGCGATATCGCTGCTGCACTACGTCACACCTCTGCCCGCCGCGCTGGCGCGGCTGCGGCCCGCCGAGAATCTGCGCTCACCCGAACGGGTCGGCGAAGGTTTCGTGCCCATTTCCGACATGCTCTCTTCGGGGCGGCCCATGGGGCAGTTCTTGAAAGACGCCCTGTTTCCCTCGCCATGGTGGCTGCACGCTTACTACGGCGCTGCGGCAGGCACGTCTACCTCGTACGTGCGCTGGACCAAGCACGGGCCGAGGCTCGTGCGTTGGGGAATCCGTCGCCTGCGCGCTATGCTGAGCGGCGCCCTGCACAAGCCGAGGAGCCGCCGCGCGGCGCGCGGCGCTCGCAGGCGCGCTGCGGCCACCAACACCACCGATGATTGAAAGCTCGGCCGGCTCCCGATGATCCGGCGCCGATCAGTACAGGGCGCTCCCAGTGTCGTTATCACGGGGCAAGCCCCTTGCTTTGCACTGCGCGGAGCACCTTGTATAGTTATCGACAAGGGTATTTGCACCGGAGCGTCCGCGGAACTTGCCTGCGATTGCGTGCCCGGGGCGGGTGTCGCCACGAGGGGAAGGCGGTGATGGACAAGCGGGTGCCGAAACCGAAAGCGGACTATCGTCTCGAAGAGCTCGACGGAGAGATGCTTCTCTACCATCCGGCCGAGACGAAAACCATTTATCTCAACGAGACCGCATCGCTCATCTGGAGCCTGTGCGACGGCACACGAACCGTTGCCGATATCGCCAAGCTGCTCGAGGACAGTTTCCCGGAGACAGGCACACACGTCATCGACGACGTAGCTGCCACCATCGACCGTTTTGCCGCCGACGGCGCTATCGAGCTCTGATGGCCGCAGCGGGCACGCGCAGGGTCTGCTTTGCCGGCAGCAGTGTGCAGATCGATTACGACAGCGAGGTCGGTGAACGCATCGTCGAATTTCTATATGCCGACGTGAGCGACAAGGCGGATGTCGAGCCCCACGTCAGCCTCAGGATCTCGACACGCTCGGACGACGAGCCCGCCAGTCTAAGCGTTTTTCTCGGCGACAAGCGCCTCTACCACGGCACGTCCGTGGGAGCGTTGGCGAATCGCCTCGTCGGCGAAACCATCTATCACATTGCCGACAAGAGCGACGGCGGCCTGGTGCTGCATGCGGCCGCCGTGTCCCGCGACGGCGTCGGCATGATGCTTCCGGGCCAGACCGGCGCGGGCAAGACGACCCTGTCCGCCTGGCTCATTCACAGCGGCATGAACTATCTCACCGACGAACTGGTGTACGTAGCCCAGGGATCCAGCGCCCTGCACGCGTTCACCCGCCCACTGAACATCAAGTTGGGCTCTCTGGACGTAATCGGGGAGCGGTTCTCGCTGGACACCGACAGCGACGAAATGCTGGCCTGCTCGTACGCCACTCTGGTGCCGCACCGGCTCATCAACCCGGAGCATCGGCAGGAGGTACCGCGACTGCGTGTGGTGATATTCCCGCAATTCCGTTGCGAGGGGGAGTTCAGCTTGCAGAGGCTGTCGAAGGCGCAGACAGGCATGCGTTTGATGGAGTGCCTGGTCAACGCCAGGAATCTGCCGGGCCACGGTTTTGGCGAGGTCACGCGGCTGGCCCGCAGCGTGCGGGCTTACGCACTGCACTACTCGAGCTTCAATCAGCTGGGTGCCGAGTTCGAGGGCCTCCTCGACGACGCGGTTGCCGCCTAGACGTTGTCGCCGCCTGCCGCCGGCGCAGTTAAGATAAGCCCGGCAGGCGCACAGCGTCCGCGAGGCGTAGAAAGCGGCGCGGCGGCGATGCTCCCGCGCGACGAACGGGCAGGGCGCCCGGTCCCGCGATCCCGCCCGCCCCCGCTGTCGCAATGAGTTGGCATGCACCCGCCTAGAGCCAGTCCCACGACATCGCGACATGGACACCTTGCTCGCCAGAATGCGCGACGGGCACACCGTCGTCACACCCGGTAGGCCTCTGACGCGTCATCTCGCGCAGCGCCACGACAGCGCGCAGCTGCGCGCCGGCAGGAGCACCTGGTTATCGCCGGACGTGCTGCCGTGGGATGCCTGGCTGCTGCGGCTGTGGACGCAGGCATGCGAAGGCGATGCCGCCGCGCACGGCGCGTTGGTGCTGAGCGAGTCGCAGGAGCTGGCGCTGTGGGAAAGCATCATCGAGGATGAGCTCGCTCGCTCTGCCAGTGAAGAGGCTGCGCTGTGGCAGCTGCCGGCGGCAGCGCGCGCGGCACGCGAGGCGTTTTCGCTGCTACGCCAGTGGCGGATCGAGCCGTCGGCTTTCGGCGCGCGCCTGAGCGAGGATCATCGCGTTTTTCGCCGCTGGGCGGGTCGCTTCGACGCGTTGGCGAGGGAGCGCGGCTGGCTCGATCGCGGCCGGCTCGCGGCGGCGCTGCTCGAGCCGCTGCGACGCGGGGGAGTGAGGTGTGAGAGGCCCGTCGTCTTAGCCGGCTTCGACGAATTGACCCCACTGCAGCGGGCGTTCGTCGAAACCCTGCGGGGCGCTGGCGCATCGCTCGACGTCGTCATGCCGGCAGCGCACGCGCGTCGGGTCTCGCGCGCCGCCCTGGCAGACAGCGATGGTGAGCTGGAAGCAGCCGCATGCTGGGCGCGGGCTCGGCTCGAGGAGGACGGCGCCGGGCCCGTCGGCATCGTCGTGCCCGATCTCGCGTCGACGCGCGAGCGCGTGCGCCGTCACCTGGAAGACCGGCTGACGCCCGCGGCGCTGACAGGTCTCGGTGAGCCGTCGTCGGTGTTTCACCTCTCTCTCGGCCGCCCCCTGTGCGAGGTGCCCATGGTCGCAACGGCGCTCACGCTGCTGGCTCTGGGCGCTCGCCGCCTCGAGATCGACGAGCTTAGCCGTGTGCTGCGATCGCCGTTTCTGCGGGGCGGCGTCGAGGAGGCGGGGGCACGGGCGCTCGTCGACGCCGGCCTGCGTGCCGAGGGTCTGGAGGCCATCGGGCTGGACGCGCTGCGCGCGCGACTGGCACGCGACGGCAATGGCCCGCCTGCGTGCCCGCGGCTCATCGATGCGTTGGCGGCGGCAGCGCGCCGACAAGCCCCGCGCCGGCGGCTGCAGCCGCCGGCATGGGCGCAGTGGGTCGCGCGCTGGCTGTCCGCCTTCGGCTGGCCCGGGGAGCGCACGCTCGACAGCGAGGAGTTTCAAACGCTGCAGGCATGGAGCAACCTGCTCTCGGAGTTCGCCGCGCTGGGTCTCGTCGTCGCCGGACAGTCGCATCACCAGGCGCTTGCATTGCTGGGGCGCCTCGCCCGCGAACGCATCTTCCAGGCGCAAGGCGGGACGGCCCCGGTGCAGGTCATGGGCATGCTGGAGGCGGCCGGCATGACCTTCTCGCATCTATGGGTCGCGGGACTGGACGACGAGAGCTGGCCGCCGGGTCCCCGCCCCAACCCTTTCATACCCTGTGCGCTGCAGCGCCAGCACCGCATGCCTCGCGCCGACGCCGAGCGGGAGCGGAGCTTCGCCGCACTCGTCACGGCCAGGCTGCTGGGCGCGGCCGGCGAAGTCGTCGTCAGCCATGCCGTCAGCGACGGCGAAAGACGCGTGCGTCCGAGCCCCCTCATCGCAGCCGTCCCCGAGCAGCACGCGAAGATCGCCGACGCCCCGCGTCATCGCGACGTCGTGCACTCACAGCGGCCACGGCTCGAGCCGTTCAGCGATTTTCGCGCAGGGCCGATCGAGCGTGACGCGCCGGTGCGCGGTGGCGCCGAGCTGTTCCGCGATCAGGCCGTGTGTCCGTTTCGGGCCTTCGCGCGCCGGCGGCTCGCCGCGCGCCGCCTCGAGTTTCCTGCGCCCGGTCTCGACCCGCGCGAGCGCGGCACGCTGATGCACAGGGCACTGGAGGCGGTTTGGGCGAGCCTCGGCTCGCATGGCGCGCTGATGGCTGAGTCGCAGACGGGGTTGGCCCAGCGGATCGACGGGCTGGTCGCAGATGTGGTCGATGCGGGCACGCGTCAACGCCGCTCGAGTCTGAGTCCACGTTTCATTCGTTTGGAGAAGCAGCGGCTCGCGGAGCTCGTGCTGGAATGGCTCGCGCTGGAGCGCGAGCGCGACCCCTTCGAGGTAATAGTGCGGGAGAGCGCGCGCACGCTCCGGGTGGGCGGCGTCACGGTGGAGATCCGCCCTGATCGTGTTGACCGTGTCGCCGACGGCGCTCTGGTGGTGATCGATTACAAGAGCGGCCAGGCCCGTGTCGGCGATTGGCTGGGTGAGCGTCCGCGGGAGCCTCAGCTGCTGCTTTACCGCCGTGCACTCGGCGATGCCGTGGGCGCGGTCGCATTTGCGATCGTGCGTCGCGGCGCGAGTGCGTTCCGAGGCCTGGCGCGTCGAGACGGGCTGGCGCCCGGCATCACCGTCCCCGCCGGCGACGGCCCCGAGGACGCCGCGCTGCGCTGGCAGCAGTGGGTCGCTTCGTCGGATGAGGTGCTGCTGAAGCTCGCCGTCGACTTCTCACAGGGCGTCGCCGATGTGAATCCGCTCGCCCCTTCGGATTGTCGTGGCTGCGAAGTGCGTCCACTGTGCCGTGTCGACGAACTGCGCCGGGACCGTACCCGGGAGCAGCCGGATGAGTAAGCCGGGCCCGCTCACCGGCGACGAGGCCGTGCGCCGCCGCGCACTGGACACGCAGGCGTCGTTCATCGTGCAGGCGCCGGCCGGATCGGGCAAGACGGAGCTTCTGACACGGCGCTACCTGGCGCTGCTCGCGCGCGCCGGCGAGCCCGAGGAGATAGTCGCCATCACCTTCACGCGCAAGGCTGCGGCCGAGATGCGTGAACGCGTGCTCGCGGCCCTGCGCGGCGCGCAGGACCCTGCCGGCGCCGGGCCGCACGCGCTGGCGCGCTCGGCAATCGCCCGCGATGCCGAGCGCGGCTGGCATATTCTCGAGCACCCCGCGCGACTGCGTATTACCACCATCGATGCGCTGTGCATGAGCCTGGTTCACCGCATGCCGTGGTCATCGCGCTTCGGCGCGGCGCCGCGCATCACGCCGGACCCCGCGTCGTTCTATCGCCAGGCGGCACGCGCCGCGTTGCGCCATCTCGAGTCGTCGGAGGCATCTTGGTCCGATGCGGTCGAGGCGCTGCTGCGGCACCTCGACAACGACTTGCCGCGGCTGCAGGCACTGCTGGCGGAATTGCTGGCACGCCGCGATCAGTGGTTGCGCCACGTGGGCGGCCGCCGCCTCGACCCGGCGGCCCGGCAGGCCGCGCTCGAAGACGCCTGGCAACGATTGGCGGCAGGCATGATCGAGGCCGCGCGCGCGGCCGTGCCCCCGGAGTTGCTCGACGATATCCTCGCCTGTGCCGACTTCGCCGGCAGAGCCGTTCGGGCGGTGGGCGATGACGACGTCCTTGCTGCCTGCGCCGGTATGACCGCGCTGCCCGGCACCGGTGCGGAGGAGCTGCCGCGCTGGCAGGCAATAGCCGCCCTGCTGCTGAGCGCCAAGAAATCGTGGCGGCGGCGCCCGCGAAACAAGAGCGGTTTTTCCGGGGGTGGAGAGCGCGCCGTCGCGATGAGGGCCCGCATGCAGGCGTTGCTCGAGGCGCTGCAAGGCCGCGACGCGCTGCAAGCGCCACTGTCCCGCCTGCAGGCGCTGGCGCCGGCGCGCGACGCCGACGCGCACTGGCGGGCGCTGACATCGCTGTTCGAGTTACTGCCGCTGGCGGCGGCGGAGCTGCGCGTTCTGTTTCGCGATGCGGGACAGGCCGACTTCACCGAGATCGCCCAGCGTGCCGCCGCCGCGCTGGGAACGCCCGAACGTCCCACCGACCTGGCTCTCGCCCTCGATTACGAGATCCGCCATCTGTTGGTGGACGAGTTCCAGGACACGTCGTACACCCAGCTCGAGTTGCTCGAGCGGTTAGTCGCAGGCTGGGAGCCCGACGACGGGCGCACCGTGTTTCTCGTGGGTGATCCGATGCAGTCGATTTACCGTTTCCGCGAGGCCGAGGTCGGGATCTTCATGCGCCTGGCGGGATCGAGCCTGGGGCCGGTGGCGCTGGAGACGTTGGTGCTGAGCGCGAACTTCCGCTCCGCTGCGGCGGTCGTCGAGTGGGTCAACGGCACTTTTGCCGGCGTCCTGCCGGCGGCGGCGGATCCGTTGCGCGGTGCGGTCCCCTATGTTTGCGCGCAGGCGGCCCGCGGTGCGCAGGGCGAAGCAGGGGTGACCCTGCATGCCTTGGTCGGGGAGGACGGCGCCGCGGAGGCGCAGCGCATCGTGGAGCTCGTAACGCGCCTGCGCGAGGCCGACGGCGGCACGCGCACGGCCATCCTGGTCCGCAATCGAAGCCACCTCGCCGACATCGTCCCGGCGCTGCGGCGCCACGGCATTCGCTTCCGCGGCGTCGAGATCGAGCGGCTCAGCAGCCGGCCGGTGGTGGTGGACCTGCTGTCGCTGACGCGCGCGCTGCTGCACCCGGCGGACCGCATCGCCTGGCTGGCGGTGCTGCGCGCGCCATGGTGCGGCCTGTCGCTGTCGGCACTGGAAACCCTCGCCACCGACGCGCGGCAGTGCCTGTGGCAGCGTCTGTGCGATGCCGCGGTGCGGGAGCGGCTCGACGAGGACGCTGCGCTGCGCGTCGCGCGCACCGCGGACGTCCTCGAGGCTGCGTTGGCGCAGCGGGGACGACGTGCGCTGCGTCGTTGGGTCGAAGGAACCTGGGTCGCGCTCGGCGGACCGGCCTGCATTGACGGCGCCGAGCTCGACAACGCCGACGCTTATCTGGAGCTGCTCGAGCAGTGGGACACGGGCGGTGACGTCCTCGACATTGCGGCGCTGACGGCCGCCGTCGAGGATCTCTGGGCGGTGCCCGACGCCGGCGCCGGGGACGCTCTGCAGGTAATGACGATTCACAGGGCGAAGGGGCTCGAGTTCGACGTCGTCGTGGTGCCCGGCCTCGGCCGGGTACCGCGCAGCGAGGGCAGGCGCCTGCTGCTGTGGGCCGAGCTGCCAAACACCCCGCCGGAGTCGGGATTGCTGCTTGCGCCGCTGGCGGTTAGTGGCGGCGAAGCCGATCCGCGCTACGAATTTCTGCGCGCCCTCGATTCGGAGAAGTCGGCGCTCGAGACGGCGCGGCTGGCCTATGTCGCCTGCACGCGTGCGACCCGGCAGCTGCATCTGCTCGGCAATGTTAAACTGCGGGCCGACGCAACGCCGGCCGCACCCGAGAGCGGCTCGTTGCTGCACCACCTGTGGCCGGCCGTGCACGGCGCGTGGGAGCGCCGTGCGGGTGAGCTGGCGAACACCGCCGCGGCGCCGGGGTCGCCATCGCCGCCGCCGTCGTCGTTGGCGTTCGGCCGCCTGCCGGCAACGTGGCGACCGCCTGCCGCGCCTGTGGGCGTGCTCTTGCCCGGCGTGCCCTCCAGAGCGGTCGCCGCCGCGGCGTCGATCGAGTACTCGTGGGCGGGTGCCGCCGCGCGATGCGTGGGCATCGTCGTGCACGAGATGCTGGCGCGCATGGGGCGCGACGGTCTCGCGGCGTGGAGCGCAGAGCGTCTGGCGAGCCTGTGGCCCGCCTGGCGCGCCCGGCTCAAAAGCATGGCCGTCGGCCACGAGCAGAGGGAGGCGGCGCTCGTGCGCATCGACGGTGCCTTGAACAACGTGTTGAGCGATGAGGTTGCGCGATGGATTCTCGATCCCCGCCACGAATCGGCGCACAACGAGTGGGCGCTCACCGGCGTTGTCGAGGGCAGGCTGGTAAGGGCCGTGATCGACCGCTCCTTCGTCGATGCGCAGGGCGTGCGCTGGATCGTCGACTACAAGACCAGCGAGCACGAGGGAGGCCAGCTTGCGACATTCATCCAACGGGAGACGGAACGATACAGGGGTCAGCTGGAGACCTACGCCGCGCTCGTGGCCGGCTACGAGCGCAGGCCTATGCGTCTGGGGCTGTACTTTCCCCTGCTCAGGACCGAGGAAGACGGCGACAGCGTTGCGTGCGCCCGCCATTTCCAGCGGCTGCAGCCGCTGGACGAACGCGTCACCGCCGGCGGGCGAATCACGCTCGCACCGCTGTGACGCTCGCAGCGGTGCGGCGCAGCTTCTCGATAATGGTCTTCGAGCCGGCGACGGCCCGGTAGCTCTAGCCCAATGGTCGAGGTGACTGCCGAGAAGCTCGTCGTCGCGATCTCCTCGCGCGCGCTGTTCGATCTCGAGGAGAGCCACGAAGTCTTCCAACAGGAGGGCGTGGAAGCCTATTGTCGCTATCAGATCGAGCGCGAGGACGAGCTGCTCGAGCCGGGCGTCGCCTTCGCACTGGTGAAGAAGCTGCTGCTGCTGAACGAGGACTCGCGCGACGGAGCCAGGGTGGAGGTGGTGCTGATCTCGCGCAACAGCGCCGACACGGGGCTCAGGGTGTTCAACTCCATCCAGCACTATGGCCTGGGCATCACACGGGCGGCTTTCTCGGGCGGCGAGAGCCCTTTTCGCTACGTCCAGCCCTTCAACGCCCACCTGTTCCTTTCGGCCGACCCCCAGGACGTGCGGCGGGCTCTGGAGGCCGGTTTCGCCGCGGCCACCATCCTGCCGTCGAGCGTGTTGGTCAACCCCGGCGACCAGCTGCGCATCGCTTTCGACGGGGATGCCGTTCTGTTCGCGGACGACGCCGAGCGGGTTTACCAGCGGGAGGGCCTCGATGCCTTCGCCAGCTCGGAGCGGGCCGCCGCGCGGGAGCCTTTGCCGGGCGGCCCCTTCAAGAACGTCCTGGCGGCGTTACACCGCATCCAGGCCGACTACCCGGCCGACAAGGTTCCCATTCGCACGGCCCTGTTCACAGCCCGTGCCGCCCCTGCCCACGAGCGCGTGGTGCGCACGCTGCGGGTCTGGAACATCCGCATCGACGAGGCCGTGTTCCTCGGGGGCATGGACAAGGGCGAGTTTCTGCGCAGCTTCGGCGCCGACATCTTTTTCGACGATCAGAGCGGGCACTGCGAATCCACGCGCCGCTTCGTGCCGACCGGCCACGTGCCGCACGGCGCCGCCAACGAGTAAGGGGTACCGATTCCGGCTGTCCGGGAGTGACTCAGTGATGACCGACTATGCCATTGCGCCGTCGATTCTCTCGGCGGACTTCGCGCGCCTCGGCGAAGAGGTGACCGCGGTGCTCGATGCCGGCGCCGACATGGTGCACTTCGATGTGATGGACAATCACTACGTGCCCAACCTCACCTTCGGGCCCCTGGTGTGCGAGGCGTTGCGCCGCTTCGGCGTGAGTGCGCCGATCGACGTTCACCTGATGGTCAAGCCGGTGGACCGGATCGTCGGGGATTTCGCCGCCGCGGGGGCCAGCTACGTGACCTTTCACCCGGAGGCCTCGGAGCACGTGGACCGCACGCTGCAGCTCATTCGTGAGAGCGGTTGCAAGGCGGGCCTTGCGTTCAACCCCGCGACGCCGCTCAGCTACCTCAGGCACGTCGTCGACGTCCTCGACATGGTGCTGCTCATGTCCGTCAATCCCGGTTTCGGCGGTCAGAGTTTCATCCCGGGGGCGCTTGAGAAGCTGCGCGAGGCCCGCGCGATCATCGACGCGAGCGGTCGTGACATCCGCCTCGAGATCGACGGGGGCGTCAAGGTCGACAACATCGGCGAGATCGCGCAGGCCGGCGCCGACACCTTTGTCGCAGGCTCCGCTATCTTCGGCAGCGAGGATTACGCGGCCACCATCGCCGAGATGCGACGCGAGCTCGCCCGGGTCGGGCCGGGCTGAGCGTGCACGGCGGGGCAGGAGTGCGCGGCGACGCCGCCGCGTTGCGGGTGCGGCTCGTGCTGTTCGATCTCGACGGCACCCTGGTGGATACGGCGCCCGATCTCACCCGAGCAATGAACCGAATGCTGGCGCAGTTGTCGCTGCCCGCTGTCGCACAGAGCGATGTATGCAGGTGGGTCGGAGACGGCGTGCGGGTTCTGGTGAGCCGTGCTCTGGGCGCGGGGAGCGACGCGGGCGTCGCGAGCGCTCGAGAGCAGCGCGGCATCGATCTGTTCTGGCAGGCGTACGGTCGAGAAATCTGCGTCGACAGCCGTCCTTACGCCGGCGTGACGCCGACGCTCGCGGGCCTGCGCTCGCGGGGTTTCAAGCTCGCCTGCGTCACCAACAAGCCGCATTCCCTGGCGCATTCGCTGCTCGAGGCCTTGGCCCTGCGCAGCCCGTTCGATCTCGTCGTGGGCGGCGACACTCTGGCACTGAAGAAGCCGGACCCGGCGCCTTTGGTCTTCGCCTGCAACGAGCTCGGTGTGTCGCCGACCGAGACCGTGATGGTGGGAGATTCGGCCAACGATGTGCGCGCGGCACGCGCCGCCGGCACAGCTGTCATTTGCGTCTCATACGGGTACAATCAGGACGTTGACCTGGCCACGCTGGGCCCCGACCGGGTGATCGACTCTTTTGCCCAGCTCGCCGAGCTGGTCGAGGGGCCGCGCTGAGGCGATCGAATCCTCAATCTCCCGAACTCACATCGCCGTGAGGATCGTCTTCGCCGCCGGGCGCGTCCAGACGACGAGGCGCGTGCAGCGCGGGCGATAGCGCCGCTCAATGCGCCCCCAAGCGGGTGCGTGTTCGCGTCAGCCGGTGCGGTGATGAAAGCATGTCGACCCAAGCATCCGATCTGGAACATTTTGCCGCTCAAGGCTATAACCGCGTGCCGCTCGTGCGAGAGGCACTGGCCGATCTCGATACGCCGCTCAGCACCTACCTGAAGCTCGCACGAGGCCCCTACTCCTACCTGTTCGAGTCGGTCGAGGGGGGTGAGAAGTGGGGGCGCTACTCCATCGTCGGCCTGCCCTGCCGCACGGTGCTGCGCGTGCGGGATCGCGAGGTGTGCGTCGTGGAGGACGGCGAGGTCGTCGAGACGCAGACGGTTGACGACCCCCTGGAATCCGTATGCCAGTTCCAGCAGCGCTTCCGTGTGCCGCAGGTGGCGGACCTGCCGCGCTTCACCGGCGGACTGGTCGGTTACTTCGGCTATGACACCGTTCGTTACATCGAGACGCATCTCGGCCCGCCGCACAAGCCCGATCCGGTAGGAGCGCCCGATATCCTCCTGATGGTGTCCGAAGAGGTCATCGTCGTCGACAACCTCACGGGTCGGTTGCTGGTGGTGACCCACGTCGATCCCGCGCTGCCCGACGCCTGGGATCAGGGCAACGCGCGCCTGGAGGCACTGATCGATCGGCTGCGAGGCCACCTCGATCTTGAGCAACTCCCGCGCGCGCACACCGAAATCCGGGAGGAGGACTTCCGCTCGGGCTTTGCTCGGGAACGCTTCGAGGACGCCGTCGAGCGTTCGCGCGACTACATACGCAACGGCGACATCTTCCAGGTAGTGCTGTCGCAACGACTCTCGGTTGCGTTCGCCGGCGCGCCCATCGACGTCTATCGGGCGCTGCGCACGTTGAATCCCTCACCCTACATGTACTTCCTGGATCTGGAGGAGCTGCATGTGGTTGGATCGTCGCCCGAGATTCTGGTGCGCCTCGACGAGGGGCTCGTCACTGTGCGGCCCATCGCCGGCACGAGACGACGCGGCCACACGGAGGAGGAGGATCAGAAGCTCGCCCAGGAGCTGATGGCGGACCCCAAGGAACTCGCGGAGCATCTCATGCTCGTCGATCTGGGCCGCAACGACGTCGGCCGGGTGGCGCGCATCGGCACGGTGCGCTTGACCGAGAAGATGGAAGTGGAGCGGTATTCCCACGTGATGCACATCGTCTCCAACGTCATCGGAGAGCTGCGCGACGGCCTCGAAGCGATGGATGTGTTGCGCGCAACGTTTCCCGCCGGCACCGTGTCCGGCGCCCCCAAGGTGCGGGCCATGGAGATCATCGACGAGCTCGAGCCGGACAAGCGCGGCATATACGCCGGTGCCGTCGGCTACATCGGCTGGACCGGGAGCATGGACACCGCCATTGCCATTCGCACCGCTGTCATCAAGGACGGGACGTTGCACATTCAGGCCGGAGCGGGCATCGTCGCCGACTCGGTGGCGGAGCTCGAGTGGAAGGAGACCATGAACAAGGCACGCGCGATCTTTCGTGCGGTGGGTATGGCCGCGGCGGGCCTGGACGGCGCCTTGAAGGTGTAGCCTGTGGACGGGACAGGACACGCGGGTGTGCCCCGGGGTAGGCACGCACGGCGCCGCAGCAGACGACGTGGCGGGGGCGCGGGGTCCGGGCCCGGGTGTGTGCTATGTTGTTGATGATCGACAATTACGACTCCTTCACC
>JABAHR010001121.1_pt3 | contig 40248 bp, 31 predicted proteins | sample 7062101 | NCBI WGS metagenome assembly JABAHR01 (sample SAMN14534553, study PRJNA622989) | marine sediment metagenome | biome: marine biome [ENVO:00000428]; feature: marine pelagic biome [ENVO:01000023]; material: deep marine sediment [ENVO:00002113] | place: India: Gulf of Kutch | collected...
GCATTTTTATAAATCTGGTTTTTATTAAACTTCTCAATAACAATCCCAAGTGCAATTAATCCAATAGCGATCATGAATATAGAAAATCTGGGATATAGATGAAATTCATCGATTGGAACGATAAGAAAGAATGTAAATCCAACAGGTATCTGTATCCACATAAATAGATTAATAAGCCTGTTTTCACTTTTTGATATAATTGATTTAACAAACAAAAATATCCAGCTCGGAAAAGCAAGTCCCCAAAATATTATTCCATATCCTCCGTTGTATGAGCCAATTCCCCAGTCTTTTGTGAAAAACAGTTTTAGAATAGCTATGTACTTTGTAATTATATTAAGGATGCTAAGGTCTGAGAAGCTGGTGTAGGTACTCTCAAGGCCCGATATATTAAAAGGATAAAAAGGATGTCCAAGTACTATATAATTTCTTAAATACCAGTAAGAGCAGAAAATAGATATTATGAATAAATAAATGCCTGCCTGCTTGAGCTTTTTTCTTGATAAACCTGGAAGGATAAGAATTTGCAAAACCAATGCACAAAGGAGCATTGTATATTTCATTCCTAAAATGAGACCAATTGATACAGCGCATAAATATAAATATATTGATCTTTGAGTTCGATAAAATCTGACGGATAAGAAAATTGCTGTTAAATAGAACACGCTTACTATTAAGTCAATGTATCCCACTCCCGCCTGAGCCAGAACAACAGGACTAAAGAAGAAGCATAAACCAATAAACATGGAGATCTGCGTTTTTAGTCTCATCTCTTTTGAGAGTGCGTAAATTACTACTATCGCATAGAGACCATAAAAATATTGTACCAAGCCTATTGGAATGAGATTCTTTATGAATATTACGGGCCAAAGAAATAGCAGCTCCGCATTCATGGGATAAGCAAAATGATCTCTATATTCTATTGCCACCAGAAATATTTTTTCATGATTTATAAATTCATAAACTGCCGGAAGGTGATATGTAAGGTCGTCAATTCCCCTTGGAGGAAGAAGCAGGGCAGATAAAAACAACCAAAAACTTACTAAACACAGCATGATAAATAGAAATATGATATACGGCGAATTGAGTGACTTAAGAAATTGTGAGATCTTATTTAAATCATCAGCAAGAAGGCTAAATATATTTTTTTGTTTTTTATAAACTAAGATTAATAGTGCTATAGAAATAGCTGAGTTAATGAAGACTAAGTAGCCTGTAGTTAGTATTCCCAGCATACCAAGAAGCGTTTCAGTTAGTATTATTTGAGCAGATACAATAAGCACTGCTGATACAATCTTCTCAGATGCCGATGTTAATTTACATAGAGTTAATAGTGCATATAAAGATAGAGCAATTAACAGAGTCGTTGTAAAAAAAAGTATCATAGGTTTAAAAAAGAATATATGTTAAAATACTTTTTCAAAATTACTTATAACTATTTTATTGCTAAGAGTCTCAGTAATTGTCTGTTTTTGAAGTTCCCTGGGTGTGAGCCCTATACATTTATTCCACCATTTTATTATCTCGTCTCCGGCCCCGGGGTCTCTCCACCACTGCTCATCAAATCTGCTTATTAGAAACTCCCTCATGTGTGATTCGAGTAAACAGGCTTTATATTCTGTATAAGGATTGTTTGCGGTAAGAATTAAATCTAACAAAAAAATATTTTCATTTGGCTTTATATAAAAGTCTTTTTCAACCAAACCGTATATTTCCTGCTGAGCTTCGGATAAATCATTTTCATAAATAACTCTGTATGAAAGTGCTTTTATGCAAAGCATTCTCATAATGACCAGTTTTTTCATATACAAAAATCCTAAGAAATCATTATCAGTATCTATTCTTAAATATCTTCCGAGCCATTTATGCTCATATATCAGGTTCCCAAACAGTGCCCTAAATACTTGCAGTGTTGTAGAGTCTATGAGTCTTTTGTTTAAAAATGATTCTTCAATATTAATTGAACTCAACATTAAAGATATGCCAAGCTCACCCAGTATTGAATCATAATCCTCAGCAGTTTTGATCCTGTTTACTGATATTAATATGTTATCTGGTATTGAAACGGCATATGATTGTGCATCAGGGTTTTTGGTAAGTCTATTATTTAGGTCAAAAGTTATAGAGCCTGGTAAATTTATTCCAATTTCACCCAAAAACCTAGTGGATAATTTATCTGCCGATGTTTGTTTGAAATAATCCTTAAGCTCATGTGAGTTAAATAAGAATAGTATGTCTTCGTGCCTTGCATCTTCTATTCTTATTTCCAGCTTGTTTTTTAGTTGCCAGCCAAGCAAATCCTTATATATATATTCTGTATCACTTAAAAATTCACTGCACAGTTTTTCTGTGCCTTCAATTTCCAGACCGCTTAAATTCCTTATTTGATATATATAATTATCACACCCCAGCAGGGTTGATGCTTCGTTTTTTTTCTCAATAGTAAGCTCAAGATTATGATACAGTCCCTTGATTAGCTCACTATACTGCCTGCCTAAATTGTTTCTCTTTTCTCTTTTCCGTTCTGTCTTTATTTTGGGTAACAAATTTAAAAGAGTAATACCCTTACTTTCGGGATCTTGGGCCTGTTTGATAAACTCGTTTTTTAATTTATCAATTTGCCCTGAACCATTATAGTTTTGTATCAGGTTTGAGACAAAGACCTTAAAGAGCTCTATTTTGTAATGATCTTCTTCTGAATATTTAGAAGTATCCAAATCAGCGAGAATGTTAGTATCGAATAACTCTCGGTGATCATCCAGAATTTCTTTGCAATTACTTTTAAGGCTAATGCCTGAATCAAACAGATAGTTATGGTAATTAAGTCTACCCAGTAGTTTTTCTGCTGACTCTGCAAAGTCTTTATCAACTTTGAATTCCATATTTAGTCCTAAGTAGAGATCAGGCGACGATTTTTCGCTCGGGTTTATTTATGAAAAATGTAAGAAGTGCTGCCAGATAACAAATAATTATTGCTATAAGAAATGGATAGAAATAACTGCCTGTTCTGTCAAAGAGGTAGCCTGCCAGAATTGGGCCGATAATTGCCGCAATTGAAAATGAGGTTCCAAAAAAACCGTATATTGCACCCAGTGCCTTTAGACCGAAAAAATCTCCCAGGATCATTGGAAATATAGGCACCCAGCCGCTATAGAAAAATCCGAATAAGAGTCCGAATATATAGTAGTACTCTATATCTTTAAAAAGTAGCAAAATAATTATCGAACTGCTCTGCACAAAAAAGCATATAAATAATATTCGCTCACTTCGCATACGTTCTGTTAGAAACCCTGAGAGCACAATTCTTCCAAAAATACTTCCAAGCCCAATAGCTGCCGGAGCACCGGATGCTAAAAGCTCTGGTATTCCTACATGAATTTCATAGTTGAACAGATGGGTGATTATGATTAGAAAAGTGATAAAACCAAAAAGCCACATTACATATAAAAGCCAAAATACCGGAGTCTTGATAGCTTCCTTGGCTTCCCAGTCTTTAGATTCATCAGGAGCATTGAGAGTGTTATTGTTGTCATCATTGCCAATATCTTCTGCACCATAAGGCTTCATATTCATATCAGCAGGACTTTTTCTTAAAAAAAGTGCTGCAAAAATAGCGATGAATACAAATGCAGCCAGACCAAAAAATGCATTCGATAATCCGTGATTGATTATTAACCAGGTTGTAACCGGGGGAACAAAAAGTCCGCTAAGCGGTACACCTGTGGTAATTATTCCAATTGCAAGCGATCTTTTCTTAACAAACCATCTGCTTATAAGCGTGACACAGGTAATGTATAAAACACCATCACCAATCCCTATCAGTACGCCAAAATATAAAAACAGCTCAAATTTAGTTTCAGCAAATCCGCAGAGCAGAAGACCAAGTGCACATATTAACCCGCCTGAGAAAATTATTATCCTTGGATCATACTTATCAACCAGCCTTCCGGATATTGCAAGAGAAAACGCAAGAACAAATGAACGCAGTGCATAGATTGATGACCCCCCAGCCTCCGACAAACCAAACTCCTGATTTAACCCAGGAAGGAAAATACCAAATGAGTATAGAAGCAGTCCATCGAGAACAATGAGTATTAGCGATGCGGCTACAATGTACCAGCCGTAGAATAAATTGTTATTAGCCATTTAGTAGTTGTGATTCCAAAAAATAAAGAAGAATAAAACCAGGACTTTAAGTGAGTATATCTTAAGAGGCAAGATTTATTAATCTCTATTGTATATAAATAAATTTAATAAGCAGTTTTTTTTTGATTTTTATCCAATAATCCTTAACAATGATAATATATTAAATTTAATATACGCATATAAAAAGGAATATAAAATGGACAATCAGGAAGATATATTAGATAAATTCAAGGCAGGACTTAACAGAGGGCTTAGAATCGTAAATGTACGCTCAAAAGAGGCGTATGATGTGCTCAAAGCTAAAAATAATATCCAGGGTAAGAACAGGAATAAAAGAAAACTGGTAGAAGAGCTTGGAAATGCTGTATACAGGACCTATAAACATAAAGGGAATATTAGTGAAGATAGTATAAAAAATAAATGTGAAGATATACTCAAAGTAGAAACCGAGATAGATGATCTAAATGAGCAAATTCAGAATATTCATGAAAATGCATTAAAAGAACTTGGCAAATTAAAGGCTATTACAAAGCCAAATGATGATGGTAGTGATAGTAAGGAATAATTAAAGATTAGAAATATAGGGAGAATAATTATGAAAATTGCAATCTTAACTATTTTATCATTCTGTGTACTTGGAATACAGGGCATTAAAGCCGAAATTCCGATCATGGCAAAGTCAAAGCTTAAAAACAGCGCTGGTGAATTAGTTGGTGTTGCCACTTTTTTAGAGAGTAGTGATGGGGTAAATATAGCTGTGCAAGTAAGAGATTTAACCCCGGGACTTCATGGTATCCATATCCATAAGACAGGAGAGTGCAAAGCCCCTGATTTTAAATCAGCAGGTGGTCATTTTAACCCTTTTGCAGTAAGCCACGGTCTTAAAAATCCTAAGGGTTATCATGTTGGAGATTTGGGAAATATACTTATTGCTGAAGACGGCACAGGCTCAATGCTTACTCTATCAAGACTTGCAACACTACAGGGCGGCAAAAATTCTCTTTTTAGAAAAGGCGGTACGGCATTAGTAATTCACTCAGGCCCTGATGACCTTATATCTGATCCAACCGGTAACGCCGGCAGCAGAGTTGCCTGTGGAGTGATTAAGATGATTAAGTAAATAGTAAGTAAATAGTGTCTGTCACTATTTATTAAAAGAGGTGATTCTCTAAGTCTCTGAAATCATTAAATAATCTCATAACTTCCTGAAATCACAACACAATATTTCTGTGCATCTAATTACATCCTGTGCAACCAGTGCAACAATTTACATCTCTTGGTTAGAAGGTGGTTAGAGGATTTTATTATGTGAAAATGTGAGGGATGGGGGAAATCTTTAGAAGCTTAAAACTTCAGAAAAGGAATAAAAAAAATCCCGGAAACGTAAAGAGAATTAAGGAATGGCGGAATTGGGAAGACAGGAAAAATAGAAATTCATTTACCGAATTACTGAGCATTTACAAGGTCCCCTTTTATTCCTCAATTACCTTAGGCTCATATTTTTGGGGTATTGAATAACTTTGAGAAAAATTTATCTCTACTATTTCACCATCAATTTCAACAAATTCTGTTCCAGTGGGATATTCCACTTTCTCACTAGTAGCATGTGGGAAATATATTCCTGTAAAGTCCTTAAATTTTTCTGTAATTATAGAATGATCCGTAGAATAATAAACATGACCAACTACTTTGCTGGCAACCCCACTTGTATTTTTACCCTTAAATGTTTTATAGTTGGAATTGTTGATGACATCATCTCTAAGGTAAAATACTAGTCCACCATGTATATTAAGAATAACTTTATCTTTGGTAAGTATAGGTTCAGACCCTCTTCCCGAGAAAACATGATTAAAAATACTTAGATTCTGCTCGTTATATGTAAAAAACATCTCCTTAATAAAAGAATCATTGAAAGAATTCCTAGGAAATTCAATTGATATATAACTTTTAGTATTTTGATCAGGTATTATTATACTATTTATTGGTATTTTATCTCCTTCTATCATTTTACTAAATCTCAATCTGTGTCCATCTAGATAGTTCTCTAAGTACAAATTATTATAATCATAAAGATCGCCATTGTTGCCCATACTCAACTTATCGTCATTTAATACATCATAATTTATACAACTAGTTAATATAATAATTAAAAAGATTAGATTTTTCATAGTTACTATATTGTACAAAAAAAATAGTAAAAAATAGTGACAGACACTATTTATTGGGTTTTATCTTAATAGATTAAGAAACAGTCAGCACTTTAAGTTATATTAATACGAAGCGGGTTTCGAATTAGTATCCGCTGTAGGATTCAAATATTTCTCCAAAATCTTTGTTAATTTCTATAAAGGCCTTAATGATGTCAGGGTCAAAGTGATCGGGGCTTGTTCTTCCGTCACCCTCGGTAATTATCTTGAAGGCCTCATCATGGGTAAATGGGTCCTTATAAGGTCTTGTGCTTCTTAGTGCATCATACTGATCTGCTATAATTGTTATCCTTGCTGAAATTGGTATCTGTGTTTTGCTTAGACCGTTTGGATAACCTGAACCGTCCCATGTTTCATGATGGTTCCTTGCAATTTCCTGACCCATTTTTAGAAATGTAGATTCTGATCCTTCTAAAATCTTGGCACCAATTGTAGTGTGAGTTTTCATGATTTCCCATTCTTCAGCATTTAATGCGCCGGGTTTTAAAAGAATGCTGTCGGGTATTCCAACTTTTCCTATATCGTGCATTGGGGAAGCATGAAATATATTTTCAATAAATTCAGTGTTCATTGAAAGCGTTTCAGCTATCTTTTTGGTATATAAACTTATTCTTTTTATGTGAGAGCCTGTAGCCTGATCTTTAAACTCCGTAGCCAGGGTGAGTCTGTAAATAGTCTCGAGATAGGCAGCTTTTGTACCGTCATGAGCAAGGTTTAGCTCAAAAAGGGCTTTTTGCAGATCCTGTGTTCTTTGCTGAACCTTTTCTTCCAATATGTCGTTATTCTCTTTTAGAAGGTCGTTATATTTTTTGATCTTGAGGTTATTTTTTATCCTCATCGCAAGCTCTTCAAAATCATAGGGCTTTGTGAGGAAGTCATCGGCCCCTTTGGAAATACCCGTTAGAAGGTCTTCTCTTGAGCCAAGAGCTGTTACTATGATTACGGGTATCTGTTTGGTTCTATCATCGGCTTTGATCTTTTCTGTTGAATCAAATCCATTCATCTTTGGCATGATAACATCCATGATTATAAGGTCGGGACTGTTATCTACTGCAAAGTCTATTGCTTCTTCGCCGTTTGTTGCCTGAAACGTCTTGTATCCCATGTTCTCGCACATATTATTGAGAAGCAGCCTGTTTCTGGGCTCATCGTCTACTATAAGTATCTTTGATTTATGATTGTCCATGAGAATATTCTTTAGGTTATATATATAACATTTTATAATTTATAAATTTTATTTCAATTGTACAATAATTTTTATAATGATTTATAATATCAGTTATTTTTATATAACTGTTTTAATAACCCGATATCAGGTTTATAATTAATATTTACATTTTTACGGGGTTAGTATAAGTATTACTAAAATATTAATATACGTAGTTAAATAAAATTATATTAAATGAGCGAATCCAGGATAGAAAACAAGCTGTTAAACGATCACGCCGACTGCTTGGAAAGGGTCTACATTGAAGGTCAGGTACCGTGCGTGGTTTTTTATAAGGGTGATAGCCCGAATGAATATACCCTTAAGTTATATAATATCTTTTCAAACCGGGGGTTTAAGTCATATCTTGTACCAGAAGATTTTCTTATTAAAGACAAACAGGATCTAAAAGTATACGAAGAGATTATTAACAGCGCATGTCTGTTTATTTTTTACATTGATGAAAACAGATCAAGTTTTCTGTATTGCCTTGGTCATATAAGGGCAAAGAACCGCCCTATTATCACTATTACTCGTGAGAAGCTCTTAGAAGACATAAGTTCTGATTATAGCAGTGAATTTAAATCCGATTCAGGTTTTTACGAAATTGACTACGGCAAGCTAAGTGAAATTGGGCAAGAAAGTAATTCTCTTGTTAATTTCATAGCATCGGTAGATCATTCTAAAAACTTTGTATTAAGCAGTAAAGACAGCGATAACGAAATAAGTGATATCAATGTAAGCTTTGATCAAATCATTGAATATATTAAGCCTGACCTACAGTCGTTATTCACTAATGAACTGAAGAATAAACTGTCTGGTGACTTAGAACCTGAGTATGAAAATATTATTGATACATACTTTGGGTTAAACAATACTGATTCGGACAATTTGATAAAATATCTGGATATAAAACCCAAGGATAAATCACTTAAGAATAGTTCTACTTACTTATTGTTTTTAAACATTGTCCTTACTAACATAATTGACTTTCTAAGCAATAACTACTCCGATAAAAACTATAAACTTGTATTGGATAAGTATGAAGAGATTATAAAGAATACTGAAAATGCTGATGAGAAAAAACACACAGTGCACAGCATTATAGGCCTTGAAAACAAGGGTGCGTCATTCTTAATCCTCAGTTGTTTAAAACATGATGACAGTTTCTTAGAAGAATCTGAAAAGCTATTCGAAAAGTCCACTAAACTAAAAAAGACAGATCTTCTAAAAGATATTTTTTCTGGCGGTAAGATCAACAATGCTCTTCTACTGGAATATCTTGCAGATTCAACGGGATCTGTAGATAGCTTTAACAACGCTTTGGAGCTCTTAAAGGATACGGATAGTGCAAATGATGGATTGGATCCGGAATTTAAAGATGGGCTGGTACTCAATAATAAAGCCATATGCCTTAGAAAACTCTCCCCTGTAACCAAGAATCAGTCTGAGCTGCAACTGTCTGCTGAGCAAAGTGAAAAGGCTTACAATATATTTGAGTCATGCAGCAAAAAGTTTCACAAGATATCAGCTCTATTTAATATCTCGGCCTCGCTTTTATATGAATCAAAACTTGCAAATGATAAGAAATTTTGCACACAGGCCCTTGAAAAGTTAGATCAGGCAACCGACTTATTAGATAAAAATACGGATGTAAGATTGTATAGAAAAGCCCTTATTATTAAAGCATTAATCTTTGAGCATCTTTTTGAATTTGATAATAGTACCGACAATTTGCAAAATGCTATTGAGCACTATACTGAGGCTCTTGACTGTGTAAGTGATCAGGTTGATTCAATAAATGTGGTGCTTATAAAAAATCAAATTGGAGTGAATTACAACATCCTGGCAGAGACAATAGACAAGACTGAAAACTCCAAAAAATCTGTAAAGTTTCATGGTGAGGCATTATCTTCTGTTTCCAAAGAGACCCACTTATATGAATATTCCTATATTAAAATGTGTGAGGGCAACTCATACAGGCTATTGGCAGAGGAAGAAGAATCACAGGACAACTGCCTGCTTGCGCAGCGGTGTTATGAGGCATCTCTTGGACATTTTTCTGCCGACGAGTATCCAAGGGAGTATGCAATTGTAAACAATAACATAGGTTCTACATTTGAATTCCTTGCATCTATTACTGAAGATAAAAATTATCTTGAAAAAGCAATTGCTGCCTATGAACAGACCTTAAAAATTTATAATATAAAAGATAACCCCTACGAATATGCTGCGGTTCAAAATAACCTTGGTAATTCTTTCGGCGCACTTTCAGAGTTTGAAGATCCTGCAGGTAATGGCTCAAAAGCAATAACTGCGTATACAGAGGCGCTTAAGGTAAGAACACTGAGTGACTATCCCAAAGAGTATGCAATGACTGAGAACAATCTCGGTGTTGTTTATGACATTATTTCAGAGCATGAAGATAAAGAGGCTAACAGTAAAAGTGCTATAGAATGTTATAAGGAATCAATTAAGTTCTATGATGAAGAGTCGTTTGCAGAAAATTATGCGATGATTCAAAAGAACCTTGGGGGAGCATACAAAAGGCTCTCTGAGGTAAGTAATGCTAAAGATAACAGCCTGCTTGCAAAAGAAGCATATGAAAAAGCTCTTAGATTCTACACCAAGGATGATTTTGCTGATGAATTCAGCCTAATTCAAAAAAACATATCGTCTCTTCTCACAAACGTAGCAAGATATTCAAAAGATAAAGGTGAGTTGATAAAATCAATTGAACAGCACAATGCTACCCTAAAAGAGCTTGATCAAAATACAGATTCAGATGAGTATGCATTTGTTTTAAATGATATTTGTATCTTAAAATCAGCACTTTTTGATCTGGAGAGTACTGAATCAAACCTAAAAAGTTTATCGGAAAGCTGCAATCGTGCGCTAGAGGTGATTACACTTGAAGATAATAGCTCAGAATTTGCTTCAATAAACAAGATGCTTTCTGATGCATTTATAAATTACCTCGAAACCAATAGTAGTGAGGATTACTGCCTTGATGCTATTGGTTTTGGAAAGCAGGCGCTAAAGGTTTATAAATCAAAAGATTACCCCTCAGAAAATGCAAAACTACATGAAAATATAGGTATAGCCCAAAGCAGCCTTGCTGATTTTAAAGACAGAGATACAAATTTTAAAGAATCGATTAAATCATTCAAAGAAGCACTTAAGTTTTATGATGAAAATAATCACCCTTTAGATAATGCAAGGATTAATAATAATCTTGGTAATGTTTTTAAATCTTTATCTGAGCATGAAGGTACTGAAAAAAATCTTAAAAATGCCATTGATTCATATGATAAAGCTCTTGGTGCTTATACTGAAAATGATTTTCCTTATGAATACAGCAAAGTTATAAATAATCTTGCCATTGCATATTCTGCCCTTGGTCTGCTGAAAAATGATTCAGAAATTCTCAATAAATCTATTGATGCACTTAAAAAAGCTCTAAGTATCAGAGATAAGGATCAGTATCCCGAAGAATACGCCGCAAGCTGCTATAATTTGGGATCTACATATAGCAAGTGTTATGAATTGAGTGGAGAAACTGAAAATTTAAAGCAATGTATAGAATCATATAAGGATTCTCTTGATCTTAGAAAAGCAGATAAATATCCAAACGAGTTTGCTGCAACATCAAACAGTCTTGGAAATGCATACAGAGCACTTTCACTTGTAGAAGAAACTGCTGTTAACCTTGGCCTTGCAAAAGATTGTTATACAAGCAGCCTTGATGTTTATACCGAAAAAGATTTTCCAGAACAATATGCCGCTGTACATAATAACCTGGGGGTGGTCTATTCTTCAATAGGCGAGATTAACAGCGATGTTTCGAGCTATGAAAAAGCTATCGAACACTACGGTAAGTCCCTTGTAATAAGGGATAAGAAAAATTATCCCAAACATTATGCAAATATAAATTCGGGCCTCGGGTCAAACTACTATCTTCTGTCTCAAAGTAAAGACACAGTGGACAACCTAAAAAAGGCTCTTGAGTGTTATACAGAGTCTATGGATTATTACACATCCAAGGACTTTCCTTTCGATCATTATTTCCTGCAGCATAGATTGGGAAATATACACTTTGAACTATCTGAAGTTGAAAACATTAACGAAAATGCATCAAAAGCACAGAAGTACTTCATAAATTCACTCAAGTTCTTCAGCGCAAAGGAATACAAGACCGAAAATACTCAGATAAACAAGAATCTTGGAGAGATTTACTATCTCTTAGCTGAAGAGGGTGACCATAAAAAAAATGTTGCAAACTCAATTAAACATTTAGAGCAGGCAGTTAATAACATAACCTCAGAAGATGATAAAGATCTTTATTCATCTGTGCAGTTTTTATTGGGCAGATCATATGAAGATTACTCCAATGTAGAAAAGACCGAGGAATACTTACAAAAGGCAAGGGATTCATTTAGTCAGGCGGTGGAACTGATTGACCCGGAAAATAAGCCATATGAGTATAGCCAAATAAGCTCCACTCTTGGGGGTATTTATACTAAGCTTTCTTCACATGGAGATAGAGTTGCAAACATTTTAAAATCCATTGAGCTGTATGAGCAGGCTCTCTCACCAAAAGCTATTGGCAGTGATGATTTTGAATACGGCTATATATCTAAGGATATAGGTGTAAGCTATACTCTTCTAGCAAAAGAGGAAGACAAACTCGAAAACTGTAAAAAAGCAATAGAATCATTTAACAATGCCCTAAAAGTTGAAGACATAAAAAATGATCCATATCAGTTTGGTACTGTGAATAAAGAGCTTGCATCTGCATATGATACTATTTCTCAAGAGGAACAAAAAATTGAAAACTCGAGGCTTGCAGCAGAGGCCTATAAAAAGGCATTGCAAGTATTTAGTAATGATGACTACCCCGAAGACTTCGGTTTTATTAATTATAAACTAGGAAAAATTCTTAAAACACTTTCCAAAGCAGCAGATAAAGAAGTAAACCTAAATGAAGCTCTGCAATCCTTACAGAGTGCTTGTGAATATTATGATGAGAAATCATATCCTCAGCAATATGCAGATGTTCAGTTTGAAATGAGCTCATGTCATAGGGATCTTGCTGATATAAGTTCTGAGCCTCAAAACACAGAGCTTATAAATAAATCTATAGATTGTCTTAAAAATAGTTTAAAAGTATATGACCTTAAGTCTCATCCCGCAGAGTTTGCAAATATAAGCAATGAACTTGGAAACAATTATTTAGTATTGTCTGATTTACATAGTGATGCTGAGAACTGCAAAAACGCAATTAAAGCATATGAGGACTCACTTAAGATAAGAACTTCTGATAAGTACCCCGTACAGCATGCACTTACAAGCAACAACCTCGGGGTAGCCTATATTAGTTTATCAGAAATTGAAGATAAGATTAAAAATTGTGAGGCTTCAATTAAGGCATATAGTGACAGTTTAAAAGTTTATACGGAAGATAATTATCCTCTTCAGTTTGCTTCTATTAGCTGCAATATGGGTTCGGCATACAGTGTTCTTGCGGTTGAAGAACAGGATGTAGAACAAAACCTGGACAACTCTATAAAGTTCTACGAACAAAGCCTAAAAATATATAATAATGATGAGTTCCCACACGAATTTGCAACTGTACAAAAGGGTATAGCGGATTTATACCACCAAAAATATCTTCTGAGCGAGAATGAAAAAGATTTAACCAGGGCGATGGAGCTATATGAGCAAATAGTTGAAACAAAAGCATTTGATAGTGATTCCGAAGAATTTGCTCAGCTAAACAAAAACCTTGGCAGCACTTATTTATCCCTATCCAAAATCACTAAGGGTGATAAATCCTTATTTGAAAAGGCTTCGGGGTGTTTTGAAGATGCACTAAATTATTATACAAAGGATGATTTTGAGCATGAATACTATGAAATTACAAAGAACATCGCCGAGATTGGACTAAAACTTTATTTAGAATCTGGCAGTACAGAGTTGTTTGACAAGGCAAGTAATCAGTATAAAGATTGCCTCGATTATTATAATCCAAATGATTTTACAGAAGATCACAAAAATCTTCAGATTAGTCTTGGAAGACTTTTAACTTCAAAATTTGAAAGCAAAAATGATTTTGATACCCTAAAACTCTCAATAGAACATTTTGAAGCAGCGGCGGACCTTATTAATTTTAAAGATAGTCCGAGCGACTTTGGTTTTGTTAATTTTGAGCTTGGAAAACTTCATAAATACAGGGCAGAACTAGAAGATAATATTGATATATTAAATATTTCACTTACACACATTAACCATGCGCTCAAATTTTATCATCCCAATGAATATAATAAAGAATATGAACAGTTACAGGATATCATCTCAGATATTAAGCCTCAGCTCCTTGAGCTTGAAGAAAAAGACTATGGGGATTCAAAAGAAGAATTAACAGAAGCTCTGCATTACTACAATGAACTGTTGCAGTCCCTCGATAAATCTAAATCAGAAGACCGTTTTTACTCTTTTAAAAATAAACTGGCAACTACATATCTTTCACTTTATGAAAAAGAAGATAACAAAGACCATCTTCAAAAAGCTCTGGATAATTTCAAAGATGTTTTAGAAAACTACGGTTCAATTACTGCTGAAGATAAAGCCATACTTAATACAAACATTGCTTCTGCATATTATCTAATTGGAGATCTTGGTAAGAATAAAGATACTCTTGAGAAAGCTGTTTCTCATAATAAGGATGCCCTTGGGTATTTTGTTGCAGGTAAATATCCATTTGAGAATTCAAAGATTCATGATAGTAACGGAAAAATATATTTGAGCTTATCCGAGTCAGATAATTTTATAGATAATATAACAAATGCTATTGATAGTTTTGATAAATCCTGTGTGATTGACAGAGAAGAATATCCTCAGGAATACAAAAATATTGAAAGTAACTTTAATAAACTGTATCACCTGCTTGAATCAAAAGAAGATGAATTTACAGGTGAAGAGGAAAACTGCAATAAGCTTATCTCCATTTATGAAGAGCTTCTTAACATAAGCTTTATTAAGGAATATTTACCTAAATATTCAGAAACTAAAAAAAGAATAGGCCACTTGTATTCAGTGGTTGCTGATATAGGAAAGGAGGCTGAAAACTATGATAAATCCATCGATAAATATACCGAAGCTTTAGAATTTTTTAGTGCAAAGGACAATCCTCAGGAATATGCCTATTTAAACAGGTCCCTTGCAAAGGCTTATAGCTATTCATATATAGAGTCTGCAGAACAAAGTAAAATAGATAATGCCATAGATGCTTATAACAAGTGCATTGAATATTATGAAAAAAATGACTACGGGCGCGAGCACGCTGAAGTACAGGCGGAGCTTGGTGACCTGTTTGTAAAATTACAGGAAAAAAGCTCGGGTGATGAAAACCTGATGCAGGCACTTGAATATTATAAAACCGCAATTGAGATCTATTCAAAAGGCGGATTCGAACAAGATCTGGACACGGTAGTTAAAAAGTGTGAGAGTGCATGCAGTGATTATCTAGATGTTTTAGACACAATATTAAAAGAAGAATTACTTGATCCTTTTGCTGAAAGTCTAAAGACACTAAAAAACAAATATGAGCAGTTTTTAGAATTGCAGATTAACAAACTGCCTGATACGAACTTTGGAATTGCACATTTAAAAATTGGGCAGATATTCATGCAGCTTTCCAATATGGAAAGTGAGGATGATAATCTGCAAGCCTGCATAAAATCTTATGAAAAAGCAATAAGTATTCTGGATTCCAAGACAAATAAGGATCAGTATTCACTAACTCTTAAAAATTTAAGCGATCTGTATCTCCGGATTTCCGAAGAGTCCAGAAATGAAAAAGATATTAATAAATGCATAAATTATTCAAAGGAATATCAGAGCCTGTTTCCTGGAAGTTATGCAGAGACCAATTACAATGAAGTAACTCAAAATTTAAATACAGCCACTAAACTTCTGGATGATATTAACAAGGGTTATGAGGAGCTTGAAGAAAAACTTGGCATCAAGGAAAATAAAGAACAAAAGCAAGATAAACCTAAAGAACAACCGGATAGTAAGAGCGATGAGGCAGAAAAAATTGAAGAACCTGTAAAACAAGAACCTATACAAGAGGATCAAGAAGAGGAAGAAAAGCAGGCTGAACCACAAAGAATAATTGATGATGGTGTTGAGACAGATGAAGAAATTGAAGAGTTAGAAGAAATAGAAATACTAGATGATGAACATATAATTGATGAAGATGAACAGATAGTTAGTAATGAGGATATTCAACAACCCATACAATTTAGCGAATCTGCCAAGGATGAGCCAAAAATAGAAAATGTAGAAGATAAGATAAAAAATTATGAAAACAAGCTAAGAACCACCAGTAAAAAAGACAATCCCGAAGATTATGCAGACAGCCTGTATATGCTAGGAAGCGCTTATCTGCAGTTTGCAAAAAATGATAATGACCTGGATGCATATTCCAAGGCAGCAGAGGCATTTAGAGAATCATTATCATATTATACAAAGACAGTTGATGAACAGCGCTACGGGCTTATAAAAAAGTCTCTTGGTGACATATTTACAAAATATGCCGAGGTAGAAGATAAAGTAAAAAATCTTAGAGAAGGTATCAAGCTTCTCGAAGAATCTTATGAATTACTTAAAGAGTCGGGTACAAAAGATTCAGTAAAAGATAACCTCTTGATTCTTGCAAGGGCGCATTTTTCAATTTCGGAACAAGAGGGACAGAATGATGATTATAAGACCTCACTTGGCTATTCAACTAAAGCACTTACACTAATTGATGATAGCGAAAAACTGGCCAGTGCACAGACAAGCAGGCTTATAGCTGATACTTATAGAGCAATAAATGATCAATCTTCACTCATTTCCAATTTTAAAAATTCTGTTGAGCACTACAAAAAAACATTAACATACTATACTAAAACAGATTTCCCTGATGATTATGCATACATATACGACAGCATGGGTTCTTGTTATAAAGTACTGGCAGAATTAGAGGACAGCAGTAAAAATCTTGCCGAATCAATTAACTGCTATAATGAAATCCTGGGCGTATATGATATGGAGAAATCTCCGCAGCAGTATGCGGCTACAGAGAATAACCTGGGTATAATTTACCGGGCGCTATCCGAAGTTGAAAATAAAGCCGAAAACTGCAAAAAAGCAATCGACTCTTATGAAAAGACACTAAAAGTTTATAATATAGGTGACTACCCTCAGCAGTATGGTGCAATACAAAACAACCTGGGTGCTGCATACAGAAGCCTTTCTGAAGTAGAGAATAAGGCTCCAAATTGTAAAAAAGCCATTAATTCTTTTAGAGAGGCTCTTAAGGTAAGAACAATTGACGAATATCCTGCTTACTATGCACCTACTCAAAACAATCTCGCAGCTACTTACCTAACTCTTGCAGAGGCCGAAGATTCCAAGGCAAATAACAAGAATGCAATTAATGCATATGAGGAATCCCTTAAGGTTTTTACATTTAAAGAATTTCCACTCGAGCACGGTATTATCCAAAAAAATATCGGTGATATTTATTTTGATAATTCCACTGATGACGACAAGAAGGATATCAAAAAGGCACTTAGCTGTTATGAGAGTGCGATTATAAGCTATGATAAGGATACATATGCCGAAGAATATAGTGAGCTTAGCAACAAGGTAGGTGAAATTTATCTTACCTTTACTGAAAAAGATGAAAGGATAAAAAACCTAAACGAAGCCATAAAATATTTTGAAGGAGCTCATGGCTGTCTAAGTAAGGATGATCATAAATACGAGTATATAGTTACATGTAAAAACCTTAGTGTAGGTTATCTTGAGCTTGGTGAAGAGGAAGATGATGTAGAAAAATATAAGAAGGCCAGAGAGTTTGGAGAGGAGTCACTTTCACTTATAAGTGATGAAGGTTCAAAAGAGTTTGGAGAAGTCACAAAATGCCTGGGAAGTGTTTACTATGATATAGGGGCAGAGACGGGTGATCTTGAGTGCTATAATAAAAGCCTTGAATCATTTAACTCAAGCCTTAAATACTTTACAAGAGAAGAACATGAAGAGGACTATGCAACTATAAAAGACAATCTTGCTACTTGTTATAAGACACTTTCCGAGTATGAAAATGAAGCAGCAAACTGCAACAAGGCAATAGAATGTTATATGGATGTATTAAAAGTTTACAGCTCTGAGGAAAGTCCCATACAATATGCGGCTACACAAAATAACCTCGGGGTAACATACAGAACGCTTGCAGAATATGAAAATCAGGCTGAGAATTGTAAAAAAGCCATCGATTCATATGAACAGACACTAAAAGTGTATGACTTTGACAACTTTCCGCTTCAGTATGGAGCAATAAAAAATAACCTGGGTGCAGCTTACAAAACACTAGCTGATGTGGAAAATAAAGTCGAAAACAGCAATAAAGCCATCGACTGCTATAATGAGGCTTTGAAAGTTAGAACCTTCGATGCTTTCCCAATGCATTTTGCTGCAACTCAAAACAATCTTGGTGTTGCCTACAGGACTCTTGCAGAGGAAGAAGGCAGAGCGGAAAACTCAAATAATGCTATTAGTGCATATGAGAGCGCTCTACAGGTCTATACATACAGAAACTTCCCGGTACAGTTTGCATCTGTACAGAACAACATCGGTATGACATACAGGACCCTTGCCGAGATTGAAGATAAGCTTGGCAGCTGTCAAAAAGGAATCAAAGCATTTGAAGAAGCGCTTAGCGTTTTCACTGAGGACGAACATCCCGATACTTATGAGCTTGTAAAAGCTAATTTAGATGATATTACGAATTTTGAGATGAGTTAAGCTTTATATGATTTGTAATTCAATATATTATCGGAATTCAAATTTTTGAATCGCTTTTAAATCCACCTCTTCTTCACTGCTTGACTGCATATCTCTTATTTTTACTTTGCCCCGTGCAAATTCTTCTTCCCCAATAATAACAGTATATTTTGCCTCAAGCTTGTTGGCTCTTTTAAGCTTACTCTTAAGGCTCCTGTCATTGTAGTCCACTTCTACTGATAAACCTTTTTGCCTGAGATCAAAAGCAGTCTTCATAGCAAAGTCTTCGTACTTATTATCAAGATAGGCAATATATATATCTGTTCTTTTATCAAAACCTTCGGGATGTAGTTTTTCATGAAGCAGTATCATCCTTTCAATACCGGTAGCAAAACCAATGGCAGGTGTGTTCTGTCCTCCAAGCTGTTTTACAAGCCCGTCGTACCGGCCGCCGGCTGCGACGGCGTTTTGTGAGCCAAGTTCAGTTGTAGTAACCTCAAATACCGTTCTGTTATAGTAGTCAAGCCCCCTCACTATTTTGGGATTAACCACATATTCGACTTCCATCCTATCTAGTAGCTCTCTTACTCTTTTAAAATGGCTGTCACATTCCTCGCACAGAAAATCAAGAATCGAAGGAAGACCGGCAGTAGCTTTGCTGCATGACTCTTTCTTGCAGTCAAGAATTCTAAGCGGGTTTGTGGCAAGTCTTCTCTTGCAGTCATCACAAAGCTCTGATTCTTTTGCCTTAAGCGCTTTTGTTATTTCATCTTTATATTTTGGTCTGCACTTGTCATCCCCAAGACTGCTAAGCTCAATTTGCAGAGCAGAGCCTATGCTGCTCTTTTCAAATATCTCCCATAGCATTATTATTGCCTCAGCATCATACTGAGGGTCATAAGAGCCAAATAACTCAGCGCCAATCTGGCTGAAGCTTCTATAACGGCCTTTTTGTGGGCGTTCATGTCTGAACATTGGGCCCAGATAGTAGAGTTTATTAATTGGGGATTTGAGGTGCATCGAGTTTTCTATATATGACCTGACAATGCTTGCGGTACCCTCAGGCCTGAGCGTTATTGAAGAGCCGTCACGGTCTTCAAATGTGTACATCTCTTTTTCGACTATATCCGTTGTATTGCCTATCCCTCTGGTAAATACCTCAGTAAATTCCAGCATAGGAGGACGTATTTCTGAATAACCATAAAGCTCTAAAATCTGTTTAGCCGTATCTTCAATAAAATGCCACCTTTTGATATTGTCAGGCAGTATGTCTTTAAATCCTCTGATAGTCTGTGTTTTCATGTATTCAGTAATCCTTAGCGTGTATGATAATAGTGATATAAAGTAATTCGATTTTGTAATAAATACAATATAAAGGTTAAAATAAACCTTTTATAATAAACGGGGATAATAAAGTTGAAAATAATTTATGTAGGAAGTCCGCCTCTTCTAACAAGGGGTGCAAGCGCGATACACATGTTTAAAATGTGCAGGGCTTTTAGTGATCTAGGCTACGATATTACTTTATATATTCCACCATACGACAAAAAGGTGGATATACATGAATACTACGGAGTAGAGAAAAACTTTGAGGTTAAAACCATTTTATCTACAAAAGATTTTTTACGTCAGATAATTCATGGTCTCTCATGTATTATTTATTTTGCTGCAAACAAACCTGAATACGATATTGTAATTACCAGAAACATAATATTTACATTTTTATCCACTATATTTTTAAGAATCCCGACAATCTATGATGCTCACCATCCCCTTGTAAACAGAGCAGCGGTGTTCATGTTTAATACATTCAAAGATTCACAGTATCTTGTCCGATTTACGACCAATTCGGGTGGGCTTGCAGATTATTATCTTGACAGAGGCCTTCCTCAAAAGAAGCTGAAAGTACTTCATAACGGAGTAGAGCTTGATAAATATAAAAGGGGTAAAACTATAATACAGGCAAGGAAGTTAACTAAACTACCAAAAGATAAACAAATAGTTCTTTACTCGGGCAATATTTATAAGGGCAGGGGAATTGAGCAGTTAATCGAGGCTTCTGAGAGTTTTAAACAAGCACTGTTTTATGTTTTAGGCGGTGAGCAAAAGGATATTGACCGCTATGAGAAACTTTTTAGAGGCAAAAAGGTTAATAATTTTAAGTTTCTTGGGTTTGTGGATCAGGATAAAGTGAGAGATTATCTGTACTCGGCAGATGTGCTGGTGATGCCATATGGAAAAGGCATGACAATAGGACCGGGCACAGAGGCGGCGGAATTTACTTCCCCAATAAAACTTTTTGAATATATGGCATCGAAAAGAGTAATAGTGGCATCAAAGATAAAAAGCGTAATGGAGATATTACAAGATGGCAAGAATGCAATATTAACCGAACCGGATGATGCAAAATCACTTGCAAAGGGAATTAGAAAAGCTCTGGGTAACACTGAAAATTCTGCTAAACTTTCCCAGCAGGCTTTTTCGGATATTCAAAAATATTCATGGAATCACAGGGCACGGAGGATGATAGAAAATGTATAATTTCCATTTTTAATAACTTCAGTGTATCTTTTCTNNTTTAATATCTTATTAATATTGTATTAATATATTTAGCTATGGGAACAAAGGGGTTTTTAATATTACTGGCAGCAATAATGGCGCTTGGCAGCTTTAGCTCACCTAATTTAGCGCTACATGCTGAAGAAGTTTCTGAACAGGATTCTCAGATAGAGTCAGATAATGAGTCTCTAACTGACACGGATAATGAAACTGAGTATGATTCTGATTCACAATATCTGCCACCACCCTCAAACAAGGATTTCTTAAAAGATAGTGTATATATGTACGGGGGTCTTTGGGCCGGTAGGTTCTTTTATGTAAGAAACAAGAACAGCAGGATCTTCGATACCTCGTTTACCAAGTGGAAAGACCATATAACCCAGTGGCCTGAAACAGATGACGGGGATGAGTTCTTCACTAATTTTATTACCCATCCCTATATAGGCTCAATGTACTACCTGTATTACAGGGAGAGGGGACACTCAAGGCTGAAATCTGCTTTCGGCTCTTTATTACAAAGTACACTTTTTGAATACACGATTGAGGGCCTTGTGGAAACTCCATCGCTTCCCGATCTTATATTCACTCCACTTATTGGTGCACCATTGGGTATGATTTTCGAGGAAACATCCAATTGGCTGCTTAGTAGAGAAAATATAGCGGCCAGGTCTCTAGCTTATGTTGTAAACCCGATGAAAATAATCATCAAGGATAGAAAGTTTGGTTTTGTAAATCCGCTTTCAGGCACATTCGGCTTTCATGGCACATTTGAGCCAAAAGAAAACAAAGCACATGCTCTAAGACTTGAGTACTCAACATTCCTTGAATCACCAATACCGGTTGGAAGAATAATGACCGCAACTGAGGTAGTAAACGTGAGACAGAACTTTGGCGGAGAGTTTATAATGTATTATATAAGGGCAGATCTTCCAAATGATTCTAATACGGCAGCTGTATATTTTCGTCTTTCCCAGGCAGGGATTAACAGTATAAATATTAATGGAAACGACCCGGTCAGTGATGGCTTTGAGCTTGCAAACCTGCTTTTGGGTGGTAAGCAGTTAATATATAATAGAAGTAACAAAGCCCTTTCCATGGGGTTTGAGTTCATAGTTCCTACAGCTTATAAGGACAATGTAGACAGACTCCAGACACTTATAAATTTTCAGCGTGATCTGCCATATTATCTCGAAAGCGCATTTACTACAAGCCCCTATGTTTCAGGTGCCGTTTGGAATGAGCATTTAGCTTTACAGGCAAATGTAGGCACAGATATCATAATAAATGCCGATAAGTTTGAAGACGATAACGTCGAATGGAGAATTAAATATGCAGCCTCCCTAGCTGCTGAGCTACCAATTGAGTACGATCCTACTTTTCATATAGACTTACTGGGTATTTATATTCCGACTGCTGATTCAATAAAGAACAATGACCTGTTCTTTGCGCCTGGATTTAGAATAGGTAAGAAGTATGATGCCGGATTTAGTATGCAGTTTCCGCTTACCGGGCCCACAGATGATGTTGCCAAGTTTAGTTTCGTAGTAGACCTGCAAGCCAGGTTTTGATCAAGCTTTAACCTGGAAACTGTTAATAATTCAGCTCCTCATTTACCCAGTACTTTGAAGCTCCGAAATTAACCCTAAGTGATATGCCCTTTTCGGTCATCTGGTATACAACCACATCTGCATCGAGATTAGCCTCGCCTGCTGCAGAAGCTCCGTCGCTTTCATATTTAGCCTCAGCACTTGCCTGTGCTGTGCCTACATTCCAGCCTGATGTCACAAAGTTATTAAGCTTGCCTCTGTTGTTAAATATGATGACTTCCCTAAAGTCCTTAAGCCCTACGCCAATACCGACCCCGGCTTCACCCATACTCATATAGGTCTTCTTGCCTTGCCGGTTCTGTTGTCGGTCACCACTCCGTAGCCATTTCCGGTACCAAACCATAGAAGCTGTGCGTTTATATTGCTGAACACCCCATAACCCGCAGCATTTTGAACCAGGCTTCTTGTTTCGGGTTTCCTTCTGTATAGTTCATTTAGTGTATCAGCTTTCATATCGAGAGTGTACTGTCTTTTCTGGGCAGGGCTATGTCCTTGCGCCCTTGCACATGCCATTACGCTTACAGCTACGATAATAATTGAAAGTCCAATTGCGATATTTTTCATCGTTATTCCCCCTGTTGATTAATAGACGAGGTTTTTAAGCCCGTCTATTAATTGTATTTGATAAATTTAACCTGCGTATGCTTTAACCGTATTTTCCATAACCTCTACGTTACTCTGTTTACCAACAGGGCCCGGAACAATAATGGCAAGGTCAACCCCTGCATTATAGAAGTCCTGTAATCTGGCTTTACATTTGTCGGCTGGACCAACAAGAGCAAAAGCATCAACCATTTCGTCAGAAAACACTTCGGCCGGATTGGCTCCACCCTGAATTTGGTCAACCACGTCACCAAATCCTAAGTTCCTAATAAGCCTCTGATAAAATGGAAACCTTGCATAACCCGAAAGTCCCCTCTTTGCAGATTGTACGGCAGCTTCAAGATCATCTGATACAAATGAAGGAATACCGTTAGTAATATCAATCTCAGATGGATTTCTGCCAGCGCTTTTTGCACCATCAGCAACATAACCTTTTAGCGTGGAAATATACTCTGGGGTTGCCATATATGGCATTAGCCCGTCGGCAACTTCACCCGCTACAGTGGCCGCTCCTTTTGTAAGACCCGCTGTATATATAGGAAGCTTTGGCAAATCTCTTTTTAGGGTTAGCGCAGGGTTGCTGCCATCAGCAAAAGACTTAACAGCTGTCACAAAATCTCTCATGGATTCCATTGGATCACCCATGTCGATTTCATAGCGGTCGTTTACGGGTTTGTGGCTTACTCCAAGCCCAAGTACCATCCTTCCGCCGGAGATCTCCTGAATAGTAAGTGCTGTGGCAGCAGCCATAACAGGCTGGCGCATATAAATATTTGCAATCCATGTACCCACTTTTATTTTTGATGTAGCCTCAGCAAAAACCTGTGCATTGGATATTGCGCTCCAGGGCGGAACCTCAGGAGAGAAAATTCCCTCAAATCCTCCGTCTTCTGCGATTTTTGCAAGCGCCCTCAGGTCATCCACGCTGCATCCCCAAACCGGTGAAATTGTTGCTAGTCTAGACATAATTGTGCTCCTTTTAAATATTTGATTTTAATATTGGTTTATTACATCCCTGTAAAAATCGGGACGCAGTAATGATTCGTCTTCGCTCCTGAGTACTTTATTTATCTCTTCTAATACCTTCTCTTTATCCCTTGGAAACTGTGCCTTGATAGGAAGGTAGTTGGAAATATGGTTAGCAAAAAAATAGCCGCCTGTAAGCTCTGTGTTTTCAACAATGATCTTAAGCTCGCGGATCATCTGAAATTTATCTGGAAGTTCAAATCTGCCCTCATCCCACTCCTTATATAAGGGCGCTCCTTTTCTAAGCTGTAAAGAAAGCGCACCTACATACTCCGGATCACAACCGGTAAGAAGCCTGCCGGTTTCCCTTGCGTGTATTTCGCTCCTTTCCTTTCCTCCCATTCCAAGAAGAACCATTGCCGAGTTTTCTATTCCAGCTTCTTTTAGAATTTTTGATGCATGTACGGTTTGTTCGTGACTGGCGCCTTTTTTTATTCTCTCAAGCACCACATCATCGCCGCTCTCAAACCCTATATAGACCATATCGAGCCCAAGTTCTCTAAGTTCTTTGAGGTTTTCTACACCTTTTCGCAGGATGTCACCAACATTGGCGTACATTCTTATTCTCGATAGCCCCGTGCATTTTTCTCTAAGATACTGAATTATTTCTACAAGCTTGGCTTGAGAGAGTACAAGTGCATTGCCGTCGGCAATAAATACCCTGTCGTCAATGAGTTCATTTTCGCTTGCTTCATCTATTATGGACTTGATTTCATCCATAGAGCGCATGCGGAACTTCTGCTCTTCCTTTCTGTACATTGCACAGTACGTGCAGTTGTTATGGGAACACCCGATGGTTGCCTGAAGCAAAAAACTCTTACCCTCGCTGGGGGGCCTGAAAATAGGCTGGATATATTCAATCACACCTACAAAATAACAAAATTAGGGTATTCTTGCAAGAAGAATTAAAATATATAATCTTTACAAAAACTGATTGTTTATTATAATCCCTCCCACTATGGAAGAACATGAATTTATAGGGTTTATATATATACTTGGTATCATAGGATTTATAGGATTAATCCTCATTCTGGCTTCTCTAACCCACGTGGTTCTTTAGGTTATTTAAGCTTTTGCCATCGTACAGTTAATACCATAATTTTATAATATAAGGTTGGTATTGGCATCCGTATTTTATTATATTTCAGCAGGGTTTTATTCATTTTATACTAATAGTTACATCCCGGCCGGTTTGAATTTAATATTATATAACTTATATTTAACTATCATCTAACATCAGGGGTTGTGAGATATAGAAAAAATACTGGGCAATTTAAAAGGACTAAAAAAGAGTGACCTTAAGAATCTCTCAAGACTTGCAAAGAGAAAAGTCCCTCCAAAAGAAGTTATAACCCTCGAGCTTGGAAGAACGCTTACCACAATAACTGGTGAACTTAAAAGAAACATCACACTCATAATAAGCAGGAGTGGTAAAATCGAGCATATATATCTGGGAATTCCCGAAGATATAAATTTTGCTCGTATCCTGGGACGGTCAAGAGAATCCAACTACAGGCTAAGGGGTTACAGGGCAATATATTCAAGCCTTAAGCACGATGAGCTTACTGCAAACGACCTTTCCACTTTATTGAGTGAGAGGCTTGATCTAATTGGTCTTCTAAGAGTAAATGACGGCATGCCGGGCAGATTTTGTACGGCTCATGTCCTTCCTCCAAATCCTCAAAATATACAGGAGCAGATGTGGAGTAAAGAGAGCTACAACGATCTTGGACGGGTTGATACGGATTTTGAGCAGTTTGTGCTTGATCTGGAAACTGAGCTTGAAAGAAAATATGTCGATCTTGGAGGAAAGAAGAACCGTCATGGGATTGTGCTTGTTGGGGTTTCAACTACTGGCAGGGTGGATGCCGAAACATCACTTAGTGAGCTTGAGCTTTTGGCACAGTCTGCAAATAAAATCATCCTAGATAAATTTATACAGACTTTAAAAAAGATAGACCCCAGATATCTGGTGGGAAAGGGAAAACTAAAAGAAATTACACTGCGGGCACGGCACATAGGAGCCGACACTCTCGTTTTTAATAAAGAGCTTACCCCGGCCCAGGTGCGAGCAATAAATAAAGAGACTGATCTGGAAATAATAGACCGCACTCAGATCATACTTGAAATATTTGCAGCAAGGGCTACTACAAGTGAAGGAAAGCTTCAGGTACAGCTTGCCCAGGCTCAGTATGAGCTTCCAAGGCTTGTGGGAAAGGGAGTAGAACTTTCTCAGCTTGGGGGTGGTATTGGTACAAGAGGTCCTGGTGAAAAGAAACTCGAAGAGCAGAGGAGAACACTTAGAAAGCAGATAGATGTTCTTGAGAAGAAGATAGACGAACTTTCTTTGCGCAGAAGCCATACAAGAAAACAGAGAATGTCACACGGCATATACACAGCAACATTCATTGGGTACACAAATGCAGGAAAATCCACACTATTTAACTCACTTACAAGAGGGCAGGTACTGGCTGAAAATAAGCTCTTTTCAACCCTTAATCCTACCACGAGAAAACTTATGCTGCCTTCCGGAAGGCAGATACTTGTAACAGACACCGTAGGTTTTATAAGCGAGCTTCCTGCTGAACTTGTAAACGCATTCAGGGCAACGCTTGAAGAGCTTGGTGAATCCTCTGTTTTAATTCATGTAGCTGATATAAGCGATCCAATGTTGGATGAAAAAATAGAGTCGGTTGAAAGAATTCTTGAAGATACAGGATATATATCTATTCCTAGGATAACAATTTTAAACAAGTCAGACAAGGTAAGAAAAGAAATCGCTGAAAACATCTGCAAACGCTACGGAGCTATAGCAGTTTCAGCAAAGCAAAAAGATGTTTCAGGATTTTATGAGCTTTTGGAAAGCAAACTGGCTGAGATAGACAATGGGCAGATTGTTGTTAGTAAAGAGGTTGCACTCTGATTTAGCATGGCACTTTAGCCTTCTCGATTAATTATGTCATCTCGAACGAATGTGAGAGATCTGCTTTGTATTTGATTTAACCAAAGCAGAGTAAAAAGGATTTCTTATGTGCATTCGAAATGACATAACAACAAAGCACAAAAAAAGGCGAGCTACCCAAAAAGATAACCCGCCTTTTGCTCCTTAAAGCTTTTATTATAAATTTTTATGCTTGTGATAAGAGTTTTTTAAACTCATCAGTAAGAGCAGGTGTAACCTCAAAAAGATCACCGCAGATGCCGTAGTCGCATTTCTGGAATATTGGTGCATCAGGGTCTTTGTTTACTGCAACAATTACCTTTGATGATCCCATACCTGCAAAATGCTGAATGGCTCCTGAGATTCCTACTGCTACATAAAGTGTTGGTGAGACAACTTTACCAGTCTGACCTACCTGCATTTCATATGGCACAAACCCTGAGTCTACTGCCGCACGTGAAGCACCTGCTGCAGCACCCATAGAATCAGCAAGATCAAATATTAGTGAGAAGTTCTCTCCGTTACCCATGCCTCTTCCGCCGGACACGATCCTGTCTGCCTCTGTAAGCTCAGGTCTTGTGGATTCCACTCTGTCTACTGAAACGATCTTGGTTTTAATATCGTCTGCGCTAAGACCGACTGTTGCGTTTACAACCGTACCCGCTCCCCCTGATTCCTCAGCCTTAAACACGTTTGGTCTTAGAGTTGCCATCATAGGTTTGGTGTCTAAAAACTCTACTGTGGCAATTGATTTGTTAGAATACTTTGTTCTTTTTACGATTAATCTTCCGTCACCTGTAAGGTCAAAGTCGCTGGCGTCAAGTGTAAGGCCGGCGTTTACTGCAGCTGCTGCCCTTGGAAAAAAGTCCTGCCCTGCGGCTGAGTTACCTGTGATAACAATGTCGGGATTGTGCTGGCCGATAAGATCAGCAAGCGCTGCTGCATAACCTTCGGCTGTATAGTCTTTTAGAAGATCGCTTTCAACCACATAAACTTTTTCTGCTCCGTATTTTCCAAGTTCTCCAGCAAGGCCTGATACGCCTGAGCCCAAAAGCACTCCGCAAACCGTGCCTGCTCCGGAAAGTTTACTCTTTGCGACTGTAAGCCCCTCGGCTGTTACGCTTTTTACTTTACCGTCCAATGTTAGATCTGCTACTACCCAAATTTCACTCATTGTTTACCTCCTCGTAAACACCTTTTATTCAAAATTAGATAACCTTGGCGTCTTCTCTTAGAAGCTTAACTACCTCGGCTGCTGTGCTCTGAACTTCTGCGTCTTTTACCATATCTGCCTGTGAGCCCTTAAGCACTGTAAGTTTTCTCTCGATTGATGGAACCTCGTATTTAGTGTTAACGATTCTTGCACCTGCTTTTCCAAGTGCTTCAGCGGAAAGTCCGAGAGCACCTGTATCTATGTCGCCTGAAGCAACTTCTTTTACAGGTTTCTTTTTAGCTTTCATAATTCCTGGTAGTGATGCATATCTGGGTTCATTTAACCCTTTTTCACATGTAATTAGAGAAGGTAGTGGTACCTCAACTGTCATTGTTCCGCCTTCAATGTCTTTTACTGCAGTTGCCGTTTTAGCGTCGGCATTGATATCTAGTTTAGTAACGATTGATACATGCGGAATTCCAAGTTCCTGTGCTACCTGAATTCCAACCTGTCCTGTTTCTTCATCGATCATCTTCTTTCCGGTAAGGATAAGGTCATATTCTCCGATGTTCTTGATTTCCTGAGCAATTACTTTTCCAATCGCAAATGGATCGGAAAATGCAAAGTCGTCGTCTTTAATATGAACTGCAGAATCTGCACCCATGGCAAGACCCGTTCTTAAACATTCAAGTGACCGTGCAGGTCCCATTGTGATAAGAACGACTTCACCTCCGTTTTTCTCTTTATTCCTAATGGCTTCTTCAACTGCGAATTCATCGTATGGGTTAAGTACCCATTTAATCCCCTCCGGATCAATTGAATCTCCACTGGAAGCAACATTAATTTTAGCTTCTGTGTCAGGTGTTTGTCTGACGATTACAATACTTTTCAACTTCCATTACCTCCTACTTTTATTATAATCCTTAAGAAAATTTATTATCGAAATTTGATCTTCAGGACAAAAAACCGCATTATTGTAGCATCTACTTGAATCTTTTCAATATAGAGAGTAATAAATCTTTAATAAGAGCAAACAGCAAAAAAGGGAGTGATATGGAACAACATGTTACAAAAGAACAAATAGATATATATTCTAAGGATATACCCTTCATTGAAGGTCCCCGTAGGAGAGAGAGTGAGCTGTATACGGTCATTCAGATTATGACCGAATTTATAAAGGGCTTTAGAACATTCCATTTTGTTGGCCCTTGTATTACTGTGTTTGGCTCTGCGCGAATTAAAGAAGACCATCCCTACTATAAAATGACAATGGAAATTGGGGCAAGGCTTGCCGATATGGGGCTTACCGTAATGACAGGAGGCGGCCCGGGGCTTATGGAGGCTGCAAACAGGGGGGCAAAGGAAGCAGGGGGAAGGTCTGTTGGGTGTAATATTCTGCTTCCCTTCGAACAGAAGCCAAACCCGTATATGGACAAATGGATGGACTTTCAGTTCTTTTTTGTAAGAAAAGTGATGTTAATAAAGTATTCTTACGGGTTTGTCGTTATGCCCGGAGGAGTGGGCACGATGGACGAGCTTTTTCAGGCGCTTACATTGATACAGACTAAAAAGGTCATTAACTTTCCAATTGTGCTGATAGGTAAGGATTATTACAAGGATGTAACCGAACTGTTTGATAGAATGTGTGAAGAGGAAACTATAAGCAATAGTGATAAAGACCTATTTTTAGTTACTGACTCTATGGACCAGGCCTGTGAACATATACATGTTCATGCTGTGGAAAAATTTAATCTTAAAACCAAAAAACTTCCTGGAAGATCAAAACTGCTTTTTGAGTAAATTTTTGTACCATTTAGGGAATACGTTTCCAGTAAGTTAACAAAAATTTTCCTGAAATTATCTTTATATTTTATTGGATATCTTAACCCTATTATTCTATTTTAGTGTGATATTGGTTGAAATTTGTACTACCAAGGTTTGAATTTTGACTGAAATAGCGCTTTTTTGATCCATAAATCCCAAATACCATGCTTTTGGCACACTCATTACTATATTCTATGTAAACATACTTCAGGAGAGTTAATATGGAAACAAAAACCAATAAATCATTTTTCAGAAAATTTTCAAAGTATTTTCTAGTATACTTTCTGTTCATTTTTGTAGCAGCGAATTTCTATCTCAAACATTCTAATATTCTGATTTATTCAAATGCTACAGATGATGTTGCTATGCTTAATATTAAATGGGGAATGTCACCGACTGAGATACTTTATGCTACAGACACTGATTTTAGCCATATAATCGCTGAAGACCCTACTCATAAGAGTATATCGCAGCATCTTCCATTAATAGATGAGACAAATAAAACTGAGGTTAATTACTATTTTGTTAATAACCAGCTTTATAAAGTGCGAATAAAAGAAAACATTGCCTCAGATTCTAAGAATAAAGTTGCAAAGTTTATTGAGAAAATTGGCGTAGATAAAAGTGAAAAAAATATTATCTCGAATCTATATGAGGGTGAAAAATATAGAACCGAAAATGGTAGACAGAAAATGTCAGTATATATTGGATTTGATGCCAAGGACAAGCCTGTTAATACCTATGTGACTATGTACTATAAACCTATAGCCGATAAATATGAGATATAACCAATAAAGCAATAAAGCTACCATATCAACTCGTATCTTTAATCAAAAGAGGGTTTCAGAAATGTAACCCTCTTTTATTTATTTCCTTTCCACGCATTAAACCCTGTACTAAACTTTTCAAGCAAGTAGTTTGTCTTTAGAATATAATTAATCTGTAAAATTTTTGAAAAATTGGAGAATTGCAATGAAAAGTTTTAGAAAAGAGCTGTGGTTTAATGTTCCAAGCAGGCGTGGATTCATTAACATAACCCCCGAAGTTGAAAAATGCCTGAAAGAAAGTGGTGTTTCTGAGGGATTTGTGCTTGTAAATGCGATGCATATAACGGCCTCGGTTTTTATTAATGATGACGAGTCTGGCCTTCACCATGACTATGACGTGTGGCTTGAAAAGCTTGCCCCGCATGAGCCAGTGTCACAGTATAAGCACAATTATTCTGAGGATAATGCCGATGCTCACATGAAAAGACAGATTATGGGAAGAGAGGTAGTGGTTGCTATAACAGAGGGCAGGCTTGATTTTGGCCCATGGGAGCAAATCTTCTACGGCGAGTTTGACGGTAGAAGGAAGAAAAGGGCGCTTATAAAAATTATCGGCGAATGAATAGTCATCTAATTTAAATTTAGAGTTTTAACGATAGTCTATTGATTGATTTAATTAATATTATTCTCAATCCACTGACCGATTCTTGTAAGAAACGGTTCAGGAAGTTCAGTTTCAACATCTTTTGCTAAATCTGCGATTGTTGTTTTCTTAAGAACTTGCCTCCATGCTTCATCAGCCTCATACATGATTCTTGCAACCTGACATGGCTTTGCCAATGCTGATTTTGGTGTATCGCACGGAGAATTTTGTCTTATCTCCGTGCAAATGAAAGTCGATTTATTGCCTTCAATAGCCTCAATAACATCCAGAAAAGTTATCTCACCGGGATGCCTGGCCAGCATATATCCTCCCTTTTGTCCAATGCTTCCATCCACAATTCCAGCTTTTGATAGTTCCTGCAGTGCTTTAAGAAGATATTCTTTGGGCACACCATGGAATTTGGCAAGATCCGTTGTTGCGAGTCTTTTTCCCTCGGGCAAAGCCGCCAGTAAAGATACACAGTGCAAAGCCCATTCTACTTGATTTCTTAATATCAATTTAATTTAGTCCTGCACGGTCTAGTCCATACAAAGAATCGACAGCACCATGCTGAGATGATAGGGCAGTTGCAAGACGGTTCCATGCATTTATGATTGCAATAGCAAATGTAAGATCGGAGATTTCCTGCTGGGACAAATGTGCACCTATTCTTTCAAACTGCTCATCACTTGGAGGTGTAGCTGAGATATTGGTGACAGCCTCGGTCCACTCTAGTACTGCTTTTTCTTTATCGGTAAACAGGTTTGAGTCCTTCCAGGTTGATAGATGGTAAATTCTAAGCTCTCTTTCACCTTCAATCTTTGCTTCTTTGACATGCATGTCATTGCAAAATGAACACCCGTTAATTTGGGAAGCTCTGATATTTATCAGATTAATCATTCGATTGTCCAGGCTGCTTTTGTTAAGTAGCTGACTAATTTCGGCTAACTTTTTGGTGAGTTTGCCGGATAGCTCCATATAATTTAGGCGATTTTGTGATGTTTTCATTTTATGTTCCTCAATTTATGTTGTTCAGTTTGTACTCTTCAATTTGTGCTCTTGAATACAGATATATAATATCTGTAAAGAAACAATTGTCAATGGAGTGTGAATTAAAAGAAGGTAAAAATGATAAGTGATACACTCAGAGTGTAATTCACATCTATTCATCTGTGTTTAATAATAAGTTGCTATCGAGCTATTTATTATTTAGTCGCTATAGTGATTGTGGAAAATATATATTGGTGAATTAAAATTAAAGTGGTTATGTCTATTAAGCTATGTTTGAAAGTCTACTTAGGTGGGTTAGTTTTCTGATTATGGATTGAGAGCTGTTCTGGTTGCAGCATTTAATAATGGCGTCCCCGAGGGGATTTGAACCCCTGTTGCCGGCGTGAAAGGCCGGTGTCCTGGGCCAAGCTAGACGACGGGGACACACAATATGAGCCGTGCAGGATTCGAACCTGCGACCCACTGCTTAAAAGGCAGTTGCTCTACCACCTGAGCTAACGGCTCAATAAGGTGAACAAATATATCACGCTTAATATTGTTGTCAAAGGGCTAAATTATCATATATTCTAACCCTTTTTATCTCTAATAATATACAAATAATATGCCACTGGGACTCGATAAAAAAGGGTTTATCAATTTTAGCCTCATCACCCTTGCTAACTTCTTTTTCTTTAGCAATTTTTCCACGTTCTTTCTGCTCCCCTTATATATCAAGGAGCTTGGCGGAACAGAAGCCGATATAGGTTTTATTATGGGTTCTTTCGGCATCACTTCTCTTGGTGCAATTCCGTTTGTCACTTTCCTCATAGATAAGTATGGAAGAAAGTTCTTTATGTTTGCAGGGGCTGTGATAATGCTGCTCTCATCCCTGCTCTTTTTAACAGTAAACGAACTAAGCCCCCTGCTATATGTATTCAGGTTATCCCAAGGAGTAGGATTTGCCCTGTTTTTTACCTCCGCTACCACATCTGCTGCAGACATAGTGCCCATGGGTAAAAGAGCGCAGGGCCTTGGCATATTCGGCGCATTTACCATACTTGCCTACTCAGTAGGCCCCACTCTGGGAGAGTTTACCCTCAATAACTTTGGTTTTGATTACTTCTTTTTACTGGCTTCATCTTTTAGTATCGTTGCAGCCGTTTTGATCCTGTTTTCAAGAGTGACGGACTTTCAAAAATCAGCTGAGAGGTTCGGGCTTGGATTTTTCAGGCTCGTTGTCTCGAAACGATATTCACTAATACTGCTAACTAACCTCCTTCTTGCAGGCGGTCTTGGTTCGGTTCTTAATTTTATTTCCGCATTCTTAAAAGAAAAGGAGCTTGGAGCCTACAACTTTTTTATTGTATATGCGCTTACAGTCACATTTGTAAGAATATTTGGTGGAAGGACGTCCGATATATCCGGCAGGAAAAAAGTTGCCTCACCAAGTTTAATAATATTTGCGATATCCATAGCATGTATTGTGTTTATTAATTCAGGCCTATTGGCAGTAGTGGTTTCATTAATGTTCAGCTTCAGCTACGGAATGTTGTATCCGGTTCTAACAGCACTAGTAATAGATAAAGCCGGGCCGGATGAGAGAGGTAAAGCAATGGGGGCATATAATGCCTGCTTTAGCCTTGGCATAAACTTCTTAGCATTTCCATTTGGGATAATAGCCAATAATTTTGGCTTCAACGCAATGTATCTAACCTCGGCATTTTTGGTTCTTATATCATTTTTTATTTTTACACTATATTATAGAGAAGAAAAAATCAGGTAATGGGAATAATTTTATGACGATAAAAGAAGGCGACTACGTACTTATACTTGCTCCGGACGATAAAACATTCTTAAGAAAGGTAAATGCAGAAAAACAGCTTAGCACCCATCTTGGGATGATTAATATTGAAGATATTATCGGCAAGAATTACGGTGATAAAATTGTATCAGGGCTTGGTAATGAGTTTTATCTACTAGAGCCAACCACCTGGGACAAGATGATGAAAGTAGGCAGGCAGACCCAGATCATCTATCCAAAGGACGCCTCGATCATTATATTAAAAACAGGTCTTTCAGAGGGAATGAGGGTTGTGGAAAGCGGCACGGGTTCGGGGTCTATGACAATTGCGCTTGCTAATACCGTAAAGCCCGGTGGTAAGGTGTATACATATGAGAAAAGAGATCAGTTCAGAGAAAATGCTATGAAAAATGTAGAGATGGCAGGGCTTTCAGAATACGTGGAGTTCAATGCGGGAGACGCAAGGGATGGGTTTAATGAAACCGATGTTGATGTAACCTTAATAGACCTTCCTTCTCCATGGGACGGCGTGCCTGCTGCAGCAAAGGCCCTTAGAGGGGGAGGGCGCATAGCAAGCCTGTCTCCTACGTTTAATCAGATTGAAGAAAACTACAAATACTTAGAAGAACACGGATTTACATATTTAGAAACAGTAGAGGTATTAGTAAGAAATATTTTAGTTAGAGCGGGTAAAACAAGACCATCACAGAGAATGATTAGCCACACTGGGTTTCTTACCTTTGGAAGAAAGATAAACAAACAGGAATAAGCAGCTTTAGACCATAATTGCGCAATAAATATCTATGAAGAAGAATCAATTAGGCTATTTAATCTTTACTCTTTTAATTCTTGGCTCGTCCTATTTTTTTACAAATAAACAAAGCTCTTCGGATTTTCAGGTTTTAAAAGTCATAGATGGTGACACGATTATCCTTGATGACAGCTCTCAAACCCTTGTTCGTTATATAGGTATTAACAGCCCTGAAATTCTTACTCATGAATCACCCGGAGAACCGTTTTCTCAGCAGGCCAGGAGTTTTAATGAAAAGCTCCTTGCGGGCAAACAGGTTACAATAAAATTCGATAGGGAAAAGTATGATCATTACGGAAGGATGCTTGGCTACGTATATGCTGATGGTATTTTCGTAAATGAGCAGTTGGTAAGAAACGGCCTTGCTACTTCACTTAAGATTAAGCCAAACACCAAGCATTTTGACCGTATTCTAAAAGCAGAAGAACAAGCCAGGGAAAATAAAAGAGGAATTTGGTCGGCACCCGGCAATTTCAGATATCCAAAGGAAAACAGGCAGTTTTATGTAAAACCCCAAAGTACACAGAGATTTCTTGGACAGAGAGTAGTTACTAAGGGGAAAATTACAGATGTGAGGAAATCAGAAAAGGTAATTGTGCTTAAGATGGACGAGGATTTTGATGTCGTAATTTTTGCAGGCAGCTGGAAAAATTTTAACCATTTTGGAATATCACCTGAATCGGATTATCTGGGTTTTCCTATAGAGGTAATTGGACGAGTGAAAAAATATAAGGGTAGGCCTCAAATAATAGTAAGCCACCCGATTACACTTAAAAAACTGCTATGATTAATCGTGACATCTTTATAAAAGGCGCTGAGCAAATGGACGTAGTTCTGCATGCAGGTGATATAGAGAAATTTTCTATATACTTAGAAGAGCTTAAACTATGGAATAAAAAAATTAATCTTACGGCTATTAAAAAAGATGAAGAAATAATTACAAATCATTTTTTAGACTCTCTTGCTATAGTTAAATATATTAACCCGGATTCTACTCTTCTTGATATTGGCTCCGGTGCGGGATTTCCCGGGGTCCCGGTGGCGCTTAGCAGTCCAGACTGTTTTGTAACCTGCTGTGATTCGGTAGGAAAGAAAATAATGTTTATAATTCATATTGTACGTAAACTCGGGCTTCAAAATGTTAAGACTATTTCTGGCAGGGTAGGAAAAGGTGAGCAAAACCTGCAATTATATGACTATGTTGTTACAAGAGCCGTATCTGATTTATTGACAGTAATAAAACTGAGCAGACCATATACAAAAAAATCCGGCAAAATTATAGCTATGAGGGGTGAAAAGGGTAAGGATGAACTAGAAGATGTATCGGGTGAGTTGGATAGTCTGGGTTTGGAAATAGAAAAAATAGATGAGTTTGAGCTGCCACATTGCAGAGCAAAAAGAGTTAATATAATATTTAAAAAATCAGTTTAACTCAGGATTTATCTTCTTGTTTTTCATTGTGCTTAAATATTTTATTATATCGTCTATAACATTATCCCTGTTATCCAGCGCAGGATTTAATTTGGGCATTTTGGTGCCGTAGCGAATAGAGGCCGGATCATCGATCCATTTTCTAAGCCACTTGTTGTTAAAATATTCTGTCACATTAACCGGATAATTAAGCTCCACAGCTTTGCTTCCGCCCTCACCATTTATTGTGTGGCATGTAGAACAATATTTCCTGTATGATACGAACCCCCTGTTTACCTGATCACTGCTATTTTGAGGAGGAGACATATTGGGAAACTTCTGTGTAAAACTTATAAGATCAACTGACTCTATTTGATATGGAAAATCATAAGCGCCAAGTTTTTTAAGTTCGGGATATTTAATATTATCCCATATTAAATAAAATGGTTTTAGGTCTACCAGTTCATTGCTCTGATTTTTATTGATCAGATTAAATTTTGTTTGACCGGGAGTATTAAATGCAAAATAACTCTCGTACGTTAAAAATTTTGTAACCGGTATGGATGGTTTATAGCCATCGGTGCATGTGATGTAAAGGTCTTTATCTGATTGCAGGTCTTGCTTGTATATGCTTTTAAGCAGCTCATAGCCGGAAAATCCGGTATATGTTCTGTTTTTGTGTTCGTGCGGCTCATAAATTGTAATTTCAGAAGGTTTTACTATTCTGGAAAGCTGGCTTTTATCATATTGATTGATTTGTTTTCCGTTTAGTTTAAAAACCAGGCTTTGTGAAAAACTTTCAGTTCTTATAACAGCCACTAATATTAAGGCCCATAGAACTATTCTCTGCATTTTCTTAAATAAATTAGAATAATAATTTTATTTTTAATCCAGATAGAGTAAATATTATATCCCATAAAATTCTACAATATATTTTTTCTTGTTATCTTTATTGAGTTTGTCTGGTTTGTAAGTACTTAAGAGGAGTTGAATATATATGGCAGCTATCGGCGTTATAGGTGGAAGCGGGCTCTATGAAATAGAAGGCCTGGAAAAGATTGAATATATGGATATTGATACCCCATGGGGAAAACCATCTGACAGCTTTGTCACAGGAACCCTAAACGGTACTGAAATGGTATTTTTGCCAAGACACGGCAGAGGTCATAAAATCATGCCGTCTGATATAAACTACCGGGCAAATATCTATGGAATGAAATCGCTTGCAGTGGACAGCATAGTATCAGTAAGTGCTGTTGGCAGCATGAAAGAGGAGATTCCACCTGGTGATGTTGTGCTACCTGATCAGTTTATAGACTTTACTAGGAAAAGAGATTCCAGCTTTTTTGGAGACGGAGTAGTTGCTCATGTTTCTATGGCTGACCCTGTTTGTCCTCATCTTGCTGATTCACTTCACAAAGTTCTGCAGGACATGAAAGCAAAAGTTCATAAGGGCGGCACGTATATATGTATTGAGGGTCCGCAGTTTTCTTCTAAGGCTGAGAGTGAATTATTTAGAAACTGGGGGGTGGATGTGATAGGAATGACCAACATGCCCGAAGCAAAGCTTGCACGCGAGGCCGAAATTTGCTATTCTACTCTCGCTCTGTCTACTGACTATGACTGCTGGCACGATGGTCATGACAACGTGACGGTGGAAGATGTAATAAAGATTCTGCTTCAAAATACGGAGCTTGCAAAGGAAGTGATAAAAAACTTCGTATTAGCTAAGTCTGCAGAAAAAAAATGTAAATGTAATAATTCACTTAGGGATGCTATAATCACTCAACCAGATGCAATAGAGAGTGAAGCAAAGGAGAAATACAAATTGCTTATAGGAAAATATATAAAATGAGTTTACTTGTAGTTGGTTCTTTAGGTCTTGATGATATTGAAACCCCTTTTGGAAAAGTAGAGTCAGTGCTTGGCGGGTCGGCTTCTTATTTCTCTATAGCTGCAAGCCAGTTTACCGATGTGAATGTGGTAGCCGTGGTTGGACAGGATTTTCCCGAACAGCACTTACAACTGCTCAGTTCAAAGGGGGTGAACATAAACGGTATACAAAAAGCCGATGGCGATACCTTCAGGTGGCAGGGCAGGTATGGGTATGACCTCGGTGATCCTGAGACCCTGGGTACATATCTAAATGTATTTGAGCATTTTGATCCCCGTATCCCGGATGATTATAAACAGTCTGACTTTGTGTTTTTAGCTAATATAGATCCAGAGTTGCAGTTAAATGTGTTAAATCAGGTGGATAATCCCAGGCTTGTTGCCTGTGATACGATGAATTTCTGGATCGAAAACAAAAAGGACGCGCTTTTAGAGGTACTTAAGAATGTTGATATCCTTATGATAAATGATTCTGAAGCAAGGGAACTTGGTGAGGATTCTTTTATAACCAAAGCCGCAAGAAATATTATGGAAATGGGACCCAGGATATTGATAATAAAGCGAGGGGAGTACGGTGCTCTTAAACTTTCTAAAAAAGGAATATTCTGGGCGCCTAGTTATCCTCTTGAAGAGGTGCTTGATCCTACTGGGGCTGGAGACTCCTTTGCCGGTGGATTTATGGGATATCTTACTAACGAATATGATATAACGACCACAAATCTTAAGAGGTCTGTCGTTTATGGCTGTGTAGTGGCTTCTTTTACCGTAGAGGATTTTAGTGTAAACAGACTGGCTGCATTGAAAGATGAAGAACTAAACAAGAGGCATGGAGCCTTCATGAATTTAACAAACATAGAGTAGAAAAATGAAAAAAATACTTATATCAATTACAGTACTATTTGTGATAACAACACTTTTAGCATGCGGCGGAGGTTCTGTAAATAAGCCCAAAGATGATAAAAATCTTGCTAATCAAAAACAATTAGCTGTATCATCGCTTAAGAGAAAAATTTATAAACAGGCTTTAGAAGAAATTGCCGTCGCTGAAGAAATTGCTCCTGAAGACCCGGAGGTTCACCTCATAAGAGGAATAATTTTGTTTGCAATTCAGGATCTGCAAGGAGCAGAAAAATCTTACAAAAAAGCTATTGGATTCAAGCCCGAATACTCCGAAGCACACTTTAACATATGCGGGTTATATCTGCATTTAGAAAGGTATGACGATGCAATAACCCACTGTAAAAAAGCTGCTGATGACAGACTGTATAAATCAAGGGACAGAGCATTTACTGCTATAGGTGTTGCGTATTTTAATATGGGTGACCTGGACATGGCACAAAAATACTATGAAAAATCACTAAAGGTTAATCCATCTCTTGTATACACCCATAACCAGATGGGTAAGCTATATGTAGCACAGGGAAGACTGCACGATGCGATAGATGAATTTGAGACAGCCATTGCCGGTTATCAATTATACGATGAAGCTCACTATAATCTTGGTATTACCTTCTTGAAGCTAAAAGAAATATATAAGGCATGCAACTCGTTTAAGAGAGTTTTAGAGATTGCGCCAAATAGTGACTGGGGAAGAAAGGCTAAAAACTACAGAAAGTCTGCATGCGATGGTGTATAATAACAATATGGCTAAAACAAAAGACTCATTCAAAACATTTAAAGAACTTTTTGAAAAGCAGTTTAAAACCGCTTTTGATTCATTTGATATCAATCTTAAAAAAGCGATTGGTAGTATTAACCTGCCCACTCCCAAGGATTTCCAAAAGCTTGAAAAACGTGTGAGTGAATTGGAAAAAAAGGTTAGTAGAC
>JABAHR010004943.1_pt5 | contig 40129 bp, 32 predicted proteins | sample 7062101 | NCBI WGS metagenome assembly JABAHR01 (sample SAMN14534553, study PRJNA622989) | marine sediment metagenome | biome: marine biome [ENVO:00000428]; feature: marine pelagic biome [ENVO:01000023]; material: deep marine sediment [ENVO:00002113] | place: India: Gulf of Kutch | collected...
TCGGCGGTGAGGGAACCGCGCGCGCGCAGCAGCTGTGCGGGCGAGCCGCAGAAGACCACCTGCCCGCCGCGCTCCCCCGGTCCGGGACCGAGGTCCAGCACGCGGTCGGCCGCGCGGATGACCTGCTCGTCGTGCTCCACCACGATGAGGGAGTTGCCGGCATCGCGCAGGCGATGCAGCACGCCCACGACGCGGTCGATGTCCCGCGCGTGCAGGCCGATCGTCGGCTCGTCGAGAACGAAAAGCGTGTTCACCAGCGAAGTCCCGAGGGCCGTGGTCAGGTTGATGCGCTGCACCTCGCCGCCGCTCAGCGTGCGCGACTGCCGGTCCAGCGTCAGGTAGCCGAGTCCTACCTCGACGAGGTAGCGCAGGCGCGAACGGATCTCACCGAGCACGAGGTCCGTGGCCTCATCCAGCGGGGCGGGCAACTCCAGCTCCTCGAAGAAGCTCGCGCAGCGCTCGACGGCGAGGCAGAGAACATCGTGGATGGTGAGACCGGGAAGGCTTGCGTAACGCTCGGCGGACAGCCGGACGGAATTCGGCTTGAAACGCGCTGCGGGCCCACGCACGGCATCCGCCTCGGCGAGCGAGCCGAGCCGCCAGTCGAGCCCCTCGGGCTTGAGCCGCGCGCCACCGCAGTCGGGGCAGACCTCGTAGGAGCGGTACTTCGACAACAGCACGCGGATATGCATGCGATAGCTCTTGGTCTCGAGCCAGTCGAAGAAGCGCTTGACACCGTACCACTTGCGCTCTTCCCACTCGCCCTCGCCTTCGAGCACCCAGCGCCGCTGCGCGCGCCCGAGCCTGCGCCAGGGCACGTCGAGCGGCACGCCACGGCGGCGGGCGAAACGCACCAGGTCGTCCTGGCATTCACGGTAGCTCTCGGTACGCCAGGGCTTTACCGCGCCCTCGCCCAGGGACAGCCCGGGATCGGGAACGACCTTTGCGGGGTCGATGCCCTGGGTGCGACCGAAGCCGCGGCAAGTCTCGCACGCTCCGATGGGCGAGTTGAAGGAGAAGCGGTTGGGCACGGGATCCTGGTAATGGATGTCGCAGTCCGCACAATGCAGATCCGCTGAAAAACGCCACGCCCTCGAGACCGTCCCGGCGTCATCGAGCACCACCGCGGCAGCCCGCCCTGCGCCGACGCGCAGCGCAGCCTCGAGATCCTCCACCAGTCGCTCGCGCGCACCGGCTTCGATACGCACCCGGTCCTGCACCACCTCGAGGCAGCGCCCCCGCCGGCCGCGGATGCGCGTGTAGCCCTGCGCCGCCAGCAGCCCTTTCACCTCCGCCACGCTGAAATTTTCCGGTACGCTGACCTCGAAGGTGATCAACGCCCGTGCGCCACGGGGCCCGCGGTTACCGAGCAGCGCGTCGGCGATGCTCTGGGGTGTGTCGCGCCGCACCGCCGCGCCGCAGCCACGGCAGTACAGGATCGCCGCCCGTGCGAACAGCAGCTTGAGGTGGTCGTTGAGCTCGGTCATGGTGCCGACCGTCGAGCGCGACGTCCGCACGGGATTCGTCTGGTCGATGGCGATGGCGGGAGGGATGCCCTCGATGCGCTCGACCTTGGGCCTGTCCATGCGATCGAGAAACTGCCGGGCGTAGGGCGAGAAGGTCTCTACGTACCGCCGCTGTCCCTCGGCATAGATCGTGTCGAAAGCCAGCGAGGACTTGCCCGAGCCGCTCACGCCGGTGACAACCACGAGGCGGTTCGACGGCAGACGCACGTCGACGCCTTTGAGATTGTTCTGGCAGGCGCCCTCTACGATGATGACGTCGTCGCTGGGCATGTCGACGTAAGGAGTCGGTCGTCGTCACGGCGCAGGCCGACGTTACCGGCGCTGCGCACGGGGGAGCCGGCCGGGCCCGCGGAGGCACTGGAATTGTCGCAGAACCAACCGAGCCACGAGGTCATGCTTGCGCCGCTGCGTTACCGAGCAAGGGATTGTAACGGAGCATATCACCGTGCCGCGCGCGACGTGCCGGAACTGTTCTACACTGGCCCCATGACGACGACACGCAATCCCGGCGCGGCGGCGGCGTGAAGATCCTGGTACTGCCCGGCGACGGCATAGGCGCGGAGATCACCGACGCCACGCTGGCGGTTCTGCGCGCCGCCGACGGGCGCCACGAGCTCGGGCTCGAGCTCGAATTCGCCGACATCGGCTTCGCGGCCCTGGAGAAGAGCGACACGACCCTGCCGCAGGACGTGCTCGAGCGCGCGCGTCAAAGCCACGGCGTGATCCTCGGACCCATCTCCCACCTGGACTATCCGCCGCGCGATGAGGGCGGTGTCAACGTCTCGGCGGCTTTTCGCGTGTGCCTCGACCTGTATGCCAACATCCGCCCGGCGCGCTCGCGCCCGGGGATCGGGCACGCCCGCGCGCCCCTGGACCTGGTCATCGTGCGTGAGTGCACGGAGGGTTTCTACGCCGACCGCAACATGGCAGCCGGCAGCGGTGAATTCATGCCTACGCCCGACGTGGCGTTGGCGGTTCGCAAGATCACGGCGGCGGCGAGTGCGCGCATCGCGCGCGTCGCCTTCGAGCTGGCGGAGCAACGCCGGGGCCAGGTGGCGGCGGTGCACAAGGCCAACAACCTCGTGCTCACCGACGGGCTGTTTCTGCGCGAGGTCCGCAAAGTGGCCCGTGAGCACGCCGACGTCGTCCTCGAGGAGGTGATCGTCGACGCCATGGCGGCGCTGCTGGTGCGCGACCCGTCGCGCTTCGACGTCATCGTCGCCACCAACCTCTACGGCGACGTGCTCTCCGATCTCGCCGCCGAGCTGAGCGGCAGCCTCGGCCTCGCCGGCAGCCTGCTGGCCGGCGACACCCTCGCCGCCGCCCAGGCGCAACACGGCTCGGCGCCCGACATCGCCGGCCAGAACAAGGCCAATCCGAGCGCGCTCATCCTCTCCGCGGCGATGCTGCTCCACTGGCTCGCCAAGCGTCACGGCGACGCCCGTTTCGCGGCGGCGGCGGCGGGCATCGACGCGGCAGTGGACACCGTCCTCGCCGAGCCGTCGCTGCGCACGGCCGATCTCGGCGGCGGCCTCGGCACGCGGGAATTCGGTGACGCCGTGGCCGCGCAGCTGACGGCCGCGAACTGAGTCCCCACGGCGCGTCGCAGGGCGCGCCGCCGCCGCTCAGCTCGCCTCGCCGGCGTGCACCCGCGTCCACACGCGCACCGTCTTCGACTCGATCCAGGGTCGCACGGCGGCGTCGAAGTCGCGGAAGTGCGCCGACGCGAGGTGCGCCTCGAAGGCCGCGCTGTCGCTGTAGAGCTCGTAGAGAAAGAACCGCGCGGGGTCGTCGGGGTCCTGACAGACATCGAAGCCGTGACAGTCGGGCTCGCGCACGAGCGAATTGCGTGCCTGGCGGCACAAGGCCTCGCGGAAGTCTTGCGCACGCGCCGCGACGGCGCGGAATTCGACGGCGACGACGTACATGGGCGCACTCCCTGATTGGCTCGTGTTCGCGGGCGGGCGGCGGCCCGACCGGGGCGCAGCGCACCGCCGCCTGCGGCGGGCCTCGAGTGGCGAACCCTACTACGCCGCCGCCGCCGCGGCCAGCGGCGACGGCGCGAACGGCCGCGGCAACCGCACCCGGCGGCGCGCCCGACACTGAGCGACGTCAAGAAGCGCGCGCGCCGACACCGGTATGGTTGTGGTTCGACCGTCCCACAACGGCATCCGGCGCCCATGGCCCATTCCACCGACGGGCATGATCCTCGCCGCCGCGCCCCTGCGCAGGCGCCCGCGGCGGCAACGCCGCTGCCCGTGGTGAAATACCTGCACGTCGACGTCGGCGACGACGAGCGCGGCGAGATCCGGCGGCTGGCCCGGCGTCTGCGCAGCGAGGACCGCGGCCTCGGCGCCGGCGACGCTTTCGGTGCGAATCTCCTCACCGGCATGGGCGGCGGACCGAACGTGGTCATCGAGGACCACAGCTGGATCACCCTGTTCGAGCTCAGGGGCAACAAGGCCTACTCCTATCGAGCGCTGCTCCTCGCCGGCGAGGGCGATCAGGTCGTGATCGGCACGCGCCGCAGCCCCGAGTTCGAGCAGTACTGCCGCAAGACCCTGAGGCTCGGTCGCGTCGAGGTCCTCGAGCCCGCCCGCGCGCGACGCTCCGACTCCCTCGCCCTGCGCGCCACCCGCGACCGGCGGGTGCTGGACCGGGTGGTGGCGCGGGCACGCGCCGCGCAGGCGCTCAACGTTGTGCCCTACATGGGTACCGGCGGCGTGTGGCGGTTCGCAGCGACAGTCGCCGCGCACGCCGGGATGCGCGTGCACGTCGCGGCGCCGCCGCCGGCGCTCACCCGACGCGCCAACGACAAGCTCTGGTTCACGCGCCGGGTCCGCGAAGTGCTCGGCAGCGGCGCTCACCCGGAAACGCGAGCCGCGTACGGCTCGGCCATGCTTGCCCATTACATCGCCACCTTCGTGCGCAGGCACGAACACGTCGCCGTCAAGCTCACCGCCAGCGCCAGCGGCGAAGGCAATTTCGTGCTGCGCTCCGCAGATCTGCAGCGCCTGTCGCGCGAACAGCTGCGGCGCCTGCTGCACAGGCGCCTGCAGGCATCGGGCTGGCGCGGCGCCTATCCGGTGCTCGTGTCCGCCTGGGAAGGTCCGGTTGCCATCAGTCCCTCGGTGCAGATGTGGATACCGGACCCCGAGGCGGGCCCGCCGATCGTCGAGGGCATTTTCGAGCAACAGCTCACGGGCCTCATCGAGCGCTTCGCCGGCGCCACACCCACCGGCCTGTCGCCGGAATGGCAGCGCCGCCTCGCGGCGGAGGCCGTGCGCCTGGGCTGTCTGCTCCAGGAGTTGGGCTACTTCGGCCGCTGCAGCTTCGACGCCATCATCGTGGGACGCGACACGGCCGACGCGGCGCTGCACTGGATCGAGTGCAACGGGCGCTGGGGCGGCGTCTCGCTGCCGCTGACGCTCGCCAACCGTCTCGTCGGCGACTGGCGCACGCAGCCGTTCGTCGTCATCGAGCGCCACGGACTGCAGCGCTCTGCGTGCACGCTCGGTGCCGAGCTGCAGCGACTGCGCCCGCTGCTCTACGTTGCCGGCGCAACGACCGGCGGCGCCGTGATCCTCTCCCCGCTGCCAATCGAGTCCGGCGAGGGCTTCGAGGTCATGGTCATGGCGGAATCCGTCGCGGCGGCCGGCGCCCGCAGCCGCAGAGTGGCCGCCGCCTTCGGCGTGACGGATCACGCCTGAAGCGCACGCCGCGCGTCGGCGCGGGCGCGACGGCTAGCCGGTGTACTCCCGCAAGGCCGTGCGCGCCACCTCGTCGAAGAACGAGGCGCCCACCTTGAGCACGTCCTCGTTGATGTCGAACTCCGGGCTGTGCAGAGGAACGTAGTCCCGCTCCCCGAGACGTGCGCCGAAACGTACGTAGCAACCCGGCAAGCGCTCCAGGTAATACGAGAAGTCCTCCGAGCCCATGCTGGGGTGATCCATGGTCATCAGGCCGGCCTCGCCGACCACTTCGCGTGCCGCACGATAAGCCAGTCGCGCCTCGCGGGTGCTGTTCACCACCGGCGGGTAACCGGGGTCGATGCGAACATCGACGCTGGCATTGTGCAACTCGCCGACCGACTTCGCCATGCGACGCAAGCCATCGTGCAGGTGCTGCCTCACCTGCGGCAGGGTGGTGCGAATCGATCCCTCCAGGGTCGCCTCCTCGGCGATGACGTTGGGTGCACTGCCGGCATTGAGCCGGCCGATGGTGACGACGGAGGGATATACCGGGTTGATCTCACGCGAGACGAGCGTCTGGATCGCGGTGATCAGCAGACCGCTGACGACGATGGCGTCGGTCGCCTCGTGCGGCCTCGCTCCGTGGCCGCCCTTGCCGCGGACGTGGATGGCGAAGCGGTCCGACTGGGCGGTGATGACCCCCTCCGCGACCATTATCTCGCCGACGCGGTAGTGATGGGTGACGTGACCGCCGAAGATCGCCGCAACGCCGTCGAGCGCACCCGACGCCAGCACCACGCGGGCGCCGCCGCCGCTCTCTTCCGCGGGCTGAAACACGAGCAGGACGTTACCCTGCGGCGGCGGCGACTGCGCGAGCAGCGCCGCGGCGCCGAGCACCATGGCCATATGCGCATCGTGGCCGCAGGCGTGCATCTTGCCCGCCACGCTCGAGGCGAAGGGCAGATCCGTGTTCTCGGCACCCGGCAGGGCGTCCATGTCGGCGCGCAGCGCGACCGTCGGTCCGTCGCGGTCACCACGGACACGCCCGATGACGGCCTCGCCCTTGCCGGCGTAGTCGTAATCGACCCCGATCCGCTGCAACTCCTCGATGATGGCCGCCGCCGTTCGCTCCTCCTCGAAAGCGAGCTCCGGGTGGCGGTGAAAGTGTCGCCGCAACTCCACCAGCCGTGGCTGCAGCGGCTCGGCACGAAAACGCGTGTTCATGGCAGGTGTCTCGTTTGCGCTGTGGACGCAACCATATTAAGGCCCGCGGCGGACCGGATTACTGACGCCGGTCATCTCGCGTCGTGCCGCACGCCGCGCCGCTCCGTCCCCGCTCTGAGCAAGGACGCCGATGGCACCGTGGGCTTTCGGAGCGCGTCTCGACGCCGGCGCAATCGGGCGGGCGGCGCTCGCGTGCGCCGAGCGGGAGGGCGCCGCCGGGCGCCCACACGCCGAGCGCCTCCGGGACTCGTGCCGGCCGAACCGCTATCATGACCCTAATGAGGAAGGTCCTGCTGGCGCTGCTGCTCTTGATCGTCTTCGGCGCCGTCGCCGGCTATCTGCTCGTGCCGCTCGTCCTCGAACGTGCCCTGCATCGCTGGGCGGCGGCATCGGGCTACGAGCGCATCGACATCGGCGCGCTGCAAGTCAATCCGCTCAGGGGCACCGCGGCGCTGCGCGACCTGCGGCTGGTGCGCGACGGTGAGCCCGCGCTCACCGTGGGGCACATCGAGATCGACATCGCCGTGCGCGCTCTGCTCGCAGGGGAGCTGCGCCTGGAGAGCCTCGAACTGAACCGGGCACGGGCGGCAGTGAGTGCCGCCGCCGACGGTGTCCGCGTCGCGGGCCTGAAGTTCAGTGCCGCGGACGGCGGCGGCGATGCCACGCCGCGTGTCGATCGGGTCCGCGTGAGCGACGCCGTCGTGGATTTCTCATCCGCCGGCTTCGAGGCTCAGTTTCACGTCAACGCGCTCGAGATCGCGGAGCAGCGGCGCATCGTCGCCGACGTCATCGGCATCCGCGACATCAAAGCAGGCGTCACACGCGACGCGTCAGGTTCATGGCGACTGAGCGGCAGCAACGGCGGCGCGGCGGGCACCGGGCGTGCGGCCCCCGGTGGACTCGCGCCCCTTTCGACTCTCTCGTTCAAGGCCAACCGGATCGAGATCACAGGCGAGAGCGTCATCGACTACCACGACGTGCTGCTGGGTGTCGCCGTCGACGATCGCTTGCGCATCGACGAGGCTTACGTGACGGACATCGACACCGAGAGTGCCGAGCAACCGGTGACGTTCCTGCTGCGTGAGCACGGCGAGCGTGGCGGTGACTCAGTTTGGCGTGGTGAGGCCTATCCGTTCAAGCGACCGCTGGAGCTCTCGCTCAAGGCCGAGCTGCGCGGGCTGGAGACGGCCCTGCTCACCCGCATAGCCGAGTCGGCGTGGGGGGTCACGCTCGCCGGAGGCGTCGTCGACGCCGGCGTGGATCTGCGTGTGGCGCAGGGCACCGCCACGGGCACACTCGCACTGCAGGCGCACGACCTGGAGACCGTCGCCGGGGGAGAGCGCGTGCTGGCGGTGCGCGCCGCTGCCCTGGAAATACCCATCGAGGACCTGCTGGCCGGTGAGCTGCGGCTGCGGCAGGCCCGTCTCGAAGGCGCATGGGCGCGCGTGCGCCGAAGCGAGGACGGCACCACGCGTGTCGCGGGGCTGCTGCTGCCCGCGACGCCGGCCAGCGCCGCCGCCACAACGGAGCGCCAGCAACGCTTCGCGATCGACAATCTGCACATACTCGACGGCGAGCTGCACGTCCAAGGGCCCCGTTTCGAGACGACGTTCCGGCTCAACGACGCCCGTCTGCTCGACGGCCGGAGGGTGATCGCGGACGTGATCAGTCTCGCCGACCTGCACGTCGCCCTGTCGCGGCAAGGACTGGCCTCCTGGCGTCTGCAAGCCGACGACCGGGCTTTCACCGGGACGCTGGCGGAGGCCGACGGCGGGGAAGACGCGTCCGCTGGCGGCTGGCTCGAGGCCCTGTCGTTCAAGGTGAACCGCATCGAGATCGTCGGCGACAGCGCCCTCATCTACGAAGATAAGGTCGTCGGCACACCGATCCGGGAGAAGCTCAGCATCGAGCAGGCCTACCTCACGGACATCGACAGCGAGCAGCCGGACAGGCCGGCCAGACTGCTGATTCGCGAGCGCACCGACAGACCTCAGCGCGGAGGCACGTCGTGGCAGGCCGAGCTGTACCTGTTCCAGCGACCGCTGGCGCTGACGCTGCGCGCGAAGCTCGAGTCGGTGCAGCTGCGCCTGCTTGCCGACATCGCGCGCAACGCGTGGGGGCTGGACATCGCTACCGGCACGGTGGACGGCGAAATCGCAGCGTCCGTCGTCGGCAAGGACATCTCGGGCGCAATCACCCTGCGCGTGGCGGATCTGGACGTGTTCGAGGCGGACGCTGCGGTGCTCTCCGTGGCGAACGGCGAGCTGAGCATTTCACTGGCGGAGCTCGCCCGCAATGAACTGAGGGTCCCGTCGGCCCGATTCGACGGCGCCCGGGTGACGGTGGGTGTCGGCGCCGAGCGTACCGTGCGCATCGCCGGTCTTGTCTTGGCGGGGGGCGCGGAGCACCCGACGGCAGAACAGAGTTACTCCGTGGGCGATCTGCACATTACGAACAGCGAGGTCGAGGTGACGACGCCGGCGCTGCGCCTGAGCTTCCATGTCAACGAGCTCGACTTCGTCGAAGGACAGCGCCTGCAGGCAGACACGATCAGCATCCGCGATCTGCAGCTCGGCATCATCCGCGACGGGGAGGATTCGTGGCGGTTGGTCGGCGTGGGCGACGGCCTTGTCACCACTTTCGGCTTCGGCGCCGACGCATACTCCGAAACGGCACAGCGGGCGAACCAGCCGCTGGAGCGGTTTCTCGCCGGCCTGAGCGTGCACGTGGCGAAGGTGCAGATCACCGGCGACAGCAGGCTCAGACTCGAGGACAGGCACATCTCGGTGCCTTACTCGCGCACGGCGCACATTGTCGAGGCGTCTTTGACGGACTTCGACAGCGACGCGGGCGACAAGCCGGTCCGTTTCGCAGTTCGGTTGCAGACGCCGGAACACTCCAGCACCGACCTCGAGGGTTCGCTTACGCTGTTCGCACCCCAGCCGCGACTGTCGCTGCGTGGAGCGCTCAAGGCTGTCGAGCTGCCGCCGCTGACGACGCTCACTTCGAGCGAGCTCGGTTTCAACGTAGACACGGGCCAGCTCGACGGCGACATCAACATCGAAGTGCTGCAGGGCAACATAGACGGTCACGCTGATCTGCGCCTCAACCTGCTGGCCGTGTCCACGACCAATCGCAACAAGCTGCGGCGTTTCGAGAGAACCCTGCACGACTCGCTGAGACTGCGTCAGATCATTCGCTACCTCAGCGACGAGCACGGGGTCATGTCCATCAGGGTGCCCGTCGGCGGTGACGCCCGTGCGCCGACCTTCGGCCTCGACATCGACATGGACGCGGCCATCAGACGTGCATTGAGCGACGTTGTCGGCCTGGGAGTTTTCGTGGTCGCGCCGGGCCTCACTACCATCGTTCGCGGCCTGCGCAGCAAGGGCGGGCAGTTCGCCCCGGTGCGCTTCGAGGCGTTGTCGGCTGACCTCGATGCGCCGGCGAAGCGGCTGCTGGACGAGACCGCGCGCCGGCTCGCGAGGCAGGAGACGTTGATGGTCACCTTGTGCGGCAGGGTCGCCTCCCGCGACCTCGAGCGATCGCCGGGCGATGCGGAGCCGCCGGGCATCGAGCTGGCGCGGGCGCGCGCTGCGGCGGTGAAGGACTACCTGGTCGAGCGACACGGCATCGCCGCGAGCCGGCTCATCGCCTGCCGTCCCACGATCGATCCCGGGGGACGTATCGATCGCTCTCAGGAGGACCTCAGCAGGCTACGCCGGGCCGTGCCACGCGTAGAGATCAACTAGCTGCCGTCGCGGCTGCGCGTCGTCCGGGCGAGGGCGCGCGCTGTGCTAGACTGACGAACCGCCCTCGATCGACGCCTTCCGAGCCATGCCCCCCTCCGACGCCTTCATCGCGACAGCGGGTCGGACCGCCGACGAAGCCGGCCTCGAGAGCGAGCTGCTCGACATCGTGCGCGCCGTCGCCATCGAACTGCATCCCGAGCTGCCGCCCGAGCGCGTCACGCTCGATGCCGTGCTCGATCGCGAGCTCGGCATCGACAGCCTCGGCCGTGTCGAGCTGGTCGGGCGCATCGAACGCGGCTTCGACATCAGCCTGCCCGAGGACGTCTTCGGCTCGGTGGAGACCCCCCGGGATCTACTGCGGGCCGTTCAGGGCGCTGCTGGACGCGAGCGCCGCGTGACGACGGTCATGGCGCCACCGCCGGCCGACGCCGCGGCCGGGAAAGCGCTCCCCACGCCGGCGAGCGCGCAGACCCTGCTGGATATGTTCGCGTGGCACGCGCGCACGCATCCCGAGCGCCTGCACATTCGTCTGTACAGCGACGAGGGCGACGGCGAAGGCATCACGTACGGACAGCTGTTCGAACGCGCCGCGGCACTCGCCGCCGGCCTCCAGGGCATCGGGGTGCAGCCGGGAGATCGCATCACGCTCATGCTGCCCACCGGACCCGACTACTTTTTCGCTTTCTTCGGGACGCTGCTCGCCGGCGCGGTGCCGGTGCCCATCTACCCGCCGGTGCGGCGCACCCAGATCGAGGAGCACCTGCGCCGGCAGACCTCGATACTGCGCAACTGTCTGCCCACGGCGCTGATCACGGTTGCCGAGGCCAAGCCGACGGCACGCCTGTTGCGCACCCAGGTCGAGACACTGAGACACGTCTGCACGGTCGACGAGCTGTGCTCGGGCGCGGGCGGATTTCAGCCGCCGTCGGCCGCGCCGCAGGACATCGCCCTGCTGCAGTACACGTCGGGCAGCACCGGCGATCCCAAGGGCGTCGTGCTGACCCACGCCAACCTGCTCGCCAACATCCGTGCCGACGGCGAACGCATCGCGGCCGGCCCCGAGGACGTGTTCGTCAGCTGGCTGCCGCTGTATCACGACATGGGACTGATCGGCGCCTGGCTCGCCAGTGCCTGCTTCGCCGTGCCGCTCGTGATCATGTCGCCGCTTGCCTTCCTCGGCAGACCGTCGCGCTGGCTGTGGGCGATACACCGCCACCGCGGCACGATTTCCGCAGCGCCCAACTTCGCCTTCGACCTGTGCCTGAACCGTGTGCGCGACGAGGAACTCGAAGGCCTGGACCTCAGCTCCTGGCGCGTCGCCTTCAACGGCGCCGAGGCCGTAAGCCCGGAGACGGTGACGCGCTTCTGCGAGCGCTTCGAGCGCCACGGCTTTCGCCCCGGCACCATGTACCCTGTCTACGGCCTGGCGGAAGCGGCCGTGGGGCTCGCGTTCCCGCCCCTGGGACGTCCTCCCCTCATCGATCACATTGAGCGTGAGCCGTTTACGCGTCGGCGCGAGGCATTGCCGGCGCCGGCGGGCGACGCTACCGCCCTGCGCTTCGTCGCCTGCGGGCACCCGCTCTCCGGGCACGAGATCCGCATCGTCGATGCCGGCAACCGCGAGCTGCCCGAGCGCCGCGAGGGCAGGCTTCAGTTCCGCGGGCCGTCGAGCACGAGCGGTTACTACCGCAACGCCACGGCCACACGTTCTCTGTTTCACGACGGCTGGCTCGATTCGGGAGACCTGGCGTACATGGCCGGGGGAGAGCTGTACATCACGGGCCGCGCCAAGGACGTCATCATCCGCGCGGGACGCAACGTCTATCCCGAGGAGGTCGAGACCGTTCTGGGTCGCATCGACGGCATCCGCTTCGGCCGCGTCGCGGTGTTCGGCAGCGCGGATCCGCACTCCGGCACGGAGCGGCTGGTCGTGCTCGCCGAGACGCGTGCGCGCAGAGCCGAGGCGCGCCGACGGCTCGAGGAAGAGGTGCGTGCGAAGACCACAGACCTTATCGGCATCCCGCCGGACGAGATCGTGCTAGCGCCGCCCAACACGGTGCTGAAGACCTCGAGCGGCAAGCTACGCCGCGCCGCCAGCCGAAAGCTTTTCGAGAGCGGCGCCATCGGCAAGCCGACGCGTGCTCTGTGGTGGCAGCTGACGCGGCTCATGCTCGCGGGCCTCGTGCCCCAGCTGCACCGGCTCGCTGCCTCGGCCGCGGCGGCGGCCTACGCAGGCTGGGCGTGGCTCGTCTTCGGCCTGCTGGGCAGCCTTGCCTGGGTCGGCGTCGTCACGCTGCCGCGCGTCGGCTGGCGTTGGGCGGTGATCCGCCACTGCGCCCGCGGGCTTGCCCGGCTCACGGCGACACCGTTGACGATACGCGGGCTCGAGCACCTGCCGCGCTCGCAGCACTGTGTTCTGGTTGCCAATCACGCGAGCTACGTCGACGGCTATGCCCTGGTCGGCGTCGTGCCGGTCGAGTTCGGCTTCGTCGCCAAGCGAGAGCTGCTGGACGCCTTCGGCGTGGGGGCGTTTCTCGATCGTATCGGCACGGTTTTCGTCGAGCGCTTCGACACGCGTCAGGCCGCCGCGGAGGAGAGTCGCATCACCGCTCTCGCGCGCGCCGAGCGTTCGCTGCTGTTCTTCCCCGAGGGCACGTTCTCGCGCATCCCCGGACTGTTGCCGTTCCACATGGGAGCCTTCGTCGCCGCCGCCGACTCCGGCCTGCCGGTGGTGCCGATCGCCATTCGCGGCACGCGCTCGATCCTGCGCTCGGGATCCTGGTTCCCGCGCCACGGCGCCATCACGGTGACGGTGGGCGAGCCCATCGAGGCGCCCGCGCGAGACGACCGCTGGGCGTCGGCGTTGGCGCTGCGCGACGCCGCTCGCCGGCACATCCTGCGTCACTGCGGCGAGCCGGACCTCACCCACGCGCAGGTGCGCGGCACCGGCAGCGTCATCGGCTGGGGCGACTGAGCGCCCGCAGCGCTCACCCTCAGGGCGAGGGTGAGCTCGAGCGCAGCCGCTGCAGCATGTCCGCCGTCATGGCCGCCAGATCGAACGCGGGCCGCCAGTCCCATTCGCGGCGTGCCGCCGCGTCGTCGATGCTGCGCGGCCAGGAATCGGCGATGGCCTGACGGTAGTCCGGCGCGTAGTCGCAGGCGAAATCCGGCACGTGCTCACGGATCGCCGTCGCCAGATCTCCGGCGGAGAAGCTGGCGGCGGCGACGTTGAAGGCATTGTGGTGCACGAGGCGCTCGAGGTCGGCTTGCATCAGCTCGACGGCGGCGCGGATACAGTCCGGCATGTAGATCATCGGCAGCACCGTGTCCTCGCGCACGAAACAGGTGTAGCGCCGCCCCGCCACCGCCGCGTAGAACATCTCCACGGCGTAGTCGGTAGTACCGCCCCCCGGCGGTGCGCCGCTCGAGATGACGCCGGGATAACGCACACCGCGCACATCCAGGCCGTAACGGTGAAAGTAATAGTCGCACAGGAGCTCTCCCGCCGCCTTGCTCACACCGTAAATGGTCATCGGCCGCATGACGGTGTCCTGTGGCGTCATCTCCAGTGGGGTCGAGGGCCCGAACGCCGCGATGGAGCTCGGCCAGAAGACCCGGCGCACGCCGTGCTCGCGCGCCACTTCGAGCACGTTGCGAAGGCCGTTCATGTTGACGTGCCAGGCACGTTGAGGATCGGACTCACCCACCGCGGAGAGCAGCGCCGCGAGGTGGAAGACCGCGTCGATGCCGTAATGACGTACTACGCGCGCGAGCTCGGCGGCGTCGGTGACGTCGAGGGGCTCGAAAGGACCGGCGTCTTGCTCACCGGCCGCGGGCCGGGAACGGCGGCTCGAAGCGATGACGTTGTCGGCGCCGTAGCGCTGCCGCAGCGCGGGCGTGAGCTCGGCGCCGATCTGACCGAGAGCACCGGTGACGAGTACGCGTCTCACCGTCGGCTGGCCGCGAGAGCTTTGCTTCGTGCCGGCACATGCAGTCGCTTCTCCATGTAAACCCCCAGCGGATCGTGCCTGTAGTCGCCGAAGGGACCGATGCGCCCGTAGCCGCGGCTCTCGTAGAGCGCGATGGCCTCGGGCTGGCGGATACCGGTCTCCAAGCGGGCGAGGTGAATGCCACGCCCCAGGAGAAAACGTTCCAGCGATGCCACGATCAGGCCGCCGATGCCACGCCGGCGCGAGTCCGGTGCCACGTACACGCGTTTGAGCTCGCCGTAATCCTCGCCCGTCGTTTTCACCGCCCCGCACCCGAGCAAGCGCCCCTTCTCGAAGGCACCGACGAAGTGGACGTGCTCCTTCTCCAGCTCCTCGATGGAATCCAGGTGGTTGCTCTCGGGCGGGTAAAGCGAAATCTGGTATGCATCCAACTCTTCGATGAAGCGCCGCACAACGGGATGACGCGGACTGATTGTGCGTATGCCGATCACGGCCACGGCACCGGTTCACCGACCGGCTCGTCGATCCGCACATGCCGGCTCTGAGAACGCACGCGTTCGAGCCAGGCGGCAACGCCCTCGAAGCGCGTGAGCTCGAAGCCGCCCTCGGCGGCGACATGGGTGTAGGCGTAAAGCGCGATGTCGGCAATGGAGTACTGCCCGCCGACCAAGAACTCGCGCTCGCTCAGGTGGGTGTTCATCACGCTCAGGGCTTCGTAGCCCCGTTCCCTCTTCTCGTCGAGCTCGTGGCGATGGCGGTCGAGCTGATTGCTGAAATGCCAGAAGCGCACGACGGCGATGTAGGGCTCGTGGCTGTACTGCTCGAAGAACAGCCACTGCAGCACCTGCGCCCGCTGCCAGGGGTCGGCGGGCAGGTACAGGCTGCCCTCGGCCAGATGAAACAGTATCGCGTTGGATTCGGCGAGGCAGCGCCCGTCGGGCCACTCCAGCACGGGAACGCGGTGATTCGGGTTCTTCGCCAGGAACTCGGGCGTGCGCGTACCCCCCGCCATGAGGTCGACGTCCACCCGCTCGAAATCCATCGCGAGCTGCGCCAGCAGCAGCCTGACCTTGTAGGCGTTGCCGGATTCCCAGAAATCGTAAAGCCGCAGCTTGCCGGGAGGACGGCCCATGCACCCCTCGTCGTCGTGCGGGTCCGCGCCCGCGGGTGTCACACCAATTGTAGCAAGCGCGCCGCCGCATGGGCCGACGCTACCGGGATCGGCGCCCGTGGCGGCGCCGGCGCCGACATATTAGAATCGCCCCGAACCCTCTCACGACGACGCGCAAGGAGGGTCCGTCTCGGATCTCTCCGTCTCCACGGCCGCAATGTGCCCGCCCACGGCAGCCAGGGGCATCGGCCTCGCGATCGCGAAGGGATTGGCTGCCGAAGGCTGCGCCGTGCACCCGGAGTCGCGCAGCAGCGAGAATCGTCCAGGGGCGCGACAGGTGGTCCTGACGCAGCATGGCGTCGAGGTGAGCACCGGCCCGCTCGATCTGAGCAACAGCCTTAACGCCGACTGGTTGACAGTGCGCTGCCCTGACGTGGACCTCCTGGTCGACAACGCCGGCGCCAGTCACCTTTGATCGCCAAATAAGGAGCAAGGCATGGAAACCGAAGTAATCGGGGTCGCGGAATCGCTTTGGCATCTCGTCGCCCAATACGCCCTGAACGTGGTGGGCGCACTGGCGCTGCTGGTGTTCGGCTGGACGGCGGCCGCCTGGGCACAGCGCTACGTTCGCAACGCGCTGGAGCGCGCCGAGGGCGTCGACGCCACGCTGCGGCCCCTCATCGCCGGCCTCGTACGCTACACCGTCATCGCGCTGGTGGTGATCGCCGTCCTGGCCCAGTTCGGCGTGCAGACCACCAGCATCATCGCCGTGCTGGGTACGGCGGGTCTCGCCATCGGTCTCGCGCTGCAGGGCTCGCTGTCCAACGTCGCCGCCGGCGCCCTGCTGCTGTTCCTGCGACCGATCCGTGTCGGCGAGTACATCGAGGCCGGCGGCAGCACCGGAACGGTGGTGGAGATCGGCCTGTTCGCCACCGAGCTGCACACCATCGACGGTGTGTACGTGTCCGTGCCTAACGCACAGCTGACCGCCACCGCGATCAAGAACTACTCCCGGCTGCCGACACGCCGGCTCGATCTCGTCATCGGCATCGACTACGAGGACGACGTCGACAAGGCTCTCGGCGTGCTGAACGATCTGCTGGCACAAGACGAACGCGTGCTGCGAGATCCGGCGCACGAGGTCATGGTCCGCGAGCTCGCCGAGAGCTCGGTCAACCTGAACATGCGCTGCTGGACCCGCAGAGAGAACTACTGGGCGCTGCGATTCGACCTCAACAAGCAGGCCAAGGCACGGCTCGACGCCGAAGGCATCACGATCCCGTTCCCGCAGCGTGTCCTGCACCACGTCGGCTCGGGGGCGCCGCAGAACGAGGCGGCCTGAAAGGCTCTCGCACCGCTCCCGCGACGCCGAGCCGTCAGCTCACCCGGACCTCGATGTCGCCGATGCCTTCCACGCCGCCGGTGATGACGTCGCCGCGCTGCACGGCGCCGACGCCGGCGGGCGTTCCGGTGAACAGAAGATCGCCGGGCGCCAACGTGAACAGACCCGAGAGATACGCAATGGACTCGGACACGCTCCAGATAAGCTGATTGAGGTCGCCGCTCTGGCGCATCTCGCCGTTGACCTTGAGCCAGATGGCACCGGCTGCGGGATGACCGATTTCGGCCGCCGGCACCACCTCCGAGCAGGGTGCCGACTTCTCGAACGCCTTGCCGACCTCCCAGGGACGGCCCATCTTCTTCGCCTCGCCCTGCAGGTCGCGCCGCGTCATGTCGATGCCGACCGCGTAGCCGTAGACGTGCTCGAGCGCCGCTTCCACCGCAATGTCGCTGCCGCCCTTGCCCAGTGCCGCCACGAGCTCGATCTCGAAGTGAACGTCGCTCGACTTCGGCGGATACGGAAACACGCCGCCGCTCTCGAGCAGGACGTCGGCTGGCTTTTGAAAGAAGAACGGCGGCTCGCGATCCGGATCGCCCCCCATCTCGCGGGCATGGGCGGCATAGTTGCGGCCCACGCAGTAGATGCGACGCACCGGAAAGCGGGCGTCGCTGCCGCGCACGGGCAGCGAAGGCAGGGCGGGTGCCGGGATGACGTATTCCATGAAAAAGACTCCGTGTTGCGCATTAACCGGCCCCTGATCTGCTCAGGGGCTCCCGCGGGACGATGACGCCCCACAAAAAAACCCGGGCGGTGCGCCGCGTCCCAGCGCGGCGCACGCTTCAGCCCTCGAACTCCAGCACGTCGAAGCCGACGTTGCGGTCGATGAGATAGATCAGCCCGTTCGGGCCGACATCCACGTCGTTGCTCTGCGGGCTGGCCGAGCCGCCCACGGGCTCGGGAATGAAGTGCCCTATCTCCTCGGGGCGAAACGGATCGGCAATGTCGACCACGCGCAGACCACCGCTGAACCAGGTGGCATAGACCCGCGTGCCGTCCAGCTTCTCACGGTACTGGTGCGCGCCGAAGCGTCCCGGCGCGCGGCTCCAGGGCGAATCGAGCTCGCTCACGTCGAACGCCGACAGCGCCTGCACCTCGTCGAGGTCGGTGACGTCGAAGACCCACATGAAGCCGTGCAGACGACCGCGATGGTGTTCGTGCTCCTCGTCGATGGCAACGGCGATGCGTCGGCCGTCGATGGGCACCTCCACGGGCATGACCGTGTGGGTCGGTTCGGGAAACGGCGGATGGTAATCGTGAGAGGCGACAGTCGTGGGGCGCGAGATATCGGACACGTCGATGACCCGGAAACCGGCATGCCACACCGACGCCCAAAGCTCGTCGCCGACGCGCATGGCGTGATGCAGACGGTTGCGGTAACCGCTCCAGGCCGGCTTCTCGCCGCCGGCGAGATGCTGTCCGGGCATCCACCAGCGCGACACCTCCTCGGGTCGGGACGGATTGCGGATGTCGTAGATGACGAGAATATTGCCGATGTAGCCCTCCATCTCCGTCGACATGTAGGCGTAGCTTTGGTCGACGTCGAAGCGGTGCACCCCGAAACCGAAGGTCTTCTCGTGATGCAGCAGCCTGGGCCTGCTGCGATCGCTGATGTCGTAGATGCGAAAACCCCCATCGCGGTATCCCCGTTCACGGGCCGTATCCAGCACCGCGACGTCGGCCTCGTCGACGCCCAGGGCCTGCGCGAGGTCGATATCCGTGGGCGCGCGGCCGAGGGTGTCACCGAGACTCGCACGCAGCGCCGGAAGCCGCTCGCCCTTGCGCAGGAAGTGCCGATTGTTCTGCTCTACGTTGACGATCATGACGTCGTCCACCACGCGCACCTTGTGAGTGTGCGAGGCATCGCCCTGCAGCTCGATGGTGGCGACCACCCTGGGTTTCGCCGGGTCGGCGATGTCAATGATGGAGGTGCCGTGGGGAGGCTTCATGTGCCCGACGTAGGCGTAGTCGCCGTCCACCACGACCTGACCGCCGCCGGCGAGGTCGAGATGCCCTACGCGGCGTATGTTTCGGGATAGCTCTGTCTTGCTGTAACCGGTCATGGCCTGCCGTTGCCTCGTGCTGAAAAATGTCTCATCCGATGCGCCCGCCGCCGTGCCGCGCCCCCTGCGGGCACACACGGAAAGCGCATCACGCCGCCTGCGCGCGCCGTTCCCGCCACCATTGCATCGCGTAGGGCAACGCCAGGCTGAGAAAAAGGAACAGCCACAGCAGATTGCCCAGGCGTGACGAGAAGAGCACCATCGGGTCGCCCTGCGACATCTTCAGGGCCCGCAGGAAGTACTGCTCGAGAAACGGACCGAGGACGACACCGATCAGGATAGCGGCGACATGGTAGCCGGTCTTGCGCGCGACGTAGCCGATGATGCCGAAGACCAGGCCGAGCCACATGTCGAACATGTACTCGCGCGGCACGAAGGACCCGACCAGCGTGAACGCGATGATCATCGGCGACATGTACACCGTCGACACCATGGTGATGCGCGACATGTAACGCGCGAGCGGCAGTATCAGCAACGCCATGAGGGCGTAGGTCACGGTCATGGCCGTAAACACCCCGTAGGCGAGCTCCGGGCGTTGCGTGAAGAGGTTGGGCCCGAAGACCACACCGTGGTACTGCATCACCACGAGCATGATGGCCGCAGTGGCGCCGCCGGGTATGCCCAGTATGAGCAGCGGTATGAGTGTTCCCGACGTGACGCCGTTGTTGGCCGACTCCGGCGCGATCAGCCCCTCGACGTGCCCGGTGCCGTAGAGCTCGGGCGTCTTGGAGAAGAACCGCGACTGCTGGTAGGCGACGAACGAGGCGATGCTTGCGCCGGCGCCCGGCACCACGCCGATGATCAGGCCGATGATGCTGGTCCACGTGATGTGCCACAACTTCGAGAACGCCGTGCGCACCCCCTCCAGCGCCTCGCCCCATTTCGCCCTGCGCATGAGCTGCTGGCCCTTCTCGGAGAGAATGGACTCGCCTTCGATGAACAGGAACGCCTCCGACACGGCGAACAAGCCGACCAGTGCCGGAATCAGGGGCACGCCGTCGTAGAACTCGAGAAATCCGAACGTGCCCCGGGGCGTCGCGTAGACGTGATCAGTGCCGATCGACCCGATCATCAGCCCGAGGAAGCCGGCGATGAGGCCCTTCAGCGTATCGCGCGCGGCGATGGTGGCAATGAGCGAGATGCCGAAGAGCATGACCACGATCATCTCGACGCTGTGAAGGTAAAAGGCCACCTGCGCCAGCCACGGCATGGCGATCAATGCGACGACGGTGGTGAACAGCCCGCCCAGTGTCGACGCCACGAACGACATTGCCAGCGCCTGCGGACCGCGGCCAGCCTTGGTCATGGGATAGCCGTCCAGCGGTGTGGCGGCGGCGCCGGCGGTGCCGGGAATGTTGACGAGGATGGCGGGAATGCCGGCACCCAAGCGTGCCGAGCAGTACAGGGCGACCATGAAGACCAACCCGATCTCCACCTCCATCACCAGTGTCAGCGGCAACAGGACGATGATGGTGTTGGCCGCGCTGAAACCCGGGATCGCACCCACGACCAGCCCCAGCGCAATGGCGGGCACGATGATCCACCAGAACGTCAGGGTGTGTGCGAAGAGCGCGGGAAAGATCTCCCACTGGGCTTCCACGTCAGAACAGCTCCTTCATCAGCTCCTCGAACGGTCCGAGCGGAAACCGAGTTTCGAAGGCCGCGACGAACAGCAGGTAGCCTCCCACCGAGAACGCGAGCGACAGCACCGTGGCGGGTCGAAGCACCCGGGTGCCGCCGAGCAGCAGCATCGCGGCAACGAGATAGACGAACGTCGTCAGCGTAAAACCGCCCCACTGCAGCACCACGATATACACCGTCGTGAGCAGCAGCAGGCCCAGGCGCCGCGGCAGGATCGCCGTGGGCGCAACGAGGTCGGAAAGGCCCCAGTGCGCCTCACCCGAGCGCACGGTGATGATGGCCCGCGCAAGAAAGATCAGCACCAGTGCGATGAGTATGGTGCCGATCAGGAACGCACTGACCTGCGCGGTCCACGGCGAGTTCCAGATGGTGGAGAAGTAGTAGAGCGTGAAACCCAGGGCGCAAAGCGGGATGACGAGCTGCCCGCCCATCGCCTGCTTGCCCTTTTCGGAATCGCCCGCGTCGCCCGCCATCACCGGACACTCAGCACGGAGGCCGGGCCGCGACGTCGCGGCCCGGCATCGGCAATCGATTCAAGAAGGGGATCTCGCCGAGAAGGCTCAGGACTTTCCGGTGAGGAAGCTCTTGTAGCGCTCGCCGATCTCGAGAATGTTGCCCGCGTACTCCTTGCACGCGGCGGCGTCGCCGTAATTGATGTACTCCCAGTGTCCCTTCGCCTTTACCACCGTTTCCTTATAGGCCGGGTCACTGAACACGTTCTTGATGGTATCGTTCAGCACCTGGAGTCGGTCCGGATACTTCTCCGCGGCCGCGGTGTGGATGGCGAAGGCCCGGGCAGACAGCATCGGCGGCAGCTTCGTGCCGAAGTGGTCGTTCATGGTCGGGGCGTTGTCGAGGGCCTCGCCGAGGACGTTCTCGTCGTTGAAGACCAGGAGCGTGCGCACCGCATCGCCGGAAGCCGCCACGGTCCCTGATGTCAGCACGCTCAGGTCCATCTCGCCGGTCACCACGCCGGCCACGGTGTTCTTGCCGCCCGACAGCGGTATCAGGTTGAACTTGGCGCCGGTGTGCTCGCCGAGGGCAAGGATGCCGATGGAGGCCGGGTGGGCCAGGCGGCTGGTGCCGACGTTGAGCGTGCGCTTCTTGCCTTCGGCGACCACGTCGTCGATGGACTTGAAAGGGCTCTGGCTGCCGACGAACACGCAGCCGGGGTCGGTGTCGATGCGGGCGAAGTAGAAGTACTCGTTCACATTGAACGTCGGCGGCTGCACGACCCAGTTGAGCAGCTCCGGGCCCATGTTGCCGAAGAGCAGGTTGTAGCAGTCGGCCTCGCGCTTGCCCATGAACAGCTCGTAGCCGACCCGCCCGGAGGCGCCGGGAAAGAACCCGGGCTCGAAGTTGGTGTTCAGGTAGTTCTTCCAGATGCCGGTGAAGGCGCGCAGATTGCGGTCCGCGCCGCCGCCCTCCCGGGTCGGCACCACGACGGAGATGTTGCGCTCCGGAAACGCCGCGGCGATCGCCTGCCGCAGAGTGCTCATGCCGAGCGCGGTTGCGCCGGCCGCCGCCAGCGCACCGCCCAGAAACGAACGCCGATCGAGTCCCGTGTTGCGAGTCATGCTCTCCGTCCTCTCGTTTTTTGTGGTCGTATCTCCACTGGATTATCCCTGCGGACAGTACCGGAATCAAATCACGGCGCCGGCCGCCGGGTCGCGAACGGATCAGGCACCGCGCACCCGCAGCGGCTAGGCCTTTCGGCGAGCGCGACGCAGCAACCGCTCGACATCGCCTCGTACGGGAATCGAGGCCTGCGCCCCCTCTCCGCCGACGGCCAACGCGGCGGCCGCGTTGGCCAGGACCACGGCGTCGGCCAGGGTGCGCGCCCGCGCCAGGGCGCAGAGCAGGTAACCGACGAAGGCGTCGCCGGCGCCCGTGGTGTCGAGCGCCGCGACGCGATGCGCGCTCAGCCGCCGCAGGCCGCCGCCATCGCTCCACGCCACGCCCCGGGCGCCGAGCGTGACCACGACACTGGCATAGCCCCGCTCGAGCAGCGCGGCCACGCTCTCGCGCGGCGAGCGCCCGCGGGGTCCCGGCTCGCCCAGCAGGGTCTGGGCTTCGAGCTCGTTGACGACCAGGACGTCGACGACGCGGCTCAGGCGACGCGGCAGCGTCGCCGCCGGGGCGGCATTGAGCACGGTGACGAGCCCCCGGCGCTTGGCCCGGCGCAGCGCCTCCTCCACCGTCGCCAGCGGTGTCTCGAGCTGCGCCCCCAGCACACGCGCCCCTTCGAGAAGCGGTGTCAGAGCATCGAGGTCGGCGGGCGCGACGCGCGCGTTGGCACCCGGCGCCACCGCGATCTGATTGCGCCCGCGCGCGTCCACCACGATCAACGCCGCGCCCGACCCCGTGTCGTCCCTCCGCCCGAGGGCGCTCAGATCGATGCCCTCGCCGCCGAGATGTTGCCGGTAGCGCGTGCCGTGATCGTCGCCGCCGAGAGCACCCACGAAATGCACCCGCGCGCCCGCGCGCCGCGCGGCGACGGCCTGATTCGCGCCCTTGCCGCCGAAGCCGGTGCGCAAATCTGCCCCCAGAACGGTCTCTCCCGGGCGCGGCAGCCGCCCGGCCCACACGGTGAAGTCGGTGTTGGCGCTGCCCAGCACGATCACCCCCGGCGCCGTTTCCCCGGCGCGACGCCGGCGTGTCTCGGGCACGAGCACGTGCTCGGCGAACAGCTCGAGAACACGTTCGGCGTCGACCGCGGTCGCCACGCGGATCGACACGCCGGGGCGTCGTCGCGCCGCCGGTTCGTGCTGCACCAAGGTCATGCCCGAGGTGTGCCGGCCGCGGGTCTCCACCGCCAGCGTCATCGGTGTGAGCGTCACCAGCGCCGGGTCGATGGCGACGGCCACCGCCAGCGGATCATGCAGCGCCATACCCGCGGCGCCGCCGGCTCGCCGCAGAAAATGCGCCGCCATGTGGCGCACGGCCTGCGCCGCCGGTGTGCGGCTCGTGCCGAGAACGGAGCTCAGGAACGCAGGCGTCAATCGCACCCGTCGGGTGACGTCGAGCGGAACGAGGGTCAGGGACAGGCCGGCATCGAACACCACGCGGGCGGCGTGGGGGTCCGCGTGAATATTGAACTCGGCCGCGGCGGAAACGTTGCCCGGGACGCGCACCGCGCCCCCCATGACGACGATGTGACCGACCCGCCGCATGGCGTCGGGACGTTGCTCGACAGCGCGGGCGATGTTGGTCAGCGGACCCAGCGCCACGATCGTGAGACCGGCGCCGTGGTGCTCCGCCATGCGGGCGATGCGCGCCGCCGCGTGGGCACGCACGGGCGGTGCGTCGCTCACGCCGTAGCGCGGTGCGCCGTCGCGCCGCCGCAGCCCCGACAGGCCGCCGAGGCCATCGGCGCCGTGCACACGGCCCTCGATCGGCATGGGTCGACGCAGACCACGCGCGGCGCCCTGGGCGAGCACGGGCACGGCCGCGGGCTGTACGAGTGCCAGCACGCGGCGCGCGTTGGCACTGGCGAGCTCCACGTGGACGTTGCCCGCCACCGTCGTCACCAGCTCCACCGGCAGGCTCGGAGCCCGCAACGCCAGCATCAGAGCCAGGGCATCGTCGATCCCCGGATCGGTATCGATGACGACGCTGCGCGGGGCTGGCGTCACCGGTGGCGTCCCGGTCGGCTATTGGAGTAATCTGCTCGCATCGGTTCTGTTATATGTCGCCAATGGTGCGCCGCTTTCGCATCCTGCTCTGGTCGCTGCTGGTCGCGCTGCCGCTGCTGCTGCACGCCCAGGCGACGGGTACGCCTCGGGTCGTGATCCTGAGCATCGACGGCCCGATCGGACCGGCGACCAGCGATTATGTGCGCCGCGGCCTGAGCAACGCCAGCGAGGCCGGCGCCATGCTGGTGGTCCTGCGCATGGACACGCCGGGCGGGCTCGACACCGCCATGCGTGACATCATCCAGGCGATCGTCGCCTCACCGGTGCCGGTGGCGGGGTTCGTCGCGCCGAGCGGCGCGCGCGCGGCCAGCGCCGGCACCTACATCCTCTACGCCACGCACATCGCGGCGATGGCTCCGGCGACGACGCTGGGGGCGGCGACCCCGGTGCAGATCGGCGGCATGCCGCAGGCGCCGCAACCACCCCGCCCCTTGAGCGAGCCCGGCGACGGCGACGACAAGGATGCGCAAGACCGCGCGGCGGAACCGGCTCCCGCGACCGGCGCCATGGAGAAGAAGATCGTCAACGACGCCGCCGCCTACATCCGCGGGCTCGCGCAGATGCGCGGGCGCAACGCCGAGTGGGCTGAGCGCGCCGTGCGCGAAGCGGCCAGCTTGCCCTCGGCCGAGGCGCTGGAGAAGGGTGTCATCGACCTCATCGCCAGCGACATCGGCGAGCTGCTGAGGAAGCTGCACGGCACCACCGTGAACGTGCTCGGCACCGACAGGGAGCTGGACACCCAGGGCGTGGCCGTCGTCGAGATCGAACCCGACTGGCGCAGTCGCCTGCTCTCGGTCATTACCGACCCGAACATTCTGCCGATACTGATGACGCTGGGCATGTTCGGCCTGCTCTACGAGCTTCTCAACCCCGGTTTCGTTCTGCCCGGCGTGCTCGGCGCCATCTGCCTGCTGCTGGCGCTCTATGCCGCGCAGGTCCTGCCCGTGAGCTACGCCGGCCTGGGCCTGATTCTCGTCGGCGTCGCGTTCATGGTCGCCGAGGCGTTCATGCCCAGCTTCGGCGCGCTCGGCATCGGCGGCGTGGTCGCCTTCGTCATCGGCTCGGTAATCCTCATAGACACAGACGTCGAAGGCTACCGGGTGTCTCTGCCGCTCATCATTTCCTTCGGCATCATCAACGGCATGCTCTTCGTCGGCGTGCTGACACTGGCCGTGAAAGCCAGACGTCGGCCGGTGGTGAGCGGACGCGAGGGACTCGTCGGCATGACCGGCGAGGCCCTGGCCGCATTCGACGGCAGAGGGCGCGTGCGTGTGCACAGCGAAGACTGGCGGGCCCGTTCCGGGGCCCCGCTCAGGCGCGGGCAGAAGGTGCGCGTAACCGCAGTCGAAGGGCTGACGCTCCTCGTCGAGCCGGAAAATCAGTCAGGGGAGAAATGACGATGTTGTGGTGGAGCATGGTGATCGTGGGCGTGGTGGCGTTGATCGCGTCGGCCATTCGCATACTGCGTGAGTACGAGCGCGGCGTCGTGTTCACGCTCGGGCGTTTCTGGAAGGTCAAAGGCCCCGGGCTGATCATCCTCGTGCCGGGCATCCAGCAGATGGTGCGCGTGGACCTGCGCACCATCGTCATGGACGTACCGACCCAGGACGTGATTTCGCGAGACAACGTCTCGGTCAAGGTCAACGCGGTGGTGTACTTCCGTGTCATCGATGCGGAGAAGGCAATCATTCAGGTGGAAGATTTCCTGGCCGCGACGAGCCAGCTCGCACAGACGACGCTGCGCTCGGTCCTCGGCCAGCACGAGCTCGACGAGATGCTCGCCGAGCGCGACAAGCTCAACAACGACATCCAGCAGATCCTGGACCAGCAGACCGACGCCTGGGGCATCAAGGTGTCGAACGTCGAGATCAAGCACGTCGATCTCGACGAGAGCATGATCCGCGCCATCGCCAAGCAGGCCGAGGCCGAGCGTGAGCGGCGCGCCAAGGTCATTCACGCCGAAGGCGAGCTGCAGGCCTCCGAGAAGCTGCTGCAGGCCGCGCAGGTGCTGTCGCAACAGTCTCAGGCGCTGCAGCTGCGCTACCTGCAGACGCTGACCGAGATCGCCGGTGAGGGCAGCTCGACGATCGTCTTTCCGCTGCCGATCGAGGGGCTCGGGCCACTCGGCGAGTGGCTGCGCGAGAAACGCCCGGGCGGGCGCGGCTCAGAGTCCGGGTAGCAACGCGCGCTTCGAGCGGCGCTCAGGACTCCTTGTCGTCGGGGTAGTCGACATCCACGACCTCGACGGTCTCCTGCCACCATAGCACGAACTCGGCGAGGTCCACGCTGCCGTCGGCGTCGGCATCGATCGCGCCGAAGCCGGAGGCGGCGTCGTCACTGCTCAGGCTCTTGCCGAGAGCGCGCAACATGGCGACGAACTCGGCAAAGTCGATGCGCCCGTCGCCGTTGGCGTCGAAGCGTTGGAAGGTGGCTTCGAGCTCGTCGCGCCGGATCGCTGCCGAATTCGTCATCGCTCTGCTCCTAAGTGCCGCTGCGCCGGGCTCTCGGGCCACACCGCGCGCGCGACGGCCCCGCTCGACCGCGAAAGGCGGGCCCTGCCCGGGCTTCAGCGCTAAGTTAGCAGGCGCATGCCGCAGCGGCCAGTGCCGCCGACGCCCGGCAAGACGAGCGTGCGGCTCCCACGGCGCCCTGCGTGGCACGACCTGCCCGCACGGCCCGGGCCGGCGACGGCGTCGCCGATGCCGCTCAACGCGGCCGCGCTGGAGCTGCCGGTGGAGACGGGCAGCCTGAAACGGTAAAGGGTAAAATTCCGGCGGCGACGCTGGCGTCGTTGCCGAAGCCGGCGCGAGAGACGGGCCGTGCCTACGCGGCCGGGCGCCGCGGCGCGCTGCGTCGTGTCGCCGCGCCAATCCCGGCGTGAGCGGCCGGGCAGGTGCTGCGAGATGCTCGGGGAGGATCGGGCGGTGCAATTGTGGAGCGACAATTCGAGCGGCGTTGCCCCGGAAATCCTGCAGGCGCTGCACGAGGCCAATACAGGCCGTTCCCGCTCCTACGGCGAAGACGCCGTCACGGCGCGCTTGCGCACGCGCTTTGCCGAGATATTCGAAACGCCGGTGGCGGTATTTCCCGTGGTCACGTCGACGGCCGCCAGCGCGGCCGCGCTGGCGCTGCTCACGCCGGCACACGGCGCGATCTTCTGTCACCCGGATGCCGACGTGCACACGCGCGCCTGCGGCGCGCCGGAGTTCTATACGGGCGGCGCCAAGCTGCTGCCCATAGAAGGCGCGCACGGAAAGTGTGAGGCCGCGACCTTGCGTCGGACACTGGATGCCCTCACACCGCACAGCGTTCACCGGGTGCGGCCCGCGGCGCTGACGATTGCGCAGGCGACCGAGTGCGGCACTGTATACGCAGCCGCCGAAATCGCGGCCCTGACCGAGGTGGCGCGCGGGCACGACCTGGGCGTGCACATGGACGGAGCGCGCTTCGCCAACGCCTGCGCCCGCCTGCGACGAGACCCCGCGGACCTCACCTGGCGCGTCGGGGTCGATGTGCTCAGCTTCGGCGCCACGAATAACGGCGCCATGGGCGCCGAGGCCGTTGTCGTGTTTCGTCCCGAATTGGCACAGCGGCTCGGCCACGTGCTCAAACGCGCCGGCCACATGCCCGCCAAGATGCGCTTCGTCTCGGCGCAGCTGGAAGCCTACGTCGGCGACGAGTTGTGGCTCAGGAACGCCGCCCACGCCAACGCCATGGCGCGCCGGCTGGCCGACGGCCTGGTGGCGGTGGAGGGAACGCGTCTCATTCACCCCGTCGAGAGCAATGCCGTGTTCGCGGAGCTGCCCCAGGGTGCCGTCGAGCTGCTGGAGCAGCAGGGCTTCGGCTTCTCCCACCGGCCCGACGACCGTGCCGACACGATACGCGTGCTCACCGCCTTCGACACCCGCGCGGAGGACGTGGACGCGCTGATTGCCGCGCTCGTGCGTAACACCGCGGCGACGCGCCGGGTCGGGCTGGACCGCTGAGCGCGGCTCGTTGCCACGCGTCGGCGCCGCCTGCCGCCGGAGCGGCGCCGGCTCAAAGGGTGGCGGGACGCGCCAGCAACACGGACAGCACCCGGGCCAGGCGCAGCTGATCGGCCACGGAGACCTGGTCGAAGTTCACCGCCGTCCTGCACACCGTCGCCGTCTGCTCGACGCGCACGATGCGTCCGATGACGAGAATGTTGTCGCGGCCCATTGCCGGCAGCGCCAGCTCGACGCGTTCGCCGACACGGCCGCACGCCGCGTGCCCGACGAACTTGGCGCCGCCGAAGGACAGGTTCGCCAGGCGGTGAGACACGCCGAGCGGTCCCCGCGCGCCGGGTTCGGAGGCCGCGTCGCGATGATTGAAGCGGTGCACCCAGACTTGCCCGTCCACACCGGCCCGCGGGTAGACCCGCCGGTCATCCCGGGAAGCGGACGCTGTCGCAGTGGTCGAGAACACCCCCAGGTCTCTACGGGCCCTAGATATCGCGGTGCCCGGAAGCTTATATCCCCAGATATTGTGTTGTCAACGTGACGCAGGGACTGCGCCGGCACAGCACGCGAAGGGTCACACCCGACGGCGCGCGACCAGCACGCCGTCGCGCAGCGGGTTCAGGAAGAAATCGTAGCGGGCGTCCCCAGCCACCATGTCGTTGTGCCGCTTTATGGCCTCGGTGTAGCCGGGGCGAACGTCATCTTCAACCCGCTCCAGCGTCACCCTTCCCGACCACAGCGTGTTGTCGGCGATGTAGAGTCCGCCGGGCCGGATGCGGTCCCGGGCAAGCTCCCACACCTGCGGGTAGCCGTCCTTGTCGACGTCGTTGTAGATGACGTCGAAGTCCTCGTCTCCCGCCACCTCGGGGAACAGCTCCTGCGCCCAGCCGACGTGGTAATCCACGCGCTGCGCACGGCCCACGCGCCGAAGGTAGTCGATCGCCCGACGCGCGTTGTCCTCGCTGCCCTCGGTGCAGATCACACTTCCCCCCTCGCCGACGGCGCGACTGAACCAGAAGGCGGAGTAGCCGAAACCGCTGCCGAACTCGAACACTCGCCGCGCGCCCACGCACAGCGTCATCACCTCGAGAAAAGCGCCGCAGCCGCGCCCGACGATGGGAAAGCGGCGCTCACGGGCCTCCGCTTCCATCTCGAGCAGGACCGGCTCGTCATGGCGCGCGAGCAGGCCCGCGATGTATGCCTCGGCCCGAGGCTCGGTGGGGACGAAAGGACCCGACGTATCGGTGGTGGGAACGTGCGTGGGCATCGACATGTCTTGGTGACCTCACTCGGCTTGCAGGAGGGCTTCGATTATAGTCCCGCGCACGCCGGCGGTACTGCCGTGCGTCACGGCATCACGCCCGCGGTCTCGACGAGCTCCGCGATACGCTCAGCAAGTATTTCGTAACCGCGAGCGTCGACGAAGTGAACGTCGTCGCTGAAGATATGATCGCCGCTGCCGTCGTACAGGTCCCGCCCGTCGAGATACAGCACCCCGTCGCGCCGTGCCAGCGCCTCGAGCGCCGTGTGCGTGCGCCGGTAGAGCTCGGCGACGACCGCCTCGCGGTAGGCGTAGTGGGTGAAGGCACTTTCCGCCGCCGCCTTCGGCTCCTTGAAGGCAACGAACGGCTGCAGCACCATGACCCGCAGTGAACCCATGCCGCCGGCGAGCACATTCAGGCCGCGCTGTGCGCCGACGAAGACCGGGATGGCGTCCTCGTAACGGCTGACGTCCTCCACCCGGCCCCGTCGCAGGAGTGCCTCGATGCCGTTGCGCAGCTGCGAGTGCCGCACGAGCTCTGCCAGGGGCGAGAGAAACGGGCGAGTCAGAGCGAGCCGATAGGCATCATCGAGGTAGAAGCCCCCGGCTCGCCGCATGCGCAGTCGGTGAGTGAGGTCATTGGCCCCATCGAGGGACAGCAGCAGTCGCGGCCTGAGCGTCGACCCCCACAGGCTCGCCGCCACCAGCTCCTGACGGGCGTTGAAACCGCCTTGCGCGAGGTTGATGACGCGGAAACGCCATCGGTCGAAGCGCCGCGCGAACGACCTCTCGAGAACGGCGGAGGGGAAGCCTTGAGCCGTCGAGCCGCCAACGAGCAGGATGCGGAACGTCTCCGGCGCCATCAGTGCGGCGTCCCCCACGAGGGCCGCCGTGCGACGGTCCATGTCTTCGCCGAACATGACGAAGGGCTGGTAGTCCAGGTAGCGGGTGCGCTCGGCCAGCCCCGCCGTCGCGCTGCCGCGCGTGTAGGCTATGTACGCTCGCGCCGCGACCTCCAGCAACGCGATCAGGGCCATCACGATGACGAGGTTGATGGCGACCACCCGAACCCACGACGACCGGCGTCGACTCATTCAAGACCTCCCCGGATACACCCGTGTCGCGGCGGCACGCACCGGGCATGACCGATGCCCATGGCGAGCCGAGCACGACGTGGCACGCCGAAGTGATAACATCGACGAACTTTCTTGCCGCCACGGGAGCGGGTGCAATGGCACGCGTGGCAGTCGCCGGCTGGCAACACGAAACCAACACGTTCGCGCCGCTCAAAGCGGATTTTGCCGCCTTCGAACGAGCCGACGAATGGCCCGCTCTGTGCCGGGGCACGCAGCTCTGGGATCACACGGCGGGCGTGCACCTGCCCATCACCGGTGCCGTGCAACGGTTTCGCGAGCTGGGTCACGAGACCGTGCCGTTGCTCTGGTGTGCCGCCACACCCTCGGCCCACGTCACGCGGGCGGCTTTCGAGCGCATCAGTGACATGCTGCTGCGCGATCTCGAAAGCGCCCTTCCGCTCGACGGTGTCTATCTCGATCTGCACGGCGCCATGGTGTGCGAACACCTCGAGGACGGCGACGGCGAGATACTGCGACGTGTCCGCGCCACGGTCGGGCCCGCCGTGCCGGTGGTGGCGAGTCTCGACCTGCATGCCAACATCACCGCGGCCATGGTGGCCAACGCCGACGCCCTCGACGCGTACCGCACTTACCCTCATGTCGACATGGGCGCCACCGGTGCGCGCACCGCAGAGCATCTTGACGCGCTGCTGACGCAGCGCACACGCTGGCACGCGGCGCTGCGCAAGACCGACTTCCTCATACCGATCAACTGGGGCTGCACGCTGGTGGAACCGGCCGGGCCGCTCTACCGCGAGCTGCCGCAACGGGTCGGCGGCGACGTCCTGGCGCTGTGCCTGGCCTGCGGCTTTCCGCTGGCCGACATTGCCGAGGTCGGGCCCGCCGTGCTCGCCTACGGCCGCAGCGCACGTGCGGCCGAGGACGCAGCAGACGCGCTGCTGGCGGCGGTCGCCGCCTGCGAGGATGGCTTCCACGGTCGCCTCTACGATCCCGCCGAGGCCGCGGCCGCGGCCGTGCGCCTGGCGCGAGGGGGCCGCCGGCCGGTGATCCTCGCCGATACGCAGGACAATCCCGGAGGGGGTGGGCCCGGCGACACCACCGGCGTGCTGCGCGCCCTCGTCGAGGCAAGCGCCGAGGATGCCGTGCTCGGCGTCATCGCCGATGCCGAGGTGGCCGCGGCCGCCCACGGGCGCGGCGTCGGGGCCCGCCTGCTCGCCCGCCTGGGCGAGAAATCGGCCCTGCCCGGCCACGTGCCGTTCGAGGGCACGTTCGAGGTGCTGCGTCTCGGCGACGGGCGCTTTACCGCCACCGGCCCGATGTATCACGGCGCCCACATGGAACTCGGGCCGATGGCGTTGCTCGGCCTCGGCGGCGTGAGCATTGTGGTGGCGTCGAAGCCGGTGCAGGCGGCGGACCAGTCGATCTTCAGGCACGTCGGCGTCGAGCCCCGCGAGCAGCGCATCCTCGCCCTGAAGAGCTCGGTGCATTTCCGCGCCGACTTCCAGCCCCTCGCCGGCGAAATCCTGCTGGTGGCGGCCCCGGGGCCGGTGCGCGCGGATCCGCGCGAGCTGCCCTTTCGCAACGTCCGCCCCGGGCTGCGACTCGGACCGGGCGGCAGGGCCGCGAGGAGCGACGCGTCCGCGCACCCGAATCTCAGGCCCGGCGCGGACGGCGGAGCCACACGATAACGGCGAGCGTCGGCAGCAGCAGCAGCAACTCCAGGCCGACGGTGCGCAGATTGTGCGAGGAGAAGATGTCCAGCAACACGGCCAGATGCCCGTCTCCGGGGTTACCGTGCTTGACGGCGCCGAGGAAGGTGATCGGCGATAGGAAGAAACGCTCGGAGAGAGGCCAGAACAGAGGAATGCCGTAGGGTGCGCGTTCATCAACGGTGACGTAGTCGCCGAGAAGGTGGGAGGCGTAGACGAGAGCGGCCAGCACCCCGATGCGCAGCGGCCGCCCGCTGAATCGCCGCGCGACGACGCCAACGAGCGTCCCGAACAGCAACGCCGCGCCGAGCGAGTGCGCCGCGAGGTGATGGTAGCGGTTGAGGTCGCCGACGAGCAGGCCGGGAAGAAAATCCAGGTCGGCGGCGTTCGCAGCGACGATCACGAGAATCAGCCAGGCCCACGAGCGCCGCTGCTCGCTCGCGGCGCCGACGTGCCCCACGGCCAAACCCATCAAGCTGTGTCCAATCGGTGTTGCCACGACTGCCTCTCGACGCCCGGCAAGTGTATCGATACGCTTGGCGCCGCGAAAGTCACACCCCCGCCGACACCCAAGTGAGCCTGTGAGACGGACCGTGCCCGTTACGCTCTCCCCGCAGCCTGCACGGCATTGGCATCGCCGCGTCTGGGCACTGGCCGTGCCCATCATCCTGTCCAACCTCTCCGTGCCGCTCGTCGGTGCGGTGGACACCGCCGTGGTCGGGCACCTGCCGGACCCGGTGTACATCGGCGCCGTGGCCCTGGGCGCCGTCATCTTCAACTTCCTCTACTGGGGCTTCGGCTTCCTGCGCATGGGCACGACGGGATTCGTCGCCCAGGCCTTCGGCGCGGGCGACAGCATCGAGGTGCGCGCCACGCTGGCGCGCGCGGTGCTGATCGGCGTCCTCCTCGGCGTTGTGCTCATCGCCGTCCAGTCCCCGCTTCTGCACCTGGCGCTGTGGGCCTTCGAAGGCTCGGAGCGGCTCGAGTCGCTGGCCGCCGACTACTACCGCATCCGCATATGGAGCGCTCCCGCGACCCTCGTCCACTACGCACTACTCGGCACCCTCATCGGCGTGCAGAACACGCGCGCCGCCCTGGCACTGCAGCTCGTTCTCAATGGCACCAACGTCGTGCTCGACTTGGTCTTCGTCGTCGGCCTGGGCTGGGGCGTCGAAGGCGTGGCCGCGGCGACGCTGATCAGCGAGTTCACGGCCGCCGCGTGCGGCGTGCTGCTGCTGCGGCGCGCCCTGCGGCGCCTGCCGGGCTCCTGGCGCCGCTCCCACCTCCTCGACGCGAGCCGCTTGCGCGCGCTGCTGCGAGCCAACGCGAACATCTTCGTACGCACCCTGTGCCTGATCTTCGCCTTTTCGTACTTCACGGCCCAGGGCACCAAGCTCGGCGAGGCAGTGCTCGCCGCCAACGCCGTCCTCATGCACCTGCAGCAGTTTCTCGCCTACGGACTCGACGGCTTCGCCCACGCCGCCGAAGCCCTCGCCGGGGGCGCCTACGGTGCCCGCGACCGGCAGGCATTCCGCGCGGCCGCACGCGCGTCGACACACTGGGCGCTGCTGGTGGCGCTCGTCTACCTGCTCGTCTACGCCACCCTCGGCACGCAGCTCATCAATCTGTTCACGGGAATCGAGGTGGTGCGCGACGAGGCGTACGCTTACCTGCCCTGGGTGGTGGCCTCGCCGCTGATCTCGGTATGGAGCTTTCAGCTCGACGGCATTTTCATCGGCACCACCCGCACGCGGGAAATGCGCAACGGCATGCTCATCTCCCTCGCCGTCTACCTGCTGGCAGTCGAGCTGCTTCTGCCCCTGTGGGGAAACCACGGGCTGTGGCTGTCTCTGCTGATCTTCCTGGCCGCCCGCGCATTGACGCTCGGCGTCTTCTATCCCCGCATCGAGCGCTCCCTGTCGCCGCGCGCCTGAGTGCGACCGCCGCTACGCGGCCTCGCCAAGGAGAGCACGCGCGCCGTCGACGTAGGCGCCGCGCTTGAAAATGAGATGCCAGCGTCGACCGCCGAGCTGGTGCCACAGGTGCGCGGCGCGGACTCCCGCGAGCAACGCCGAACGTACCCGGTCGACGACGCCGGCATCGGCGAGATGGCCTTCCTGGCCGTGAACCACGATGGGCGGGCGAATGAGACTCAGGGTCTGCGTGTACAGCCCCGCCAGGGCGGCAAACAGCTCGGGGCCGAGGGCCTCAAGGTCTTCGCGCGCCTGCAGCTCGCCGAGCTCCCGACGGATCCGCTCCTGCATCTTCGTGTTGCCGCGCAGCTTGCCCTCGAGCTGGGTAAGGGCCATGACGTAGCCCGCTACCTCCAGGTCGCGGGTTTCGGCGCGCCGGCTCATCTTCGCCACGACGCTGCGCAGCCCGAGATCGACACCGCCGTAGCCGCCGAACACCGACGACGCGTCCAGGGCGTCGGTGATGAGGATGCTGCGCACGCTTGACGCCATCGCGTCGTGATCGGCCTCGCCGGTGCGCGCCAGCTGCTGCGTCAGCACCGCGGCCTGAAACACGCCGGCCAGGGCCACGACCCTGTCGCGATTGATGGCTCGAGCGTTCAACGCGAGACGGGGTCCAGCTGCAGCACACGGCGGTAGAATGCCGTCTCCCGCGCGAGGGCGTCGGCACGCGTCGCCGCGATGCGAAAACCGTGGCCTTCCCCGGCGTACTCCACGTACTCGTGCGCGATTGCATTGCGCTCGAGGGTTTCGACCACCTCGCGCGCGACCTCGACCGGAACCACCTTGTCCTCCTTGCCCTGAAAGACGATCAGTGCGCTGCGAATCCTGTGCATCTCGAAAATCGGTGAACGCGAACGGTAGCGGCTTGCGGGGGCGGCTGCGGACGAAGCATCGAAGGCCTCGCCGATGAGGCCGTCGATGTAATGCGCCTCGAACTTGTGCGTCAGCTCCGCCAGGGTGATCAGGCTGCCGATGCCGTAATAGCAGGCGCCTGCCCGGAAGGCGTCGGGGTGGCGGGTCAGCAGGCGCAGCACCGCATAGCCCCCGGCGCTCGTGCCGCGCACGCACACCCGCTCGCCGTCGACGTAGCCCTGCTCCACGACGTAGCGCACTGCCGCGACGATGTCGTCGACGTCCACTTCGCCCCAGCCGCCGAGCAGCCCCTGGCGGTAGGCGCGCCCGTGCCCGCTGCTGCCGCGGTAGTTGACGTCGAGCACGGCGTAACCGAGCGTCGTCCAGTACTGCTTGGCGACGTTGAACGCCGGTGTGCTGCGGGCCGTCGGCCCGCCGTGGATAACCACCAGCAGCGGCGGCCGCGTTGCCGGCAAGGGCTCGAATCGCGAATTCCGCGGCGCGTAGAAATAAGCATGAGCGCTGACCCCGTCGCCGGTGGTGTATCGCAGCGGCTGCGCCGCGCTGACATCGACGGCCTTCATGACTGCAGGCGGCCGCTTCAGCACACGGACACCGCCACCGTCGACGTCCACGTCCAGCAGCGCCGGCTCATTGTGCGCGTCGGCCGCTATCATCAGCACGCGCCTGCCGCTTGCCGCGTCATTCTCGACCGCCCGCGAGGCCGGGCTGAGCTGGCTGAACTCCAGGAAGTCGCCGGCGAGCGCCCGCGCCGCTCCCGAGGCGACATCCACCCGGACCAGTTCGTCGCCGCGCGCGCCGGTACGCACGGCCAGCAGCTCTCCCCGACCGATGCCGGTCAGACGTCTGTGGCCGAAAACCCAGTGGGGCTCGCCGTATTCGGCAAGATCGGCGGTGACACGCCGAACGCCGCCGTCGCGGAAGCGATGAATGTTCCAGAAATTTCCCGGATCCGACTCGGGCACGCCCTGGCGATCCATGGCGAAGTAGAGCGAGCCGTCGCCATCGAAAAGCAACTGACAAACGCCATGCCCGTCGCCGCCGACGACGACGGTGACGTCCTCGAGAACGATACGCTCGGTGCCCACACGCACCGCGCCGCAGAGCACGGCCGAGCTGTCCCAGGGCATGGACGGGTGGTCCCACTGGACCCACGCGAGCCATTGCGCGTCGGGCGAGATAACGGGATTGGCGAAGAAGTCGTGGCCCGTCACCAGCTCGGTGGGCTCGCGCAGCGGTAGGGCACCGTTGCGAGGGTCGAGGCGCATAGCACCGATCGAGTTCGACGGCGGGCCGTCGCCGCGCTGGCACTCGTAGACGAACACGAGCAAGGTGCCGTCGGCGCTTGCCTCAAGATCCGCATAGCGACCCACCGAGCCGTCAGCGTTGCGAGAAGGCGTCAGCGGCTCGGGAACGGCAAATGGATCGAGCCGCTGCCGGTACAGGCGCTGATCGGTGAAGTGGCTGAAGATAACGTGCTCGCCGCTCAACACGAAGCAGCGTCCGCCGTACTCGTGGACGCGCGTGCGGACGTTGAAGCCCTCGGGCGTGATCGTGGTCTCGCTGCCGTCGTCCTCCTGGCGCACGAGCACGAAACGACCGCCCTCCCGTGCGCGCGACTCCAGCCAGTACACGTGCCCGCCGTGCCATTGCGGGTACATGGGCGACGAGGGCCGGGAGAACAGCTCCTCGAGCGAGAAGGGACTCTCCCAGGTGCCGTAGGCTGCCCTCTCCCGCATCGGCCTCAAGCCGGCACGCCGTCGCGCGTGGCGCCGCGACGGGGGTGGCCAGGCCGCGGCGTCACGAGCTCGGCGCCAGGCCGCGCACCGTGGAAACGTCCAGGCGGCTGCGCCGCGGGGACAGGGCGTGGTCGGCAAAGAAGCCGCGTCGCGCCTCGAGAGCGTAGCGATAGGGGGCGTCGACGCCGTAGACCCGACGCGCCGTGTCGCTGTGCTCCTGCATCTGCACCACGTCGAGAAAGCGGCCGTCGGCGGATATGAAGGCGATGTCGAGGGGGGCGTGCACGTTCCAGACATGGAACGCCGCGCTCTGCCCGCGCTCGAACACGAACAGGATATAGCCGGCTTCGATGTGCTCGGGACAAAGGTGCTGAAAACCGCCGGCACGCTCGACGGCGTCGTCGGCCACCTTCGTCGTAATCCAGACCGATCTGCGCTCGTCGTTCACCAGTCGAACCGACTTCGTCTGCATCTCCTCCCACGCGTCGGTGCTCGAGCGGCAATCGCCGCGCAGAGCGAGGCCTGAGGTGCAACCGCTCAAGAGCACGACCCACAACAGCGCGGCGGCGCGGATTGCCGGCGCGCCTCTGCCCCGGGTGCGAACTTTCAGCCACACGCCCGTGCGCCGAGGGCGGGCAGCGTTGCCGCGATGACAGCGCACACGCGCTCCACCTGCGCCTCGGTCAACTCCGGGAAGATCGGCAGGGAGAGCACCTCGCGCGCGGCCTTTTCGCTGCGCGGCAGGTCGCCCGGCGCGTAACCGAGGTCCGCGTAGGCGGGCTGAAGATGCAGAGGCAAGGGATAGTAGACCGAGCTGCCGACACCGTGATCGCCGAGCGAGCGGCGCACGTCGTCGCGCCCGGCGAGACGCACGCTGTAGGAGTTGAAGACGTGCTCCGCCTGCTGCGGACGCGCGGGGACCACCACATCCATCCCCCGCAGGGCTTCGTCGTAGAGGGCGGCCACCGCCTGGCGGGCGCGGATGGCGTCGGCGATGCCCCGCAGCTTGATGCGCAGCACCGCCGCTTGGATCTCGTCGAGCCGGCTGTTGAAACCGATACAGTCGTGTATGAAAGCGGCGCTGGCGCCGTGGTCACGCAAGCGCCGAATGCGTTGCGCCAGGTCGTCGTCGTTGGTGGTGACGGCGCCGCCATCGCCGTAGCAGCCGAGCACCTTGGTCGGATAGAAGCTGAAGCAGCCGGCGAGTCCCACGCAGCCCACGCGTCCCTGAGCCGAGGAGGCGCCGAACGCCTGTGCACAGTCCTCGATGAGCGCGAGACCGTGCCTGTCGGCGATGTCGGACAGCGCCGACAGCTCCGCGGGACAGCCGAACAGATGCACCGGGACGATGGCGCGCGTGCGCTCGGTGATGCACTGCTCCACCCTGCTCTCGTCGATGTTGTACGTGTCCTCGCGTATGTCGGCGAAAACCGGCCTGGCGCCGAGCTGGCTGACGACTTCCGCAGTGGCGAAAAAAGTAAACGGCGTGGTGATGACCTCGTCACCGGGTCCAACGCCCGCCGCCCGCAACGACAGCAGCAACGCGTCGGTTCCGTTGGCCACGCCGACGGCGTGCCGAGTGCCGACGTACTCGGCGAGCTCCTCCTCGAAGCGGGCGACATTGGGTCCGAGAATGAACTGACCGGTCTGGCCCATCTGCCGAATCGCCTCCAGCCACTCCGCTTCGAGCTTGCGATACTGCTGGGAAAGATCGATAAACGGGACCTGCTCTAGCTCAGACATGGTATGTGGATAGTCTCCTTGACCTGCTCGGCGACCCTCAATGCCTCGATCCCGTCCCGGCCCGTGACCAGAGGCACCCCGCCCCGCCTCACGGTTTGCACGAAATGCTCGAGCTCCGCGTCGAGCGGAGGCTTGGGCGTCACACGATGCTGTTCGGTAACGAGCTGCGGATACTTGTTGCCCTCCCGCTCGCCGGTGCGAACCACCTCGATCTGCTGGGCGCTGAAATCGAGCGCCTGATAGCTGTGCCGGGAAAACACCCGGATACGGCGGAATTTCTTGGTGGAGACGCGGCTCGCGGTGACGTTTGCCACGGTCCCGTTAACGAACTCCAGACGTGCATTGGCGATGTCGATGTGCTCGGTAAGGACCGGGGAGCCGACGGCGGAGATGCGACTGAGCTCCGCGTTCACCAGGAGCAGCACGATATCGATGTCGTGAATCATCAGATCGGTAACGACGTCGACGTCGGTGGCCCGTTCGACGAATGTGCCGAGCCGGTGGACCTCGATGAAAACGGGTTCGTCGACCAGCTCGGCGAGGGCCATTACGCCCGCGTTGAAGCGCTCGAGGTGACCGATCTGCAGAATCGCGCCGCTGTCGTCCGCGGCGGCGAGTATGGAGGCGGCTTCGGCCACCGTGGACGCCATGGGTTTCTCCAGCAGCGTGTGCACACCCTTGCGCAGAAAAGGCTCCGCCACCTCGCGATGCGCGCTGGTGGGCACGGCCACGCTGACGGCGTCGACCTTGTCCACGAGCTGCGTCGCGTCCGTGCAGGCGCGGCAGCCATGGCGTCCTGCCACGTTTCGCGCAACCTCGGCGTCGATGTCGGCGACGCCGACGAGCTCGACGTCGTCCATGGCGGCGTAGATAGCGGCATGGATGCTGCCCAGGTAGCCGACGCCGACCACGCCCACCCGCAGCGGCGCCGTCATCGCGGCCCGGCCTCGGGCCCGTCGCCGGCACCCGCGCTGCCGACGGCGGCCGGCCGGCGCGATGCCATTTGATCGAACCGTGTCATCGTTGGTCTGGTTTCGCTGACAACGCTGCGTGTCGAATCGACGCCCTGCCGGGACGCGCCGGCGCGGCAAAGCCGGAGCGGGCCGCGTTGGAGCGCAATCCGCGAGCGGGGGTGAGCAGCATTGCGGGAAGCAAGCGGGCGCTTTCTGGACGGGCTCGCGACGGCCGTTGGACCGCGAAATTATAAACCAACGTCCCTGCGGCGCAGAAGCAGATCCGCCCGCATGCGGCGTCGCCCGGCCCGCGCCGCGCCCCGGCGGGGTGCGCCGGCGACCTCAATCGAGGGCGCGCAGCGCCGCGATGCGCTCCTCGAGCGGCGGGTGGGACATCAGCAGGCGTCTGAGCCCCGCGCCGACGTTGCCGGAGATGCCGAAGGCCGCAAGCTGATCCGGCAGATGAGGCCGCTCGAGCCCGGACTTCAGACGCTGCAGCGCTGCGATCATGTTGCTGCGACCGGCAAGCTCCGCTCCGCCCACATCGGCACGGAACTCGCGTTGCCTGCTGAAGTACATGACGATGAGGCTCGCGAGGATGCCGAGAACCATCTCCGCGATGAACACCGTCACCCAGAAGCCGATGCCGTGACCACGCTCGTTGCGGAACACGAGGCGGTCCACGGTTTGACCGATCACCCGTGAGAGAAATATGACGAAGGTGTTGACCACGCCCTGGATGAGG
>JABAHR010002715.1_pt1 | contig 40120 bp, 30 predicted proteins | sample 7062101 | NCBI WGS metagenome assembly JABAHR01 (sample SAMN14534553, study PRJNA622989) | marine sediment metagenome | biome: marine biome [ENVO:00000428]; feature: marine pelagic biome [ENVO:01000023]; material: deep marine sediment [ENVO:00002113] | place: India: Gulf of Kutch | collected...
AAAACGACTTTTTCGTGGGGCTGATAGCGCTGTTTCCAAACAGCTAAGGGCGGGCGAGTATTACCGGGATTCTGTGAGTACGGCAGACGAACTCATCGTTGCAAGAAGCATCCACACCGGCGCGATTGACAAGCTCATGCATATTCTCGATCACATCCGCAATGGTGGCACGATATCGATGCCAGAACTGCAGGTCATCACGGGCGAGTTGGTCGACAGTGTATTGCGCAACAGCACAGCAATGGCATTGCTGATGCGTATGCAGCAAATAGACGATTACACGAGCTCCCATTCGCTGGAAACCGCGGTCTGGGCATTGGTGTTCGGGCGGCACCTCGGCCTGGACAAGGAGTCACTCAATGCGGTCGGTCTCGGCGGGATGCTCCTTGACGTCGGAAAAACCAAAATCCCCGTTCAGCTACTAAACAAGAAAGAGATGCTGACCGATGTCGAGCGCGCTTATCTCAAAACTCACGTCGAGATCGGACTGGAGATACTTCGTGAGCAAGGCGGCGTCGACCGCCGTGTAATGGACATGGTGGCAACGCATCACGAGCGCTTCGACGGGTCGGGCTATCCGAAAGGCTGGAAAGGTAACCAGATACCTGTCTTCGGCCGAATTGGCGGCATCGCTGACTCGTATGCGGCGATGACGAGCGACAGGCCATACGCGAGCGCCATATCGTCCTACGACGCGATGCGAGAACTCAAATCCCTATCAGACAAACAGTTCCAGGCAGAGATGGTCGAACAGTTCATACAGGCCATCGGCATCTTTCCCGCCGGCACGCTGGTGGAATTGAATACGGGCGAGGTGGGAGTCGTGCTCAAGGAGCACCAGTCGGATCGTCTGCGACCCGAACTGGCGATCATTCTCGATTCCGACAAGCAGCCCCTGCAGGATTTCGAGGTGATCGACCTGCAGAAACCGGAAGGGCCTACCCGAACCGTCTGGATCGAACGAGGCCTGGAGCCGGGCGCGTACGATATAGACTCGAGACAGTATTTCTTATAGGCGCGCGATGCAGAACCAGGAACTCAATCTGACGAGTGCCGACGTCTTCGAGCAAGCGATTCAGCAGCGAATCGCCAATGCCAAGGAGTCCTTGTCGGTCTTTGTGGTCGACATGAGCGACGTCAATAGGCTGTTCGCCCGATCGGGCCTGTCAGTCAGTACCATGTTTCTCAGCAGTATTGCGAAGATGCTGCTTCGTATGTGCAGGGAAGGTGACACCGTGAGTCGAATCGGCGACTGCACGTTCGGCATCGTCCTCGATAATGTCGGCTCGCCTGTCTTGCAGCAGCTGGCGGCCGAAAAGATTGTCCGCGTATACAAGTCCGTAGTCAGCGAGATGGATGCTTCCTATGAGCCGGGAATCAGCATAGGAATCGCAGCTTATCCGGACAGCGCCGACAGTGCGGTGGAACTGCTGCACAATGCGAGAATCGCGTTGGAGTCCGCCTGTTCGAAAGGAGATCCGTACCAGATCTATTCGCCCGAGTCACATGCGGTGTTAGCTACGAAATGGGCGCTGCAGGATGATTTTGCCGAGGCGATCGAGAACGGCGCTCTCGAGCTGGTGTATCAGCCGAAGATTTCGATATCCACCGGGCGGCCGTTGGGCGCCGAAGCGCTGTTACGGTGGACTCATAAGGAGCAGGGTGCCGTGCCGCCGTCCGTCTTCGTACCGATAGCCTGCGATATCGGGATGATAGACAAACTGACCAACTTCGTGCTGATGACGGCCCTCAGGGATACTTCAGAGTGGCCGGATATCGGCGAGCGCTGCAGTGTGTCGGTGAACCTCGAAGCGCAAATGCTGGAATATCCAGACATAGCGGATGTCGTCGCCAGCAATATCGCGATATGGGGTAATGAGAACGTAGACTTGATACTCGAGATTACCGAGCTGGCCCTTGTGGCCGATTCCAAGTCGGATTTCGAGCGCCTGAATCAATTGCGTTCCCTGGGCATCGGTATATCCATCGATGATTTTGGGACCGGCTACTCGTCGCTCTCGTACTTCAAGGATATTCCCGCGGACGAGTTGAAGGTGGACCGGTCGTTTATCAGCAACGTGCAGAACTGCGATCGAAACCGGAATCTCGTCGCGACAATCATCTCGTTGGCGCATCGCTTCGGCTTGACAGTCGTTGCTGAAGGTGTGGAGTCTGCGGAGGAACTCCAGGTACTGGAGGAGATGAAGTGCGACGCCATGCAGGGGTTCCACTACTCGGAGCCGCTGCCACACGACGAGTTGTGCCGCTGGCTAGAGCAGTTTTCCGAGGCAACCCGACAGCCTGATCAAGAAGATGCCCAGTAGAGACAAGTAGTCCGGTATCACCCCGGGCGACAGCGCTCCCGCAAATACAGTTCGTTCGGTGATCGCCCTCCGGGTGCTTGCGGTTTCGTGGTTCGATTCACTATCCGCTCACATCGCAATTACTTTGCGAGTTCTCTCTCGATCAGTTCGACGAGTTCCTCGGACTGGGATCGCGCCAGTCTGTACATGGCCACCATCGTATCGGTGTCCTGCCGGGTATACACAAAGAAGTTACGGAATAGCTGATCCTGGTGCAGGGCCGGGTCGGTCACGGTCATGGTGGCGATATCGAAGCGGTTCATCATCAGTGGGATGTAGCCGTCATCCATTGCCTGGAGATAGTTCTTCTGGGCTGCAGCGATATCCTTATGACGCCTGTCCAGCTTGAGGATGCTCTTCTTGATCTCCGCGTTACGCAGCAGGCGAAAATCCCCGCTCTCCTGCATCGATCGATAGGTAAAGTCGTAGGGAACAAAGAACAGGTAGTTGGGCGGCGTAGTGATTGCTTGCGCCTGTTGCTCGGGTGACAGGTCCGTAAAGGTCGGCATCGCCTCAATGTAATGCGCTGTTCGCTGCGATTTTTCCTCGCCAATCTCGATCACGCTATCGAGATTCCTGATATCCGTCAGCAAGTCATCGCGCAGGTCGCCGAGATACTGTTTCTCGATCTCGGCGTCCTGCAAATCCTGGAACCAGCTCTCGAACCACAGCGCGACATTGATGCCGACGACGATCATCAGGATCTCGAGCAGTAGGTTGGCTCTACGGCCGTTTCTGTTCAATTTGAACATGAGCTTCAGTTTAGATGCCGGATGTCCACAAATCGCTTAACTCATCGTATGGAATCATCCACCGTAAGTCCAAGCGGCTTCCTGGATTGAGGATGCAGGCTGCCCCCGGCAAAGGTAGAGTTCAGGCACGTGCAGTCGAATCCCGGGCTGCCAGGGAATCCAAGGAATGACAATGAAGATATCCGACACATGCAGGGCCCTGCCGTGCCTGTTCGCATTGGTTTTCATCGCCAGCTGCTCGAGTTCCGATGCGCCGGAGACCGGTCGCTTACAGGAGGTTGAAAAATCCGTGACGGGAGCGGCCGAAGTACCGGTGGGCCGCCTCGGCAACGCGGTCGAACCGGTACACTATCGCCTCGAGCTCAGGATCGATCCCACGCAGGATTCGTTCTCCGGCAGCGTATCGATAGACGTGAAGATCAACGAGCCAGTGGACCGCATCTGGCTGCACGGCAAAGGACTTCGAGGTCGATGAGATCGTCCTTACCAATGCCGCAGGTAACCGGGTTGCAGCGAACTACGAGCAGAAGCATGACTCGGGCGTTTCACTGGTATCCCTGCAACAGATCATCGACATGGGTGCCGCGACACTCGACATCCGTTTCCACCGGCCGTTCGAGACCGGGACAAACGGCTTGTTCAAGGCCATGAAAGGCGAAGACGCATACGCCGCCACGCAATTCGAGCCGATCGCGGCGAGAAAGGCATTCCCCGGCTTCGATGAGCCTGCGTTCAAGGTGCCGTTCGATCTCACGCTCGAAACGCGTGCGGATCACGTTGCCATCACGACCACACCGGAGATCACAAACGAGACGCTGGACGATGGCTACGTGCGGCGAGTCTTTGAGACGACCCGGCCGATGCCGACCTATCTTCTCGCGTTCGCCGTGGGTCCCTACGATCTCGTGGACTACGGCACGATCCCTGTGAACGCCATCCGCGATCGCGAGTTGCCGCTGCGTGCGATCGCGGCCCGCGGCCTCGGCGACCGGCTGGATTACGCGCTCGAGAACACCGACGGGATACTCACCGTGCTCGAGCAGTACTTCGGTACGCCGTATCCGTACCAGAAACTCGACCTGATCGCCGTGCCCGGGGGGTTCGGTGGCGCGATGGAGAACATCGGTGCGATCACCTACAACGAGTACCTGCTGCTGATGGATGAGAATTCGCCGCTCAGCCAGCGTCGCGCATACACCGCCGTTCATGCCCATGAACTCGGGCACATGTGGTTCGGCAACCTGGTCACGCCCGAATGGTGGAACGACATCTGGCTCAACGAGGCCTTCGCGAGCTGGATCATGTACAAGGCGGCGAATGCCTACTGGCCGGACGGCGAGTTCGGCCGTGAGACGCAGAAGCGCGCACTGGATGCCATGAGCACCGACTCGCTCGCAGCCGCGCGCCAGATTCGCGAGCCGGTGGAACACAACCACAGTATCAGCGACGCCTTCGACAGCATCACCTACCAGAAGGGTGGCGGCGTGCTGGCGATGCTGGAGCGTTACGTCGGCGAGGGCGCTTTCCAGGCGGGGGTTCGGCTGCACATGAAGCGCCATGCGGACCGGACCGCCACCGCCGAGGACTTCATTGCATCGGTCGCCGAAGGTTCCGACAGGGCCGAGATCGAGGTCGCCTTCAAGTCGTTTATCGAACAACCGGGCGTCCCGTTACTGTCGACGCGCCTGGACTGCACGGATCCGGCGAATCCCCGGCTCGTCGTCAGCCAGCAGCGTTATGCACCGCTCGGGTCGGCGATCGAGACAGACTCCGGTCGATGGTATGTCCCGATGTGCATCGCATATTCAACAGGCGGAGAAGAGAAGAGCCAGTGCGTCCTGCTGGGCGAAATCGAGCAGGCCATCGACCTCGATGCTGACAGCTGCCCCTCTCTCGTGCATCCCAATGCAGATGGCGCTGGCTACTACCGCTTCGCATTCGACGATGCCGGCTGGCTAAGCTTGATTGGCGAGGTGCCCGGCATGGCCCCGGCCGAGGCGCTTGCGCTCGGCGATAGCCTGCAGGCTGCATTCCGGGCCGGCAAAGTATCGGGCGATACCTACGCTGCCGGAATGGTGGCGCTGGTCAATCACGATACCTGGGACGTGGCGGATGCTGCGACCAACCACCTGGAGTCCATCACCAATATCCTCGATAAGGAGCAGTTGCCCGTGGTCGAGCGCGCGTTCCGGGATATAGTGGGACCGCGCTTTGCCCGGCTGCCAGACGGCGACGACGCCGGAACCGCCTTACTGCGCCAGCGCATGCAGCGCTTCCTCATCGTGGCGGCAAAAGACCGGGCGATGCGTGAACCGCTCAAACGCCAGGCGGCCGCCAGGATCGGCCTGGACGGTGAACCGGACCCGGCGGCTGCACCGGCAAGCGAACTGGAGACGATTTTCAGTATCGGCGTGCAGGACATCGGGGAGCCGTTCTTCGACCTGCTGCTGGAGCAGGCGCAGACCCATGAAGATCCGGCATTTCGCGCCGCCGCGAGAGGCGCTCTCGCCCGCGTCGAGGATCCGGAGCTGGTCCGGAAACTGCAGGCGGCGCTGCTCGAAGGCAAATTCCAGGGTTCGGATTTTCTCGGCATCGTATTCCGGCAAATGGCCCGCGAGGTTACGACAGAGCTTACCTATGAGTGGCTTACGGAGAATTACGACGCGATCGCTGAGCAGCTTCCAGACTCATACCGTGCCCGGGCGCTGCCGGCGTTCGGCGGTGCATTCTGCAGTGCCGAGCGGGCCGATGAGTGGCAGGCGTTCATCGAAGCACGCGCGGAGCAGTTGCCCGGCTACGAGCGGTCGCTCGCGCAGGCAATCGAGACCGTACGTCTCTGCGCCGCCCTGCGGGAGGCGAAGGCCGCCGAACTCGTAACTGCGTTTGGAGGCTATCCGGATTAACAGGCAACAAGCAACACTCCGGACACCTAGTCCCGGGAGGCGTACGAACCGTCTGGCGTGCTTTATTCGACGACGCCCAGGTATCTGTCCAGCCAATCCAGTGTCTCGCTGATCAACTGGTTCGCGTTGTAGGCGGCAACGAAATGATTGGAGTCGGTGACGGTGAGCTTCTTATCCGATTCCGGGGTGCCGAGATTATCGTAAAAGGGTCGAATCGAGGTGTCGAGCGGGAAGAAGGAATCGTAACGTCCGTTGAACATGAAGATCGGTATCGTCACGCGAGGCAGGAAATTGAACGGGTCGGCCATGGGCTGGACGTTCTGCATCATCAGCCCGCCGACGAAAAAGACACCGGTCCTGAAGCGCTGTTCTATCGCCGTCATGATCGGACCCATCGCACCGCCCCAGCTGAAGCCAAGATACGCCAGGCGTTCTGCATCGATATCGGGGCGTGTCTCAAGGTAGTCGATCGCTCGACCGAGGTCCTGCGCCCATGCGATAACATGATCGCGGTACACGTTGCTCGGGTTCTGTATATCAGAACGCAGGTCGCTTCCGCGTTCATACGTGCCCTTGTACACGGGATAGACGAGTGCCCGGCCGCTTCTTAGGACAAAGTCGACAGAACCGAGTTGTAGCTCGTCATAGGAACTCTTGTAGATGTCGTCCGATCCCGGAAAGAAGACAACCGTCTGGTACGGTGGGGTGGAGTTTTGGCCGGTCGGCAGAAATACGAATACCGTTAACCGCTCTTTGTCATAGGCGGCGTCCAGTTCGACACGCTCACGAATGTAAGTCGTATCCTCGACGCTCTCTATGACGTCGGCGTTGAGAGGCGCATCGTCGTATTCATACATCTGCCGGAAGACCTCGAACATTTCATCGGTCACAGGTTGAATCGAGTCGTAGTCCCTGAAAGCCTTCTCTATGGGTGCGCTGGCGGCGGCCAGATTTGTCTCATCGGGGTAACTGGCCAGCCGAATCCCGTTTTCGGCCGAACGATCGAAAGCAGGCGAGGTAACCGCGTCGTTGAACGCATACTCGGGATCATTCCAGCCGCCACCCAGGATGTATCGCGCTTCACCGTCGGGGTTTTCAGCCCACTCACGAACGTTGCCGGCCATGTCGTATATGCCATCCCGCGATAGCCCGCTGTACTGGCCGACGGGCACAGCCCCTGTACCACTGTAGTTGCTTTGCGGGACTACATGATTACTGCTGTATGGGTCGGCGGCCATGAACCAGTGATAGACGGTAGGCAGGGATTTACCGACATAGCACGCATAGGCGGCCGCTTCGTACCAGCTGATGCCACCGACCGGCAGATCATCGTCGCCCTCAGGGTACGAACCGACTCGCCAGCCACTCGGCCCGGCGCGCCCTGTCTGGTCAACAAGAATTGTCATGGCTTGTTGGAAAGGTATGGTCTGTCCGTCTCGGACGAAGGGGTGAGTCCAGCACGTTGGATCCGTGTAGCCGCCGGCATCGACAAATGCCTTGTACTGCCGGTTGGTGACTTCGTGGATGTCCATGAAGAAGTCACCGAGTTCCAGCTCCGCGACTTGCTCTAGGCCCGGCGCCTGGATCGTGGTCGAGCGTCCGCTCACACGCGTCATCCCGGCCGGCATCGACTGCGGGGTATCCAGAACGTACACGCCTGCACTTGCAATCTGACTGGAAAAATCCGCAGTTTCACGCGGCAGATAACCTTCGAGCTCGAAGCGCAGTCGCGACAGACCGAACGGGAACCGCTTTACGTGGAGCGGCGTAACACCGAGTTCCTGCCAATCCGAATCTGTCGATAAATAGTCTCGGCGAAAAATCGTCGCGCCCGGTGGGTCGGTCTCGATGGTCAATTCCCGGGCAACTTCGGACCACATGGTTTCGCGAATCGAGTCATCCGTTATCTGGCTGTCGAGTTCCCGGGCAATGCCATAGGCTTCAGGATACTTGTACTCGCCGGCGAGCCGCCGGATTTCGTCGAGACCGGTAACCAGGTTCCGTTCCGCGTCCGCATCGTCCCGGCCTGCCTGAATCAGCCAGCCGGTCACCGCGATACCCCAGATGGCAAGGGCTGCGACCGCGGCCTTTCGCAGGTTCCTCCAGGTAAATGGCCCTGTAGCGGTATGCGTGTCCGATTTCTTCCGGCTCCCGATGCCCTGCAGATAAGCGGTGACAGCGGTCACAGGCAGGCCGGCGATGAGCATGCCAAGCGTCAGGGTGAATACCCACGGAGGGAGCCCCATGTTCTGGGCCAGGACATCGACGACCTGCAGGCAGACCCAGGACGCGGCGCCGTAGATTCCGAGCACCTGCCAAACAGAGCGCCCATATCGCTCACGAGCCATGGCCGTATCCCAGCATTATCGAAGCGCGAACCGAAAGAGAAAGAATACTATCGCATTCAGGGCAGCACGGGGCCCGCACGGGCGTCAGCGAGTCGCCGACAAGTGCCCTGGCGGTGTGGGCCCGAGAATCGTGTCATGGCGTCGGCGACCGGCAATCAGTCGGCCGGGTCGGGGCTGGATCCTTCGATGACGCGAATCCAGGTCGGGCCGCTGCGCTTCCTGAGGTACCGGTCGACGACGCGCTTGTGCGCTTTCACCCACGCGACACGTTCCTCGAGTATCTCGATGAGCTCATCGGGTGTCGGCTCGACTTCCTGGTAGTCGTCGATATGCGCGTGCCAGGTCCAGACCTTGGACGTGTATTCACGCACCGCCTCATAAAACTCTCTATCGTTATGAATTTCATTGAGTTTCACGCTCGAGCTGGTCCTTCTGCAGTGTATTCAGGCAATACGAAATTCCTCCACCGAGCGTCTGCGGCAGAGAACCAAGTTGATCTTGGGGGACGTGTAAAACTACTAAAAAAATGGCCGAGGTCAAAACGAAATCCTCCGGCCGGCCGCAAGCCATTGAATTGTTTTTCGGGCGAGATCGAACGACGGGGTGGTCATTATGCTGTTTGCGCACGACAGCCTGATGGGGGCATTCGCGGGCTAGCCGGCGTGCGCGAACCTGTCGACCGTCTCGGGCAAGTACTGCTCGAAGAGTCGAAATATTCGAGGTCCGGCAAGACTTCGCGTGCCGCAAGCTGAGGCCGCATACTCAGTCCCGATGCATTGGTGATCGCTGACGCGATAAAATCTCCTGTATGTGGGAATCCAAACATCGGTTCGGCAACATCTAACTGGCAGTGCCGCGGAACTTTTTGTGCGCGGCGCCTGTCGCGATAACTATAGACAGCACAGAATTCCGGCGAGAAGACCCAGTGCTACGGCTAGAAAACATCCACAAGTCTTTCCCCATGGGCAAGCAGTCCCTGCACGTGCTCCGAGGCATCGATTTCGGCGTCGAGTCCGGGGAGCTGGTGTCGATCATGGGTGCGTCGGGGTCCGGCAAATCCACGCTGCTCAACATCATCGGTGTCCTCGACCATCAGGACGAGGGCAGCTACACGCTCGACGGTCGGCAGATCAGCAAGATCTCGGAGACGGCGGCCGCCGAGTTGCGCAACCGCCACATCGGTTTCATATTCCAGTCATTCAACCTGCTCGGCTTCAAAAACGCCGCGGAGAACGTCGCCTTGCCGCTCTACTACCAGGGCGTACGGCGGCGCAAGCGCAACGCGATCGCCGTCAAGTACCTGGAGATGGTAGGGCTGGCCGACAGGGCCGAGCACGTGCCGAGCGAGATGTCGGGCGGTGAGCGCCAGCGCGTTGCGATCGCCCGGGCCCTGATTGCGGAACCGAGCATCATCCTTGCCGACGAACCGACAGGTGCTCTTGACAGTCACACCTCGTCCGAAGTCATGCAAATACTCAAGAACCTCAACGACGACGGCAAGACAATACTGATCGTTACGCATGAGGCGGATATCGCGGCGCAAACGAAGCGCACTATCTACATGCGTGACGGCAAGATTGTCGACGATAAAGCGGACCCCGACTATGTTCAGTCTTGATCAGTGGCAGGAGATACTGCAGGCGATCCAGGCCAACAAGGTCAGGACATTTGCCACGGCGTTTGGTGTGTTCTGGGGCATCCTCATGTTGATACTGCTGCTTGGCGCCGGCCAGGGGCTGCAGAATGGCGTGAAGCAGAACATGTTGCTCGATGCCATCAACAGCATCTGGATCATACCGGCCCGTACTTCGATGGCTTACCAGGGCATGCCAGCCGGCAGGGAGCACCCGCTGATCGAGCAAGACATCGACAGCGTCGGGGAAAATGTGGCAGGTATCGACCTGATGTCTCCCGAGAACCAGCTCCAGGGCGAGTTCGACGTCAAGTACAAGAATCGCGCAACGTCTTTCCCGGTCTTTGGTGCGGACTCCGAGTATTTCGGTATCAAGGTCTCCCAGAAGATCATTAACGGCCGTTCGATCAATCCGCTGGATGATGAGCAGCGGCGCAAAGTATGCATCATCGGGGAGCAGGCCGCCGCGGTGATCTTCGACGAGGGAGTCGACCCGGTTGGCGAGTATCTGCAAATCAAAGGCGTTAATTTCCGCGTCGTCGGGGTGTTCTCTTTCGAGTCCTCGGCGATGGACCAGGCGCAACGAATCTACATTCCGTTCTCGACCTTCCAGGGCATATTCAACACGGACCGCGACGTAACGCTGTTCGCCGTGACCACGGCAGAAGGCCAATCCGGCAAGCAGCTGGAAGGCGATATCGTGAAATTCCTCAAGCAGCGGCAGACGGTGCATCCCGACGACAACGGCGCATACTGGGTGCACAACCAGGAGGAGCAGCACCGTAGCGTCGCCAACCTGTTCCTGGCAATAAAGGTATTTATCTGGCTCGTCGGCCTCGGCACGTTGACCGCGGGCATCGTCGGTGTCAGCAATATCATGATAATCATCGTCAAGGAGCGCACGCGTGAGATCGGTGTGCGCAAGGCGCTCGGGGCGAAGCCGGCCTCGGTCATCGGCATGATTCTGCAGGAATCCGTGTTCATCACGACTGTCGCCGGCTATACGGGGCTGGTCCTCGGCGTCTTTCTGCTCGAAAGCATCAACAAGGCGCTGGCCGTGCTCGGTGCCGATCTGCGGTTCTTCAACCGCCCGGAAATCGACTTGCGGGTGGCATTGGCGGCACTGGCCGTCCTCATCGTCGCGGGTGCACTCGCTGGTTTCGTGCCCGCGCTCAAGGCAGCGCGCGTCAAACCCGCGGAAGCGCTCAGGAACGAATAAAGTGTTCGATCTCGACAAGTGGGAAGAGATCTGGCTGACCATGATGCAGCACAAGCTGCGCACGGCACTCACGGCATTCGGTGTGTTCTGGGGCATCTTCATGCTGGTCATCCTCCTCGGTGCAGGGAACGGTCTCCGCAACGGTGCGATGCAGAACTTCGATATCGCGAAGAACGCCGTATTCGTCTGGACGATGGAAACGACGGTTCCCTTCGAGGGCTTCGATGCCGGCCGTTCGATCCAGCTGAACAACGAGGACCTCGCTGCGCTGCGCCGACTTGATGAGGTTGATATCATCGCGCCGCGACTGGAGGTCGGTAACCGATTCAGCGGGCAGGCCCTCCCTATCGTGCGCGACGACAAGTCAGTCGCATTCGCCGTCATGGGCGACTTCCCCGAGTTTCTGGAGATAAAGCCGTACATTCTCGAGCAGGGCCGGTTTCTAAATCAGATCGACCTGCAGCGCACACGCAAGGTCGCCGTGATAGGCAAGCGCGTGCGCGATGAACTGTTCGATCCGGAGGAGGACGCGATCGGTGACTATGTTCGCATCGGCGGCGTACCGTTCCAGGTCGTCGGCGTCTTCGATACCCGCGTGATGGGCGAACAGGCGATCAACGAGCTGCAGACGGTACACATCCCGCTGAGCACGGCCCAGCGAACGTTCAACCTGGCCAACCGCATCGACTGGTTCGGCTTCATTCCGGCCGCCGGAGCCACGCCCGCCGAAACCGAGGAAGCCGTCAAGGAAGTGTTTCGGTCACGGCACCACATTTCACCGGAAGACCGCCAGGCATTGCAGAGTTTCAACGTCGAGCGCGAGTTCAGGGAGATGCAGGGCATCTTCACGGGCATCGCCGGTTTCAGCTGGTTCGTCGCGATCGGTACGATTATCGCAGGCATGGTTGGCGTGGCGAATATCATGATGATCATCGTCAAGGAGCGGACCCGGGAAATCGGCATTCGCAAGTCGGTCGGTGCAAAACCGCTTTCCATTGTCGGCATGATCATTCTCGAGGCACTGGTGATCTCGAGCGTTGCTGGATATGCAGGCCTGGTAGGCGGAGTGTTCCTGATCGAGGGCGTAGCGCTGGCCATGGAGCAACTCGGTGCGCAGAGTGACTTTTTTGCACACCCGGAAATCGACTTCGGCGTGGCGATCTCCGCGATCGCCGTGCTCGTATTCTCAGGCATTTTCGCCGGTTTCTTTCCTGGTCTCACGGCAGCCCGGATCAACCCCATCCACGCACTCCGGGATGAGTAACACGGGAGTATCAACTATATGAAGAAGTTCTTCGTCGCATCGACACTGCTGGTATTCCTAGCAGCATTCATCGGCACCGTGCTGTTCCTGTATGGCAAGTCGCAGGAACCACCGGTGATTTTCGAGACCGATGAGCCCTTCATCACCGATATCGTGCGCAAGACCGTGGCGACGGGTTCCATCGTGCCGCGCCGTGAGGTGGCACTGAAGTCACGGGTGCCGGGCGTCGTGCAGGAGCTGTACTTCGAGGAAGGCAACAGCGTCGGCCGCGGTGAACTGGTTGCGAAGATCCGCCTGATCCCCGACATGGTGCGGCTGAACGATGCGGAAGCTGCTCTCGAGGCGGCGCGCATCGATTACGAAGATGCCCAACGCGAACTGGAACGGCACCAGGAGCTGTTCGATGACGAGCTGATCTCGGACTTCGACTTCAACCGCTTCAAGCTCGAGTTCCGGCGTGTCCAGCAACGACTCGAGGCCGCCGAGAACAACGTCGAACTGATCCGCGAAGGCTCGGCGAAGCGGTCCGGGAATGTATCGAACCTCGTTGAGTCGACGGTTGACGGTATGGTTCTCGACATCCCTGTCAAAGAAGGGACCTTTATCATCGAGTCCAACACATTCAACGAAGGTACGACTATTGCGACCGTCGCGGACATGGGCGAGATGATCTTCGAAGGCCGTGTCGATGAGGCTGAAGTCGGACGCATCGCGGTGGGCATGGACCTGATCCTGTCCGTCGGCGCTATCGAAGCCGAGACGTTCAACGCCGAACTCGAATTCATCTCCCCCAAGGGCGAGCAGGACCAGGGCGCCGTCAAGTTCGACATCCGCGCGGCGATCGAACTCAAGGACTCCGTCTTCCTGCGCGCCGGCTACAGTGCGACTGCCGACATCGTGCTGGACAAGCGAGACCAGGTGTTGGCCATCCGCGAGGGCAACCTGATCTTCGAGAACGACAGGACCTACGTCGAAGTAATGGTTGCCGACCAGCAGTTCGAGCGCCGCGAAGTTCGGACAGGCCTGTCCGATGGCATCAATATCGAGATCGTCGACGGCCTGAGCGAAGGCGAGAAGATAAAGAAACTGTAGGATGTAAACTCGCGGCTCTCGCGGCGGGATCTGAAGGGCAGCTTGGTGAGCGAAAACATCCTCGGCTGGATATTCGGAGCGGCGGTTGCGCAGGGATTCTTCCTGGTGGTAGCGCTTGCACTGCTCGACGTTCGCAACTCGAGGGCTCGCTGGCTGCTGGCCGCTCTTCTGTTTGTCCTGACCATTACGCTCGGCGAAGAGTTTCTAGACGTTATCGATTTCAAGCTTGGCCTCGGTATCGGCCTGGTTGCCGAGTTCCTGCTGTGGCCCATGCTCTACCTGTTTGTCGTCTCACTGGCAGAAGACGATCCACGTCCACTCCGGGCGCAATGGTGGCACCTGGTGCCGACCGGTATCGCGATCACGTGGTACCTGTCGATCTACCTCGGCGCCGAGGATCGCTGGATGAGTCTCAGCAACCCGGAGATGCGCCAGCAGATAGCATTGACCGTGCTGATCAAGGCGCTGTTCTTCACGTTTTACGCTTCGCTGATCCTGACGCGGCCCTTCCAGCTTGCCGCGAAACCCCCCGCGGTGCGAAGAGCACTACGCTGGGTACGACGCTGGTTGTGGTTTCTCTGCGGCACGTATGTCCTGGGACTGCTGTCGTTCCTAGCGTTCTACCTCCGGCTGGACTGGGCAATCGACTCGGACTACTTCGGTGGAATGGTGATGGTCGTAGTCATCTATTCGCTCGGTTACTTCGCGATCGCCAATCGAAATGTATTCGACGTGAGGCTCCCGCGTTCAGCCGGGGCGGAAAAGAGCGATGAAGCGGCCGGCATTGCCACCAAAGCACGCGACTACCTCACGACCACGGCGGCTTATCTCGATCCCGACCTGGGTCTCAGGAAACTCGCCGAGGCGCTCGGCGTCGGCGAGACCCGGCTTTCGAATGCCCTCAACAAGTCAGTGGACGGCGGCTTCTACACCCTGATCAACGATCTGCGACTGGCGTCATGTCGGGAACTGCTTGACGACCCGGCCAACGATCAGCGCACCGTGCTCGAACTCGCCCACGAAGCGGGCTTCAGCTCGAAAGCCACTTTCTACCGCCACTTCCGCGCGCGCCTCGGCATGACACCCAGGGCCTACAGGGCCAGGCGCCGATAAATCAGTCTCACAGCATTTCCTGGGACGATTTCCGCCCGGTATGCCGCCAGGATATCCCCTCAATCACCTGTTTGAGAGGAAGAATCCGTGATTTCGAGAATACTGCTCCTTGTTGCCTTGACTGCCCTGGCTCCGCTTACCGTCGTGACGGCGGGGCCGATGACTGACCGCCACCAGTTCTACGAGATGGTCAGTGACGAGCGATGGGAAGACCTCCGCTCGGTACTCACGCTGGCGCTCGACGCCAACCCTTACCAGGGCGAGGGCTGGCATCTCCTCGGGCTTGCGCATTCGCACCTTGGCGACTGCGAGTCGGCCGCACCGATGTTTGCACGAGCCATCGAGCTTGGCGTCAGCGGCAACGGTCCCGGCATGCGGTCCGCGCACGTCGAAGCTGCTGCCTGTGCGGCATCGCTCGGCGACCTGGAAGCAGCTGTCGATCACCTCGCAATCGCCCAGGCACGCTACAAGTTCTCCGATTTCGAGGGCTTCACCGCCGAACGGGGCACCGCGCAGCTGGCCGAGCATCCCGCCTACCAGCGCCTGGCGGGCCATCGTGACTGGACGGGCATCGGCCGGGTCGACGGCTGGTCCGCCGACCTCGACTACTTCATCGACCTCGTCGAGCGGCGTCATCCGCACCCGTTTCACACTGTTGATGAAGACGAATGGCGAGCGGCGACCGACGCGGTTCGACAACAGCTTCCGGAGCTCACCGACCTGCAGGTTGTCGGCAAGTTTATGCGCCTCGCCGGCATGATCGGCGACGGGCACACATCGATCTACCCGCCGATGCAGGGCCCGCTGGCGTTTCACATGACGCCAATATGGCCTTACGCATTTGGCGACGACTGGCGGATTATCGCGGCGGCGGACGGTTTCGAGGAACTTGTCGGTACCCGCATCGTCGCGGTAGAAGGTGTACCCATCGTCGAAGCCGCGAGGCAACTCGCGGAGTACCTGCCGGCAGACAATTCGATGACACCCAAATGGGTCGTCAATGTCGCACTGCAATTCGCCGAGATCTCGCAAGCCATATTCGGCAAAAGGAACTCGCAGGGCATTACCTTCGAGATCGAGGACGAATCGGGCATGCGACGTACCGTGCAGTTACCGGGCGGGCAAGTCGACCGAAACCCGATGGCTGCCTGGGTGCCGGCACACTGGTCAAGCCTGCAATCTGCAGAACGACCCCTCTGGTTGCAGAATGTCGATGCGGCGCACTGGTACACCACTGTTGATGACCTCGACCTGGTCTATGCGCAGATCAACCAGATTCGTAACGGCGATACACAGAGTCTGCAGGACTTCGGCCGGGAGCTCCGGGAGCGCATGGCGGACGGTGGATACAGCCACCTCGTCCTGGATCTGCGCCACAATAATGGCGGTAACGGCTATCTCAACTGGCCGTTTGTCCGCGAACTGGTTCGCACCGACGCACTGGACCATCCCGACCGGTTGTTCGTCATTACCGGGCGACGAACGTTTTCAGCAGCCATGCTGTTGTCTTCCATGATCGAGTTTCACACGGATGCCATTTTTGTCGGCGAGCCCACCGGGTCGAGTCCGCAGTTCTACGGTGAGGACACGCATTTCCAGCTGCCCTACAGCGGTTTGGCGGGCAGCATCTCCAGCCGATGGTTCCAGAACCGGTTCATCGCGGACGACGAACGGCCCTGGATCGGCCCGGATATTGTGGCCGAGTTGACCCTCGACGACCTGCGCAAAGGTCGCGACCCGGCCCTGGAGGCGATCCGGCAGTACCTGGTGGATCACTCGATTGCGCGGGCGCACTGATGCCCCGAGAAACCGCGTCGTGAAAGCTACCTCGCGCGCCGGGCACTTCCTCGCATGTTGTTCGGGCGGGCCATCTGGCGGTTGGCGCCGGTCTGCCTTGCGTGGCTTGCCCGGTCCAGCCCGCCCCGGTCGAAACTACTCGTCGATGCCGGTCGCTGCGCCGGGCGTGACACCTGGGCATGATCGCGAGGCGAGGTCGCCGTGCGGTCCCGTGCGGCAGGCATCGACTCCGGTCGCGTCCACTGGTTGTTATCGCGCACCTGCCAGTCGTTGCCCACCTGCCGCGCCACGTTGCCGTCGCGATCCGCGAACACGTTGTTCTCCCGTGACATCGCGGGGCGTGCGCGGTTCAGGTTGCGCGTGGCCGTTTCGCGGTCGGCAAGCCGGTCACGAGTCTCGGGGCGGTTGTAGAGGTTGGCGCGCGACCGGTCGCGGTTCAGGTTAGTGTTGCGTTCAATCCTGTTGCCGATGTCGGTGCGGTTGCCGACATTGATGTTGTTGCCGATGTTGATGTCGCCGGTGTTGATGACAACGGGTCCCCGGTAGCCGCCGCCGTACCAGCCGCCACAGCATCCCCAGGGCCGGTAGACGCCGCCCCAGCCGCCGCCCCAACTCATGCCGAAGGTGAAAAAGCCGTTCGACCAGCTCAATCCGAAGTTCCAGCCTGTCCACGGGTTGTAGCCGACATGGAAGCCCCAGGTCGGCGGGCGCGGGTAATACCACGAGCCGAAATACGGCGGGTAGTACCAGCCCGTCCCGTAGACCGGCACGCCGTAGTACGGGAACGACCAGAGGTAGCCCGGCGTATAGCCGACGTACACGACCTCCGGTGTCGACTCGTAGACGTGCACGTGGGTCGTGTTATAGACGGGCGAACTCGGCGGGATCTTCTGGATCTCCTCGGACGGGATCGAATCGGCGACGACCCACGGTCCGTTGGCCGACGGCGACGTGAACCAGACACCGTTGTCGACGGCATAGTAGCGATTGTCGACTTCCAGCACCTGGGCACCGGTGTTGACGGCATAGGCGACGCTGGTGCCGGGGATATTCTCGAACTTCGGCGCGCCGTCGTACTCGACGGTAACGCTCGCTTCGCCACGCTTGATGGCTGCCGTCTGCGGGATCTGCGCATCGAGTACCGCTTCGTTCGCCTCGTCGGTTCCCGCCACCGACGCACGCAGTCCGCCGATGTCCGAAGCCGGCGGTATGTCGGCAAACGCGGCGGGCAACTCGTCAGCTCGCACGAAGATCCAGGGGCCCTCCTTGGATTTCGAGCGATACCAGCGGCCGGACAGCAGCACATACATGTTGTTCGTGGACAGGTCGCGCAGCCAGGGCGTCTCCGTGTTCTGCACGTACAAAACTTCGCCGCCCGCAAGAGACGTCCACGCTGGCTTGCCCTGCGTGACGATGAGCTCGGTGGGCTCTTCCGCGGTAACGATAGCGGGCGGCGAGTCCGGCTGGTTCTCGTCCATCTCGGCCGACTGCATCGCCTGTTGCAGGTCTCGCGGCGGCGAATTGGTGGGCGTCCACGGACCCATCGCGTCATTCGCCGAATACCAGAACTTCCCGCTGGATAGCCAGTGGTCGTCGCTGCGTTTCTTGCGCACGACGACGAACGGCGTGTTCAGCACACGCTCGTAGTCGCTGTTCTCGACATCGGAGTAGCGGGGTTCGCCGTCGTAGAGCAGCAGCACTGCAAGCTCTTCGCTGAAGATGATGACCGGAGGATCGTTCTTGATCTGTTCGAGGCTCTTGCGCTCTATCTCGGCGGACTCGAGGCTCGCCGTGAGTCGCTCCATCGAGATCTCGAACCCCGATGCAGGCACCCGCGACTCCACGATTGCCGTGAAACGCTGCTCATCGGCGTCCTTCGAGTCCGGCCAGCGCACGCTGGTCACCTTGACGTCGCGGATGAGCGCAGTCCCGGTGTCGCGATCCGTATCGATCTTTGCCGTGAACCAGAACGCGCCGAAGATCGGCTCCTCGCGGTTCGCCACCTCCAGAGACATGGCGGCACGAGCGGAAAGCACGTTGCCGTCGAGCCCCTCGGGTTGCGGCTGGTACACCACGATGGTGGCCTCCTCCGCGACTATCTCCTGCGGCCAGTCCATTGCAGAAACAGATGCCGATACGAGGAGAGCTACGATCGTGCAAAGATGTCTTCTCATGTGCAAGACCTTCTGGCTGCTGGCAGGTGCCGCAAAGCGGTCCGCAGAGTCTCGCAGAAATCGGGCTCACATTGGATACTTTTCGGCCGCCATCGCGGGTTGATGGCCGTATCCCCGTCATTCGAGCCATGCTCTAATTCACACGGTGGCAGGCAGCACGCACAGCAAGATTCGCTCCGCGAACAGTACGTTTCGCTCCACGACCGTCATCGCGGTCGTGATCGCGAACATGGTTGGAACCGGCGTATTCACGAGCCTCGGTTTCCAGCTCCTGGAGATCCACTCCGGGTTCGCGTTGCTCGCGCTGTGGGCGGTCGGCGGCATAGCCGCACTGTGCGGGGCGATGACCTACGCCGAACTCGGGGCGGCCCTGCCGCGCTCGGGCGGCGAATACAATTTCCTCGCCCGGATCTTTCACCCGGCCGCGGGCTTCGTTTCCGGCTGGGTTTCCGCCACCATCGGTTTTGCCGGGCCGTGCGCGCTGGCCGCGATGACCTTCGCCGCCTACGCGACGTCGGTATTCGACGTGGGCGGCTTGCATTGGTTGCGGCCGGCGCTCGCTGCTGGGCTGGTGATCGCACTGGGCCTGGCACACGCCTCGAATCACCGTACCAGCGGTGGAACCCAGGTCATCTTCACTGTGCTGAAGGTCGTGGTCATCGTCGTCTTCTGCGCGACGGCATTGCTCTTCGCCGGCGAACCACAACCGATCAGCTTTCTGCCGGCCGCCGGCGATGCCGGGGAGTTGTTCAGCGCCGAGTTCGCCGTGGCACTGATCTACGTGAGCTATGCCTACACGGGGTGGAACGCCGCGACCTATCTCGGCAGCGAGCTCGAGGATCCGCAGCGCACGCTGCCGATTATCCTGTTCAGCGGCACGCTGGTCGTGATGCTGCTGTACATCGCCCTGAACTATGTCTTCCTGAGCGTCGCGCCGGTGGACGCGATGCGTGGCGAGGTGGAGGTCGGCTACATCGCTGCCCGCTCGGCCTTCGGTGAGATGGGGGGCAGGCTGACCGGACTGATCCTGGCCGCGCTCCTCATCTCCACGGTGAGCGCGATGACGCTCGCCGGCCCCAGGGTATTGCAGGTCGTCGGTGAGGACTTCCACGCGCTGCGCTTCTTCGCGCGCACCAACCGCGATGGCATCCCGGCGGCCGCAATCTGCACACAGACGGCTCTGTCGGTGATCTTCATCCTGACCGCGAGCTTCGAATCCATCCTGGTATTCGCCGGCTTCACGCTCGCACTGAACAGTTTCGTCACCGTGCTCAGCGTGTTCGTCCTGCGCTGGCGACAGCCGCAGCTGCCACGACCCTACCGGACGTTCGCCTATCCGCTGACACCGCTCGTTTACCTGGCGCTCACTGGCTGGACGCTGACTTTCGTGCTCGTCAACAAACCGGTGGAGGGCCTGTTCGGGCTGGCCGTCATTGCCTCGGGCCTGGTCTTCTATCTCGTATCCGCGCGCGCGAGTGCCGATCGGAACGGGGCTCCGCCAGGTGATGTTTCTGACGTTTCGAAATTACCGTAACGAGAGCCTGAACGTTTGGCTCGGTATGCGCGTTGTAGGGCGGATAAAGGTCCCCGTTAAACGCAGGGCCGGGCGGCCCCTCAGCCCCAAGCGATGCTCAATCATTGCCTGTATTGCGCGTACTCTGGCACCTCGGCGGCCAGGTAATCGACCCACTTGCCTTCTTCGACGTAGAAGCGCTGCATGTCGGGGTGGGTAACCACGTTCCTTGCCCATATGTTGAATGCCGCGATCATGTCAGTGCCATACCAGGATGGATGTTGCGCCTTCTGCGCCAGTATCAGTTCGACCGCCTTGTCCAGGTCAAGCCGTGATAAAGCGACATGACTTGCCGGCTCATAGTCGTCAACCAGGTTCCCCTGTTCATCGAAAAGCGTACTCTTTATTTTGCGCATCATGTCCTCTTCGTCCAGCATGACTATTGCGGAGGCAGAAAAGCGGGCTCCGGGCAAGAATGCGTCAGGGTCGAACAGGCGCGCGAATTCGCTCTGCGCTTCGACGATACGGCGCGCCGTGGCTTCAGCGTCATCCGATCGACCGGCAATGCGCTGCGCAGCCATTACCATGTCGTTCGCAACCATGTACGCAAAGAAATGTTCCCATTGCAGCGATTCCGGCAGGGTTTCGACGCTCACATCGAGTATTGCGTCCAGATCGTGCCGGAACTGCATCAGGCGAAGGTCGGAAAGAGTCTCCTGAAGCGGATGCTCGAAGTTGCCAGCGCTCTTCGCGAGTTCCGCTTCGTATGTCTCGACGAATGATTCATCCGCCGTTGCGATGAATCGAAACATGAGGTTGTTAAGCCTGCCATAAGCGGACACTTTCGCGAGGGACGTGTCTTCGCCCGTTTCGGGGGCGATCTGGGCCAGGCGTTCGAAAAGTCGGGTGGTCATCTCCTGGTCACCTGATGCTCGGAAGTGCTCCAGCGACCCCGTGACGATGCGCGCGTGGAACGGGTCCAGCTCCAGGGCCTTGAGAAAGGCCGAAGTCGCCGGCCCGCCATTGCCCTCGATCCTGTGCCACCAGGCGAGTACGTACCAGGCGAAGGCATTGTCCGGCTCGAGTTCGATTGCCCGGTCGATGTACGTCTTGCGGTCTACGCGGTAGCCTGCATCCTCCTGTTCGGCAACGAAATCGCTGCCCAGCGCCATCAGCGTTTCAACGTTTTTGGGATCGAGCGCGACGGCATTGTCCAGCGCTCGTTTTGCGGCTGACCTTGCTTCCGCGAAGGTCCTGTCGCGTTCCTCGTCCGTTTCTCCAAACCAGTCGTTCTGGATAATCGTGCGGGCAATATCGTCCAGGACTTCGTTGAGATATGCCCATGCCTCGACAAAGTCCGGGTCCTCTTCCACAGACGCTTCGAGCAAGTCGCGTTGGCGTTGCAGGGTGGATTCAGACTGGTATTCGCTGCGATCGATGCTCTTCGCCTTCAGGTACAAATCGTAAGCCTTGACGCTTCGTGTCGGCATATCGTCAAGGGCGCCTACGGTCTCCGGCATTATCTGCAGGTGCAGGGAATTGGTAATTTGACTGGCTACTTCGGACTGGATAGCGAAGACATCCACGAGCTCGCGATCGTAATTGCTGGCCCAAAGGTGCGCGTCATCGACGGCATCGATGAGCTGAACCGTAATGCGCACGTGGTTCTCGATGCGGCGCACGGATCCCTCGACGATGTAGCGCGCGTCCAGCTCGCGACCGATGTCCTTAAGGCTCAGGTCCGAATTCGTGTAGCGCAGTACCGTGGTGCGGGATACGACGCGCAATCCGTCGATGCGTGACAGGTTGGTCAGGATTTCCTCGTGCACGCCCCCGGCGAAGAACGCGTTGTCTGTTGTAGCGCTCATGTTGACCAACGGCAAAACGGCAATGGAGTCAGAGCTCAGCTGAATCCCGTCACTGCCATCCGCACCGGATGTAGCAACTCCGGCCCGCGTATCGTCGTCCGGCGCTCGGGAATAGGTATTCCAGACGATAAGTCCGATCGTAATGACCAGCAGGGCGATCAGTACTATGTCCAGTTTTCGGCTCGTCGTCCGGTTGATCGACTCCGCGCGGTCGACGTCGGCTTCCCGCTTTATGCCATCCGGCGTCAGCTCATAAGCCCAGGCGAAGAACAGGGCAATCGGAAAACCGACGATGCCGATCCAGGTGACGAATGCCAGCGTCCAGTCGGGCAAGTTAAGCGCTGGCGAAACCGTGTCGGTGACCTGCACGACAACCCAGCCCAGTAAGACGTAGGCAGCCCCGACCCGGAATACGTTTCTGCGTTTGAGTTCGTCTATCAACTTCATCGAGCTAAGCAGGCTCCAGGATGGTCAATAACAAAGTCTATCGCGTTCGCGGTTATCGGTGGTTCAAAATCCTTCACGGAAGCCGTCTGCTGCAACGGCTAGCTGCTTGCCGGCAGCCGGAACGAGAATCCGCGTGTCGATGTTTCAACCGAACCGCTTCAGTGCAGGACGTCGGCGCAGAAGGCTTCGGGTTCGTCTGCAACGCAGACTTCCGGCAGTCCGTTCGCGCGCCAGTAGTCAACGTAGCCAAGGGTCCTGACGAACCCCAGGAACTCCGGTAGCGCGCGAAGCCCGTAGTTCTCGGGCAGCCAGACGTCGCTTGCGAAGCTGGTGCGTACCGTATTGTCCCTGTACATAGCCTGCATTGCGTCGCGGTGAAGGCCCAACAGAGAGAGTTCGCGGGCGATCAGCGGTGATTGCCCGAGTCCGAGCGCATCAAGTTCTGTGACCAGTTCCGAATTGGAGATCTCGCCGCCGGCAGCGGCAGCGATGAGCTCGGCGGCGCGCGCATCGAGACCCAACACTTCGTAAAGGCGGGCGATTTCATGCCCGAAGCGCGCCGTATCACCAACACGAAAGTAATGCAGCGCCAGGAACATCGGGGCCAAGCGTGCCCCTAACGCATCCGCCTGCCGAGCTGCTTCAAAGAGCATCTCGTCGTCGGTGAAGTAAGCGGCGATCTTTGCGCGGACCGTGTTCGTCGAGCCGGCCAGCGGGTTAAGTTCGAGTGCCTTCCGCACGCTGTGACGAGCCGCCGACGGGAAACCGAGCATTGCCATTGCTTCGCCGTGCCACTGGTGAGCCTGAGCGTTGCCGGGCTGAAGTCGGAGAGCCAGCTGTAACAATTCGATTCCTCCCAAGAAGTCGCCGGCTTCGCTCTCGAGCACTCCGGAGACCAGCAGCGCATCGACGTTGTTAGGGTCCAATCGCAGTGCCGTAGCACTCGCTGCCCGGGCGCGCGAATTGGCGACATCGGGGGGTACCTGCAGGTAGACCTGGCTGATGAAGTGCAGCTGCGCCAGGCCGGCATGAGCCGGCGCAAAGGTGTCGTCGATCTCCAGCGCTTCCTCGAAATAGTTCATCGCTTCACGGATCGACTCCCCTGACCGCGCATGCAGTGCCGCGCGTCCCTTGAGAAACAGGTCGTAGGCCGCGCTGCTCGCTGTCGTCGCGGTTGGTGGGGCAATGTTGTCGATCTCGACCTGCAGGTTCTTTGTTATGGACGCTGCAATTTCGTCCTGAACCTCGAAAATATCAGTAAGTTCGCGGTCATAGGTCTGCGACCAGAGATGCCTGTCTGTAGCCGCGTCGATCAGCTGAGCCGTGATCCGGAGCCGTTTTCCGCTACGTCGCACGCTGCCTTCGAGGATATGGCGGACACCGAGCGCAACTCCTATCTCGGGAAGCGCCATGTTCCTGCGGGCCAACTGGAAAGAAGACGTCCGCGACGTGATCTTGAGGTCCGGTACCCGTGCGAGCAGGTTAAGTAGTTCCTCTGCGATCCCTTCTCCGAAATAGGTGTCTTCGCTCGCGTTGCCGATATTGATGAATGGAAGCACGGCGATGGAACGCGCATCGAAGCTGGCAAGTTGCCGGTGCATCGCGTCGTCAAACGCATTCGGCGACTGAGCCAAACGGCCCGGGCTGATCCACACGAGTAGGCCGATGAGCACGATAGCGATCGCGCCTGCCGCGGCGAAGCGACGTGCGCGGAGGCCGAGGTCCCGTGTCCATGAAAGGTACAGGACGGCCGGAAAACCGGCGACGAACGCAATTGCCAGGTGCTTGCGGATCGGTACGGCGTCTTGCTCGCTCCACAGCGCCTCGGTGAGGAATACGAGGATCTCCGTGCCGCCCCAGGCGACCGCGATGTACATCGCCGCGGCGCGGATGACGCCGCGTCGGTTCAGCTCGTCCATTAGCGACATGCCTTCTTCCCTGCGGCCGTGCACCCGTTCGGTAGCATAGGCGACGAGCTTACCGCGCGCGTGGCAGGCAGACCACTGCAACTATTCTTTGCCGGGCAAGTTAACGCCCCAAAAAGCGAAATCTTCGTACATACAAGCCACGATTGACCGCCGCGCTAGTTGTGGGATCGTTAACTGGGGACTGGACGGCAGGGACGCCGCAAGATGAGGAGGTTCCTGTGACAAACTACGTCAAGAAAAGCATCGAAAAAGGCAAGACCACAGAGTCCCGGGCGGAAAATGCGCTGCGTACCGAACATCGTCATCAGACGCTCGAACTCAGGCATGGCGACTGGATCAAGCAAGCGGGAGCGGAACTCAAGTCGAAGCGGTTTACGAGTCCGCTGTTCGTGCTCGTTGTGATCTTCACCGCCCTGTTCGGGGGCTCGGTCTACCTGTTCGAGAATCTGCCGACCGTTACCGGTGATCCGCTGTATGCGCTGAAGGTTACGATGTCGAGTTTCTTCGCCATCAGCCTTGGTTTCATCCTCTCGGTCTGGTGGACGAGCACGTCCCGCTTCGATGCCCGCATGCGTGACGCGGAGCGTATCGATCGCGAATATCGCGAACTCCTGATCGGTTTTTCGGACAGCCTGTTCGATATTATCAATGCACTGAACACGCTGGCGACGAAACCACCGAAAGCGTTCGTTGTGGCAACCGAGTTCCTGCTGGGCGAGTACATCCACCTGCTGCAGAGCCAGTTGCAGCGGTACGGTGACTATATTGCCGGGCTGGGATTCGACGCGACGGCGTTTCTCGATGAGAAGATCCGTATATTCGAAGGCATCCGGGAACGTGCAAGCCTGTCAGTAAAAGGCATGCCGAAAGAAATCGAGTCGTTGTTCGTAACCGGCCTGAGCCTGCAAACCGAGAAGTTGCTCGATCCGGGTGCGAAGCGCCAGCAAGAGCTGCGGGAAACCCTGAACGAACTGGTACCCGAAGACAAGCACGACAAGGCTGCGTAGCTTCGTTCAGTCGCGCATAAGGACGGCCAGCGTTACGGTGGTGCCCAGCTGGGAAAGGTGGGTCGTGCTGGACGTGATGCGGAGTAAGGCATCGCCACTGTCGTCGCTGATAGCAAGTACCGTATCGGCGGCGGCATTGCGTGCGGCGGGCACGTCGACGTAGGGCACGGGGCGCGCAGCCGAGATTCTTCGCGCCATGTCGTCGCGTGTCCGCGTGCGGTTCCAGGTCTCGAGATCCAACTGACGAATTTCTGCATCGGTGTCGACAGGCCGCAAACGGATCGTCACGTCTACCGGTTCGCGCGTTATCCAGGTCAGCGGCGACTTCTCGGCCGGAGTGACATCTGCAGCAGCCGCTCGCGTGAGCGTCATTTCCGATTCCCGAATTTGCTGCCGCACAGTTTCGGAATCTGTGGTATCGACCGCGGATCGCTCCTCGGAGACGACCGTTGCCGTTAATGCTGCCGTTGCCATTGCTCCACCGCGATCCTCGACCATTACAGCGAGTCGGTACGTGGCTGGTGTCGTGAAGTGCTTGTTCATAAAAGGCGCAAGATCGAGCGTCACGTCGTAGGCATGCAGGGGTCTTTGGTCGAGACCGACCAGTGCGAACACCGACCGATCCTGTGTGTTCGCGAGGTCGATCTCATGCTCGTCTGTCGAGATCACGAGCTTGGCAATACGCGACGGTGCTTCAACGCGTACACGAATAGAATCGAAACGGTGAGCCTCGGCTGCCAAGGCAGCGTCGATGGAGAATCCCTGCGTCGTGATGCGTGGTTCACCGGACGCGTCGCCGGCCACCCCATCCGCCGGCAAGCCGCCAGCGGCAATAGCGATGATGAGAATGATTAGAGCTGGACGCCACCAATGCATGGATGCTCTCCTGGGCGGAATGCCTGTGGAGCTATTCTCCGGCCGCCGCGCGGCGTCACGCAATTCTGGAGAGTACCTAGTCTCAGCCTGTTTCTGGGGTCAGCCGCCGCTCGTACTTCGGGAAGCGGGTGCGATGCAATAGTCGCAATAAAGACCCGGCGATACCGTCTCCTGATTTCAGTGCATCAGGTCAGCTCACTTTCCAGGCTGTCGGCTTCCGGCGTTACAGGATTCGCTATTCGAACTTGCTGCAACCGTCGCGCTCCGAGTCACCGACCGTCCTCATGCCTCGGTGCCACGACACGCGCAAATCGTCGGCGTCAACGAGCAGTTTCGGCGATCCGAAGTACTCCGGGGTGGCGGAAAAATATTTCTCGCCGGATTTGGAATAACGACCTTCGCCGAATGCAAAGTTTCCCTTTTCTCTCGTAGATTCCCATCCTAAAGCGGATGCTCGTTTCGAGAAGAGCGTGTAGTTACCGTTCGGCATTACCACCAGCTTCTCCACATAAGGGCCCGAAACATAGGTTGGATCGTCGTCAAGTACGCACCAACTGCCCGCAAGGAATGCTCCGAGATCAGATGCCGAGTTGACCGATCTCGGCCGGCTGGCCGGGACCGCGTATCTCTCGAACTTCGCCTTGTACAATTCGTTGTTCGGGTTCAGTGCCAGCAATCGAGCGTAGCCATTGGCATTGGCAGACCGATTCGATGCCGGAATACCCTTGACGACCTTGAACAAAGCGGATTCGTCGGAATCAGAGTACCTTTCGAACCTGGACCAATAGAATTCCTTATTGGGATTGAGCGCCAGCAGGCGAGCGTAACCCTTGGCATTGGCGGACCGGTCTGAAGCGGGTATATCCCAGACTATCCTGAACAACTTGGTCTCGTCGTCGTAGGTCGAAAAGTCCTCTCCAAGCGCTGTGCTGCCGCAGAGGGCCAAGAAAGGGAGAATCCAGATTCTTGCTAGTTGATTCGCTAACATATTGCGTCATTCCGTCGATTTCATTTACCTGCAATCAGCGACGATTGGGTTGGCTGCATTCCGCCTCGACCAGAGAGTAGAGGCGCCTGCACTGACCAGGCCTGAATCCGTGGATAGCTTCGAGCATCCAGAGGATGCGAGGCTTGCTCAGGCCGGCGAGTATCCAGCTTTCTACCATCTGCCGTGGATTCGGTTCTTCGACAGATTTCGTGCTGCGTGCTGTCTTCCTCACTGGCACCCCATCCTTGATGTTGACTCCCGGCATCGGCGCATTCAGGTGGATCCATGTGCCTCCGTCAGGAAGGTCTCTCTCTTTTGTTTACTACTGATAGGTTGTCCAGACATTAAGATTGTTTCAGGGTAAACGGTTAGGATTATCCTGCAAAAGGCTAGGATCAATTTATTCTGCTTTGTTGTTCTGCTGGTTTTCAGGATACGCAAGAGAGCAGGAAACGAACGACCCGTACGCAAACATCCGTTGATGCCGTAGTCCCGGCGCAAAAGGTTGTACAAATTGGTTGAGCGAGAGGCGTTTTCCCTGCAAGAACTGTTGCTTCAGGCCGCGCTGTTCGTGACGGCAACAAAATACTTCTATCGGAGATCAAAATATTACTGCTGGTTCGTTTGAAACGACTGTAGGGTAATGAGTGCTGAGCAAACCTTTTCTGGCTTCCGCAGTAATTCGTATATCTCGAAGGAGCTTCAACGGTGTCAGCAAAGAGAGTTCGTCCACAAATTAGTTTAAAAAAATTTTCAGGAATTCGCCGTAAAGGTATGGGCGTGTTCGTTTTTACACTCTTGCCAATCGTGTTTGTTGGGGTCATCTCCTACGTTTCACTCGTAGGCTACCTCGAATCTGCCCACCTCACGCGAATCCAAGCGGAGCAAGGCGAGCTGAAAAGCCGGTATGAGCGTCGAGCAGAGCTGTGCAGGCAGAAATGGCCCCTGAAGGGCAGCAATTACGAGTCCTGCGTGTATCGAATCATTCAATAGTTCGCGACACACCTCCCGGTTATTCTGACGTCGCAGGCCTGATCTCGATCTCCCTCAGCGGTGTGCTGTCTTCAGCAGCATTAAGCGATGACCGATGGTTGCAGCTGGGCCGCGATTGCGGCCCCCGCACCCCCCTAATCCTGCCCGCTAGTAGATGTCTTCGACCGTGTTGTGGACGTTGAACTTGCCGGTTGGCGTAATGACGTTCGGGCCCTTGATGACGTGCTTCAGCTTACGCGTCTTGTCATCGACCACGACGATCGCCGATTCTTCTTCCTGACCGCTCCAGACCGAGAACCAGACTTCGTCGCCAGCCTGGTTGAACTCCGGTTGAACCACGCGTTTTGGTCCGGGCCCGAGATCCGCCCACTCGGCGATCGGTATGATGTCGTAGCCGGCTGCCAGGTTTTCGACATCGAACACCGCGACGCTCTGGCTGATTGCTTCGTCCGGGTTGAGCGGCGAATCGACCCAGAGGTTCTTCGACTTCGGGTGCGATTTGACGAACAGCGATCCGCCGCCCTGGCCATTCAGCACGCGAACGACCTTCCAGGCATGCTGTGGGTGACCGGCAGGGTCCGTACCGATAAACGTGACCTTGTCGTTGCCCAGCGCGCTCGTTACCCAGACCGGGCCGAACTCGGGGTCGTCCAGGTTGGCGCCGCGTCCCGGGTGCGGGATCTTGTCGACGTCGATCAAAGCCGCGAGATTTCTTTCGCGCGAATCCACCACCGCGATCTTGTCGGACTGGTTCGCTGCCGTCAGGAAGTAGCGCTTGGTGCGATCCCAGCCGCCGTCGTGCAGGAACCTCGCGGCACCGATGTCGGTGACGGTGAGGTTGTCGATGTCGCTGTAGTTGACGAGCAGGATGTGCCCGGTCTCCTTGACGTTGACGATGAATTCCGGGTTCTCGTGGGACGCGACGATCGCAGCAACGCGTGGCTCCGGGTGATACTCCTGGGTATCCACGGTCATGCCACGGGTCGAAACGACCTTCAATGGCTCGAGCGTGTCGCCGTCCATAATCACGTACTGGGGCGGCCAGTAGGAGCCAGCGATCGCGTACTTGTCCTCATAACCCTTGTACTTCGAGGTTTCTACCGACCTTGCTTCGAGGCCCACCTTCAGTTCGGCAACGATCTGTGGTGGATCCATCCACAGGTCGATCATGTCGACTTTCGCGTCACGGCCGATCGTGTACACGTAGCGGCCGGAAGCGGACAGCCGCGAGATATGCACCGCGTAGCCGGTCGGCAGGATGCTGACGATCTCCTTGGTATCGCCGTCGATGATCGCGACCTGGCCGCTGTCGCGCAGCGTCACCGAGAAGAAATTGTCGATGTTGCGGTCGTGCTGCGGCCGCTCGGGTCTGTCGGCCGGATCGACCATCACCTTCCACGTTGCTTTCATGTCCTCGAGCCCGAACTCGGGCGGCGAGGGCGGTTCCTGTTGCAGGAAGCGCGCCATGATGTCGACCTGCTCTACGCTCAGCTCGCCGGATGTGCCCCAGTTCGGCATGCCGGCGGGTGAACCGTAGGTGATGAGCGCCTTGAGATATTCGGTGCCGCGTTCGCGCGTGATGTCCGGTGTCAGAGGCTTGCCGGTCGCGCCCTTCCGGAGCACACCATGGCAACCCGCGCAGCGCTCGAAGTAGAGCTGGGTTGCCATTGCATACTGCTCTTCCGTGAGTTCGGGGCCCTCGGCGGATTGCAGCTGCCGGGTTTCGTCGGCCGGTATCGGTGACGGCGTTCCCTGGTAACGCATCTCTCCCTCGGTGGCGCCAGTGTGGCGTTGCCCCTCGGCGCGATCTTCATGACCGAGCTTGATGCGCAATGCGGCAACCTCGTCGGGCGTCACAGCCGAGAGCGAATTACCCCAGGATCCGAATACGTAGGTCAGCGCCGCAGCGAGGTCTTCGTCACTCAGATGTCCCATGCTCGGCATGACGGCGTTGTATTCCTGGCCGTTTACCGTGATCGGGCCCGACAGGCCGAACAGCGCGACGGCGAGCACGTTCTCGCGATCGCCTCGCAGGTAATCGGATTCGGCAAGCGGCGGGAACGCCCCTGCCAGTCCGCTCCCGTCGGCCTGGTGACAGGCAGCGCAATTGCCTTCGTAAACTTTCTTGCCGTACGCCATCATTTCTTCCACGGTTCCGGCCGCGGTCTCGGCCGAGTGAACTGCCGTGGTGTTGTCTTTCTGGCCGTTGGCCTCTGTGCAGGCCGACGCCAAAAGGGCGCAACCGAGTATGGCGAATAAATGCCTGATGCTGATTAAACCGTTCATCGAAACGTGCTCCCGGTGTTTGAGTTCGCGTATGGAATTACCAGTACATGTCGAGGCCCAGGGAGAAACTGATGCCCGGGCGGGACAGGTACGGAATGACCGGATCGTCTGGTGACAGCCCGCGGACGTCGGTCCATGACCAGTACGTCCGGTCGGTGAGGTTGAGTACGCCTCCGCGCAGCGCGATCTTCGAATTGGGCTGCCACGCGATATACAGATCGACGGTTGCGTAGCCCGGCGGCTGGAACAGCTCGCCCGGCGATTCATCGCGCTCGGACCAGCTGTCAGTGAACGTGCCGCGCAGCGACAGGTTCCAGTGCGCCTCAGGCGACAGCCAGCTCACGCCGGCGACGGCCTGCGGCGGTCCGACCGAATTCAGGGGCTCGCCGTTGTCGCGGTTCTCGCTGCGTGCGACGAACAACGCCGCATCGAACGACAGTCCTTCGCGGAAAGCCGACAGGTCGAGCGACGCGCCGGCCTCGATGCCCTCGATGACCGCCGCCTTCAGATTCTGCGACTGGAACAGGATGCGGCCGCTGTCCGGGTCGGTGCCGATCCGGACCCTGGATTCGATGAAGTCTTCGTACTCCGTGCGGAATGCGGACAGGTGTGCCGAGTTGCTCAAGCCACGCCAGCGCAGGCCGACGTCGAATCCATGCGACCGCTCAGAGCGCAGCTCCGGGTTCGGCACGGCCCGGATGTTGAACAACGGCAGCTCGAGGCTGAGGTTGGCATCTTCGTAAGGCGGTGCGCGGAAGCCCTGCGAGTACTGCAGGAACAGTTCGGTCGACTTGGAGACGTGATAGATAAGGCCCAGCTTGGGCGAGAGTTCGGACTCGCTGATGTCAACCGGGCTGGCAAACGGGTAGTCCTCGGCGTACATCGCGTCCACGCCGGGATCCATCTCGTAGCCATCCCATCGAAGTGCAGCGATCAGGGTCCATTGTCCGCGCGCCATCGAGTCCTCGATGTACGCTCCCCACTCGGTCGTCTTGCTGATCGGAAAGTCGCGCAGCGGGAAGACTTCGCCCAGCAAGACATTTGTTTCCAGCCGGTCGTCGAGGCCGGTCTCGAGACCGTCGCGGAACTCCTCGGTCTCGCGTTCGCGATACTCGAGCCCGAAGCCGAGCTGGTGGTCGAACGGGCCGGTCGAGAACTGCTTCTGCAGGTTGCTTTCAGCGCCGTAGGTCTGCTGCTCGAACGAGAAGTAGCGATCGATCGCAACCGGTCGTGTGGCGAAGCCACGCTCATCGTACGTCTGTTGCTCAATGCTCGAGCCCTGTGCATAAGCGCGCAACACTCCCTCGTCGAAGAGTCGGGATTCGCTTTCGAACCGGTACTCCAGGCTGGCGATGTGCATGCGGTAGTCGTCGTCTCCGCGCAGGGCAGTATTGCTGCGAAATCGTCCCGAACCGAGCATCGACTGCAGCTCGGAGCGAACCTCGCTGTCTCTCACGTACAGGTTCGCCTGCAGGGAACCGCCCGGCGAACTGATGAGGGCGACCTTCAGCAGCCCGGCACGGCTCTTGACGTCGCGCCGATCGATGTTTTCCTCGACCGCCGCGGCGTCGGGTTGCTCCCCGGTGCGCCCGGAAATGCCGGCCAGCGCAGAGAAGCCGCCGCCGGTATAGCCCTGTATGGCAGTCGCCTGGATGCTCGCATCGTCGCCCCGCCAGGAACTCGCGAGCTGGCCGCCGTGGCCTCGTTGCCCGGTCCGCAAGGCCGGATCGATCGTCCGCATGGCGACGACGCCGCCAATCGCCGAGCTGCCGTAAAGTGCCGATGCCGGGCCGTGCAGCACCTCGACGTGGTCCACGAATCCGGCGCTGACGAGGTCGCGCGTGGCGTTGGAGAAGCTGCCGACGTCGAACTGGTCGCTGACCGGGACCCCGTCGACCAGAATGGCCACCCGGTTGCCGCTGATGCCGCGTATGTTGATGCTCTCGGAGCCGAACCGGGTACCCGCCGCTTCGTAGTCGATCCCCGGGGCGTAACGGAATACATCGGCGACCGAATTCGCCAGTTCGAAACGCATGTCATCACTGGAGAACGTACTGACAGTCGCGGCGACGTCGCGGCGCGCGCGCGCATGCTTGTGCGCCACCACCACGATCTCCTCCACTTCCGGTTGCCCTGCCTGCACATCCCGCCGAGGTCCGGGGTCTCCGGCGATAGCGGTGCCGTGCAGCAGGCAGAACGCCAGTGCGAATGGCGCGTAGCGTACGCGAGACGTGCCCGGAATACCCCTTGCTCTCATCGGCTTGCCCCTTCGCCGGCGGCGGACCCGGTTGTCCGAGGTCCTTTGAACCAAGCTGCATCCTAGGATCTGCCGCCGCGATCGGCCTTGATTCAGATCAAGGACGCCGCCCGCGCGGCGGCTAGACTGCACACTGAACACGGATCCCGAATGGCGGCACGGCCCGCCGAGGCCAGATCGAGGCAGCGCGCGATGAGCACGATCAACGAGTTATCCGGGGTGCTAGACTCGGTGCCCATGGACGATTGTTCCGCACTGTACGAATCACTGCGAAGCCACTACCTGTTCGCCGGCCTCGATGCGGCTGACTTCGAGCAGCTCGCGAAGCGCATCGCCGCCACGTCGATCGAAAAGGGGGAAGTCCTGTTTCATCGCGGCGATGCCGCCGAGTACTTCTATTTCATCGATACCGGGCTGATCGAACTGAACCTGATTGCGCCGACGGGCGACAAGAAGATCCTGGAAGTCGTCGGGCCGGGCCGCACCTTCGGCGAGGCTGTCGCGTTTATGCGGGGACACAAGTACCCGGTGAGTGCCGAGGCCCTCGAGGACTCGAAGCTATGCCGGATTCCGAACCACGACTACGTCGAGCTGATCCGGTCGAACAGCGATGCCTCGATGCGCCTGCTCGCGGACATTTCCAGGCACCTCCACGATCGTGTAAGGGAGATCGAGCACCTGACCATCCAGAATGCACGAACCCGCCTGACGAGCTACCTGGTGGACCACCTGGTCGAGCCGCCCGAGGACGATCAGGCGACGGCGCGCCTCGACCTGCCCCGGCACGTCATCGCGTCGCGCCTGTCCATCAAGCCGGAAACCCTGTCGCGCCTGCTCAGAAACCTGACGGACGAAGGGATCGTGTCCGTCGACGACAGGGTGGTCTTTATCCACAGCGTATCGCGCCTGCGGCCCTACGATTGATCAAGATATATCGCGCCCTGTTCGCAGGGCCGGTTCCGCCTTGACGTAGATCAAGGCAATTCCCCCCTTCGCTCCACATCATAGGACGTACCGTCGGCGGGCTTAACTGTACAGATGGTCGAGCTATGAGTGTCGTCTATTTCACCATTGTCGCGATCATCCTGTATATCGCCGCCGACTGGTTGCTGGAACGAATGGAAATCGCAGCAGGGCGGAGGCTGGAGCATCGATCGCTCATCTTCTTCGTTATCTTGCTTGCACTCGCGGTATCGAGCTTTTCCTTCATCCAGTACTACACGAGCGGCGCCGGAATGTGAGCCTGGCACGCTGAATTGTGACAGCAAGGTCGGCGCGGCAATCGGGACCGACCGTTCCTGAAGGGGGAATGATCATGGCTGACCACGACACTCCCGGCGGCGCACCGTCGGTCGAGAACGAGCCGATACCGCTCATGCAGCGCGTGCTGGATAACCCGTTCCTGCTGCTGTTCCTCGGCGTCGCCATACCGGCGGTTTTCTACATCATCTGGGGCATCATCGAGATCACCCAGATTCCGATCGCGGACTGAACGGGGGCAGAACCATGGCAATCACACCGCCTCCACAACGAATCTGGTGGAAAGAGCCGATCGCCAAGGTCGAGCTTTCCTGGATCATCATCGCCTTTACCTGGGGCCTCATCATGTTCTTCATGATGATCTACTGGCACGGGGCCGGCGAACAGAACCTCTCCAACGAGGCCTACAAGATCTCGCCGGAACGATTCGCCGAGAAATCGCAGGCCATGATCGACGAGTACACCGTCCGCGAGGAAAACTATTTCCCGGTCGTGCATCCGCCTGCCGGCAGCGACGTGTACCTGATCGCACGCCTCTGGCAGTGGTGGCCGATCCTCGAACTCGAAAAAGGCGAGACCTACCGCCTGCACCTGTCGTCGCTCGACTGGATGCACGGCTTCTCCCTGCAGCCGGTCAACATCAATGTGCAGGTTCACCCGGGCTACGAGATGGTCGTCACGATAAAACCGGATCAGGCCGGCGAGTTCGGCATCGTCTGTAACGAGTTTTGCGGCATCGGCCATCACCTGATGGTCGGCAAGATCTACGTCGTCGAGTAGGGGGTTGGAAAAATGGCAAAAGCAACGCAATTTCGTACCTGCCCGACGACCGGGCTGAAAGTCGACCTGACCGCCGAGAAGCTCATCAAGGCGAACGCCGTCGTCGCCGTGGTGTTCCTGGCGATCGGCGGCCTGTTCGGGCTGCTCGTCGCGCTGACGCGCTGGCCGGCCGTGCACTTCCTGCCGGCCGACTGGTTCTACCTGGCGCTGACCGCGCACGGCTTCGACGTGCTGCTGGTCTGGATCATCTTCTTCGAGATGGCCGTCCTGTACTTCGCCTCGTCCGTGCTGCTGGGCTGCCGCCTCGCTGCACCGCGCTGGGCGTGGACCGGCTTCGCGCTCATGCTGATCGGCGCAGTGGTGACGAATATCGTCGTACTGCAGGGCCAGTCGAGCGTGATGTTCACGTCTTACGTGCCGATGAAAGCCGAACCCGGCTTCTATCTCGGCATCATCCTGTTCGCGGTCGGCGCACTGATCGGCTGCTTCGTGTTCTTCGGCACGCTCGTCGTCGCCCGGCAGGAGCGGACCTACCAGGGCTCCGTTCCGCTCGTGACCTTCGGCGCGATCACGGCCGCGATCATCGCGGTGTTCACGATCGCGTCCGGCGCCATCATCCTGGTCCCGACGCTGCTGTGGTCGGTCGGCCTCGTCAGCCACATCGACCCGCTGGTGTACAAGACGATCTGGTGGGCCATGGGCCACTCGTCGCAGCAGATCAACGTCTCGGCGCACGTCGCCGTCTGGTACGCGATCGCGGCGATGGTGCTGGGGGCACGGCCCATTTCCGAGAAAGTCAGCCGCATGGCGTTCCTCATGTATATCCTCTTCCTACAGCTCGCGAGTGCGCACCACATGCTCGTCGAGCCGGGATTCAGTTCCGAGTGGAAGATCTTCAACACCAGTTACGCCATGTACCTGGCGGTGCTCGGCAGCATGATCCACGGCATGACGGTGCCGGGCTCGATCGAGGCGGCGCAGCGCGCCCGCGGCCTGACCAAGGGCCTGTTCGAGTGGCTGCGCAAGGCGCCCTGGGGCAACCCGGCCTTCGCCGGCATGTTCATGTCACTGGTGTTCTTCGGCTTTATCGGCGGCATCTCCGGCGTCGTGATGGGTACCGAGCAGATCAACCTGATCATGCACAACACGCTGTACGTGCCGGGGCATTTCCACGGCACCGTCGTGGCCGGCACAACACTGGCCTTCATGGCGATTACCTACCTGCTCGTGCCGTTGATATTCCGACGCGAGCTGATGTTCCGGAAGCTCGCGCAATGGCAGCCATACCTGTTCGGTATCGGCGTCGCGGGGATATCGGTATTCATGATGGGCGCCGGAACGCTGGGCGTGTCGCGTCGTCACTGGGACATGACCTTCGCCGACGCCCAGCTGCCGTTCGACTACCCATCTGCCGCGTTCCTGATGATGGGGTTGAACGGGATCTTCGCCATACTGGCGGCACTCGGCGGCATTTTGTTTATCGTCGTCGTCGTCGGATCCGTTTTCTTCGGCAAAAAGCTGGCTGAAGACGAGAAGCCGTCGTATCCCGAGATGCCTCCAGCCGCTGCGGCGGTCGCCGAGCACGGTAATGCCGGTACGCTGAAGATTCCCGGCACGGCCATGCTCGTGGGTATCTTTTTCGTGGCGTTTGTCCTGTATTACTTCGTCAACTGGAAATATCTGTCCGAAGTCTGGCCGTTGAGCTAGGCAGCCGGCGCTGTGACTTCATGAGCGTTGCGACACTCAAGCTGATCTACCACACCGCCAAGGTGCGGCTGGGCTTCCTGATCACGGTCTGTGCCGTGACCGGCATCATTGTCATACCCGGGCACGGGCTCGCGCCATGGCAGGTGTTCGTGCTCGGGCTCGCGACCCTGGTCGCGTCGTCGGCCGCGGGGGCGTTCAACCAGCTGTACGAACGCGATCTCGATGTTCGCATGCAGAGGACGCGCGCGAGGCCGTTCGCAACCGGCCGTTTCGTCGCGGACCTGCGCTGGTACGGCGGTATCGCGCTCGCGCTGATGCTCGCGTTGCTCGCCGCTGCCGTATCCACGAACTGGCTGGCCGCGCTGTTCGTCTTCCTGGGCGCTTTTACTTACGGCATCGTCTACACGGTATGGCTAAAGCGCCGGACGTGGCTGAACATCGTCATCGGCGGGCTGTCGGGCAGCTTCGCCGTGCTGGCAGGTTCGGCTGCGGCCGGTGCGACCCTGTCGCCGGTGGCGCTCATCCTCGCAGCCGTGCTCTTTCTCTGGACGCCGCCGCATTTCTGGGCGCTTGCCTTTGCCTGCCGGGACGACTACCGCGCCGCGGGTATACCGATGCTGCCGGTAATCGTCAGCGATGCGACCTCGACACTGACGATACTCGCGCACGCGGTTGCATTGTCCGCGCTCTCGCTGCTGCCGCTGTGGTACGGAATGGGCTGGATCTACGGCATAGGCGCAATCGCCGGCGGCAGCTATTTCGTTTATGCCTGCGTCCGGCTCTCGATGGCGCCCGGCCGCCCCAATGCGTGGCGCACGTTCGCCGCGTCAATCGTGCAGCTCGGGCTCCTGATGCTGGCCGCAATTCTGGATCGACTGTTCCTGGCCTGACCGATGATGCGCAGCCTGCTCACGGCATGCCTCGTGCTCGTGGCGTTGACGGGCGCTGCCGAAGAATACGACAGGGACTCCGCGCTGGCGGTCAGCCAGGCGGCCATCGGCACGCGCCTGCAGGACTATCGGCTGCGGGACATTAATGGTCAGTCCTTCCAGCTCGGGCAGCTCGCGGGGCGGCCGCTCGTGGTCAGCATGATCTACACGAGCTGCCATCACATCTGCCCGATGATTACGCGCAACCTCGCGCGGAATGTCGAGATTGCTCAGGAAGCCTTGGGCGAGGACGCCTTCTCTGTCGTCACTATCGGCTTCGACTGGCAGGTCGACTCGCCGGAGCGCATGCGACAGTTCGCGGCAGAACAGGGCGCGAGCGGCATAGAAGACTGGCATTTCCTGGCGGCCGACGCGTCGGTTATCGACGCGCTGAGCGAAAACCTCGGCTTCCTGTTTTTTCCGAGCGCCAAGGGCTTCGACCACCTCGTGCAGACCACGGTCGTCGACAGGAACGGGAGTATTTACCGGCAACTGTACGGCGTCGAACTGGACACTCCGACGTTCGTGGAACCGCTGAAGGAGCTGGTCTTCGACACGCCGCGCAGCGCCGGTTTCGTCGAACACTGGCTGAGTACTTTCAAGCTGTTCTGCACGGTTTACGATCCCAACAGCGATCGTTACCGGTTCGATTATTCGATCTTCATGATGATCATTGTTGGCGTTCTGTGTCTCGGCTCGATCGCGGCATTCATCGTGCACGAATGGCGCGGCGCGAGATGACGGTCCCGTGGCTTTCATAAAGCGCGCGCTCTACACGCTCCTTGGCAAGGCCGAACGGATCTTCGAATACGCGTTTGGCCAGCGCTGCAACCCGTTTACCTGGCTCGGCTCCTTCGGCTGGTTCTTCTACTGGATCACGGCGGCCACCGGCATATACCTCTATATTTTTTTCGACACGGGCATCGTAGACGCCTACGCATCGGTGGAGTACATGACCAACGAGCAGTGGTATGCGGCGGGCGTCATGCGCAGCCTGCATCGTTATGCGTCCGACGCACTCGTCATCGTCGTCGTGCTGCACCTGCTCCGTGAATTCGCCATGGATCGCCTGCGCGGCAAGCACTTCTTCGCCTGGCTGACCGGCGTACCGCTGCTCGCGTTCATCTATGTCTGCGGCATCAGCGGCTACTGGCTGGTGTGGGACAAGCTCGCGCAATACGTCGCGATCGCGACGGCCGAGTGGCTCGATGCACTACCGTTCTTCGCCGAGCCGATCGCCAACAATTTCCTCGACAGCACGACGCTCGGCGGCCGCTTCTTCACGCTGATGGTGCTCATCCACATCTTCGCGCCGTTGTTCATGCTGCTGCTCATGTGGGTTCACGTCCAGCGCCACTCCAGCGCCCGGGTCAATCCTCCGCGCTCACTCTCGGTAGGGACCCTCGTCGCCATGGTTGCGCTTTCCCTGGTCTACCCGGCAGTGAGCCAGGGGCCGGCAAACCTGGACGCCGTCCCGGCGAGCGTGAATCTCGACTGGTTCTACCTGGCGGGATACCCGTTACTCGATGCCGTGCCCGGCGGACAACTGTGGCTGTATCTCATCGGCGGCTTCGCGCTGCTCGCCGTCCTGCCATGGCTGCCGCCCGAGGCGAAGGCGCCGGAAGCGACGGTCAGCCTGGCGAACTGCAACGGCTGCTCGCGCTGCTTCGACGATTGCCCGTTCAGCGCGCTGACCATGGTGCCGCGCACGGACGGCAGGCCGTACGAACTCGAGCCCGTGGTCAATCCGGATAACTGCACGAGCTGCGGCATATGCGCAGGCGCGTGCCCGACCTCGACGCCGTTTCGCCGGGCACGGCCCATCGAGCCGGGCATCGAACTGCCGCACCGGACCATCAGCGAACTGCGCGAACACGTGATGGCGCGGATGAACGTGGTTGACGGCGATCCCCGCATCATTGTCTTCGGTTGCGACCAGGGCAACGCCCGGTTACTCGACGACGAAGCTGGCGGCGTGAGAGTCATCACTCTGCCCTGTGTCGGCATGCTGCCCCCTTCGTTCGTGGACTTTGCGCTGTCACGGCAGTTCGCCGACGGTGTCATGCTCGCCGGCTGCGCGGAAAACGACTGCTTCCACCGGCTCGGCAACGAATGGACCCTGCGGCGCATGGCGAGGACGCGGGATCCGCAGCTTCGGCAGCGCGTACCGCTCGAGCGTGTCGACATGACCTGGCTGCCGCCGGATGCGCATCGCCGCCGCGCCCGGGCGCTGCAGGATTTCCGGGCCCGACTGAGGGGCTTGCCGGATGAATAACGGGCTCCGCATCGTCCTGCAGGGAATCGCTTATGCCGCCTTCGCCGTGATCGTGGGGTACCTGTCCGCTTCACCGGCGTACGATTACGCCGAACCCGGGAACGCCACGATCAAGCTGTCGCTGAGCCACGCTGCCGACCGGGTCAAACCCTGCGTGCGCCTGACGCCGGAGCAGATCGCCGAGCTGGCGCCCAATATGCGGCGCCCCGAGACCTGTGAACGGGAGCGCCTCCCGCTGAGCGTCGAACTCGAGATCGACGGCGAGGCCCTCGCCCACATCCAGGCTCCGCCCTCGGGGCTGTGGAACGACGGGCCCGCCTCCATCTACGAACGCTTCGAAGTCGAACC
>JABAHR010002003.1_pt2 | contig 39578 bp, 45 predicted proteins | sample 7062101 | NCBI WGS metagenome assembly JABAHR01 (sample SAMN14534553, study PRJNA622989) | marine sediment metagenome | biome: marine biome [ENVO:00000428]; feature: marine pelagic biome [ENVO:01000023]; material: deep marine sediment [ENVO:00002113] | place: India: Gulf of Kutch | collected...
TCGGCATCGGCGGCGACCCGGTCAACGGCACCGACTTCGTCACCGTGCTGCGTGCCTTCGAAGAGGATCCGGAAACCGATGCCGTGATCATGATCGGGGAGATCGGCGGCCAGCAGGAGGTCGAGGCGGCACGCTGGGCGCGTGACCACATGAAGAAGCCGGTGGTCGGCTTCATCGCCGGGGTCTCCGCGCCGCCCGGGCGGCGCATGGGGCATGCCGGTGCGATCATCTCCGGCCAGGCCGATACCGCCAACGCCAAGATGGACGTGATGGAGGAGCTGGGCGTGCACGTGGTGCGCAACCCGGCGCTGATCGGCGAGACCGCCCACCGCGTGTTTTCCTGAACGGCAAACCATTGCCACAGAGGGCACAGAGAGCACAGAGACATACTGCGCCTGTCCAGTGCCATTGAGATGGATTTCCGGTCATTTCCGGCATACTGACCGGGGCACAGCTGCGCTCCGGGCAGGGCAAGACGAGTACGGTGAGGTGGGCAGCCGTGGATCTGAATTCATTTGCTCTGCGCACTCCGTGCTCTCTGTGGCGGGTTTGCCAGTCTCGGGCCTGCCCGACTGCCGGTTTTGCCTGAAAATTCACCGTGTATCATTGCCTTAACGGCGCCTTGCGCTTAAACTACCCGATTGAAATTATCCACTAAGCTCCCGTTTTCTGGCGGGTTTCTTGTTATCTACGAGTTAGTACGGAGTATGGCATGGCAATAGAACGGACTTTTTCCATCATCAAACCCGATGCGGTCGCCAAGAACGTCATCGGCGAGATCGTCAGCCGGTTCGAGAAAAACGGCCTGCGCATCGTGGCGATGAAAATGCTGCACCTCAGCCGGGAGCAGGCACAGGGTTTCTATGCCGTGCACAAGGAGCGTCCGTTCTACAATGACCTGGTCGAGTTCATGACCTCCGGTCCGGTGGTGGTGCAGGTGCTGGAAGGCGAGGATGCGATCAGGAAGAACCGCGAGCTGATGGGTGCCACCAATCCTGCCGAGGCGGCGCCGGGTACCATCCGTGCCGACTTCGCCAAGACCGTGGATGAGAATGCCGTGCACGGTTCCGATGCACCGGAGACCGCGGCGCAGGAGATCGAGTTCTTCTTCAGTGAGGGTGTCTGTCCGCGCACCCGCTAGGAGCAGGACTGCTACCGCCACATGAACGTCATGCCAAGCACCAATCTGCTCGACCTGGACCGCGCGGGCCTCGAGGCGTTCTTTGCCACGCTGGATGAAAGAAAATTCCGCGCCACGCAGGTGATGAAGTGGATCTATGGCCAGGGTGTGGCCGATTTCGCCGCCATGACCAATATCAGCAAGGCGCTGCAGGCGCGGCTGCAGGAAGTCGCGGTGATCGGGCTGCCCGGGGTTGCCGCCGACAACCTCTCCGATGACGGTTCGCGCAAGTGGCTGTTCAGGCTGTCTGACGGCAACTGCATCGAGACGGTCTACATACCGGAAGCCGAGCGCGGCACGCTGTGCGTGTCTTCGCAGGTCGGCTGCATGCTCAACTGCAGTTTCTGCTCCACGGCGCAGCAGGGTTTCAACCGCAACCTGACCACCGCCGAGATCATCGGCCAGGTCTGGATGGCGGCGCAGCTGCTGGGCCAGCAGGCAGCCGGCGAGCGGCTGATTTCCAACGTGGTCATGATGGGCATGGGTGAACCCCTGCTGAATTACGACAACGTGGTGAGCGCGATGCGTATCATGCTGGATGACTTCGGCTTCGGGCTGTCGAAACGCCGCATCACCCTCAGCACCGCGGGCGTGATACCCGATATCCGGCGCCTGCGCAACGACTGCGATGTCAGCCTCGCGGTGTCGCTGCATGCGCCGAACGACGCACTGCGCAACGAACTGGTGCCCCTGAACAGGAAATATCCGATCCGGCCATTGCTCGATGCCTGCCGGGATTATGTCGGGGAGGGCCGGCGCAGGGTGACCTTCGAGTACGTCATGCTGGACGGGGTCAATGACAGCGACCGGCATGCACGTGAACTGGTGCGCTGCCTGGAAGGGGTGCCCGCCAAGGTCAACCTGATCCCGTTCAACCCGTTTCCGCAGACGCGCTACCGGCGCAGCCCGGCCGCACGCATACAGCGCTTCTTCGAGATTCTCAACCGCGCCGGCATCGTCACCATTACCCGCAGAACGCGCGGGGACGACATCGATGCCGCCTGCGGCCAGCTGGCCGGCGAGTTCACGGACCGCACGCGGCGCAGGCAGCGCGGCCAGCCTGACGGCCGGGCGGTTTCCGCATGATCGGCAAGGCCATATATAGCGTTGCATTGTCTGTGCTGCTGCTGTCCGGCTGTGCAACGAAGAACACCACGCTGGATGATGACGCCAGCAAGCCCGCCATCGCCGCGCGCGCAAATACCCAGCTCGGCATCGAGTACCTGCGCGAGGGTCAATATGACCTGTCGCTGAAGAAGCTGCAGAAGGCGCTCGAGCTGAAGCCGGACTACGCCATGGCGCATGACGTCATTGCCGTGCTGTACGAACGGGTCGGAAACAACGAGCTGGCCGAGAAACATTACCAGCGCGGCTTGAAGCTCAACCCGGAAAATGCAGACGGCCATAACAACTATGGCCAGTTCCTGTGCCGCACCGGCCGGCACCAGCAGGCGGAGCAGGAGTTCCTGCTGGCAGCCGGGTTCCCCTTCTACAGGACGCCGCAGCTGCCGCTGCTGAATGCCGGCATGTGCATGCTGTCGACCGGTAACAAGGAGCAGGCGGAAATGTATTTCCGCAAGGCACTGGAGAAAGAGCCCGGATACGGCCCGGCCCTGCTGCAGATGGCAAAGCTCGGCTATGGCTCGGAGAACTATCTGCAGGCGCGTGCCTATCTGCAGCGATACCAGGCGGCGGAAGGGCACTCAGCGGAAAGCCTGTGGCTGGGCGTGCGTACGGAGTATGCGCTGAAGGATCACCAGGCGTGGGGAAACTATGCGCTGCAGTTGAGAAATCTGTATCCCGATAGCGAGCAGGCGACCCTGCTGCTGGAGTGGGAGAATGAGCACAGGGCAGGTAACTGAAGGCGGCCGGGATCAGGGGCTTGATACGGCTGCGTCGATTGGAGCACGGCTGAAGGCGGCCAGGAAGGCGCGCGTACTGGAAACAGGTACCGTTGCGCGCGAGCTCCACCTGGATGTTGCCATCATCGAGGCACTGGAAAACGACAACCGGGATGCCCTGCCGGCACCCATCTTCGTCAAGGGCTACCTGCGCAGCTATGCGCGCCTGGTCGGCTTGCCGGAGGATGAACTGGTTAGCGCGTATGCGCAGCAGGTCGATGATCTGCCGCCGCTTACCGTAACGCGTATCAGCCAGAAGGCGCCGTTGCTCAGGTTGCCCTCGGGGCGGCTGCTGAAAAACGCCGTACTGCTGCTGTTGCTGCTGACCATGGTGTGGCTGGCCTGGCCGTTCGTAGAGCGCCTGCTGGAGAGCCGTGACGGAGAGCAGGAAGAACAGACGCCGGGGCACATCGAGTTGCCGCCGGCAAGACAGACCGAGTAACACGACAGGCATATCCGGAAAGCGGTTCCCGTTACGCTATGGCAAAGACAATACAGGCCGTCAGGGGCATGAACGATATCCTTCCGGAGGATACCTGCGCCTGGCAACATGTCGAATCGGTCCTGCGCGAGGTCGTGCATGCCTACGGTTATGCCGAGATGCGGCTGCCGCTGCTGGAGAAAACCGAGCTGTTCAAGCGCTCGATCGGCGAGGTTACCGATATCGTCGAGAAGGAAATGTACACCTTCGAGGACCGTAACGGCGACAGCCTGACCCTGCGCCCGGAGGGTACCGCAGGCTGCGTGCGCGCCTGCATGGAACATGGCCTGCTGCACAACCAGATCCAGAAGCTGTGGTACAGTGGCCCGATGTTCCGCCATGAGCGCCCGCAGAAGGGGCGCTACCGGCAGTTTCACCAGCTGGGTGTCGAGGCCTTCGGCATGGCAGGGCCGGATGTCGATGCCGAGATGATCTTCATGTCGGCACGCATGTGGCAANNGCATGTGGCAACGCCTGGGACTGCAGGGTGTGGTGCTGCAGATCAACTCGCTCGGCACGCCGCAGGCACGCAAGGTCTATCGCGATGCACTGGTTGAATACCTCGGCGGCCGCTTTGACGAGCTCGACGCGGACAGCAAGCGGCGCCTCGAGTCCAACCCGCTGCGTATCCTGGACACCAAGAACCCGGAGATGCAGGCAGTTGTCGCTGCGGCGCCGGCCATGCCGGATTACCTGGACGACGAGTCACGCCGGCACTTCGCGGACCTGCTTGCCATGCTGGATGCTGCCGGGATTGCCTACCAGGTCAATCCGCGGCTGGTGCGCGGACTCGATTACTACACGCGCACCGTGTTCGAGTGGGTGACAGACCGGCTGGGTGCGCAGGGTACCATCTGTGCCGGCGGCCGCTTTGACGGGCTGGTGGAATACCTGGGCGGGCGTCCGACACCGGGGTTCGGTTTTGCGGTCGGCCTGGAACGGCTGCTGGCGCTGTTGCAGGCCACCGGCGCGTCGGTCCCGGATGGCAGGCCGCACGTGTACCTGGTGCTGGTTGGCGAGCAGGCCCGCCGGCGCGGGCTGGTGCTTGCGGACGAGTTGCGCGACGCGCTGCCCGGGATGCGTATAGAAAGCAATTGTGACGGCGGCAGCTTCAAGAGCCAGTTCAAGCGCGCGGACAGGAGCGGGGCCAGGTTCGCACTGGTGCTGGGGGATGACGAGGTGGAGCAGAGCACGGCCACGCTGAAACCGCTGCGCAGCGGGGCTGACCAGGAAGTCCTGCAGCAGTCAGGGATCGCCGCGCACCTGCAGGATTTGCTCGCAGTCCGGGCCTGCTGAGATACAGCATATAGAGAGAGCATGAAAAAACAGTTGATCAGGAGTAACTGATGGAAACGCATGTTACAGAAGAACAGCAGATTGCCGCACTGAAGAAGTGGTGGAAGTCGAACGGCAGTTCAATCATCACCGGTATCATTCTGGGGCTTGCCGTACTGTTCGGTTTCAAGGCCTGGGTCGCATGGCAGGACCGGATCGCGCGCGAGGCCTCGGNNGATGATCGGCGCGCTGCAGGGTGGCAATACCCAGGCAGTTTCGGACAAGGCGGGGCAGCTGATCGCCGACTACGGCAACACACCCTACGCGGCGCTGGCGGCACTGGCGCTTGCCAGGCTGCGTGTCGAGGAAGGCGAGCTGGAGGCTGCCGCGACCCAGCTGCAGTGGGTGCTGGATAACGCAACTGCCGATTTTGTACTGGATAGCGCGCGCCTCAGGCTGNNGCTGGCACGCGTGAAGCTGGCACAGGGTGATCCGGATGGCGCCGAAGCGATACTCGGCCATGCCGGCAGCAGCGGCGCTGCGGAGGTGCTGGTTGCGGAACTGCAGGGTGACATTCACCTGGCGCGCGGTGACCGGGACCAGGCGCTGGCATCCTACCAGCAGGCGCTCGCCGTGATGAGCGAAGACTATACCGGCAGCGCCTTGCTGCAGCTCAAGTATGACGAACTGGCAACGGCAGCCGCGGGGCCGGCGGCAAGCGCTGGCGGGGACGCGCAGTGATACGCGGCATCCTCGCAATCTGGGTGGCCGGCCTGCTGTCCGGCTGTACCACCATGTCCGGGTGGTATGACGGTCTTGTCGGCGGTGAGGATAACACCCTGCCGCCCGCGCCCCTGGCCGCTATCGAGAACCCGCTGGCCGTGTCGAGGCTGTGGAGCGAAAACTTCGGCGTCGGCCATGATGAGCAGGACGTGAACCTGGGGCCTGCGGTCCGTGACGACCGCCTGTATATCGCCGACCGCAAGGGCCGGGTCGCGGCCCTGGATGCCGCAACCGGCAAGCAATTCTGGTCGGTGGATACCGGTGCCGCGCTGTCCGCCGGGCCATCGGCCGGCGGCGGGATCGTGCTGGTGGGCAGCAGCGATGCGGAAGTGATTGCGCTGGACAGCGCGGACGGCTCGCTGCGCTGGAAGACAGCCGCCAGCAGCGAGGTGCTGGCGCAGCCACAGGTGGATCTTGACCGTGTCATCGTCCAGACAGCCGACGGCAGTATTGCCGGGCTGGATGCCGCCGACGGCAAACAGATATGGATCAATGACCATACGATACCCGTGCTGACCCTGCGCGGTACCGCGTCCCCGGCGGTTGAACATGGCCTGGTGGTTGCCGGTTTTGCCAACGGCAAGCTGGCCGCGTTCAGTGCAGAGAAGGGTTTCACGGTATGGGAGAAAAGCATCGCGGTACCGCAGGGTCGCTCCGAGCTAGAGCGTATCGTCGATATCGATGGCAGCCCGGTGATTGCAGGTGATGCCGTTTATGTCACGACCTACCAGGGGCGCATAGCGCGTGTCGATATCAGGGATGGCAACGTCGCCTGGGAACGCGACATGTCATCCAGCGTGGGCCTCGGCGTGGATTTCTCGCAGGTCTACGTGACCGATGACAACAGTCATGTCTGGGCGCTGTCCAGGGGCAGCGGTTCTTCATCCTGGAAACTGGAGGCACTGGCCAACCGCGGCCTGACGGCGCCGGAGCCGTTCGGGGATTACGTGGTGGTGGCGGACGCCGAGGGCTTTGTGCACCTGCTGTCGCGTTTCGACGGCAGCATTGCGGGTCGCATCGAGCTGGACAGCAAGGGCATCAACACCCGCCCGCTGGCTGTTGGCGACACGCTTTATGTGTACGGAAATTCCGGCAAGCTCGCCGCGTTCTCGATCCGGGAGCAGCGCTAGCCACGGGAACCGTTAACAGCTCCCGCGTACTAGGGTAGCTCCCGCTGTTTTCCAGGCACTCGCCGACGCATCTCATGTTACCGGTTATTGCACTCGTAGGTCGTCCCAACGTGGGTAAATCCACGTTGTTCAATCGCATGACGCGCACTCGGGATGCACTGGTTGCAGACCTCCCCGGGCTGACGCGTGACCGCAACTACGGTGATGCCACGTTCGATGGCCACCCCTTTATCGTGATCGATACCGGCGGCCTGGGAGGCGAGGATGGCGACCTGTCCGGGCTCATGGCACAGCAGGCCTGGCAGGCCGTCGAGGAAGCCGACCTGGTATTTTTCCTGGTGGATGCGCGTGCCGGGCTGACCGCAATGGACGAGACCATTGCCGGTGCACTGCGGCGCACCGGCAAGCCGCATATCCTGGTTGCCAACAAGACCGACGGCATCGATGTCGACAGCGCACTGGCGGAGTTCCACGGCCTCGGCCTCGGTGAGCCGGCGCCGGTTTCCGCGAGCCACGGCCGCGGGCTGACCCGGCTCATGCAGCGGGCCATGCAGCGGCTGCCGGAAGCGGAGCAGGCTGCCGGGGAGGCTGAAGCGGATGACAGCATCCGCGTGGCGGTTGCCGGGCGGCCGAATGTCGGCAAGTCGACCCTGATCAACCGCCTGCTGGGTGAGGAGCGCGTGCTGGCCTGGGACATGCCCGGTACTACCAGGGACAGCATCTTCATCCCGTTCGAGCGCGACGCCGTGCGCTACACCCTGATCGACACGGCCGGGGTGCGGCGCCGTGCACGCGTGCAGGAGGTGATAGAGAAATACAGCGTCATCAAGACGCTGCAGGCTATCGACGCGGCACACGTGGTGATCCTGGTGCTGGATGCGCAACAGGAGATCAGCGAGCAGGATGCCAGCCTGGCCGGGTACATCGCGGAAAAGGGGCGGGCACTGGTGCTTGCCGTCAACAAGTGGGACGGGCTGGATGATCACACGCGCGAGCGCATTCGCGCCCAGCTCGACCGGCGCCTGCCGTTCCTCGATTTCGCGGAGACACGCTATATCTCGGCGAAACACGGTACCGGTGTCGGTGAACTGCTGCCGCTGGTGCAACGGGCGCATGCCGCGGCCATGCGCGAGCTGCCGACTCCCGAGCTGACGCGGATTCTGGAACGCGCAGTGCAGGAGCATCCGCCGCCGCTGGTGCGCGGACGGCGCATCAAGCTGCGCTACGCGCACCAGGGCGGGCGCAATCCGCCGGTCATCGTGGTTCACGGCACCCGTACGGAGCATGTTCCGCGTAGCTACCGGCGTTACCTGGTGAACAGCTTTCGGTCCGCACTCAACCTGCAGGGGACCCCGGTGCGGGTCGAGTTCCGAAGCGGGAAGAACCCTTTCGCGGGAAGGAAAAACAGGCTGACGCCGCGCCAGGCCAGGCGCAGGGAGCGGCTGATGCGGCATGTAAAGAAGCAGCGCTAGGGTACGGAAAAATCAGCCCGGCGTTGCTGCACGTCTGCCTGGCGCCCGGTGCCCCGGGCAGATAGAACAGCGTCGTGGCGGCTGACTGGTATGTATCCCCTCATCCTGCCCTTCACCCGGAGGAAGAAGGAACGCTCTTTTGTCCGGTCAGGGCGCGCTGCCGCTGTTTCCGCTGCTGCCGGGCGCGGCGATTGGCCTGCCGGGTTGCCGCAACACCCGCGCCCATGTGGGCCTGTCCACGCGCCTCTGCCAGCTGCACCTGCCGTTCACGCTCGGCAAAGCGGCTACGCTGTGCGTCCGTCACGCGGTCGATGCAGTGCGGGCAGGATACACCGGCCGAATAACTGTCACTCGCCATGTCCGCGCGGGTGACGGGCATGCGGCAGGCGTGGCACTGCCCGTAGCTGCCCTGTTCCAGCGCGTGGTTGACCGTGACACGTTCATCGAACACGAAGCATTCGCCTTCCCACAGCGATTCCGATCGCGGTATTTCCTCGAGGTACTTCAGGATGCCGCCGCGCAGGTGGTAGACCTCTTCGAAACCGTGCTGCCTGAGCAGGGCGGTGGACTTCTCGCAGCGGATGCCGCCGGTGCAGAACATCGCTATCCGCTTGCCCGCCAGGCGGTCCTGATTCTCCGCCCACCAGGCGGGGAAGTCCCGGAAGCGCTCGGTGCCCGGATCGATGGCCCCCTCGAAGCTGCCGATCTCGACCTCGTAGTCGTTGCGGGTGTCGATGACGGCCACGTCCGGCGCGCTGATCAGCGCATTCCAGTCCGCCGGCGATATATAGCGGCCCACCGCGGCGCGCGGGTCGACACCGGGCTGGCCCATGGTGACGATCTCGGGCTTCACGCGCACCTTGAGGCGCTTGAACGGCATCTCGGCCGCGCGGCTTTCCTTGACTTCGAGCGCGTCGCAGCCCGGCAGCGCGCGGATCTGCGCCAGGACCGCCGCGATCCCGTCGGCCGGTCCGGCGATGGTGCCGTTGATCCCTTCGCGGGCCAGCAGCAGCGTGCCGAAGACGCCATGCGCCGCGCAGGCGTCGCGCAGAGCGCCGCGCAAGGCGTCGGGATCCTCGAAGGGGGTGAAGCGGTAGAGGGCGGCAACGGTAAAGGACATGGGCGACTCCGGACGCGGCAGCAGGTATCAGCCTGCGCCGGCCATTCCAAGGCCCGCGATTTGCGCCAGATCAAGGTCGGCAGGACCCAAATGGCGCAGGCTGGCGGCATGGAAGAGAGCCTCGATCATCACGATATCGCGCTGGTGCAGCATTCGCTGGCGATGCTGCGGCGCGAATTGCCGCCCGACGACACGCAGTTCTACGACCGCCTGTTCCGTCGCAACCCCGAATTCCGCTCGATGTTCCGCGACGACATCGCGGGCCAGGGCATGCGCTTCATGACCACGCTGGCGGTGATTACCGACGCGCTGACCACGCCCTCGGTATTTGATGCCGAGATCAGCCGCCTGGCCGAAGGACACGCCGCCATGGGGGTGAAAGCCAAGCATTTCGCGCCGATGGGCGACGCGCTGCTCGACACCTTCCGCGACGTGCTGGGGCCGCGCTTCACCCCCGAGATGCGGGCGGCGTGGGAGCGCGCCTTCGCCCTGATCGCCGCCGAGATGATCTCGCGCGGCGAAAAGAACGGCTGACGCGCAGCGCCTCGGGTTCAGGCGGCGTCCTCGGGCGCGTTCCAGACCACGGCCCGGCGATAGAGGTGCCAGGTCGAGTGGCCCAGCACCGGCAGCACGATGATCAGGCCCAGAAGCGCCGGGATCGCGCCCAGCCCCAGGCTGACCGCCACGATCAGGCCCCAGGTCAGGATCACGCGGGGATTCTTGCGCGACACCTCGATCGAGGTCACCACGGCGCGCGGCAGCCCGACATTGCGGTCGACCAGCATCGGGAACGACACCACCGTCGCCGCCAGCGCCACCAGTGCGAAGATGAACCCGACGCCCATCCCGACCAGGATCATCACCCAGCCCTCGGGCGTGCCGAAGACGGCGCCGGCGAAGGCCATCACCGAGGCCGGCGGCTCGGGGCCGAGCGTCAGGTTGTAGATCCAGTCGGCGACGACGAGCCAGATCACGAAAAGGCCCAGCACGTAGGCACCCAGCATCAGGATCGGCGCCATCAGCGGCGAGCTGATCAGGTCGAGCGCATCGCCCCAGCCGGCATGATCCCCTTTCTCGCGCCGCCGGCTCATCTCGTAGAGCCCGACCGCGGCCAGCGGGCCGATCAGCGCGAAGCCGGTCAGCATCGGGAAGGCGATGTGCAGCAGGTTGCTGTCGACCGTGAACCAGACCAACAGGCCGCCCATCACCGGATACAGCAGGCACAGCACCAGCACATCGGTGCGGAACGCCTTGAAATCGTCCAGCCCGGCATGCAGGGCGTCCAGCAGATCGTCGGTGGTGAGCCGTCGGACGGTCGGCACGGCGTTGTCGTGGCCGCCAAGCCTGTCTGTCATGTCCGCGGCCCGATGACCGGCGCGATCAAGTGTCTTTACGCTCCAGCTGAGCGGGTTTCCGATGGTCTTCACCATGACAATCCTCCGGTGTTCCTCGTCGCCGGAGGCGGGAAGCCGCGGAAGAGTGCCGGCCGCGGCTCTTGGCGCCCCGGCGTTGTCCTGAACGTAAGCCTATCAGAAAACGCGGGCAGTTGCGCGGTTATCACGCAAGTTTGCGCCCGCGCGGCGATGGTGCCGAGGCGACGCGGTGATTGACATACCGCGCGCACGGGGCTATCCGGGCGCAAATCTTTCCGGAAGCGTGAAAACTTCCGGTCCTGTGCTTATGTCAGGATCGCCCCCCGTCAGCGCGTTGCGCCCACGGGGGCACTACTGGTTTGAACGACGCCTTCAAAGGGGGCACGCTGATGTTCGAAAATCTGTCCGAACGCCTCTCCGGCGTCTTCGACAAGCTCACCAAGCAGGGCGCGCTGTCCGAGGCCGACGTCTCCACCGCGCTGCGCGAGGTGCGCGTGGCGCTGCTGGAGGCCGACGTCTCGCTGCCCGTGGCGCGCGACTTCATCAAGGCGGTGCAGGAGAAGGCCACCGGCCAGGCGGTCACCAAGTCGGTCACCCCGGGCCAGCAGGTCGTCAAGATCGTCCATGACGAACTGGTCCATGTCCTCGCCGGCGACGGCGGCGAGAGCGCCGAGCTGAAGATCGACCAGATTCCCGCACCGATCCTGATGGTCGGCCTGCAGGGCTCGGGCAAGACGACCACCACCGCCAAGCTCGCCAAGCGCCTGACCGAGCGCGAGGGCAAGCGCGTGCTGATGGCCTCGCTCGACACCAACCGCCCGGCGGCGATGGAGCAGCTCGCGGTGCTCGGCCGGCAGATCGGCGTCGACACCCTGCCGATCGTGCCCGGCCAGGACGCGGTCGCCATCGCCAAGCGCGCCAAGCAGCAGGCGACGCTGGGCGGCTACGACGTCTACATGCTGGACACCGCCGGCCGCCTGTCGATCGACGACGAGCTGATGGCCGAGGTCGAGGCCGTCCGCGACGTCGCCAAGCCGCGCGAGACGCTGCTGGTGGTCGACGGCCTGACCGGCCAGGACGCGGTGCACACGGCCGAGAACTTCGACGGCCGGATCGGCATCTCCGGCGTGGTCCTGACCCGGATGGACGGCGACGGCCGCGGCGGTGCGGCGCTGTCGATGCGCGCGGTCACCGGCAAGCCGATCAAGTTCGTCGGCCTCGGCGAGAAGATGGACGCGCTCGAGGAGTTCCACCCCGAGCGCATCGCCGGCCGCATCCTCGGCATGGGCGACATCGTCAGCCTGGTCGAGAAGGCGCAGGAGACCATCGAGGCCGAGCAGGCCGAGCGCATGATGAGGCGCTTCCAGAAGGGTCAGTTCAACATGAACGACCTGCGCATGCAGCTCGAGCAGATGCAGAAGATGGGCGGCATGCAGGGCATGATGTCGATGATGCCGGGCATGGGCAAGATGGCCAAGCAGATCGAGGAATCGGGCTTCGACGACTCGATCGTCCGCCGCCAGATCGCGCTGATCCAGTCGATGACCAAGAAAGAGCGCGCGGCGCCCCAGATCCTCCAGGCCAGCCGGAAGAAGCGCATCGCCGCAGGTGCCGGCATGGAGGTCTCGGAGCTGAACCGACTTCTGAAGATGCACCGCCAAATGGCGGACATGATGAAGAAGATGGGCAAGATGGGGAAGAAGGGCATGATGCGCGGAGCCCTCGGCCAGATGTTCGGCAAGGGCGGGATGCCCGCGGGCATGCCGGCCGATCCGGGCGCCGGTGCCCAGGGCGGCGGGCTGCCGCCGGGCGGCTTCCCCGGCCTCGGCTCGGGCCAGGCCCTGCCCCCCGGCCTGTCGGGCTTCGGCAAGAAGAAGTGACCCTGCGATGACCGTGGCCCCGATCACAAAAGGCGATCCCGCGGAGGCAGGCCCCGTCCTGACCACCGAGCGGCTGACGCTGCGCCTGCCCAGGGCCGAGGACTGGCCCTACTGGCGCGACTTCGCCGCCTCGGACCGCGCGCGCTTCATCGGCGGGCCGATGGAAGAGGGTCGCGCCTGGCGCGCCTTCGGCCACGTCATAGGGCACTGGACGCTGCGCGGCTATGGCAGCTTCATCTTCAACCGCACGGGCGGCGAGCGGCCCCTGGGCATGGCCGGCCCCTGGCACCCCATCGACTGGCCCGAGCCCGAGCTGGGCTGGACCATCTGGTGGGCCGATGTCGAGGGCCAGGGCTTCGCCCAGGAGGCGATGCTGGCGGCCCGCGCCTACGCTTACGACACTCTGGGCTGGACCACGGCCGTCAGCTATGTCTGGCCGCGCAACGCGCGCTCGGTGGCGCTGGCCCGCCGCCTGGGCTGCCATGCCGATCCCGGCGCACCGCGCCCCGAACCGGGCATGCTGGTGTTCCGCCATCCCGGCCCGGAGGAGCTGCGATGACCCGCCCCGCCGCCCCGGACAGCCAGCCTGCAAGGAAGACCGCCATGACCGACGCCACCGCCCGCGCCGCCGAGCTGCTCAAGGAGCATCGCGCCAGCATCGACCGGCTGGACGCGATCCTCGTCTACACGCTGGCCGAGCGCTTCAAGCACACCCAGGCCGTGGGCCGGCTCAAGGCCGAGCACGCGCTGCCGCCCAGCGATCCGGCGCGCGAGGACAAGCAGATCGCCCGGCTTCAGGCGCTGGCCGCCGATGCCGATCTCGACCCGGAATTCGCCAAGAAATTCCTAAACTTCGTGATCTCGGAGGTGATCCGGCATCACGAAAAAATCCGCGACGGGGCCGCCTGAGCGCACCCCGTCCACACCGCCATTGACCAAGGAGAAACGCAAATGGCCATCAAGATCCGTCTCGCCCGCGGCGGCTCCAAGAAGCGCCCCTTCTACCGCATCGTCGCCGCCGACAGCCGCATGCCGCGCGACGGCCGCTTCATCGAGAAGCTGGGCACCTACAACCCGCTGCTGCCCAAGGACAGCGAGGACCGCGTGAAGATGGACCTCGAGCGCGTGCAGCACTGGCTGAGCCAGGGCGCCCAGCCCACCGACCGCATCAGCCGCATGCTCGAGGCCGCCGGCGTCATGCCGAAGAAGGAGCGCGCCAACATGCAGAAGGCGCAGCCCGGCAAGAAGGCGCAGGAGCGCGCGAAGGAAAAGGCCGACAAGGCTGCCGCGCTGGCCGCGGCCGAAGCCGAAGCCAAGGCGGCGCCGGCCGAGGAAGCCCCCGCCGAGGAAGCGGCAGCGGAGTAATCCGCCGCCGCCCGGCGCGGCCGGGGAGGTCGTGGCATGGCCAAGGAACCCGAAGGCATGATCTGCGTCGGCGCCATCGCCGGCGCCTTCGGCGTGCGCGGCGAGGCGCGGATCAAGTCGTTCTGCGCCGAGCCCGAGGCGATCGCCGACTACGCCCCGCTGACGCTCGCCGACGGGCGTGAGATGACGCTGAAGCTTGGCCGCCCGGTAAAGGGCGGCTTTGCCGCGCGGCTGGGCGGGGTATCCACCCGCGAGCAGGCCGAGGCGCTGCGCGGCCAGCGCCTCTACGCCCCGCGCGACCGCCTGCCCTCGCTGCCCGATGACGAGTTCTACCACGCCGACCTGATCGGCCTGGCGGTGGTCGACACCGGCGGCCAGGTGCTGGGCCGCATCCAAGCGATCCACGATCACGGCGCAGGCGACTTGCTCGAGATCTCCGGACCGGGCATCAAGGGCAGCGTGATGCTGCCCTTCACCCGCACCGCCGTACCAACCGTCGACCTCGCCGCCGGGCGCGTGATCGCCGACCCGCCCGCCGGCATCTTTCCCCAGCACGACACCGAAGACGACGCCGACCAGGATGCCGGGGCCGCCGATGAGTGAGCCCGAGCGCCCCACCCGCGTGATCGTTCATGCCGGCTTTCACAAGACCGGCAACGCCACGGTGCAGCGCTGCCTGCAAATCAACCGCGGGATACTGGCGCCGCATGTACAGGTGCTGCTGCGCGCCGACCTGATGGGCACCTCGACCGCCGCCGGGCTCTACGCCCGCTGGCGCGTGACGCCGTTGCGGCTGTGGCTGCGGAACCGGCTGCGTCGCGCGCTGCGACGCCATCCGCCCGGGCCGGGCCGGGCCGTGGTGATCTCGTGCGAGCGGCTTTCGGGCCTGATGCCGGGCCGTTACGGCCGCTGGCGCTATGACCTGGCGCCCGAGCTGGCGGTCGAAACGGTGCAAGCGCTCCGCGCGATCTGGGGCCCGCGGCTCGAGATCGGCTTCGTCTACAGCACCCGCGACACCGCCGACTGGATCGAAAGCATCTGGCGCCACCTGGTGCGCAACGACCGGATGCGCCTGCCCTTCGAACGTTTCAGCGAGCGTCTGGTCGATGCCCGCAAACTCGAGGAGCTCGCCGACGAGGTGCGGGCGCGCATCCTGCCCGTGCCGGTCGAGACGGTGGCGCTGGAGAACTGGGAAGACGCGCCCCTGGGCCCGGCCGAGCCCATACTGCGGCTCGCGGGCCTTTCGGACGACGTGCTGGACGAGCTGATCCCCGTTCCGCCGGCGGGTGTCGGCCAGGGCATCGAGGCCGCCCAGGCCATGACTCGCGGCGGCGCCACCGCCGGGGACGACTGGCCATGACGGCGCGACTGATCCTGGTCCATGCCGGGTTCCACAAGACCGGCACCTCGTCGCTTCAGGCCTGCCTGCAGAGCAACCACGCGCTGCTCGAGCCGCATCTGCGGCTGGTCCTGCGCGCCGACATGGTGCCGGTGGCCCGCGCCGCGCGTGCGCTGGCGCAAGGCCGCTGGGCGCTGCCCCGCCGGCTGAGGCTGCGCCGCGCGCTGACCGGGCTGATGCGCGAACTCGATCCCGCCGACCCGCGCCCGCTGGTGATCAGCTACGAGGGGCTGTCGGGCACCGTGCCCGGCTTCGGCCGGGTGCGCAGCTATGACCGGGCGCCGATGATGGCGGCCGAGATCCGCCGCGCGCTGACCGCCCGCTTCGGCGGCGAGGCGCAGATAGCCTTTCTCTACACCACCCGCGCCGCCGACAGCTGGCGGCGCAGCGCCTATGCGCATCTGGTGAAATACCAGCGGGTGACGCAGGATTTCGCCGGTTTCAAGGCCGGCCTCGCCCCCGGCGCGCCGGATTTCGACGGGACGCTCGCCGCGATCCGGCAGGCGGTGGCGCCGCTGCCGGTGCATGACGCAGCGCTCGAGGGCCTGCAGCGCCGGCCGCTGGGCCCGGCCGAGGCCGTGCTGGACCTGCTCGACCTGCCCGACGCGCTGCGCGCCGCGCTCGTCCCGGTCCCGCCGCAGAACCGCGCCGCCGACCAGGGCACGGTGGCCGAGCACCTCGAACTCAATCGCCGGATAACCGACCGCGAGGCGCTGCGCCGGGCCAAGAATCACCCGCTGGCGAGGACGCCATGAGCCGCCCGCCCGCCCGCTCGCATGGCCGGCTGTCGATCAGGGCCAGCGCACGCCCGCGCGACCTGATGGCCGAGACCGCCCGACCCGGCGCCTGGACCGCCCGCGTCGTCACCCTGTTCCCCGAGGCCTTCCCCGGCGCGCTGGGCCTGAGCCTGACCGGCAAGGCGCTGGCCGAGGGCCTGTGGGCGCTCGAGACCCTGCAGCTGCGCGACTTCGCCACCGGCAAGCACCGCAACGTCGACGACACGCCCACCGGCGGCGGCGCCGGCATGGTGATGCGCCCGGACGTGGTCGACCGCGCCCTGGCGGCAGCGGCCGAGGGCACCTCGGGCGACTGGCCGGTGATCTATCTCTCGCCGCGCGGCGTGCCGTTCAGCCAAGGCATGGCGCAGCGGCTGGCGCGCGCCGACGGGGTGACGCTGCTCTGCGGGCGGTTCGAGGGCGTGGACCAGCGCGTGCTGGACAAGCGGCGGGTGCTGGAGGTCTCGATCGGCGATTATGTCCTGACAGGCGGAGAACTTGCCGCTCAGGTCTTGATCGATGCGACCGTCCGCCTTATACCCCGCGTGCTCGGGAACGCCGAGTCGGCCGTCGAGGAGAGTTTCTCCGAAGGCCTGCTCGAGCACCCGCAATATACACGGCCCAACGACTGGGATGGCAGACAGGTACCCGAGATCCTCCTCTCGGGCCACCATGCGAAGATCGCCGAATGGCGGCATGCCCAGTCGGAAGCCCTGACGAAGGAACGTCGTCCCGATCTCTGGCGGGCTTACCTGGCAAGGACAGGTAGGGACCCGGTGGAAGGCCAAGAGCTCTCGGACGCGCAGACCATCGCCGGAAAAGGCGAGCAAAAGGATTGAGACGATGAACCTGATCGAGACGCTCGAGAAAGAGCAGATTGCCGCGCTTGGCAAGGATATCCCCGATTTTTCCGCCGGCGACACCGTGCGCGTCGGCTACAAGGTGACCGAAGGCACGCGCACGCGGGTGCAGAACTACGAAGGCGTGTGCATTGCCCGCAAGGGCGGCAACGGCATCGGCGCCTCGTTCACCGTGCGCAAGATCTCGTTCGGCGAGGGTGTGGAGCGTGTGTTCCCGCTGCACTCGCCGAACATCGACGCGATCACCGTGGTCCGCCGCGGCAAGGTGCGCCGCGCGAAGCTGTACTACCTGCGCTCGCGCCGCGGCAAGTCGGCCCGGATCGCCGAGAAGACGAACTACAAGCCGAAGGGCAACGGCGCCGAGGCCTGAGGCCCGCGCCACGGCAGAATTTCAGAACCGGCGCCCCTCGCGGCGCCGGTTTTCGTTTGTCGGGGCGCCACGCCCCCTCCGCCGGACGGAAAAGCGCAGCCTCTACAACCCGTCCCGCCGCGCATTCACGCCGTGGGCGCAGCAGCCCGGTGGCGCCGCGACGGGGCCCATATCACCCCTTTCGACGGTGTCGGGCTCGCCATCGAGCATTTTTCTGCACTGCGATTCGTTCGCGAGCAGTTGCAGCGGACGCAACATTATGCTGATCTCGACATGCTTGCAGAGCCGGACGATCCGCGCGACCTGTTCGGCATGGTGCGGCGGGCGCAGGGCAACCGATGAGGGCCGCGACAGGTGATGGAAAACGATACCCCGGTTATCGAGGTCCGGGGGCTGTACAAGAGCTTCGGCGCGCTCGAGGTTCTCAAAGGCGTGGATCTGGCGGCGCATCGCGGTCAGGTCGTCTCGCTGATCGGGTCTTCCGGCTCGGGTAAATCCACCATCCTGCGCTGCCTGAACCTGCTGGAGAACAGCCAGCAGGGCGACATCCTTTTCGAGGGCGAGCCGGTCGCCTGGACCGGCAAGGGCGCGTATCGCCACCCCGCCGACAAGGCGCAGGTGATCCGGATCCGCACCAACCTGTCGATGGTGTTCCAGCAGTTCAACCTGTGGTCCCACATGACCGTGCTGCAGAACGTGATGGAGGCGCCGGTCACCGTGCTCCACCGCGACCGCGCCGAAGTCGAGGAGCGCGCCCGCGCGCTGCTCGCCAAGGTCGGCATCGGCGACAAGGCCGACGTCTACCCGGCGCAGATGTCCGGCGGCCAGCAGCAGCGCGCCGCGATCGCGCGCGCGCTGGCGATGGAGCCGAGGGCGCTTCTGTTCGACGAGCCCACCTCGGCGCTGGATCCGGAACTTGAGCAGGAAGTGGTCAAGGTGATCAAGGCATTGGCAGAAGAGGGTCGGACCATGGTCCTGGTCACCCACGACATGCGCATGGCCCGTGACATCTCGGACCAGGTGGTGTTTCTCCACCAGGGAAGAATCGAGGAAGCCGGGCCGCCCGAAAAGCTGTTCGGGGCACCCGAAACCGATCGCCTGCGCGCCTTCCTGAGCGTGACGGCGGCATGACCAAACAAAAGTCTGACAAGGAGCAACCGACATGAAGCACATCATCCTTGCCGCTGCGGCGCTGGCGCTCTCGGCCACCGCCACCCTGTCGCAGACGGTCCGGCTGGGCACCGAGGGCGCCTATCCTCCGTTCAACTTCATCAACGACAACGGCGAGGTCGACGGGTTCGAGCGCGAGCTGGGCGACGAGCTGTGCAAGCGTGCCGAGCTGACCTGCGAATGGGTCACCAACGACTGGGATTCGATCATCCCCAACCTGGTCTCGGGCAACTACGACGCCATCATCGCCGGCATGTCGATCACGCCTGAGCGCGACGAAGTCATCGACTTTACCCAGAACTACACCCGGCCCGAGCCGTCCTCCTATGTCGGCCTGGACGAGAGCCTGGACGTCAGCTCGGCCATCGTCGCAGCCCAGGCAGGCACCATCCAGGCCGCCTATGTGGCCGAAAGCGGCGCCACCCTGGTCGAGTTCGCCACCCCCGACGAGACGGTCGCGGCCGTGCGCAACGGCGAGGTTGACGCGGTGCTGGCCGACAAGTCGTTCCTGGTCCCGATCGTCGAGGAATCCGACATGGTCTTCGTCGGCGACGACGTCTACCTGGGCAACGGCGTCGGCATGGGCCTGCGCGAGAGCGACGACGAACTGACAGAGAAGTTCGACACCGCGATCCAGTCGATGAAGGACGACGGCTCGCTGAACGAGCTGATCTCGAAGTGGATGCCCGAGGCGGGCCTGTTCTGATCCCATGGCGCCGGGCGGCCTCGCGCCGCCCGCTGCCGGTTTACCTGTATGTTCGCGTTCTGCACCGATCCCGCGACGCTTGGCGACGCCGCCTGGATGGCCTGCTACCTGACGACGGCCAAGCACATGTCGTTCTACCTGTCCTTCGTGACGGTGCTGGTGCTGCTGGCAGTCACCGCGCCGGTGGCGCTGGTCTTCGGGCTCGGCGGCGCGGTGGCCGCACGCAGCGAGATCGCGCCGCTGCGCTGGCTGGGCAAGCTCTATATCGCGATGGTCCGCGGCGTGCCCGACATCGTGTTCTTCATGTTCTTCGTGATCGCGCTCGACCAGGGGCTGGAATGGCTCTACCACCAGGTCCGCTGCCCCGACTGGACCGAGCCGATCCGCGACGGCAACGAGTTCCGCGTCTGCCCCGAGGCCAAGATCCCGCAGGGCAGCGCGGCGCAGATCTGGCATGAGATCTACGGCTTCGCGCTGGCCGTCTTCACCTTCGCGATCGTCTTCGGCGCCTTCGCCGCCAACGTGCTGTTCGGCGCCATGCGCGCCGTGCCCCGCGGCCAGATCGAGACCGCCGAGGCCTATGGCATGACCCCGCGCCAGGCCTTCCGCCGGATCCTGCTGCCGCAGATGTGGACCTATGCCCTGCCCGGCCTGTCGAACCTGTGGCAGATCCTGGTCAAGGCGACGCCGCTGTTGTTCCTGCTGGGCGTCGAGGACATCGTCTACTGGGCGCGCGAGCTGGGCGGATCCAAGACCTCGGCCTACAGCTATCCGCATGGCGACTGGCGGCTGTGGTACTTCCTCGGCCTGTTGGTGTTCTACCTGCTGCTGACCCAGATCTCCGAGAAGGTCTTCGCCCGGCTGCAACGCCGCTTCGCCCACGGCGCGACATTGGGGGGCGGCAGATGAGCTGTGCCGAGACCTTCCAGTCCTACGTCTTCCGCTCGATCGGCTATGGCGAGCGGTTGCTGCCGCGCGAGGATTTCACGCTCTGCGACCAGTTCGTGCTGATCGGCTCGGGGATGATCTGGAACGTCTATTTCGGCGTGCTGGCGCTGCTGGGCGGGTTCTTCTTCGCCACCGCTCTGGCGCTGGCCAAGAACAGCGACAACCGCCTGCTGTCGAAGCCTGCCGACTGGTTCATCTTCCTGTTCCGCGGCTCGCCGCTGTTCATCCAGTTCTTCCTGGCCTACGAGGCCTTCGTGCTGCTGCCCAAGTCGGGCATCGAGATCAACCTGCTGGTCACGCAGATCACCGCCGAGACGGGCTGGCTGACCAAGGCCTGGGCCGGCGCGCTGATCGTGCTCTTCCTCAACACTTCGGCCTATTCGGCGCAGATATTCTACGGCGCGCTGCAATCGGTGCCCCGCGGCGAGGTCGAGGCGGCGGACGCCTACGGCATGACCGGCTGGGCGCGCTTCCGCCGGGTGATCTGGCCGACGATGCTGCGGCTGGCCTGGCCGGGCTACACCAACGAGGCGATCTTCCTGTTCCACGCCACGACGCTGGTGTTCTTCTCGGGCTTCCCGGCCTGGCAGCAGAGGGGCGACGCGCTCTACTACGCCAACTATTTCGCCGACAAGACCTTCAACCCCTTCGTCCCCTACCCGATCCTCGCGGGCTATTTCATCCTGATGACGCTGGCGGTCATCGGCATCTTCGGCCTCATCAACAGCCGCCTGAACCGGCACCTGCCGCAGCAGGCGCGGGTCCGCATGCGCCTGCGCCCGCAATTCATCCGCTAGATACCGCCCGATCTTCCCGGGCGTGCACGCCGGACCTCAGCCCGGCAAAGGCCGCAGCGTGCCGCGCTCGATCACCTGGCAGTCGAACAGCCGCGACTCGGGCGCGCGGTCGGGCGCGTCCAGCATGGCCATGATCACCTCGACCGAAGCGTCGATCATCTCGGGTACCGGCTGGCGGATGGTGGTGAGATCGAAGATCTCCCACCGCGCCATCTCCATGTCGTTCAGGCCGATCAGCCCGATATCCCCGGGCACCGCCCGCCCCGCCGAGCGCACCGCCGACAGCGCCCCGATGGTCAGCACGTCGTCGGCGCAGAAATAGGCCTCGGCCGCCCCCTCGGCCAGCGCCCGGCCCATCTCGGCCCGGCCTGCCTCGAAGGTATAGGCCCCGGCATAGCGCAGCTCGGGCGCCACCCCCGCCGCCTCGGCGGCGGCGCGAAATCCGGTCATCCGGTCCACCGTAGAGGTGGCGCTCTCGGGCCCGCCGATGAAGCCGATCCGGGCGTAGCCCCGCGCCAGCAGCGTCTCGGCCGCCATCCGCCCGCAGGCCACGTTGTCGATGCCCACCACGTCCACCTCGGGCCGCAGCGCGTGGCGGCCGAAGGAATGCACCACCGGCATCCCCGCCTCGCGGAAGGCCAGCGCGAAACTGCTCGGCAGCGTCGAGGAGGCCACGATCACCCCGTCCACCGAGTACTGCCGCAGCATGCGCACCGAATTCGGCGGCTCGGTCTCGTCGCTGAGGTTGACCAGCAGCGGCCGCAGCCCGCGATCCTGCAGGCCGCGGGTGAAGAGGTCGAAGATCTCAAGAAACAGCGGGTTGTGGAAGTTGTTCGACACCAGCCCGATCAGCTTGGTGCGCCCCGTGGTCAGGCTCGAGGCCAGCGCGTTGGGCCAGTATCCCAGTTCCTCGGCCGCCGCCATCACCTTGGCACGGGTGAGCTTGGACACCGAGGCGCCCTCGGTGAAGGTCCGCGAGACGGCGGAGCGCGACACGCCCGCCCGCGCGGCGACCTCCTTCAAAGTGACTGCCATCCGGCCCGGCCCCTGCAATCGGCGCCTCCAGGGCGCCCGATTGCCGTTCTAGCCGCGACGGCGCGTCGTTGCAACCGGTTGCAGGCCGAGGCCCTACCCTGCCTCGTGCGTCAGGTCGCGGCGGAACGCCTCGAAAGCGTCGTCGTCGATTGGCACGCAGTGCTCAGGCCCCGGATAGCCGCCCGAGGCGACATCCGCCGCGAACTCGCCGAAGGCCGCCACCCGCTCGCGCTGCAGCCGGGCATATTCGCTGGCGAAATCGCGATAGGTCTTGGCGTGGCGCGGCTTGTGGCCCCGCGTACACCCAAGCACGTCCTCGGCGAACAGGTACTGCGCGTCGGCCCCCGAGCCCGCCCCCATGCCCAGCATGATCAGCGAGGTGCGGGCCGAGATCTCGGCCGCCACCCGGTCGGGCACGACCTCCAGCTCCGCCCCGATCGCGCCAGCAGCCTCCAGCGCCTTGACGTGGCGCCAGACCTCCATCGCGCTCTCGGGCGTCTTGCCGACGGCCTTGAAACCGCCGGTCCAGGTCGCCTTCGACGGGATCAGCCCGACATGGCTGACCACCGGGATGCCCTCATGCGCCAGCGCCCGGATGGTGTTCAGCCCTGCGGCGCAGTAGACGCAGTCTCCGCCGATCTGCATCGCCCGGTGGGCGGCGCGCAGGTAATCCTCGGTGGTGACCAGCTCGCCATAGAGCAGCCCCACCTGCACGAAGCAGTCGCCGGCGGCCTCGCGCATCTCGGGCGTCCAGACCGGGTCGATGATCGACAGCATGTCTATCCCGGCCTCGGCCGCCGCGCGCGCCTCGTCGAGCGTCTCGACATAGAGCATCGTCAGCACCCGCTGACCCTTGAGCGCGCGCAGATCGGCGACGGTGGGGCGCTTGTTCCTCATGCGCCGCCCACCTGGATCATCACCCGGCCGTTCTCGACCTTGGCGGGATAGGTGCCCAGGTTGACGCAGACCGGCGCCCGCTGCGCCTCGCCGGTGCGGTAGTCGAACTGCCCGTTATGCTTGGGGCATTCGATCACGTAGTCCATCACCAGCCCGTCGGAGAGATGCACCTGCTCGTGGGTGCAAAGCCCGTCGGTGCAGAAATACTCGTCGTCCGGGCTGCGATAGAGCGCGAAGGTCCGGCCGTCATGGTCGAAGCGGACGACATCCTCCTCTTCGATATCGTCGGCCGCACAGGCATCTACCCATTCACTCATGGCTGTCTCCTTCGTTGGATTTTGGCTTGGGGTTATTCGGCGGGCACGCCCAGCGCGACCTCGTGCAGGTCTTCGCGATAGGGCTTGGCGGTGCCCGGCAGCTCGCGCTTGATGAACTCGTCCTCATAGCGCAGCTGGCGCTTCAGCACCGGCCAGACCTCGGCATAGGCCTGCCAGATCGACCTGTTCGCCGCCGGCAGGTCGTGCTTGATCTTCTCGTGCAGCTCGGGCAGCCGGTGATAGGGCACCATCGGGAACATGTGATGTTCGACGTGGTAGTTCATGTTCCAGTAGATGAAGCGGCTGATCGGGTTCATGTAGACGGTGCGGCTGTTCAGCCGGTGGTCGAGCACGTTCTCGGCCAGCCCGGCATGCTGCAACACGCCGGTCATCACGTGGTGCCAGGCACCGTAGAGCCGCGGCAGGCCGATCACCATCAGCGGCAGGATCGAGCCCATCGCCAGCGCCAGCGCGATCGTGGCGGCGTAGATCAGCACCCAGATGCGGGCGATGCGGATGACCTTGTGCTGCTCCATCTCGGGGACGAAGGTCGCCTCTTCCTCGTCCAGCTTGCCGCTGGCGTTGAGGATCATGCGCTTCCAGCCGGTGAAGGCATCGACGATGCCGAAAACGTTCAGGAAGATCCGGAACAGCGCCGGCGGGCGCATGGCGACGATCTCGGGGTCGCGTCCGACGATGATGGTGTCGGTGTGGTGGCGGGCGTGGCTCCAGCGCCAGGTGACCGGATTGCGCACCATGCAGAACGACGCGATCTGATAGACCACGTTGTTCATCCAGGCGGTGCGGAACGGCGTGCCGTGGCCGCATTCGTGCCAGCGGCTGTCCATCGCCGAGCCATACAGGACTCCGTAGGCCAGCCAGAACGGCGCCGACCACCAGGACGGCCACAGCGCGATCCCCGCCCCGGCGAAGAGGATCATGCATCCGAACAGGATGACTGTGTCGCGAATCGCCGGCTGGTCCTCGCGCTTCATCAGCGCCTTCATCTCCTTGCGCGGGATCTCGGTGTGATACCATTCGGCCGAGGCGAGCCCCGCCTCGACGGCGCGCCGCGCGTCGTCTCCGACCAGGCTGTAGTCACGTTTGGTCATGTCGCGTCCCTCCGAGGATTTCGACCGACCATACGCGAAGCGAGCGGCTGCCACCTATACCGGCGCATTCGGAATTGCTCACGGCGTATCATTTCCCTATCATCCGATGATACATTCGTATCACGGATACCCGCCATGGCCCGCCGCCCCACGATCAAGGACATCGCCGCCGAATCCGGCCTCAGCGTCGCCACCGTGAACCGGGTGCTGAACGGCTACCCGGGCGTGCGCGAGGAGACCGGCCGCCGCGTGCTCGAGGCCGCGCAGCACATCGGCTACCACGCCACCAACCTGATCGAGCAGCGGCTGCGCGCCGACCTGCCGCTGGTGACGCTGGGCTTCGTGCTGCAGAAGGAGCGGCAGGCCTTCTACCAGACCTTCGCGCAGGAGATCGCCGAAAAGGCCGCCGCGCTCCAGACCGCGCGTGTCCGCGTGGTGATCGAGTTCTCCGCCTCGCAATCGCCGGGCGAGGTCGCCGAGATGATCGAGGCGATGGAGGGCCGCGTCGACGCCGTCGCCGCGACGGCTGTCAACCATGCCCGCATCACCCAGGCGGTGCAGCATCTCAAGGATGCCGGCATCCCCACCTTCGCCCTGCTGTCGGATTTCGCGCAGGGGGTACGGCTGAACTACATCGGTACGAACAATCTGAAAATCGGCCGCGGCGCTGCCTGGATGCTGTCGGTCGCCGCGCGCAAGCCGGGCAAGCTGGCGCTCTTCGTCGGCGGTCACCGCTGGCATGGCCACGACCTGCGCGAGGCCGGCTTCCGCGGCTTCTTCCGAGAAAGCCCGCTGGCCTTTCAGGTGCTCGACACGCTGGTCAACCTCGAGACCCGCCAGCTGACCTACGAGGCGACGCTCGACCTGCTGTCGCGCCACCCCGACATCCGCGGCATCTACATCGCCGGCGGCGGCATGGAGGGCGCCATCGCCGCTTTGCGCGAGGAACGCGCGCCGGGCGAGGTCGCGCTGGTGGTCAACGAGCTGACGACGGAATCCCGCGCCGGGCTGATGGAGGGCTACGTCTCGCTGGTCGACTCGACCCCGCTGGCGGCGCTGTCGGAAAAGCTGATCGCGACGATGGCCGAGGCGGCGCAGACCGACGGCGCCACCGTGCCCAGCCAGACCTTCCTGGAGCCCATCCTCCACCTGCCCGAGTTCATCTGATATCTCGGGCGGCATGATATTTTTGTATCAAGCTCTAACGCAAAAATATCATGAATGACTCAATATCTCATCGGGGAATTGACGGAATCACCGACATCCACTCACTCTCCTGAGCCAATGGCGGGACACACCGCCAAGACCGCGAACGGGAGGGACGCAGCGTATGCTGCCCATCGCACTGAACCATATGGCGGCCCCGGGCCTGCGCTATGACGCGTTTCTGGAGCTGGCCGCCGGCATCGGCGCCATGGGCGTCGAGTTCCGCAACGACCTGCCCCAGCCTCTGTTCCACGGCGACGCCCCCGAAACCGTCGCCGCTACCGCCCGCGAGCGCGGCCTGCGCATCCTGGCGCTGGCCGAGGTCAAGGAATTCAACAACTGGTCCGACGCCAAGCACGCCGAGGCCGAGGCGCTGGCCGACACCGCCCGCGCCTGCGGCGCCGAGGCGGTCGCCCTGATCCCCCGCAACGACGGCCATGGCCGCGGCAATGGCGAGCGCCAGGCCAACCTGCGCGTCGCCCTGCGCGAGCTGAACGGCATCCTCGCCCCACGCGGCCTTATCGGGCTGGTCGAGCCGCTGGGCTTTGAAAGCTGCTCGCTGCGCGACAAGGCCGAGGCGGTCGAGGTGATCGAAGCGCTGGGCATGGCCGACCGCTTTCGTCTGATCCATGACACCTTCCACCATCACCTCGCCGGCGGTGGCCCCTTCTTCGCGGCGCATACCGGCATCGTCCACGTCTCGGGCGTGACCGACCCCGAGCCGTCGATCTCGGAAATGCAGGACGGCCACCGGGTGCTGGTCGACGCCCGCGACCGCCTGGGCAATGTCGACCAGCTCGCCGCGCTGATCGAGGCGGGCTATGCCGGCCCGGTGTCGATGGAGCCGTTCTCGGCCGAGGTCCACGCGCTGGCCGATCCGGGCCCGGCCCTGCGGCGCAGCTTCACCTACATCGCCGAGGCGCTGCATGCGCCGGCGGTGTGAGGGCGACGCGATGCCATGCTCGGGACCGGGACCACGACCTGTCACCGATGTGCATCTTCTTTTTGCGGCGAGTGCTGCAATTCAACTCCGGCAACATCGATAGAGCGGCGCCGCCGGACGCCCGATTTGGGAGGAACGAGATGAAGAAGATCTTTATTGCAACCACGCTCGCCGGACTGATGGCGACGACCGCCATGGCCGAGACGATCGGCGTCAGCATGGCGCGGTTCGACGACAACTTCCTGACCGTGCTGCGCAACGGCATGGTCGCGATGGCCGAGGAGATGGACGGCGTCGACATCCAGGTGGAAGACGCGCAGAACGACGTCGCCAAGCAGCTCGACCAGATCAACAACTTCGTCGCCAGCGGCGTCGATGCGATCATCGTGAACGCGGTCGACACCTCGGCCACGCAGGCGATGTCGGATGCCGCCGAGGCCGCCGGCGTGCCGCTGGTCTACGTCAACCGCGAGCCGATCAACGTCGATACCCTGCCCGACAACCAGGCCTTCGTCGCCTCGGACGAGCGCGAGAGCGGCACCCTGGAGACCATCGAGGTCTGCCGGCTGCTGGCCGAGCAGGGCAAGGATCCGGCGGACGCCTACATCATCATGGGCGAGCTGTCGAACCAGGCCGCGCAGCAGCGCACCCAGGACATCTATGACGTCATGGAAGCCGGCAAATGCGCCGTCGAGCTGAACATCATCGACCGCCAGACCTCGAACTGGCAGCGCAACCAGGCGCAGGACCTGATGACCAACTGGCTGTCGACCGGCACCCCGTTCGACGCGGTGATCGCCAACAACGACGAAAGCGCGATCGGCGCGATCCAGGCGATGAAGGCCGCCGGGATCTCGATGGATGACGTCGTCGTGGGCGGCGTCGACGCGACCCAGGACGCGCTGCTGGCGATGGCCGCGGGCGAACTCGACGTCACCGTGTTCCAGGACGCCGCGGGCCAAGGTTCGGGCGCGCTCGAAGCCGCGCTGAAGCTGGCCAATGGCGAGGACGTGGACCAGAAGGTCTACATCCCCTTCCAGCTGGTGACCCCGGCCAACATGTCGGAGTTCACCTCGAAGAACTGAGCCCGCTGCAGGCGCAAGAACCGATCGGAGGCGGCCCCCAGGACGTCGCCTCCGATCCAGTCATCCGGGCCGGGCGATACGCGCTGACGGGGCCGGCAACAAGAGGGGAGCCAGGATCATGGCAGAGACTTCTCATGGCGTCGGGGGCCTGACGTTCGACGCTTCCAAGCGCAACTGGCCGCCCGAGGCCGGCGTGTTCCTAGCGCTGGTGCTCATCGTCATCGTGTTCGAGGTGCTGGGACGCCTCATCATGAACGACAGCTTTCTGTTCAACACCCGCGAGAACGTCGACGCGATCTTCAACGAACAGCGGTTGCAGATCATCATCCTTCAGGTGTCGATCATCGGCATCATCGCGCTGGGGGTGACCCAGGTGATCATCACCGGCGGCATCGACCTGAGCTCGGGCTCGGTCGTCGGCGCGACCGCGATGATCGCCATGAGCTTCGCCCAGGTCAGCGAGATCAACGGGCTGCAGAACACCCGTGCCGTCTTCTTCGAGCAAGGCTGGGTCGACCTTCCGGTGCTGGTGCCGGTCGTGGTGGGGCTCGCCTGCGGCCTGATCGCGGGGCTGATCAACGGGTTCTTCGTCGCCTACACCGGCATTCCCCCCTTCATCGCGACGCTGGGCATGATGGTCTCGGCCCGTGGCGTGTCGAAATGGTGGACCGCCGGCCAGCCGGTCTCGTTCCCCACCGAAAGCTATGCCGCGATCGGCGCCGGCATGATGCCGGTCTTCATCTTCGTGTTCCTCGCGGTGCTGTTCCACCTGATCCTTAAATACACCGTCTACGGCAAGCACACCTACGCGATCGGCTCGAACGAGGACGCCGCGCGGATGAGCGGCATCAAGGTCGCCCGCCACAAGGTGATGGTCTACGCCATCGCCGGCCTGCTGGCCGGTGTCGCCGCGCTGGTGCTCAGCTCCAAGAACCTGACCGCGCAATCGGGCATGGGGGTGATGTACGAACTCGACGCCATCGCGATGGCGGTGATCGGCGGCATCTCGCTGCAGGGCGGGCGCGGCTCGATCCTCGGGACGGTGATCGGCGCGCTGATCTTCGGCGTCATCATATCCGGTTTCACCTTCCTCAGGCTCGACGCCTACTACCAGGAGATGGTGAAGGGCGCGATCATCGTCGGCGCCGTGGTGCTCGACCAGTGGCGGCAACGCCGCGCCGTGGCCAAGGCTTGAGGAGGCATATCATGGCTGAAGACATCATCCTGAAGACCGAGGGCCTGACCAAGCATTACGGCGGCGTGCATGCGCTCGAAGGCGCGGATTTCGAGATCCGCAGGGGCGAGCACGTGGCGATCATGGGCGACAACGGGGCCGGCAAGTCGACCTTCGTGCGCCAGATCACCGCCGTCGAGCAGCGCACCCGCGGCAAGATCTGGTTCGACGGCCGCGAGGTCGATTTCGAAGGCCCGCTGCAGGCCCGCGAGGCCGGCATCGAGACCGTCTTCCAGACCCTCGCCCTGGCCGACCATCTCGACGTGCCCGACAACCTCTTCCTGGGGCGCGAGATGATCAAGTTCAAGCTGGGGCCGTTCTCGATCCTCGACTACAAGGGGATGCGCGAAGCGACGATGCAGGGGCTCCAGAAGACCGGGGTCAAGATCCCCAACCTCTCGAACACGATCCAGTACATGTCGGGCGGGCAGCGGCAATGCGTGGCAATCGCCCGCACCGCCACTTTCCACTCGAAGCTGACGATCATGGACGAGCCCACCGCGGCGCTGGGGGTGCAGGAGACCGAGCAGGTCGAGAACATCATCCGCACCCTCAAGGAGGCCGGCGAGCCGCTGATCCTGATCAGCCACAACATGCGGCAGGTGATGGATCTCGTGGACCGCATCGTCGTCTTCCGCCGCGGCCGCATCGTCGCGAACCTGAAGAAGGAAGAGACCGACGGCCAGGACGTGGTCGCCTACATCACAGGCGCCAAGACCCAGCCGGAATACGACACCGCCGCCGCCTGAGGCGGCCCGCGCGGGGCCCCTCGCCGGGCCCCGCCGCCAACCCCGCCCCTGCGGGCCAGGAAAGACACCGACCATGACGCAGATACCCCAGGCCGCGCCGGACACCGGCCCGGCCCACACCGACACCGTGGCCGCCGTTACCGGCGGCGCCCAGGGCATCGGCCGCGCCATCGCCGAGCGGCTGCTGGCCGAGGGCTGCACCCGCATGACCATCGCCGGCCGCAGCCGCGACGCGGGCGAGGCCGCCGCCGCCGAGCTCTCCGCCAAGGGCGCCGATGTCCGCTTCGTCGCCACCGACATGGCCGACCCCGCCCAGGCCACCGCCCTGATCGACGCCACCGCCGAGGCCTTCGGCCGCGTCACCGCGCTGGCCAATGCCGCCGGCCTTTCCGAGCGTGGCGGCATCCTCGACGCAACGCCCGAAGCCTGGGACCGCATCATGGCCGTCAACGCAAAGGGCCCCTTCTTCGCCCTCCAGCGTCTTGCCCAGCGCGCACGCGAGGCTAGGCAGCCGGCGACCTGCGTGACCATCCTCTCGATGTCCTCCCATGTCGGCCAGAGCTTCCTCGGCCCTTACGCCGCCTCGAAGGCCGCCATGGCCAATGTCACCCGCAACGCCGCCCAGGCGCTCCGCTTCGCGCGCGTCCGCGTGAACGGCATCAATTGCGGCTGGATGGATACCGAGGGCGAGGACGCCGTCCAGCGCCAATGGCACGGCGCCACCGATGGCTGGCTGGAAAGGGCCGAGGCCGACCAGCCCTTCGGCATGCTGGTCAAGCCCGCCCATGTGGCCGAGCTGGCCGCCTACCTGCTCGGTCCCCGCTCTGGCGTGATGACCGGATCGGTGATCGATTTCGACCAGTTCGTGGCCGGATCCTATCCGGAATGAAAGGAACACAGACATGACAGTGAGATTCGGAGTCCTTGGCGCAGGCCGCATCGGCACCGTCCATGCCGGCGCCATCGCCAGCGTCCCCGGCGCCACCCTGCAAGCGGTGGCCGACCCCGTCGCCGACGCGGCCGAGACGGTGCAGGCGAAATACGGCGGCGACATCCGCACCATCGAGCAGATCGAGGGCGCGGGCGACATCGACGCCGTGGTCATCTGCACCCCCACCGACACCCATGCCGACCTGATCGAGCGCTTCTGCCGCGCCGGCAAGGCGGTGTTCTGCGAAAAGCCCATCGACCTCGACGTCGGCCGGGTGAGGGACTGCCTGAAGGTGGTCGAGCAGACCGGCGGCACGCTGATGGTCGGTTTCAACCGACGCTTCGATCCCGACTTCAAAGCGCTGAAAGCCGCCATCGACCAGGGCCGCATCGGCACCGTCGAGATGGTCACGCTGACCAGCCGCGACCCCGGTCCGCCGCCCTACGCCTATATCGAGCGGTCGGGCGGCATCTTCCGCGACATGACCATCCACGATTTCGACGTCGCCCGCTGGCTGCTGGGCGAAGAGATCGAGGCGGTGCAGGCCGCAGCCAGCGTGCTGACCGACCCGCAGATCGGCAAGCTGGGCGACTACGACAGCGTCAACGTCATACTGACCACCTCCGGCGGAAAGCAGTGCACCATCACCAACTCGCGCCGCGCCACATATGGCTATGACCAGCGCATCGAGGTGCACGGCTCGAAGGGGGCGGTCTCGGCCGAGAACACGCACACCGCACGGATCCAGTTGGCTGATTCAGACGGCTACCACCGCCCGCCGCTGCTGGATTTCTTCATGACCCGCTACACCGCGGCCTACGCCGCCGAGATCGCCGCCTTCATCGACTCCATCGCCTCCCAGACCGCCCCGCCGACCTCGGGCCGCGACGGCCTGCTGGCCCTTGTGCTTGCCGAGGCCGCCCTGCGCTCGGTGCGGGAGGGCCGCGTGGTGAAGGTGTCGGAGATCACCGGCGAAGAAACGAGCGCGCCGCGCGCCGCCCTCTGATACCGCATCCGCCCGCAGCGGCGCTGCCGAGGCGGGCGGATCACGCCTCCTGCGCGTCCGGGCGCAGGAACACACGCTCGGCCTGGTGCTGCGCGCGCGCGATGTATTCCGCCTCGCTCCAACCGCAGGTGACCGTGAGCTGATCCCAGGTCTCGAAGGACAGCATCGTCCACAGCAGGTCTGACGCCGTCTTCCGGGTCCAGGCCGGGTCCAGCTGTCCCTGCGCCTCGAGCGCCGCGATACAGGCCTCGCAGCCCTCGTGCAGCGCCGCCATCCGGTCGTCCCAGGCGGCGCGCGCCTCGGCATCCGTCGCGCGCATCGCCAGGAACGCCCGCGCCATGCCCTGGATGACCGGCAGGTACCCGCCCCAGAACGCGATGTAGAGGCGCAGCTTCTCGCGCCCGTCCTCTGCCGCACGGTAAGGCGCGAGCAGTGCCTGCAGATCGTGCCGCTCGTCGATGTGGCGGGCGGCTGCGGTCAGCAGGTCGGCGCGGTTCTCGAAATGCAGATAGACCGCCTGGCGCGAGACACCGGCCGCCCGGGCGATATCGGCCATGCGGGTGCCGCTGCCCGGCGCCTGAACCAGCCGGCAGGTCGCGTCGAGGATGCGGTCGCGGGTCGAAAGATTTTCACTTGACATGATGTCAAGATAGCCATATTTGACACGATGTCAATTTACACAGTGTCAAGCAAAGGACCCGCATCATGAAGCTCATCGTATTCGGAGCCACCGGCAGCCTCGGCCGCCACATCACGCAACAGGCGCTGGAGGCCGGCCATCAGGTCACCGCCGTTTCGCGCCGCGGTGTCTGGGAGGGCGCGCACCCCGACAATCTGCACCTCTGCGCAGCCGACGTGCTGGATGCCCGGGCCGTCGCCGCCGCCCTGCCCGGCCACGACGCGGTGATCTGCGCCCTCGGCGCGGGACGCGATGGCGGGCTGCGCGCACCGGGCACCGCCAACATCGTCGCGGGCATGCAGGCGCACGGGCTGCGCCGCATCGTCTGCCTCAGCACCCTGGGCGCAGGCGACAGCTGGAGCAACCTGACCTGGTTCTGGAAGTACCCGATGTTCAGCCTGCTTTTGCGCCCCGCCTTCCGGGACCACCTGGAGCAGGAAGCGATCCTGCGCCGATCGGACCTCGACTGGACCATCGTCCGCCCCGCCGGCTTCACCGACGGCCCGGCCACCGGACGGTTCCGCCACGGCTTCGCCCCGGGCAGCCCGCGCGGGCTGCAGCTGCGCATCTCGCGCGCCGACGTGGCCGGCTTCATGCTGGGCCAGCTGGGGGCATCGACCTATCTGCGGCAGGCGCCCGGCCTGTCATATTGAGCCCGAACCGGAGGATACGACATGGCCGATCATCTGCTTCCGCCCCTGGCCGCCGGCAGCGCGCTGCTGTTCTGGCTCGTGGCCGGCACCTTCTTCACCTTCTCGGACTTCATCATGCGGTCGCTGAACGCGCTGCCGGCCGGCAAGGCGATCGCCGCCATGCAGGCGATCAACGTCGCCGTCTTCCGCACGGCCTTCCTCGCGGGCTTCTTCGCGCTGGCGTTGCTGGCGCTGGGGTTCGTCGCAATCTGGATGCTGGCGCCCGGGCTGGTGACGGGTCTGCTCGCCGCTGCGGGTCTCGTCTATCTGGCCACCGTCGTCTTCGTGACGGTGGCAGCCAACGTGCCGCTGAACGAGCGGCTGGCGTCGGCCGATCCCGACGCGCCCGAGGCGCCGGCGACCTGGTCGGCCTATACCCGGCGGTGGACGGCCTGGAACCATCTGCGGACGGCGGGCGGCATTGCCGCGGCGTCTCTGGCGAGCGCGGCGACGGTGCTGGCGTTCCTCTGATACCGCCGGGCGGCGCGGGGGATGGACGCCCCCCGCGCCGCCGGGCTACAAAGCGCCTGACTTCGGGGCACTCGAGAGGCGCATCCATGTTTCCGCACCGTCACCTGCTGGGCATCGAGGGCCTCAAGCCGGCCGAGATCACCTATCTGCTCGACCGCGCCGAGGCCTATGTCGAGCTGAACCGCTCGGCCGACAAGCATGGCGAGCAGCTGGCGGGCCTGACGCAGATCAACATGTTCTTCGAGAACTCCACCCGCACCCAGGCCAGTTTCGAGCTGGCGGGCAAGCGGCTGGGCGCGGACGTGATGAACATGGCGATGCAGGCCTCGAGCATCACGAAGGGCGAGACGCTGATCGACACGGCGCTGACGCTGAACGCCATGCACCCCGACCTGCTGGTGGTGCGGCACCCGCATTCCGGCGCCGTCAACCTGTTGGCATCCAAGGTGAATTGCGCCGTGATCAATGCCGGCGACGGCCGCCACGAGCACCCCACCCAGGCGCTGCTCGACGCGCTGACGATCCGCCGCCGCAAGGGCCGGCTGCAGCGGCTGACCGTCGCGATCTGCGGCGACATCGCCCACAGCCGGGTCGCGCGGTCCAACATGATCCTGCTGGGCCTGATGGAAAACCGCGTGCGCCTTGTCGGGCCGCCCACGCTCATGCCCTCGGGCGTCGGCCACATGGTCGCCGAGATGACCGACGACATGGAGGAAGGCCTGAAGGATGCCGATGTGGTGATGATGCTGCGCCTGCAGCGCGAGCGCATGGACGGCGGCTTCATCCCCTCGGAACGCGAGTATTATCACAGGTTCGGACTGGATGCCGACAAGCTCGCCTACGCGAAACCGGATGCCATCGTGATGCACCCCGGCCCGATGAACCGCGGCGTCGAGATCGACGGGCTGATCGCCGACGATATCAACGTCAGCGTGATCCAGGAGCAGGTCGAGATGGGCGTCGCCGTGCGCATGGCGGCGATGGAGGCGCTGGCCGACAACCTCCGCGCGGCCCGCGCCGAAAGGGCCAGCGCATGACCCGGACCCTCGCCAATCTTCGCCTGATCGACCCCGAGGCCGGCACCGAAATCGCCGGCTGGCTGCGCATCGAGGACGGCCGCATCGCCGAAACCGGCACCGGCACCCCGCCGGGCGACGCGCTCGACTGCGGCGGGCGGTGTCTCGCGCCCGGAATCATCGATATCGGCGTGAAGATCGGCGAGCCGGGCGAGCGGCACAAGGAAAGCTATCGCACCGCCGGCCAGGCCGCGGCGGCGGGCGGCGTGACCACCATGGTGACGCGGCCCGACACCACGCCGGTCACCGACACGCCCGAGGTGATGACCTACGCCATGCGCCGCGCCGCCGAGACGACGCCGGTCCACGTGCTGCCGATGGCCGCGCTCACCAAGGGCTTCGAGGGGCGCGAGATGACCGAGATCGGCTTCCTGCTGGATGCCGGGGCGGTGGCCTTCTCGGACGCCGACAAGCCGGTGCGCGACCCCAAGGTGCTGCTGCGCGCGATGCAATACGCCGCCGGGCTCGGCGCGCTGATCGTCGGCCACCCGCAGGAGCCGATCCTCAGCAAGGGCGCGGCGATGACCTCGGGGCCCTTCGCCGCCAAGCTGGGCCTGCCCAGCGTCAGCCCGATGGCCGAGCGGATGCAGCTGGAGCGCGACCTGGCGCTGGTCGAGATGACCGGCGTGCGCTATCACGCGGACCAGCTGACCTGCGGCGCCTCGCTCGAGGTGTTGCGCCGGGCCAGGGCGGCGGGGCTGAAGGTGACGGCGGGCACCTCGGTGCATCACCTGACGCTGAACACGCTCGACGTCGGCGACTACCGCACCTTCTTCAAGGTCAAGCCGCCGCTGCGCAGCGAGGACGACCGGATGGCCACCGTCGAGGCGCTGGCCGAAGGGCTGATCGACATCGTCAGCTCAATGCACACGCCGCAGGACGAGGAAAGCAAGCGCCTGCCCTTCGAGGAGGCCGCGAGCGGCGCGGTGGCGCTCGAGACGCTGCTGCCCGCCTGCCTGCAACTGGTCCATGCCGGGCACCTGGAGCTGCCGGCGCTGTTCCGCGCGCTCAGCCTCAACCCGGCCCGCCTGCTGGGGCTCGAGGCCGGGCGCCTGGCCCCCGGCGCGCCCGCCGACCTGGTGCTGTTCGATCCGGGCACGCCCTACAAGCTCGACCGCGAGACGCTGCAGTCGAAGTCGAAGAACACCCCCTATGACGGGCGCCTGCTGCAGGGGCGGGTCCAGATGACGCTGGTCGGCGGCGAGATCGTCTACGACCGCGCGGGAGCCAGACGATGACCGGGGCCGACCCCACCACCTACACGTTCGCGGTGCCGCTGCTGCTGGCGGCCAGCTACCTTCTGGGCTCGGTGCCCTTCGGCGTGGTGATCACCCGGGCATTGGGGCTGGGCGACCTGCGCAAGATCGGCTCGGGCAATATCGGCGCGACCAACGTGCTGCGCACCGGCAACAAGGGCGCGGCCCTGGCGACATTGCTGCTCGACTCGGGCAAGGGCGCAATGGCGGTGATCCTCGCCTATGCGCTGGGCATCGACTTCGCGGCGCCCTATGCGGGGCTGGCAGCCTTTCTGGGGCACCTCTACTCGGCCTTCCTGGGGTTCAAGGGCGGCAAGGGGGTCGCGACATACCTCGGGACGCTGCTGGCGATCGCGCCGCTGGCCGGTCTGCTGGCCTGCGCAAGCTGGCTGGCGGTGGCGCTGACGATCCGAATTTCCTCGGCCTCGGCGCTGGCGGCATCGGTGCTGGCGCCGGTCTGGCTGTGGGTGGTCGGAGCGCCGGCGGCGATACCGGCGGTGCTGGCGATGACGGCGCTCATATGGTGGAAACACCGGGACAATCTGGCGCGCCTGCGCGCCGGCACCGAGCCGAAAATCTCTTTGCGTTCAAGCCGCAAATAGGCGACGAAAGCGTGTGGCGCACGCGCGGCATGCCGGCTTCGCCATAAGTTCGCCGCAAAGTTTCCCTGGTATCCAGACGCCGTTCAGGTTCGGAGCGTATCCATGTTGAGAGATTTCGGATCCGCCATCATGGCGTGTCTCGAAAAGTTTATGATCTTCCGCGGCCGCGCCAGCCGTTCGGAGTTCTGGTGGTTCTTCCTTGCCTGGCTGGTCGCGTCGGTGATCGCGGCGATTCTCGAGCTGATCCTGAAGACCAACATGATCTCGGTGGGGGTGCAGGTGGCCTTCGTGCTGCCGGTGCTGGCGGCGGGCGCGCGGCGGCTGCACGACACTGACCGGCCGGGCTATTACCTGGCGATCCCGCTGATCTCGATCCCCTTCTACCTGATGGGGCCGCAATACTGGGGCATGGCGTTCCTGTTCACCGAGGCGCTGCTGTTGCTGCTGCTGGCGCTGCCCGGCCAGCAGGGCCCGAACAAGTACGGCCCCGCCCCGGGCACCGAGACAGACGCCACCGTGTTCGAGTGACGCGGCCGGCTCAGTAGGAAAACGCCTCGTAGATCCGGCTCAGATCGCCGCCCCATTCATGCTCGTAGGCGGCGATCAGCTCGTCGGCAGGCGTGCGGCCGGTCTCGACGCTTTCGTGCAGCGCGTTCAGGAAATGGGTCTCGTCGGCCAGCATGCCGCCGGCGCCCGTCCGCGCCCGTGCGGTCAGCCCCGCCCGCGCGATCTCCAGCACCTCGCCGGCAAGGTCGCGCATGGTGCGGCCGCGGAACGGCGCGCGCAGGCCGTGCACCGAGGCGTCGACGCGCAGCTGATCACGCTCCTCGGCGGTCCAGTCGCGGCACAGATCCCAGGCGGCATCGAGCGCGCTCTGGTCGTACATCAGCCCGACCCACAGCGCCGGCAGCGCGCAGAGCCGCCGCCACGGGCCGCCATCGGCGCCGCGCATCTCCATGAACTTCTTGATCCGCGCCTCGGGGAAGATCGTGGTCAGGTGGTCGGCCCAGTCGCTGAGCGTCGGCTTCTCGCCCGGCAGCGCCGGCAGTTCGCCCTTGAGGAAGTCGCGGAACGACATGCCCAGCGCGTCGATGTATTGCCCGTCGCGGTAGACGAAGTACATCGGCACGTCGAGCGCGTAGTCGACATAGCGCTCGAAGCCCATGCCGTCCTCGAAGACGAAGGGCAGCATGCCGGTGCGGTCGGGATCGAGATCGCGCCAGATCCGGCTGCGCCAGCTCTGGTAGCCGTTCAGCTTGCCCTCGAGGAAGGGCGAGTTGGCGAAGAGCGCCGTCGCCACCGGCTGCAGCGCCAGCGCGACGCGGAGCTTCTGCACCATGTCGGCCTCGGAGGCGAAGTCGAGGTTCACCTGCACGGTGCAGGTGCGGTACATCATCTGCGTGCCCAGCTCGCCCACCTGCCCCATGTAGCGGGTCATCAGCTTGTAGCGGCCCTTGGGCATCATCGGCATCTGCTCGTGCGTCCATTCGGGCGCCGCGCCCAGGCCGATGAAGCCGGCGCCGATCTGGTCGGCGATCTGCTTGACCTCGCGCAGATGCTCGTTCACCTCGTCGCAGGTCTCGTGGATCGTCTCCAGCGGCGCGCCGGACAGTTCCAGCTGGCCACCGGGCTCCAGGCTTACATTCGCGCCGTTCTTGACCAGGCCGATGATGTTGCCGGCCTCGGTGACCGGCTCCCAGCCGAAACGCTCGGACAGTCCGGTCAGCATCGCCTTGATCGAGCACGGACCGTCATAGGGCAGCGGCAGGTGATCCTTCAGATCGTAGCCGAACTTCTCGTGCTCGGTGCCGATGCGCCAGTCCTGGCGCGGCTTGCAGCCGGCCTCCAGATAGCCCGCGAGCTGCGAGAAATCCTCGATCGGCCCGCCGCCTGACTGGGGAATTGACATTTCCGAACGCTCCGTTGGCTGCCCGCTGCGCTTTCGCCGGGCTTAGACGGAACCGCGCGCGGGCGCAATAGAGCCGGAGGTATCGGTTCCGTGAGGGTGTCGCAACAATTCGGCGTTGGCGCGGCGACGAGCGCTAAAGCAGCCCACGGGCGCGGAAGCTCGCGGTCTGTTCCTTGCCGATGATAATGTGGTCGTGCAGCGTGATGCCCAGCGGCTCGGCCGCATCGGCGATACGGTGCGTCATGGTGATGTCGGCCGAGCTGGGCTCGGGATCGCCCGAGGGGTGGTTGTGCACCAGGATCAGCGCCGAGGCGCCCAGCTCCAGCGCGCGCTTGACCACCTCGCGCGGGTAGACCGGCACATGGTCGACCGTGCCCCGGGCCTGCGCCTCGTCGGCGATCAGCACGTTCTTGCGGTCGAGGAAGAGGATCCGGAACTGCTCGACCTCGCGATGCGCCATCGCGGTCGTGCAGTAGTCGACCAGCGCCTCCCACGAGCTTATGACATTGCGGCCCAGCACCTTCGCCCGGGCCAGCCGGTGCGCGGCGGCTTCAACGATCTTGAGTTCCTGGATCACCGCCTGCCCGACGCCGTCCAGTTCGGCCAGGCGTCGCGGAGGGGCCGATATGACGTGATTGAAATCCCCGAACTTGGCAAGCAGCGTCTTGGCCAGCGGCTTGACGTCCCGCCGGGGGATGGCGCGGAACAGCACGAGTTCGAGCAGCTCGTAATCCGGCAGCGCCTCCGCGCCGGCGCTCATGAACCGGTCGCGCAGGCGCTTGCGGTGATCGCGGTAATGCGGCGCAGCAGCGCCGGCCGCCGGGGCCGCGCGCGCCTCGGCCGCGGCCGGAACACCACCGAGCGGGCGCAGCGGCGCCTCACCCAGATCGAAGAGATCGCGGTCCTTGACCATAGCCGCGAGCTTGGCGCCGTCGTGGTTAATGCAGTCTTAACGCCAGCCCCCGCTGGGCAAGATCAGCGACGCGTCTCCAGATCGTAGCGCAGCTGGGCGGTTTCCAGGTTGCGCTCGAAACGGCCCTTTTCCTTCATCTCGTCCTCGATGAATTGCAGGTGGGCCTCGACCGCGGCGCGGGCGCCCTCGGGGTCGCGCGCCATCAGCGCCTCGTGGATCGCGCGGTGCTGGTTCAGCAGGTCGCGCCGCGTGGTGCGGTGCTTGAACAGCGTACTGCGATTGTAGAAGACACCCTCGCGCAGCAATCCGAACATCGAGCGCATCATGTGCAGCATCACCACGTTGTGCGACGCCTCGATGATGGCCATGTGGAATTCGGCGTCGAGCGCGGCCTCTTCCTTGGGCGAGCGTTTCTGGTGCGCGGCCTCCATCTTCTCGAAGACCGCGGTGATCACCTTCAGGTCGGTGTCGCTGGCGTT
>JABAHR010004728.1_pt2 | contig 39295 bp, 38 predicted proteins | sample 7062101 | NCBI WGS metagenome assembly JABAHR01 (sample SAMN14534553, study PRJNA622989) | marine sediment metagenome | biome: marine biome [ENVO:00000428]; feature: marine pelagic biome [ENVO:01000023]; material: deep marine sediment [ENVO:00002113] | place: India: Gulf of Kutch | collected...
CAGCCACGACCTCAAGGTGGTGCGCGCGCTCGCCGACGATCTCATCGTCCTGCGGGGAGGCAAGGTGGTCGAGCAGGGGCCCGCCGCGCAGATCTTCGAGCACCCGCGGGAGAGCTACACACGCGCGCTCATGGGCGCGGCGTTCGAGATGGCGGTGGTGGAAGACGCCGCCATCCAACAATAGGCGTCCTGCGGCGATCCCGACACCGGCGACGTCGATGGCTCGGTGCGCCTGTCGCCGCATCATTGACAGGGCCGTCTCAGCTGCAAGACTTTACGGTAGCGAGCCACATCGCACCCGCCTGCCAGCGAACCGGACCGACTCAACCCCAATGAAGCGATGCCTGACCCTGTTGCTGTCGATGCTGGCCCTGCCGGGCGCCGCTCTCGCGCAATCGGCGGCTCCGGCCGTAGCCCCAACGGCGCCGCAGGCCGCGCCGGCGGCGCCTCCCGAGACAGAGGCTCCGAGCGGGCGCCTCACCAGCGAGCGCACCCGCGCGGCAACGGGTGTGATCGAGCGCCTGCAGCAGGAGCGGGCCCGCGCGGACACAGAGGTCGATCGCGAGCAACGGCGCACCGACCGCGAACAATACCGCCAGCAGCGCGAACACATGCGCGCCGACAGTGAGCGCGTGCGCGCGCAGCAGGAGTGGTACCGCAGCGAGTCGGGGTTTCGCGAGCGCATCGATCGCGAGCGGGAGCGCTACGAGCGCGAGCGCCAACGCCAGCAGCGCGAGCTCGACCGCGCGCTCGGCGAGCGGGGCTGAGCGCCGCGGAGCCCTGTAGTCCGCCTGCGCGGCCGGATCGCTTAATACTGTCTCGCGTTTGTCGGGCGCTCGCTCGCTCCCGTCCGCTGCCGGCACGTCGCAGCCCATCGACCCTCTAGAATCCCGCGCATTGCATCAACCCCAGCGAGGCGCCGGGGATATACGCAACCGCCGGCGCCCGCACCGCGCAGCGGCGGTAGCAGACCATGAGCAGACGAAACCACCATGCACTGATCACGTTGATCGGCGGCACGCTGCTGATCGCCCAGGCCAGCGCGGCCGACGAGTCGATGCCGGCTCAGACCACCGGTCAGAAGATCGACGGCTCCATTGACGAGGCCACCGAAGCCGTCGGCAATCTTTGGCAGAAGACCCAGGAGTCGACGTCGGACTTCCTGGAGAGAAGCGCCGAGGTCTCCGGCAACGCCTGGGAGGCCACCAAGGCCGGCGCCGGCCAGGCCGCCGAAGACACCAAGCAGCTGAGCCAGGAGGCCTGGGAGGCGACCAAGCAAGGGGCCGCCAAGGCGGGCGCTGCGGTCGAGCACGGCTACCAGGTGACCAAGGACAAGGTGGAGGAGGTGGTTCACTGAGCGCGCGCGCCGCCCCGGCTTGCGCTCAGCCAAGCAGCAGCGTTCGCATCTGTTCGAGCTCTGCCCGCTTTTCCGCGTCCACGCTCGGATAGCTCAGGTCGAGTCGCTCGAGCGTCCTGACGACGATGTCGGCGACGCGATAGCGCATGTAGGGCTTGTCGTCGGCCGGTATCGCGTACCACGGCGCCCAAGGTGCCGAGGTGTGGCGCAGCGCGTCCTCGAACGCGTGCTGGTAATCGTCCCAGAACTGCCGTTCCTTGACGTCCGCGGCGGAGAACTTCCAGTTCTTGTGGGGCTCCTCGATACGGCTCAAAAACCGGCGCAGCTGCTCCTCGGGGGAGACGTTGAGCCAGAACTTGACGACGACAGTGCCGTTGCGTGCGAGGTGCTGCTCGAGGCTGCGAATCGATTCGAAGCGGTGCTCCCAGATCCGTTCTCGGTCGACGTCAGCGGGCAGACGCTGCAAATCGAGGTACTGCGGATGCACCCTCACGGCGAGCACCTCCTCGTAGTAGCTGCGATTGAAGATACCGATGCGACCGCGCTCGGGCAGCCTCTTTGCACAACGCCAGAGAAAGTCGTGATCGAGCTCGAGCTCCGAGGGGCGCTTGAACGAGAACACCTGGCAGCCGGCGGGATTGACGCCGCTCATTACGGCGCGGATCGTGCTGTCCTTGCCCGCGGCATCGAGTGCCTGAAAGATCAACAGCAGCGCGTGTCGGTCGTGCGCGTAGAGTATTCGCTGCAGATCGCTGAGCGCGTCCACGCACTCGGCGAGCTTCGCCTTCATTTTCCTCTTGCCGCCCGTTTCCTCTGGCGGCGCCGTCGGCGCACGCCCGATGTCGAAACCGCCGTCGAAAGCCACGAGCTCAGGAGTGACTACAGCCTCGAACATCGACACGATCTCCTGCTGCCCTGTAAACCCGCCCCATGGCGAGGGCGCCGATGTTAGCACGCCGTCCACGCCGGGCGCCGGTGGTCGCGACCCCGCGTCCGATGCCGGCAAGGACCCCGTCGCTTGCACCCTGTCTCGGGCTCGTGTGATCATGCGCGCGCAGCCGTTTATCGTTGCGAGCGGCGAACCCGGCCTCATCGTCCCCGACATTCCCCCGCAGCAGTGACCAGGCAAGCAAGCGAGCCCGACGCTGCGCCCGCGCAGACCATCGCGGCTGTGGACCTCGGCTCCAACAGCTTCCACATGATCGTGGCAGAGACCTCGGCCGCGGGCCTGCAGGTCATCGACCGCCTGCGCGAGACGGTGCGGCTCGCCGCGGGGCTCGGGCCCGACCGGCGGCTGACCGGTGAGGCCATGGAGACCGCCATGCAGAGCCTCGAACGTTTCGGCCAGCGGCTGCGCGAGATACCGCCCGGCAACGTGCGCGCCGTCGGCACCAACACGCTGCGCCAGGCGCGCAACTCGCGCGAGTTCGCCGCGCGCGCCCGCGAGGCGCTGGGGCATCCCATCGACATCGTGGCCGGACGCGAGGAAGCGCGCCTGATCTATCTCGGCGTTGCTCACAGTGTTTTCGCCGACGACGCGCGGCGCCTGGTCGTGGACATCGGCGGCGGCAGCACGGAGCTCATCATCGGACAGGGACTCACGCCGCTGGCGACGGAGAGCCTGTTCATGGGCTGCGTCGGCATGAGCGAGGCCCACTTCGGCGACGGCGCCATCACCGCGAAGCGCATGCGCCGCGCGGTGCTGGCGGCGCGCCAGGAGCTCGAGTCGATCGAGGCACCTTACCGGGACATCGGCTGGGAGTCGCCCATCGGTGCCTCCGGCACGATTCTCGCCGTCGCCGAGCTGCTCGAGCGCCACGGCTGGAGCAATCAGGGCATTACCGCCAAGGGACTCAATCGGCTGCGCAAGGCGGCGCTCGCCGCGGGCCGCATCGGCCGCCTGCCGGATCTCGGCCTCTCCCCCGAGCGAGCGCCGGTCTTCGCCGGCGGGCTCGCCATCCTGCTGGCGGTGTTCGAGGCGTTCGGGCTCGAACAAATGAGCATCTCCCCCGGCGCCCTGCGCGAGGGCCTGCTCTACGATCTCCTCGGCCGCATCCACGATCACGACATCCGCGACGCCACCGTGGCCGAGCTCATCGCGCGCTACGGCATCGACCGCGGCCAGGCCGACCGCGTCGCCGCGACCGCGCGCGCCTGCCTCGCGCAGCTCGCCGGCGGCTGGCAGCTCGACGCGCGGGCGGACGGAACCTTGCTCGGCTGGGCCGCGGCGCTGCACGAGATCGGGCTCGCCATCGCGCACAACCAGTACCACAAGCACGGCGCCTACCTGTTGAAGAGCCTCGACATGCCCGGCTTCTCGCGCGAGGAGCAGATGCTGCTGGCGGCACTGGTGCGCGGCCACCGGCGCAAGCTGCCGATGACCGTGTTCGCTGAGCTTGGCGGCGACGGGGAGCTGCGGGTGTTCCGTCTCGCCGTCATTCTGCGCCTCGCCGCCCTGCTGCACCGCAGTCGCTCGGTCACGCCGCCGCTCGATTACCGACTGCTCGCCGGCGACTCCTGGCTGGCGGTGTCGTTTGCGCCGGGCTGGCTGGCGGAGCACCCGCTGACGGAGGCCGACCTCGCCCAGGAGGCGACGTACCTCGCGGCGGCCGGTTTCGAACTGCGCTACGGCTGAAGCTCGTCGGCGCCCGCCAACGCCGAACGACCTGCTGGCACCACACACCGTGCAAGGGACGGGCCCCTGCGCAGGTGTGCTCAGGCGTCCTCGAGGATCATGTCCGACGCCTTCTCCGCGATCATGACGGCCGGAGCGTGCGTGTTGCCGGACACCAGCGTCGGCATCACGGAGCAGTCGACCACGCGCAGGGCGTCGACACCGTGCACCCGCAGACGCGCATCGACCACCGCCTGCGCGTGCGAGCCCATCTGGCAGGTGCCGCTCGGATGAAAGATCGTGACCCCGTTCGCGCGCGCGAACTCGAGCAGCGCCTCGTCGCCGTCGACGTCGGCGCCGGGCATGTACTCGTCGACGATGTAGTCGGCAAGCGCCGGCGAGCGGGCGATGCGCCGCGCCACGCGCAGCGCGGCCACCGCGGTCTCGCGGTCGAGATCGGCGCTCAGGTAGTTCGGCCGCACTGCCGGCGGCTCGGCGGGATCGCGCGAGCGGATGCTCACGTGGCCGCGGCTTTGCGGCCGCAGCTGGCACACCGACGAAGTGAAGCCGGAGAACGCGTGCAGAGGAGCCCCCGGCAGGTCCGCCGACAGGGTCGCAAAGTGGAACTGCACGTCCGGGGTGCGGGCGGCGGGGTGGGCGCGCACGAACGCGCCCGCCTGGTTGATGCCGATGGCCAGCGGACCGCTGCGTGACACGACGTACTTCAGTCCCATGCGCAGCTGGCGTAGCCAGCTGCGCATGTCGTCGTTGGTGGTGACGGGCTCGCGGCAGCGATGGATGACACGCACCTGCAGATGGTCCTGCAGATTGGCGCCGACGCCGGGCAGGTGGTGAAAAGTTTGCACACCGTGCTCCGCCAGCAGGCGCTGGTCGCCCACGCCGGAGAGCTGGAGCAGCTGCGGTGACTGGATCGCGCCGGCGCTCAGGATGACCTCTCTCGCGGCCTTCGCCTCGAACTCGCGGCCCCGCTGGCGGTAGCTCACGCCCACCGCCCGCGTGCCGTCGAAGTGCACGCGCGTCGCCAGCGCTCCGGTCTCCACGCGCAGATTCGCGCGTCCGCGGGCCGGTCTGAGATAGCCCACCGCCGTGCTGCAGCGACGCCCTTTCCAGGTGGTGAGCTGGTAGTAACCGGCGCCTCCCTGAGCGGCGCCGTTGAAGTCCGCGTTGCGCGGGATCCCGGCCTGCTCGCAGGCGGCGACGAAGGCGCTCGCGAGCTCGTCCGGCTCGCCCACGTCGGACACGCCGACGGGTCCATCGGCGCCGTGGAACTCGCTCGCGCCGCGCTGGTTGCGCTCCGAGCGGATGAAGTAGGGCAGCACGTCGCGCCACCCCCAGCCGGCGTTGCCGGCCTGCTCCCAGGCGTCGTAGTCCTCGGGTTGACCGCGCACGTAGATCAACCCGTTGATCGAGCTCGACCCGCCGAGCACCTTGCCCCGCGGCCAGTAGATGCGGCGATCGTGCATCCCCGGGTCCGGCTCCGTGTACAGACACCAGTTGTACTTCGGGTGGAACATCGTCTTGGCATAGCCGATCGGGATGTGGATCCAGAGATAGTTGTCGCGGGGACCCGCCTCGAGCAGGAGCACGCGGCGACGCCCGTCAGCCGACAGGCGATTGGCGAGCACGCAGCCGGCCGAGCCCGCGCCGACGACGACGTAGTCGAAGACCATCGGCTCCCGCGGGGCGTTGCTCACTGCCTACTCGAGCACGTTGTGGTAGTGGTGGGCGTCGGTCCGGCAGCGGCTCACGCGCCATTCGATGGGATGCTGGCGGTGACCGAAGGCGATGCGCTCGATCTCGAGCAGCGGCGTGCCCGCCTCGACGTCCAGCAACTGGGCGTCGCCGCGGGTGGCGGCTACGGCACGCACACGCTCCACCGCACGCACGATGGAGACGTTGAACCGCTGCTGGTAGTGGACGTAGAGGGTGTTGGGCAGATCGGCCAAGGGTGTGCTCTCCAGGCCGGCAAACAGTCCGTAGGCCAGGCTGATGTCCTCGACGATCTTGGGCTTGGTGGCGAGCAGCCGCAATCGGCGGATACGGATCACCTCGTCACCCGCGTCCAGCTCGAGCACGCGCTGCTCCGCCTGGCTCGCCGCGGCGACCCGCAGGCGCAGGGCGCGGCTCTCGGGCAGCTGTCGCGAGTCGTTGCCGTCGAGCAGATGGAAGAAGCCGAACAGGGCACGATCGGGCGTGTGCGTGGCCACCGCCGTGCCGCGGCCCTGCTGACGCACGATCAGGTTCTGCGCCGCCAGTTCCTCCAGCGCACGGCGCACCGTGCCCTGGCTCACGTCGAACTCGCGGGCGAGCTTGGGCTCACTCGGCAGCAGCTCGCCGGGTCGCCAGTACTCGCCGGCGAGACGCTGCAGCAGGGCCTCCTTCACCTGCACGTACAGCGGTCGGCGGTCGACGCCGGCCGTCTCCGTGTGCGCCATTGACACCTCCTGCAGGCCTACGGTATCGTGAAGTCTTATATAAGATATAAGATACACGAATCAACAACCAAAGGAGAGCCTCTTGAGCGACAAAGCCGTCCCGGACTTCCTCGTCCACGATCATCGCGACGCCGTCGGCGTCGTCGTCGTGGAGGGCGTGACCGCCGGACAGGAGCTGTCCGGCTGGGTCATGGACACCGACGAGACCGTAGCCGTCGCCGTGCGCGACGACATCCCGCTGGGGCACAAGGTCGCCCTGCGCGATCTCGGCGACGGCGAGACCGTGATCAAGTACGGCGAAGACATCGGCCGCGCGGTAACGCCGATCCCCCAGGGCGGTCACGTGCATGTCCACAACGTCAAGACGAAGAAGTGGTGAGCCATGACTGAGCGAACCTTCTGGGGCTATCGGCGCGAAAACGGGCGAGTCGGCGTGCGCAACCACGTCGTCCTGCTGCCTCTCGACGATCTGTCCAACGCCGCCTGCGAGGCCGTCGCCAACAACATCAAGGGCACGCTCGCGCTGCCCCATCACTACGGGCGGCTGCAGTTCGGCGAGGACCTCGAGCTGCACTTCCGCACGCTCATCGGCACCGGAGCCAATCCCAACGTCGCCGGCGTGGTCGTCATCGGCATCGAGCCCGGCTGGACGCAGCGGGTGGTGGACGGCATCGCCGCCACCGGCAAGCCGGTGCAGGGCTTCGCCATCGAGCAGCACGGCGACATCGCCACCATCGCCGCGGCGAGTCGGGTCGCCAAGGACTACCTGCACTGGGCGTCGGAGCTCAGACGCGAGGAGTTTGCACTGCGTGAGCTGTGGGTGTCGCACAAGTGCGGCGAGTCCGACACCACCTCGGGCATGGGTGCCAACCCCACCGTGGGCAACTTCATCGACAAGACCGATCCCCTGGGGGTCACCAACTGCTTCGCCGAGACCTCGGAGATCACCGGCGCCGAGCACATCTGCAAGGCGCGGGCGGCGACGCCGGAGATCGGCGAGAGGTGGTACGCCACCTGGAAGGCGTACATGGACGAGGTCATCGAGCCGCACAAGACCAACGACCTGTCGGAGAGCCAGCCGACCAAGGGCAACATCGAGGGCGGCCTGACGACCATCGAGGAGAAGGCGCTGGGCAACCTGCAGAAGATCGGCAAGAACACGCGCTATATCGACGTGCTCGGGCCGGCGCACACGCCCACCCAGGGCCCGGGGCTCTACTTCATGGACACCTCGTCCGCCGCCGCCGAGTGCGTCACCCTGCAGGCGGCGGGCGGGTTCGTGGTGCACATCTTTCCCACCGGCCAGGGCAACATCATCGGTCATCCCATCGAGCCGGTGATCAAGGTCACCGCCAACCCGCGCACCGTGCGCACGATGGGCGAGCACGTCGACCTCGACGTCTCCGGACTGCTGCGCCGCGAGATGACCCTCGACGAGGCGGGCGACCGGCTTATCGACATGGTGGTGCGCACGTGCAACGGGCGCGTCACCGCCGCCGAGGCGCTGGGTCACCGCGAGTTCGTGATGACCAAACTGTATCGCAGTGCTTGAGGCGCGCGGGGCTGCAGGCTTGAAACTCTTTTCGATGTCGATTCGGGGCGAGCGAGCGTGCCCGGTGGATGCCGCGGGGCGTTCGCCGACGGGCTCCGACGCCCGAAACGGCATCGTGAAGCCCTTGGCGCTTCGCTTGTGGAGCGTCACATCACTCAGTGGAGGTGGATATGTTTAGGCGAATGAGCGCCGTGTTGGGGGCCGTGCTCGGCATGATGATGCTGGCCAATGCCGCCGACGCGGCCAAGGTCAAGATACGGGTACAGTCCGTAATTCCGGCGAAAGCCGACGAAGTTCAGATGCTCAATGACTTCGGCGAGAACGTCAAAGCGCTTACCAACGGCGAGGTGGAGATCGAGGTCCTGCCCGCCGGCGCCATCGTCGGCGTGAAGGAGACCCTGGAGGCCGTGGACAAGGGCCTGGTGGAGGGCGGCTTCGCCTGGACTCATTACTGGTCCGGCTACCACCCGGCGGCCATGCTGTTCGGCTCGCCCATTGCCGGCGCCGGCGTCGGCATCGACAACATCGCCTTCATCTCCTGGTACATGTACGGCGGCGGCAAGGCGCTTTACGACGAGCTGTGGAAAGAGATGGGCATGAACGTCAAGGGCCTGATGCTGCAGCCGGTAGGCCCGGAGGCGCTCGGCTGGTTCAAGGAGCCCATCAACAGCATGGAGGACTTCCGCAAGTACCGCTTCCGCACGCCCCCGGGCATCCCGGGACAGACCTACAAGGACATCGGCGTGGCCGCGGTAGCCATGGGCGGCGGCGACATCCTGCCCGCGCTCGAGAAGGGCGTGATCGACGCCGCCGAGTGGTGCTGCCCGAAGCCCGACAGCGTCTTCGGCTTCCAGAAGGTGCTCAAGCACTACTACCTGCAGGGTCTGCACCAGGTGGTCGTCAACGCCGACATGTACATCAACGGCGACGTCTGGAACAGCCTGACGCCGGAGCAGCAGAAGGCCATGGAGGTGGCCGCCGATGCCTCGCTGATGCGCTCGCTGGCCTACCGCATCTACGAGAACGGCAAGGCGCTCAAGGACCTGACGGAGAACCACGGGGTCATCCTGCACGACACGCCGCAGGACTACTTCTCCGAGTACATGAACGCCGCCAAGGCGAGCCTCGAGAAGAATGCCGCCGAGAACGCCTTTTTCAAGAGGGTGTGGGACTCGCAGAAGGCCTTTGCCGACATCGCCGTTCCCTTCTGGGCCGGCGCGCAGATGTCGAACGCGAGTCTCGGCATGGCGTACGCCAAGCAGAAGTAAAGCAAGCCGAGGGACCTCCTTCGGGCCCCAGGCTCGAGGACACGCAGGCCGACGCGGGCCCAGTGCCCGCCTCGGCCTGCGCACCCCCCGCCGCCGCGGGAAGCTTCCGCGCCCGCCCGGGCGCGGGCAACGGCCGGCGCACATCGAGCGATGGCAGACGAACCGCAAAAGCTTGATATCTCCGACGAGCTCATCGCCGAGCGGCGTGCGGACGCGCCGGCCGAGATGCCGCAGGACATGCCGCGCTGGATGGCACGCGCCATCACGGGCATCGACGGCTTCAGCCTCTGGGTGGGGCGCATCGTGTGCTGGCTGACCGTGCCGCTGTTCGCCTCGATGGTCTACGAGGTCGTCGCCCGCTACGCCTTCACCGCGCCCACCATGTGGGCCTACGACATCAGCCGCATGCTCGCCGGGGCGCTGTTCATGCTCGGCGCCGGCTACGCCCTCTCCAAGGGCATTCACATACGCGCCGACTTTCTCTACCGCAACTGGTCGGTGCGCACCCAGGGCGCTGTCGACTCGGTTCTGTATATCTTCTTTTACTTTCCCGGGCTCATCGTCTTCCTGTGGATGGCGACGGACTTCGCCTACCTTTCGTGGTTCCGGGGTGAACGCGGCATGGACACGGCCTGGATGCCGCACATGGGTCCGATCAAGACGGTGCTGCCCGTGGGGGTGGTGCTGCTGCTGATCCAGGGGGTCTCCGAAACCCTGAAGAGTCTCTACGCCGCGCGACGCGGCAGGTGGCCGGCATGAGCAACGAGATCCTCGGACTGGTGCTGATCGGCGTGATGCTTCTCGCCATCTTCGTCGGCTTCCCGATCTCGTTCACGCTGATCTTTCTCGGCTTCGTCTTCGGCTACATCGGCTTCGGCAAGCTCGTCTTCTACCTGATGACGTTCCAGTTCTCCTCGGTGATGCTGGAGCAGACGCTGGCCGCCGTGCCCCTGTTCATCTTCATGGGCATTCTCATGGAGCGGGCTGGGCTGATGGAGCGCCTGTTCCAGGCGGTTCAGCTCATGCTCTCGCGGGTGCGCGGGGCGCTGTTCATCGCGGTGCTGTTCGTCTCGACCATATTCGCCGCCGCCACCGGCATCGTCGGCGCCTCCGTGACCATTCTCGGCATCATGGCGGCAAAGACCATGAACCGCTCGAATTACGACGTGCGCCTGGCATCGGGGACGATCACCGCCGGCGGCACGCTGGGTATTCTCATCCCGCCGAGCATCATGCTCGTGGTCATGGGCCCCATCCTGGAAGTACCGGTCACGGACCTGTTCGCCGCCGCCATCGTGCCGGGCATCCTGCTGGCACTGCTCTATACCGGGTACGCGCTGGTGCGCTGCTACCTCAACCCCGAGCTCGGGCCGGTGCTGCCGCCCGAGGAGCGGGCGCAGTCGATGGCGCACGTGGTCAAGGAGTTCGTCGTCGGCCTGGTGCCGCCGGCGGCGCTCGTATTCTCGGCGCTCGGCAGCATCCTCTTCGGCCTCGCCACCCCCACCGAGGGCGCGGCCATGGGCGCGTTCGGCGCCCTGCTGCTGACGCTCGCCTACCGGCGCCTCGACTGGCACGGCCTGCAACAGGCCCTCATCAAGACCCTCGAGATCACCGTCCTGATCCTGTTCCTGGTCGCCGCCTCCAACTTCTTCGGCGCCGTGTTCTCGCGGCTCGGCACGCCGACGATGCTGACCGAGTTCCTTCTCGGGCTCGATCTCTCGCCCATGCTGATCCTGTTCATGATCATGGGGCTCATCTTCCTGCTCGGCTGGCCGCTGGAGTGGTCGGAGATCATCATCATCTTCGTGCCGATCTTCCTGCCGCTGCTGCCGCATTTCGGCATCGACCCGCTGTTCTTCGGCNNTGGCCGCTCGAGTGGGTGCCCATCGTGTTGATCATCATTCCCATACTGCTGCCGCTGATCGACCAGCTCGGCTTCAACCTCACCTGGTTCGGCATCCTCGTGGCCGTGAACCTGCAGACCGCCTGGCTGTCCCCGCCCGTGGCCCTGTCCGCCTACTTCCTCAAGGGCGTGGTGCCGCAGTGGGATCTCAGGGACATCTACGCCGGCATGATGCAGTTCATGGTGATACAGCTGATCGGCCTGCTCGCCATCATCTTCTTTCCCCAGATCGCACTGTGGCTGCCGGGCGTCATCTACGGCGAGTGAGCCGGGCCAGCCGACCACCCGAGGTTTTCACAACACCATGGCAATCGAGTATCTGAAAAAGGCGCCCAAGACCCCCGCGAGCGGCGAGGACGACACGCGCGAGCGCGTCAGCGAGATGCTGCGCGAGATCGAGCGCGGCGGCGAGGCGAGTGCGCGCCGCTACGCCGAGACCCTGGACGGCTGGACGGGCGAGATCGTCGTCTCGCGCGAGCAGATCGAGGCCGCGGCGCAGCAGGTGCCGGAAAGAATCAAGGCCGACATCCGCTTCTCCCACGAGCGCGTCAAGGCCTTCGCCGAGGCGCAGCTCGCCAGCATGCAGGAGTTCGAGACCGAGCTCTCGCCGGGGCTCGTCGCCGGCCAGCGGCTGATTCCCGTCAATGCCGCGGGCTGCTACGTGCCCGGCGGACGCTACGCCCACATCGCCTCGGCGGTAATGAGCGTGACCACGGCGAAGGTGGCCGGCGTGAAGAACGTCATCGCCTGCTCGCCTGCGAGCCGGGACGGCGGCGTACACCCGGCGATTCTCTATACAGCGGATCTTGCCGGCGCCGACACCATCCTCGCTCTGGGCGGCGTTCAGGGCGTGGCCGCACTGGCGTTCGGGCTGTTCACAGGCCATCGCGCCGACATCATTGTCGGCCCGGGCAACCGCTTCGTCGCCGAGGCCAAGCGCATCCTCTACGGCCGTGTCGGCATCGATCTCTTCGCCGGGCCGACGGAGATTCTCGTCATCGCCGACGCCGCCGCCGATCCCGAGATCGTCGCCTCGGACCTGGTGGGCCAGGCCGAGCACGGACCCGATTCGCCGGCCTGGCTCGTGAGCACCTCGCGGCCACTGGCCGAGCAGGTCATCGAGCGCGTTCCCCACTACATCGCCCGCCTCGACGAGCCCAACCGCAGCGCGGCGGACGCCGCCTGGCGCGACTACGGCGAGGTGGTGATGACCGACACGCGTGAGGAGGCCGTAAGCGTCAGCGACGATTACGCGCCCGAGCACCTCGAGGTGCAGACCGAGGACCTCGACTGGTGGCTGGCGCGGCTCAGCAACTACGGCTCGCTCTTTCTCGGTGAGGAGACGACGGTCGCCTACGGCGACAAGGCCTCGGGCCCCAACCACATCCTGCCCACCAAGGGCGCGGCCCGCTATACCGGGGGCCTGAGCGTCGGCAAGTTCATCAAGACGGTCACCTGGCAACGCATGACCCGCGCGGCGAACCGCGAGGTCGGCGCCGCCAGCGCCCGCATCTCGCGCGCCGAGGGCATGCAGGGGCACGCGCTGACCGGCGATGATCGCCTGCTCAAGTACTTTCCCGACGAAGCGTTCGAGCTGAGCGGCTGAGTCCCGGTTCGCGCGGCGCAACGGCGGACGAGCAAGCGAGTCGGTGGCATCCTCCTCGGCCACAGCGCTGTTCGATCTCGACGGCTGCGTCGCCGTCGTCACCGGTGCGAGCTCCGGCCTGGGGCGCGCCATGGCGGGATTTCTCGCCGAGGCCGGCGCCGCCGTCGTGCTGGTGGCACGCCGCGAGGCCGAGCTCGAGGCGGCCACCGACGCGATCACCGCCGGCGGCGGCCGCGCCGCCGCCGTGCCCGCGGACCTGACGCAGCGCGAGGAGCTCCCGGCAGCCGCCGCGCGCTGTCGCGAGGCCTTCGGCGACGTCGACATCGTGATCAATGCCGCAGGCGTCAACCTGCGCCAGCCGCCGGAGGCGGTCTCGTGGCAGAGCTGGGATCGCACGCTCGATCTCAACCTCGCGGTGCCGTTCTTCTTCACGCGCGAGTTCGTCGGCCCGATGCAGGCGAAGGGTCACGGCCGCGTGGTCAACATTGCCTCGCTGCAGTCCGCGCGCGCCTTCGCCAACGGCCTCGCCTACGGCGCCTCCAAAGGGGGCGTGTGCCAGCTGACGCGTGCCATGGCCGAAGCCTGGTCGCCGCACGGCATCATGTGCAACGCCATCGCCCCCGGCTTCTTTCCAACCGAGCTCACGGCACCGGTGTTCGCCGACCCGGACACGGCGCAATGGGCGGCGCGACAGACCGCCGTGGGCCGCAACGGTCGTCTGGCGGATCTTGCCGGCGTCGTTATCTTTCTCTCCTCCGCCGCCTCGGGCTACGTCACCGGCCAGACCCTGTACGTCGACGGCGGGTTCACCGCAAAGTAGGAGTACCACACTCATGAAGGCACTGGTGTACACGGCAAACGAGCGCGTGGAGCTGCGCGACGAGCCCGATCCCGCTCCCGGCGAAGGTGAGGCCGTCGTCGGCGTCGAGGCGGTCGGCATCTGCGGCTCCGACATGCACGCGTATCTCGGTCACGACCCGCGTCGTGTGCCGCCGCTCATACTCGGGCACGAGGCCGCGGGCGTCGTCCTCGCCGGCCCCGGCAGCGGGCGCCGCGTCGTCATCAACCCGTTGATCCACTGCGGACACTGCAACGACTGCCTCGGCGGACGCACCAACATCTGTGCCGAGCGCGACCTCATCGGCATGTACCGGGCGGGCGCATTCGCCGAGCAGATCTCGGTGCCGGCACAGAACCTGATCGACATTCCCGAGGGCATGGACAGCGCTCACGCCGCTCTCACCGAGCCCGCCGCCACCGCACTGCACGCGGTCAATCTGGCGGCACGCGCCGCCCACAGACCCCTCGGCGAGGCGCGTGCGCTCGTCATCGGCGGCGGCTCCGTCGGCCTGTTCGCGGCACTCGCGCTGGCCGATCAGGGCGCGGCGGAGATTCATCTCGCCGAAACCAATCCACTGCGCCGCGACACCGCCGCGGCCACCGGCACGTGCAGGGCGTTCGATCCGATGACGTCGCCGGCCCCTGAGTCGAGCTTCGAGGTCGTGGTCGACGCCGTCGGCGGCAGCGCCTCGCGCGCCGCGGCGGTGGCCGCGGTGCGCCCGGGCGGCGTCGTCATGCACATCGGGCTGCTCGACAGCGACGGCGCCATCGACATGCGCCGCATCACGCTGCAGGAAATCACGCTCATCGGCACCTACACCTACACACCGGTCGATCTGCGCGCGACGCTCGAGAAGTTACACCGCGGCGCTTTCGGCGATCTCGGCTGGATCGAGCAGCGGCCGCTGGCGGCGGGCGCGGCGGCCTTCGACGACCTCCTTCACGGCCGCTCAGCGGCGCCGAAGATCATTCTGCGGCCGGGACGGTAGGGACTCACACGGGGCCGGCGCGGTGCGGCTTCTCGTGTCCCGCAACCGCGGATGCTATCCTGGGGCCGTTCGTGGCCAACTACAGCCCCGAGGCAGCACACAGCAGGGGAGCCGCACCATGTTTGACGTCGACCGATTCATCCAGGACTGCCGCGACGCTCGCACCGAAGACGAGAGCCACAAGGCGGTGCGTGAGGTGCTTGCCCGGGCGGTGTCCGCACCGAACGAGGTTCTCGCCGGCGTGGGCGAGCCGCGCGAGGCGGGCCTGCACAAGCTCTACCACAGCGACGAGCTCACCATTCTCAACGTGGTGTGGGCGCCGATGATGACGCTCATGCCGCACAATCACAACATGTGGGCGGTCATCGGCATCTACACCGGCCGCGAGGACAACATCTTCTGGCGACGCAACGGCGACGTCATCGAGGCCGCCGGCGCCAAGGCCCTCGCCGCCAAGGACGCCGAGCCGCTCGGGCGCAACATCATCCACTCGGTGACCAATCCCATCCCTCGCCTGACGGGAGCGCTCCATATCTACGGTGGGGACTTCTTCAACGCACCGCGCAGCGAGTGGGATCCCGAGACGCTGAGCGAGCGACCCTACGACGTCGAGAAGAACATGCGCCTGTTCCGCGAGGCCAACGCGCGCTTCGCCACCCAGCACGCGCCAGCGAGCTAGTCTTCTCCCCCGCATCTCGCCGGAGCAAGCGCGCGGCGTCACCGTACCCGCCGCGCTGCCGGGACCGGGCTCGGCTTATTCTTCCGGCAGACCCGCCGCCCGCAGCGCCTCCAGGAGGGCGCGCACGTACGGCTCGTGCAGAAGCAGCTGGGCGGCGGTGGCGGCGATGCCGGCGACGGACAGCTCCGGCACGTCGGCCAGGAGCTGCTCCACCTCCCAGCGCGCATCGTCCGTTCGGCCCAGCCCTGCCAACGCCGCGGCGAGGTAGATGCGATGGGTCGCGCCGCCCGGGTTGATCTCGAGAGCTTTGTGGAACGTGGCGGCAGCCTCGGCCAACCGACCGTCGAAGAACTGCGCGCGGCCCTGCAGATAGTAGTAAGCCGCCGGGGGGTGCGGATTCAGGCGCAGGGCCTTTACCATCAGCTCCAGCGCCGCCGGTGCTTCGCCGAGGTTCGTGCGCACGAAGGCAAGCGCTGCGTAGGCGTCGCCGAAGTTGGGGTCGAGCTCGATGGCGCGATTCGCCGCCGCGAGCGCCCCCTGCGGGTCCCTGCCCGCCGTGATCTCCGTCAGCACGATCAGGGGTTGCGGAAGCGTCGGGTCTTTGGCGACGGCGATTTGAGCGAGCTCGTGCGCGCGCTCGTACGAGAGTTCGACGTCGCGCTCCGTGGCACCGAGCTCCAGCGGTCGGTAATAGGTGTAGGCGAGGGCGCCGTAGGCCCGGGCGAATTCGGGATCGAGGACGATGGCGCGCTCGAACATCTCGCGCGCCCCGGGTTCATCGTAGGCGCCGAACAGAGCCTGACCGCGGAGAAAGGCATCGTACGCCTCGACGCTCGTGGTGTAGCGACGGGCAATGCGCGCGCGCTGTTCCTCGGAGAGCTTGACCTCCAGTGAGGCGACGATCCTCCGTGTCAGGTCGTCCTGCAGCGCGAACACATCCGACCAGTCCCGGTCGTAACGCTCCGCCCACAGGTGACGACCGCTCAATGCGTCGATGAACTGGGCATGCACGCGTATGCGCTCGCCGGCGCGTTGGAAGCTGCCCTCGAGCACGTAGCGCACGCCGAGCTCTTCGGCCACCCGCTGCACCTTAACGGCGGTGCCCTTGTAGGCAAAGGTCGAGTTGCGGGCGATGACGAACATCTCGGGCAGCTTGGACAACGTGGTGATCACGTTCTCCGTGAGACCGTCGCTGAAATATTCCTGTGAGGGGTCGCCGCTCAGGTTCACGAAGGGCAGCACGGCGACGGACGGCTTGTCCGGCAGGGGAAAGGCCATGCGCTCGAGCGACGCCGGATCCTCCCGCGGCACCCACGGCTCACGCCACACCAGCAGCGCTGCAACCACGGCCAGCGCGAGCGCGCCGAGCGCGGCGATCGGCTTCCACCGCAGCCCCCCGCCCTTGACGGCTGCGGCCGTCGCCGGCGTTGCCGGGGGCGCGGGCAACTGCGTCTCGGGGGCGATCACGACGCGGTAGGCGCGCACGGGCTCGGCGATGTTCTTCACCCGCTGCTCGCCGAGAAAATCGAAATCGAACGCGAGCTTACCCCCTACCGCGCCGCGCACGGCCTCCGACACGCAGATCCCGCCCGGCTCGGCCAACGCCTCCAGCCGGGCGGCGACATTCACCCCGTCGCCGTAGATGTCCTCCCGGTCGACGATCACCTCACCGAGATTCACGCCGATGCGAAACTCCACGCGCCGCTCCTCGGGAAGCTCATCGTTGCAGCGTGCGAGCTCACGCTGCACCACCGCCGCACAGACGAGCGCCTCGCTCACCGTGGCAAAATCCGCCAGCACCGCGTCGCCGGCATAATGCACCACGCGCCCTTGGTAACGCTGAATGCGCGCCGCGATCAGGTCGAGATAGCGCCGCAGTACCCGGTGCGTCCCCTCCTCGTCCTGCCCCATCAGCCGACTGTAACCGGCGACATCGGCATACAGAATTGCCGCCAGCTTGCGCGCCAATCGCTCCTCAGCCATCCCTAAGAAACTCGCTGACCCAACTTCCCGGGCAGTTTACCTTGCAATCCGATGACGCATCGCGGCCGGCCTCAGATCGAGCGCGGCAGGGCCCATGACCCCATCGCAGCGACTCGGCGCGCCACGCTCATCGGGCGCCGCCCGTAGCACGGCGACGCTGGCGAGCGCTCGCCGCCCGGGCCTCGCCGCCGGCGCGCACCTCCCGCACCAGCTCGCCGAGGGCGCGGAACTCCTCGCCCCGCGCACTGCCGCGCCGCCACACCAGACCGATCTCGCGGTAGGCGTCCTCGCGCAGAGGGTAGGTGCGCACGCGGGTGCTGGCGAGCATCGCCGAGCCTTCCGCCATGGCGGGCAGAAAAGTGATGCCGAGGTCGGCGTCCACCATCTGCACGAGCGTGAGCAGACTGGTGGCGGCTACCCGGCTGAGCTTCTCGCGGCTGCGGATACGGCAGGCCGTCAGCGCGTGATCGCGCAGGCAGTGGCCGTCGCCGAGCAGCAGCACACTGTCCTGCTGCAGGCGATTGAAGCGGTAGTCCTGCGGGTCTACCCGCGCGGTGCCCTCGGCGCAGGCGAGGCGGAAGGGGTCGCGGTACAAACGCATCACCTCGGCGTGAGGCACGTCATACGGCAACGCCATCAGCACCAGGTCGAGCTTACCCTCGGCCAACCGAGCGAGCAGCTCATCGGTCTGCTCTTCGAGCAGGTAAACCTCGAGGCGCGGATAGCGATGCTTGATCGCCGGCATGAGCCGCGGCAGGACGAACGGGGCCACGGTCGGTATCACTCCCAGATACAGCGGGCCGACGAGAGGGTCGCTGCGCGCGCGTGCCATCTCCACCAGGCTCTCGGCATCGCGCAGGCAGAGCCTCGCCTGCGTGACCACATCACGGCCCAGCGTGCTGAACGACACTCGCTTGGCGGTGCGATCGACCAGGCGCACCCCGAGCGTGGACTCGAGCTCGCGGATACCGATGGAGAACGCGGACTGCGACACGTGGCACGCCGCCGCCGCCCGGCCGAAGTGCCCGTGCTCGTCGAGGGCCACCAGGTAGCGGAGCTGGCGCAGGGTGGGCAAACGGCTCAGCGGCGGAGATCCCTTTTTCATATATAAAATATATCACAGTAATTTTTACATTCAATTTGATGAATTCTTTACTCACCCTTATCGTAAGTCGTGAGGTAAACGACCCATGATCAAGACGCTCACATTCGCGCTCGTGCATTTCACGGTGGCCTTCAGCGTGGCCTACCTGCTGACGGGGAGCGTCGTGGTGGGCGGTCTGCTTGCTCTCGTCGAGCCGACCCTCAACACCGTGGCCTACCACCTGCACGAGCGCGCATGGCGCCGCATCGAAGCGATGCGGCGCGGCGTCCGAGCGGCTCCGCGAGCGATCGCAACAGCCAACCCCTAACGCAGCAAGCCGAGAGGAGAACACCATGTTGGACAACCGTGAAGGTCAGCTTGTGCCCGCCGTCGTCTTCCGCACACGGCGCGACCACGAATGGGTGAACGTCAGCAGCGACGAGGTATTCACGGGGCGCACCGTGGTCGTCTTTTCGCTTCCGGGCGCGTTCACGCCGACCTGCTCGTCGACGCACGTGCCCCGTTACAACCAGCTCGCACGGGTATTCAAGGAAAACGGTGTCGATGAGATCGTCTGCATATCGGTAAACGATGCCTTCGTGATGAACGAGTGGCAGGCCGATCAGAAGGCTTGGAACATCACCTTCCTGCCCGACGGCAACGGCCACTTCACCCGCGCCATGGGCATGCTCGTACCCAAGGAGGAGCTTGGCTTCGGCGAGCGCTCCTGGCGTTACTCCATGCTGGTGCGCGATGGGCGCATCGAGAAGATGTTCATCGAGCCTGAGCGACCGGGCGACCCCTTCGGCGTGTCCGACGCGGACACGATGCTCGCCTACGTCGCCCCCGGTGCCATCAAGCCGGCAGACGTGACGGTGCTCACCCGCTCCGGCTGCCCGCACTGCTATCGGGCGAAGGGCCTGCTCAACGACGCCGGCATCGAGTTCGAGGAGCTGGTGCTCAACCGGGACTACTCCGAGCGCTCCCTGCGCGCCATCGCCGGCGCCACCGCCGTGCCCCAGGTGTTCGTCAACGGCAACGGCGTCGGCGGTGCCGACGCGCTCGAGACGTGGCTGGCGGACCGCAAAGCGGCGTGAAGGCTTGGCACGTGCACGCGCCGGCGCTACGAGCGTGTCGCCCGTACGCCACCGTGACTGCGGGTTGTCGGGCCCCGTGAGGCCTCGGGTCCGGGTCGCGTGAGGGTGTTGGGCTCACGCGCACGCGCCGGCCGGTGCGCTGCGAGACGGTCTCGGATGGGTGGCGGCGCGATGGAGCGGGTGATGGGAATCGAACCCACGTCATCAGCTTGGGAAGCTGAGGTTCTACCATTGAACTACACCCGCTGCAGCGTCCCAGTTTACTGATTGCGCCAATCCAGGCAAGGGGCCACCGGTCGGCCCGCAGCGGGTCTGCCGGGGGCGCGCTCACGGACCGGCGATGCCGCCGCCCGTGTGGAGGTTGCGCGCGCCGATATGATAGGCTTGTCGGCGTGGAAATTTTCGTCAACGGCGAGTCGAAGGCCGTGTCGGGAGACATGCTTCTCCTTGAGCTCGTAGAGGCGTTGGGTCTTCGCGAGCAGCGCATCGCCGTCGAGGTCAACCGCGAGATCGTGCCCCGCAGCGCACACGCCGGCCACTGCCTGCGTGACGGCGACCGCGTCGAGATCGTCACCGCCATCGGCGGTGGCTGAGGGCGGCGCCGACCCCCGCCGGGGCGCCCGGCCGACGGGCCGGGACGGCATTAGCATCCATCGACTGCCCTGACTGAGTGTGATGTCCCAAGCCTCCGAACGCGTAGCCCGGCTGGATGATCCGCTGCTCATCGCCGGCGTGGCGTACCGCTCGAGACTGCTGATCGGCACTGGCAAGTACGAAGATCTCGAGCAAACGCGGCGCGCCATCGAAGCGAGCGGCGCCGAGATCGTCACCGTCGCCGTGCGTCGCACCAACATCGGTCAAACGCCCGGCGAGCCCAATCTACTCGAAGTGATCCCGCCGAGCCGCTATACCCTGCTGCCCAACACCGCCGGCTGCTACTGCGCCGAGGATGCCGTGCGCACCTGCCGCCTGGCCCGCGAGCTGCTCGACGGCCACACCCTGGTGAAGCTCGAGGTGCTGGGCGACGAGAAGACGCTGTTCCCCAACATACCCGAGACCCTCGTCGCCGCCGAGACGCTCATCGCCGAGGGCTTCCAGGTGATGGTCTACACCAACGACGACCCCATCATGGCCAAGCGCTTCGCCGAGATGGGCTGCGTCGCGGTGATGCCGCTGGCGGCGCCCATCGGCTCGGGCCTGGGGATACGCAATCCCTACAACATCATGTTCATCTTGGAAGACGCGACGGTACCGATCCTGGTCGACGCGGGCGTGGGCACCGCCAGCGACGCCGCCATCGCCATGGAGCTCGGTTGCGACGGAGTGCTCATGAACACTGCCATCGCCGCGGCCGCCAAGCCCGAGCTGATGGCAAGCGCCATGCGCAAGGGGATCGAAGCCGGGCGCGAGGCCTATCTGGCCGGGCGCATGCCCCGCAAGCGCTACGCCAGTGCCTCCTCGCCGCTCGACGGCAGGTTCTTTGCCTGATCGCCGCATCCGCAGCTACGTTCGCCGCGAAGGCCGCATCACCGCCGCCCAGCAGCGCGCTCTGCGCGAGTTGTGGCCCCGCTTCGGGGTCGATCCGGGGGATGCGCCGCTCGAGCTCCACCAGCTCTTCGCACGCCGCGCTCCCGTCGTCGTGGAGATCGGCTTCGGCAGCGGCGACGCGCTGCTCGAGATGGCCACGCGAGACCCCCAGAGCGATTACCTCGGCGTCGAGGTCTGGCGCCCCGGGGTCGGTTCGCTGCTGCTGCGTCTGGCGGCGGCCGGCGTCGGCAACGTGCGCCTGATTCTCGCCGACGCCGTCGAGGTGCTCGAGCGCAACATCGCCCAGGCCTCGCTGGCGGCGGTGCTGGTGTTCTTTCCCGACCCCTGGCCGAAGAAGCGCCACCACAAGCGCCGGCTGGTGCAGCCGGCCTTCGCCGAGCTCGTCGCCTCACGCCTGCAAAGCGGCGGGCGTGTGCACGTCGCGACGGACTGGGCGGACTACGCCGACGCCATGCTGCAGGCGCTGAGCGCGCAGGCGCAGCTCGCCAACGCCGCCGGACGCGGCCGCTTCGCGGCGCGCCCCGATTACCGCCCCCTCACCCGCTACGAAGCCAGAGGCGAAGCGCTCGGCCACCAAGTCTGGGATCTCGTCTTCGAGAAGCGCGGCGGGCGCGGCGAGTGAGCCGGCGGCTTGCGCGCCGCGGCCTACTCGTCCTGGCGCTTCAGCGTGACGCCGCCGAGCCCGCCGAGGGCATCGACCTCGATCTCGAAGTCGATGGGTCGGCAGCACACATGGCAGTCCTCCACCAGCGCATGCGACCCGCTCGAGAGGTCCAGCTGCGCCTCGAAGCGCTCGCCGCAGTAGGGGCAGGAGACTCGATGCGTGATCAGCACTGTCTGTTCCCGGTGTCGGCGCCACGGCGCCCTGATCGTGAACGTCGAATTCTAGACTTCGGCGGCACCGTTTGTGCACACTGACCCGATGGCCGAGCGAGACACGTCTTGGTGGGATCATTACTCCGACCAGCCCTACAAGCTGCCGCGCCGGGGCAAGGCCCGCGGGCGCAGCGGCAACGTGCGCGAGTACCTGACCGTCGCCGCCACGGCGGCGCTGATGGCGCCCGCGATCGCTTGGCGCTACACCCGTTTGCGTGAGCGCCGGCCGCGACCCGCGGTGAAAGCCTTCGTCGGGCTCAGCGTCTCGCCCGATCGCACCTACAACAGCGCGATCCTGGAGATGGTCGAGGAGCTCGGCGTTGAACAGCTGCTGGTGCGCATGCCGGCCTGGGACGTCGACCACATCGCCGCCTACGTCCGTTTCGCGGAGCAGTTCGCCGGCAAAGGGCTCGTCGTCAATGTCTTGCAGAACCGCGACAGCGTTGCCGACGCGAAGGCATGGAGGCGCCACCTCGCCGTGATCTTCGACGCCTTCCGCCACCTCACACACGATTTTCAGATCGGCAACGCCGTCAATCGCACCAAGTGGGGCATCGCCCACAGCGGCGAGTACCTGCGCCTGCTGGAGGACGCCGAAGCGGTGCGAGCCGACTATCCCGGCCTGAGCCTGCTCGGCTCCTCGGTGATCGACTTCGAGCCCCTGGTGACGCTGCGCACGCTGGTGAACGCCCACCGCTACCGCCTCGAGGGCTGCGCCGCGCAGCTCTACGTCAACCGCCGCGGCTCACCTTTCTCCAGGCAGTACCGGGTGTTCGATCTGCACCGCAAGCTCAAGCTCATCTACGCCATAGTCTCGCTTGCGAACCGCTGCGAGCCGAGGCTGTGGATCACGGAGACCAACTGGCCGCTGCTCGACACCAAGCCCTGGACGCCGAATTCGGGCCATCCCCGCTCCACCGTCGACGAGGCCACCCAGGCGAGATACCTCAAGCAGTACTACCAGATCGCCTACCACAGCGGCTATGTGGACAGGGTCTACTGGTGGCAGCTCATCAACCCCGGCTACGGGCTCGTGGACCATCGCGCCGGCCGGCTGCGCAAGCACCCCTCCTACTTCGCGCTCAAGGACGTCCTCGCGGGCGAGTTGCTGCAGGCCCCCACACCGCCGTAGCGACGCTCCGGGCGCGATTGCGCTAGGCGATGGCCTGCACTCCCGCCTCGCCGGCGACCAGGACCACGTCCGCGGGGCGTCGCGCAAAGATGCCGTTGGTGACGGTGCCGGGGATACGGTTCAGGCGATCCTCCATCTCCACGGGATCGGTGATGTCGAGGTTGCGCACGTCGATGATGATGTTGCCGTGATCGGTGGTGAAGGCCTGACGCAGCTGCGGTGTGCCGCCCAGCCCCACCAGCGCGCGCCCCACCAGGCTCTGCGCCATGGGTATCACCTCGATGGGCAGGGGATAGGCGCCGAGCACGTCCACCACCTTGGTGACGTCGACGATGCAGACGAACTTCGCCGAGGCCTGCGCGACGATCTTCTCACCGGTGAGCGCCCCGCCGCCGCCCTTGATCATGTGCCCGTGGCGCGTGACTTCGTCGGCGCCGTCCACGTACAGCGGCAGGTCCCCGGCCCGGTTCAGATCCAACAGCGCGACGCCGTGCGCCCGCAGCCGCTCGGCCGTTGCCGCGGAGCTCGCCACGGCGCCGTCGATCTTGCCCTTGGCGCGCGCCAGGGCGTCGATGAAGTGGTTCACCGTGGACCCGGTGCCGACCCCAACGACGTCCCCGATTTCGATATAATCGAGTGCCGCCTCGGCGGCGGCTTTTTTGTGCGCGTCGGTGCTCATGGTCCTGCTCTCGCTGTCCGTTGCCGCTCCCGAAGCCGATTCTACTCGATACCCGGTCATCCGATGCCCGAGAAATACCTAGGAAAGATCCTGACTTCGCGGGTCTACGACGTCGCGGAGGAGACGCCGCTCGACCACGCCCCCAACCTCTCGCAGCGGCTGCACAACCGCGTCTGGCTGAAGCGCGAGGACGAGCAGCCGATCTTCTCGTTCAAGCTGCGCGGCGCCTACAACAAGATGGCCCAGATGCCGGCCAAGACTCTCGAGCGCGGCGTGGTGGCGGCATCCGCCGGCAACCACGCCCAGGGGGTCGCCCTGGCGGCACAGCGGCTGAAGTGCCGCGCCACCATCGTGATGCCGCTGACCACGCCCGCGATCAAGGTCAACGCGGTCAGGGCGCTGGGCGCGGAGGTCAAGCTCGTGGGCGACAACTACGACGAGGCCTTTGCCTTCGCGTCGGCACTGCGTGCCGAAAAAAAAGCCACCTTCATTCCCCCCTACGACGACGTCGACGTAATCGCCGGCAACGGCACCATCGGATTCGAGATCCTCAAGCAGCACCGCGGTCGGCTCGACGCCGTTTTCGTGCCGGTCGGCGGCGGCGGCCTGATCGCGGGCATCGCGGTATTCATCAAGCAGATTCAGCCGCAGGTGAGAGTCATCGGCGTCGAGCCGAGCGACGCCGCCGCCATGCACGACTCGTTGCGGGCCGGGCGCCGCGTGAGCCTAAAGGAGGTCGGTATCTTCGCCGACGGCGTGGCCGTCAAGAAGGTGGGCAGAGAGACCTTTCGTCTGGCACGACGCTTTGTCGACGACATCATTCTTGTCAGCACCGACGAGATGTGCGCGGCCATCAAGGACGTCTTCGAGGACACGCGCTCGGTGATGGAGCCCTCGGGGGCGCTCGCCGTGGCGGGGTTGAAGAAATACGTGCAGCAGACGCGAATCAAGAGCGCCGAGCTCGCCGCCGTCACCTCGGGTGCCAACATGAACTTCGATCGTCTGCGCCACGTCTCCGAGCGCGCCGAGATCGGCGAGCGCCGCGAGGCGATCCTCGCCGTCACCATTCCCGAGCAACCCGGCAGCTTCCGACGGTTCTGCTCGACCATCGGCAATCGCTCGGTGACCGAGTTCAACTACCGTTATGCGGACCCCAGCAACGCTCACGTCTTCGTGGGCGTTCAGGTGCACGACGCCTCAGAAATCGAGCGTCTCGTCCACAAGCTAATCAGGCACGGCTACCAGACACTGGACCTCACGGACAACGAGATGGCGAAGGTGCACGTGCGCCACATGGTCGGCGGGCGGGCACCCCAGGCCGAGAACGAAATGATCTATCAGTTCGAGTTCCCGGAACGCCCCGGCGCTCTGTTAAACTTCCTTGAGCGAATGGGGGCGACCTGGAACATCAGCATGTTCCACTACCGCAACCACGGGGCCGACTTCGGGCGTGTGCTCTGCGGCATACAGGTGCCGCCGACGGAGAAGAAGGACTTGCGCGACTTTCTGAAAAACCTCGGCTATGCCTATACCGAAGAATCGGACAACCCCGTCTACGGGCTTTTCCTGGCTTAGCACCGGCGAAGGCGGCACCCATGACGGATGAGCGACCCCCCGACGCGCCACTGGAGTTCACGGGTCTATACAACATGCCCGGTGAGGGTCTCGTGGCCGAGTTCCGGCGCGCGGGCGAGACGATGCTCTACGACCGCCAGGGCCTGCAGTATCGTATCGTGCAGCTCAAGCGCGCGGGAACCGACACCTCGGTGGAGGAAACGGCCCTCGCGCAGATCAACGCCATCGGCACGCCGCACGTGCTTTGATCGATCGCCGGCCCGTGCCGGCTCCACGAGAGGGCGGGCGCCGCGTTGGCGGTGCCGTTGTCGCCAAAGGGTGTGGCTCTCGCGGCGGCGCTCAACCGCTGGCGGACGTCGCCAGGCACTCCCCGTAATCGACCCACCGTCGCGGCGGGCTGCCCTGGTAGAGATCGTTGATGCGGGCGTTGGTAAAGCTCTGTTCGCGGTCGAGTTGTGCCAGGGCCTGTGTGGGCCCGGCGTCGAGGGCGGCGAACATGGCCTCGATGTCTTTGAGCAGGGACAGCGTGTCGTGCAGGCGATAGTTCACCATCGTCGGTGAGCTGTCCTCCAGCCCCGCGAGTGCCTGCGGCAGATCCGTGCCCACGACCTTGTCCAGCAGCGCCTCGAAGGCTGGCGTTTTCATCGCCGTGATGCCGCGCAGCCACGAGGCATCCCCGCTGTCGGGCTGGGCGTCCTGCCCCTGCCACTCACCGCTCGTGACAGCAGCACGCACCGCCTCGATTCGCCGCGCCAGGTTGTCGATGTCGCCGCTCCCGGGCCCGCTGTCGAGCTCGGCGCGCACCACGGCGATTTCCTGGCGCACGCGGATGGTGTCGTCGACGCTCTCGACGTCGCCGAGCCTGCCGGGGTCGCTCAGCGCACGCAGTTTCGCTTGCAGAGCCGCGAGGTCCTGCTCGCGGCCCTGTCTGCGCGCCGCCACCCCCGCAAGCTGCTGCTCCGCCGGGGCGAGCATCGGGGCGATTGCCTGTGCGAGTCGGTCGCGCTTCACGCGTGCCCCTTCGAGCTGCTCCAAGACCCCGAGAGCGCGGAAGCGGTCCTGAAAGCGCACCACCTCGAGCGCGACGAGCTGTGCCTGCGCGTCGCGAAAGCCGCCGTCGTCGAGGGAGGCCAGCAACAGCGGCCTCACCGAGGCCTGCACGACACAATGGTGATAAGCGCTCTCCGCGGCCGCGCGCTTGGTCTCCACGGCCTCGTCGCTCGCCAGGCGCACGGGGGCGATCTCTTCGTCCTCGGCGGTGTCGGAGTCGGGCGGCGGGGCGACGCGGATCGTCCGGCCCCCGCCCTGAAACAATCCCACCGCCCCTGCGGCGACCTCACCGAGGCGCTCGTGCACGGCGTAGAACGCCGTAAATGTCGCAACAAGGCAGACGAGGACGTTGTTGCGGGCAAAGTGCTGGAGACGCCGGCGCGGCCTGCGGGCGCCGCGGTAGGTCTGCTCCAGAGCCCGGCGCGCGGTTCGACTCCGCTCCCTGTTCTCGAACCACTCGAAGCGCTCGTGCAGCCAGCCGCGCAGACTGCTTTCGTGCCACTTCTGCGCAATGCGCTGCTCCGGCACCCGCGCCGCGTCGAGCGCGCGCTGAACCGATTGCACCAGTCGCTCACGTGGCGAGCTTTCGTTGGCATAGTCGTCGTGGACGTCGTCCGCCGGATCGGACTCCCGGTAAGGATGCACCTCCTGTTCGCGCTCCGCGTCGGAGTCGTCAACGACGGCGGAGGCAGGCGTCGACGCGTCCGTCGAGGACAGGGTAACCTCCAGCGCCGGCGTCGAGGCGTCGAGCCAGCTCGGCGGGGCGTCGTCTTCGACGAGGCTCAGCGTGGAGCCGTCACCGGTCTCGGAGGGCCGGTCCTGAGCCCGGGGCGGGTGCTGTGGCGGCGGTGTCTTGTCGCGGGTCACGGTGAGTTTGCGTCCGATCGCTCCGTGCTGATCGAGCTCGAGCCGCGGCACCACTGCGCGCGCGGCGCGCCGCGGGAGGCCGGCGGCCCGAAGAGTAAGCCTTGCCCTATAAAATCTAGCCTCCCCAGGCGGAAAATCCAGACCGCCATACCGGCAGGCGATCCGTTCGTCGTGCGGGGCGGGATGACGTCGTGGCGGACAAGGCGCCTGCGCCGTCTGCGCGCTCGCTCGGGGCGCTCGCATCGGCGCGCTTGCAGGCCGGCTCAGGGCACGACTATGCTCGGGCGGCATTCGCAGTTGCCTACAGCCGAGCCGCACGCGCACCGATGCTCTCGTTCGAGAAGACGCAGTGGTCCTCCGCGACGGCGTGCCCGGCGCTGGGACCCGACGAGGTCCATGTCTGGTGGGCCGCGTTGGACCTGCCTTGCGGCCATCTCGATCGCTTCGCCGCCACGCTCAACGAGCACGAGCGGCGTCGAGCGGCGCGTCTGCGCTATCCGCTGCATCGCAACCGTTATGTCGCCGCCCGGGGCTGGCTACGGTTGCTGCTGGGGGAGTATCTGCAGCGCCTGCCGGCGGCCGTCGAGTTCGAATACGGTCCCCTCGGCAAGCCCGCATTGCCCAGGGCGCCGGGCTCGCCCGAGATTTGTTTCAACGCTTCGGACTCCCAGCACGTCGGCATGTTCGCGTTTGCCTTGCAACGCGAGCTCGGCATCGACGTGGAGTGCCTGCCGCGCAGCGTCGATTACGACCAGATCGCCGCGCGCAAGTTCGCGCCGCTCGAGGCCGACGCGTTGAGCGTGCTGCCCGATACCGAGCGCCAGGCCGCCTTCCTCGCCTGCTGGACCCGCAAGGAGGCCTACGGCAAGGCCCGCGGCGTCGGCATTCGCTACCCACTCGACAGCGTCGTGCTCTGCGATCACATGGATGAGCCGTCGAGGCTGGTCCACGACGCGCCACCGGCCCACGGCGTAGCGTGGAAGCTCGTCCAGCTCCAACCCAATCGGCGCGTGATTGCCACCGTGGTGGTGGCCGGAGGCGGGTGGAGGCTGCGCTGCCTGCATCGTCCCGGTCCGTGAGCCGCGCCGGCGATCCCGGCCCAGGAGCTCAGCGCATCCAGCCGCGCAGCCGATAGACAGTCTGTCCGAGGTGCTCCTGCAGCACCTGCGTGGTGCCTCCGAGAGCGCCGAGCGACGGTATCCAGCCGAGCACGGCGGGCTGCTCGTAGCCGACGACGCGAAAATCCGTCGGCGAGGCGATGGCCTCAATGCCCGCGTGCTCGAAGGTGGCCAATGCCCGCGGCATGTGAAAGGCCGAGGTCACCAGCAGTATGCGACGCAGCTCCCGGTCTTCAAGAATCGTCCGGGTGTGCAGGGCGTTCTCGTAGGTGTTGCGGCTTTGCCCCTCGAGCACGATGTCTTTTCGCTCGACGCCCCAGGCCTCGAGCAGATCGGCCGTGTACACGGACTCGGCCTGCGCGTTGCTCTGCGGAAAGACGTTGCCGCCGCTGACGATGACGAGCGGCGCCTTGCCCGCCCGATAAAGTCGGGCGGCGTGCCAGACGCGGTCCGCCGAGCCATTCAGGTCCGGCTCGAGCCGCGGCGGCAACGGCAGGCCGATGCCGCCGCCTAGAACCACGATGGCGTCCGCCCGCGGCGAATCCGCCACGGCCACGGGCGGATACTGACGTTCGAGCCGGGCGTAGAGCGCGTTCGCCAGCGGCGGCGACGCGCACACCAGCAGCAAGGCGACATTGACGCCGAGCAACGTGGCGGCCCAGCGACGCCGCCCGAACCAGAGCAGGGCCGTCGCCGACATTAACAGCCACAGGCTCACGTTGAACGGATAGACCAGCAGCGGCAGTAGCTTCGACATCGTGATGCCCAGGTCCATATCGGCCGCCTCGACGTCGTCCTAGGCGCGTGCCGACAAGCCGCCCGCCGGCGGGGACGTCTGCGTCAACGCCCGCTGCCACTGCCGCTCGAGACGCTTTGCCGATACGGGCAGCGCCGTTCCCAGCTCCTGCGCGAAAACCGACACACGCAGCTCCTCGATCATCCAGCGATAGCGAACCAGCGCCTCGTCACCGGCTCCGGGCGGCTCGGCGCCTGCGTGCGCCCGGTAGCGTTGCCACAACGGCGCGATCAGCGCCGCGCGCTCACGATCGCGCTCGGGCGCCGCCTGCGCCTTGCGCAGGCGCGCGCACACTGCGGCGAGGTAGCGCGGCACATGCCCGAGCCATTGCGGCGGCGTGCGCGACACGAACCCCGGGAAGACGAGCCAGTGAAGCTGCTCTTCGAGCTCCTCGTGCAGAGCACTCGTGCCCTCGCTCGCCAGCAGCGCGCGCGCCTCGCGGTGCGCCGCCAGTATGGCACCGACAATGTCGCAGAGCTGCGTGGCGATCGGCGCCAGGGCCGCGGCGGCCGCGCCCGCACGTCGCTCGAACTCAGCCTGTCGCATCTCGAGCTCGCCCTCGGCGAACAGCGCCCGCTCCAGTGCCGCCCGCGCCACGTCCCGGCGCAGATCGCGACACGTGCCGAGTGCCGCGCAGAGCAGGCAGAGCCTGTCGATGCCCGGCAAGCCCTTTTCGAGGAAGCGTCTGTGCTCGGGAAAGCTCAGCAGGAACAGCCGCTGCAACCCCTCGCGCGTCTCGTTGCGGGCGCGCTCGGGCGAATCCAGCACACGCACGGCCACGCTGTCGCCGCAGTCGAGAAGTGCCGGGTAGCCCACCAGGGCGGGCCCGGCCGCCGCGAGCTCGACGCTGCCCGGGAGATCGCCGAAGGTCCACCGGGTGATGCCCACGCGCTCGAGGTGTTCCGCGTCGACGCGCGCGAAACTGGCCTCGGCGTCTTTGCCGAGCCGCGCCTGCAGTGCGATCAGGTCCCGGCCGCACGCCAGCTCGCCGCCGTCGGCGTCCACCACGCTGAAGCGCATGCGCAGGTGCTCGGGCAGTGCGTCCTCGTCCCAGTGCGCGGCGTCGATGTCCACCCCCACCAGCTCCCGCAGCGCCTCCCCGAGCGCCGTCGTCAGCGGGCGCGGGTCCCCTGCCACCCGCGCCAGCACCCGCTCGGCGTTGTCCGGCACCGGCACCAGCCGACGCCGCAACGTCTTGGGCAGAGACTTCATCAGCGCAAGCACCTTCTCGCGCAGAAGCCCCGGCACGACACGATCGAAGCCGCTCGGCGCCAGCTGGTTGAGCGCGGCCAGCGGAATCTTCGCAGTGACCCCGTCGCTCTCGCCGCCCGGCTCGAAGCGGTGCTCGAGCTCGAGCGCGAGCCCCCCCGCGCGCAACCGCTCGGGAAACCGCGCCAGCGCCGCCGCGGTTGGCTGGCGGCGCATGAGCCGCGCGCGGTCGATGAACAGGAGCCGCGGCCGCTCTCGCTCCGCCTGCGCGCGCCACGCCTCGAGCTCGGCGCCGCTGCTGACACCCGCGGGCAGGCGCCCGTCGTAGAAATCGAACAACGCCCCGTCATCGAGAATATCGCGACACCGCAGCCGGTGCTCGAGCTGCCTAACGCAAGCCAGCTGCTCGCGGTTGTGCGCCATGAAAGGCGCGCTGACGTCGAGCTCGCCGGGTACGAGCCCGTCGCGAATGAACACCTCGCGGGCGCGCCGGGCGTCGATGGCGGAATAGGAGATCCTGCGTCGTGCCACCAGCGTGAGCCCATAGAGCGTCACATGCTCGAAGGCAATGACGCGCCCCGCGGATCGCTCCCAGCGTGGTTCACTGTAGGTTCTCTTCAGCTGCTGCGCCGCGGCCCGCTCGATCCACGCCACCTTCACGCCGGCGAGCGTGCGCGCGTACAGCCTGCCGGTCTCCACCAGCTCGGCCGCCACGATCCAGCGCGGCGTGCGCCCGGCGAGCACCGACCCGGGAAACACGGCGAGACGCCGACCGCGTGTTGCTTGGTACTGGCCGTCGTCTCTTCGCGACGCCACGTTGCCGAGCAGGCCGGTCAAAAGCGCCTTGTGAACGGCATCCGCGCCCGCCGGTGCGCGGTTCGCGCGCAGCCCGAGCTCGCGGGCGAGATCCGCGAGATGGCGGTGCAGATCGATCCACTCGCGCATCCGTGCCGGCGACAGGAAGTTTTCCTTACAGAAGGCCCTGAGCCCACCCCGCGACGTCTGCCCCCGTTGCTCGTGGTAGCTGCGCCACAGCTCGAGCAGGGCGAGAAAGTCTGAGCTCTCCCCGTACGCCGTAGCGTGGTGTCGGCGTGCCGCTTCGCGTTGTTCGAAGGGATAAACGCGCGGGTCCTGGATGGAGAGCGCGGCGGCGATGACGAGAACCTCGCCGAGGCAGCCGAGCTCGGAGCCGGCAACCAGCATGCGCGCAACGCGGGCATCGACGGGCAGCTTCGCCAGGCGCCGGCCGAGATCGGTCAGCCTGCGCTCGGCGTCGACCGCGCCGAGTTCCTGCAGCAGCAGATAGCCGTCGTTGACCTGCTTGGGCAACGGCGGATCGACGAACGCAAACGCACCCACATCGCCCAGGCCTAGAGCGTGCATGCGCAGAATCACGCCGGCGAGCGAGGCGCGCAGGATCTCTGCGTCGGTGTAAGCGCTGCGTCCGTGGAAGTCTTCCTCGCTGTAGAGCCGGAAGCAGACGCCGCTGCGCACGCGGCCGCAGCGCCCCTGCCGCTGCTTCGCGGCGGCCTGGGAGATGGGCTCCACCGGCAGCCGCTCGATCTTGCGCGCGGGGCTGTACCGACTGACGCGGGCGAGACCGGTGTCGATGACGAAGCGGATCCCCGGCACGGTCAGCGACGTCTCAGCGACGTTGGTGGCGATGACCAAGCGACGCTTGCGATGCGGCTTGAAGATGCGCTCCTGCTGGGCCGTCGGCAGGCGTGCGTAAAGAGGCAGCACCTCGACATCCGGCCGTCTCTGTCTGGCGATGTACTCGGCGCTCTCGCGAATCTCGCGCTCGCCGGGCTGGAACAGCATGATGTCTCCCGACCCCTCCGCCATGGCCTCCTCCACGACGCTCCACAGGTGCGCCAGCGCCTTGTCGTCATCGTCGCCGGCGGCGCCGAGGTAGGGACGATAACGCACCTCCACCGGATAGACACGGCCGGAAACCTCGATGATAGGAGCATTGTCGAAATGCCGGGAGAAGCGTTGCGGATCGATAGTGGCCGAGGTGATGATGAGCTTGAGCTCCTGGCGCCGGGGCAGCAGTTGCTTGAGATACCCGAGGAGAAAATCAATGTTGAGCGAGCGCTCGTGGGCCTCGTCTACGATGAGGGTGTCGTACTGTTCGAGCCGTCGATCGGACTCGATCTCGGCGAGCAACATGCCGTCGGTCAGCACTTTCACCAGAGTGTCGGCGCCGACACGCTCGTCGAAGCGAACGCGATAACCTACGGTTGTGCCGAGGGGAGTGCCGATCTCCGCCGCAATGCGTGTGGCAATGCTGCGCGCGGCAATGCGCCGCGGCTGGGTAAGGCCGATGCTCCCGGCCACCCCCCGCCCCAGGGCGAGACACAGCTTCGGCAGCTGGGTGCTCTTCCCTGAACCGGTCTCGCCGCAGACCACCACCACCTGGTTTGCGGCGATGGCCTCGGCGAGCTCCGTCTGCTGAGCGGCGATGGGCAGCTCTTGCGAAAGCTCGGCGGCGGGCACGCTGGCACGCCGGCGGCGGCAGTGTGCCGCCGAGGCCGAGACGGCGCGCGCGAGACGCTCGAGCCGCGGGGGATCCGCTGGCCCGCTCTGCAGACGACGCAGCTGCCTGGCGAGCCGCGTGCGATCACGCAGCAGGCACTCGGCGAGGGCACGCTCGAGCTCGCGCAGCTGCGCCCGCGCACACGCGCCCGACCCCTCAGCGGCGGCGCCGCGACCTCGCGCGGTGGCTTCGCCGCGCCGGCGGCGTGTCCAATTACGTCGGGGACCGGCCGGCGCCATGCAGAGCGCGACGCCGGCCCCTAAGGCGAGACGACGCTGGCGCGGGTGATGACGACGTCCTGCTGGGGCACGTCGGCGAAGGGCCCCACATTGCCGGTTTCTACGGCGGCTATCGCCTTGACCACATCCATGCCGGCGGTGACGCGGCCGAAGACAGCGTAGCCCCAGCCCTGCGCCGTCTTGGCGCTGTGGTTGAGGAAGTCGTTGTTCTTGAGGTTGAGAAAGAACTGGGAGCTGGCGGAGTGGGGATCGCTGGTGCGCGCCATGGCGATGGTGCCCGCATCGTTTTTCAGGCCGTTGTCCGCCTCGTTCTCAATGGGGGCTCGCGTCTGCCGCTCCTTCATCCCCGGCTCGAACCCGCCTCCCTGGATGACGAAGCCGGGAATCACGCGATGAAAAATCAGCCCGTCGTAGAAGCCCTTTTCCACGTATTCGACAAAGTTACGCGCCGTCTCCGGGGCGGCCTTTGTGTCGAGTTCGACGTCGATGTCTCCGAGTGTGGTTTCCAAACGTATCACGGGGTTACCTCCGGCGTAGGCGCAAGGGATGACGGTGTCCGCGCTCCACACGCCGAGCGTGCCGAAAAGCGTCATTACCGCCGCGTAGCAAACTTGTTTCATGTCAACCTTCATTTCGACTCACGATCCTCTTCGTCACAACAGCGTTGGCCGATGCAGGCAGTCGCCGCTCGAGCGGCGGGCCCTAAAGCGTGCGGCGTGTGCCGCCAAGATACCGACCTTCCTCGGCCTTACGAGAGGCCATGTAAGCAACGATCACTGCGACATCTTCACGATGTGGTGCCATTCCTTGCGCGTCACCGGCATCACCGACAGGCGGTTACCGCGCTGCACCAGCCGCATCGTCCCGAGTGCCGACTCGCTTTTAAGTGCCTTCAGCGTCACCGCTCGCTCGAACTTCTTCTTGAACTTCACGTCGACGACGAACCAGCGCGGATTTTCAGGATCGCTCTTGGGGTCGTAGTACGCCGAGTCGGCGTCGAAAGCCGTGGGATCGGGGTAGGATTCGCGCGCGATCTCCACGATCCCGACCACGGCCGGCTGCGCGCAGTTGGAGTGATAGAAGAACGCCAGATCGCCCTTGCGCATCGAGCGCAGGAAGTTGCGGGCCTGGTAGTTGCGCACTCCCTCCCACAAAGCGGTTCCGCCCGGCTCGGCGGCGAGATCATCCACGCAGTAGACGTTCGGTTCGCTTTTCATCAGCCAGTACTGCATCGTCAAAGGGGCTCCGGTGGGTACACGGGTAATAGCCGCCTCAGCCCGAGCCCGACGCGGGGGCCGTCCCGCGAGCCTCGTAGTAGCGCGCGTCCGTCAGGATGCCGTCCAGCGGGATGTCCCAGGCATTGCCCTCGATTCGATCCACCTTCTGCAGCTCGTGGGCGAGGCCGATCAGTCGCGGCCGTCTCCAGCAATGCCGATGCGCGCGAAATGTCAGGGTGGCGTCGTAGTAGCCGCCGCCCATGCCGACACGATGGCCGCGCGCGTCGAAGGCGACCAGCGGCAGGAGTATGACGTCGAGCTCGGTGGCGAGCACATAACCCTCCTCAGCGGGCTCCAGAATTCCGAATCGATTCGCCCGCAGGCGTGTCACCGGCGTGAGCGGCGAGAAAACCAGGCGATGTCGCTGGCCGGCGAAAAGCACCGGCAGAAAACACGACTTGCCCATGCGCCAGGCGATCCCGAGCGCCTGTCTCGGGTCGATCTCGCCGTCGTTGGGCCAGTAAAGCGCGATACGACGGGCGCTTGCGAAATCGCGCATTCGCACCAGCCGCCGCGCCAGACGTCGCGCCGCCGCTTCCTGCTGCGCCTGCGAGAGCGACCGTCGTGCCGCGCGCATGCGGCTGCGCAGGCTGGATTTGACAACGGCACTCAAGGAGCGTTGACGAGATCCACGTCCTTTGTCCGCGCCCGGCGGTCTACGCAACGTGGCGCGCCGCGCGCCGGCGTGGAAGAGGAAGGGCGGCGCCACCCGCTTGTGCCGTGCTGCTTCTGGGCCTTGAACCAAGCGGTCCAAGTGGGAACACCCTGTGACACATCAGGCTTTCCGCAGAGGCGCAGCGCCTCGCGGACATGCACAACAGCGTCTTCAATCGGCTCCCGATCTGCAATCTAGGTTCTAAGGGTAATCGAAGCAACTCGAACACCGCAGGCGGCGCCTAACCCAAACCGGTACGGCGGCAGCGAGCCTTCCTAGCAGCCTTGCTCCGGCCGTGGACCGATGCTCTCGGGTCAAAGCCGGGTGTCTCGATCGAACATCATACGAACCGATATCGGTCATCGCCGTCAACAGCGCTGCGGACGGAATCTACAGCGTAAGCTGCTTATCCTCCTGCATGACCGAATCGATTTTTTCCTGGATCGCCTTGAGGCGAGTGTGAATCTCGCTTGTCGCGTGCAGCTTCGCGCGCATCTGCAGCAGGTCGTGAGCGATGTTCAGCGCCGCCATGATAGCGCAGCGGTCGGCGCCGATGACCTTGCCTGCGCGTTGAATCTGTCGCATCTGCTTGTCGAGATACGATGCCGCAGCCGAGAGCTGATCGCGCTGATCGTCCGGGCAGCCGACAAAGAACTCCCGGTCGAGTATGGAGACCTTGACGCCGTCGTCTCTCGTCGACTTCACCTACTGCTTCTCCAGTGTCCGCAGTCGCTCGATGATGCTCCCGAGGCGCTCTCGCGCGACGCGGCTGCGCTCGGCGAGTTCGCTGTGCTCTTCAGCCAGCGATTCGTGACCCACACGAAGGTCTCGATTCTCCTGTTGGAGACGATCGCACAGACGCAGCAGTTCGTCGACTCGCTGCTCGAGACTCTTGAGATCGTCTTCGATCTGACTCACGGCACGTACGACGCGTTGATGTTTCGCCCCGGGCGTTATTCCGGACCGTCGTAGACTATAGGCATCCGCACGATACGGGTCAACGCCCGGCGAACGGTTACCGCGGTGTTTTCACAGGCATCCTGCTCCGTATCCTCGGGGCACTGATGTAGAATTTCAAGCGAGGGCCACGACCAAGATGAGCATGGATCGGCATACCCCGATGGAGCGCGTCGCGATCGTGCGGCGTGTCGCTGAGCGGCGTTGAGCGGTACGCTTCCCGGGTTCGCGGACATCGAGGCGTCCCTCGGCGAGCTGCGCCTGGAGATACCCGCGGAAGAGGCACACGGCATCGTGGCGGGTCTCGTGTGTGCCGGCAACGATGCGCACGCAGACTGGCTCTTTCTCTTCACGGGGGCACGTCACCTCAGCAATGGCGAGTTCGAGGCGCTCGCCGAGCTCGTCGGCGGGCTGCGCCAAGCAACTCAGGCCGCGCTGGCCGGCTACGAGTTCTCCTTCTCCCTGCTGCTGCCCGACGATGCCTCACCCATCGAGGTGCGCACCGAGGCTCTGGCGGCCTGGTGTCGGGGTTTCCTCACGGGACTGTCGAGCGGCGATGAAGCCGCCGTGGATAGGCTCGAGGGCGATGCGGCGGAGGCCCTGCGTGATATCATCGCTATCAGCGGCGCCGAGCCCGGCGAGGACGACGAAGAAACTCAGCAACGAGCGCTCGCCGCGATCGAAGAGCACGTTCGCGCCGCGGTGCAGCTCATCTTCGAAGAACTCAACCCGGACTGACCCGCAGATCGGCGCAGGGCGAGCCGTCCGGTAATCGACAACGGAGATCGGCGTGGACATTTCCGTCTTTGCGCGACGACGGCGCGGGGTAATGCAGCTCATGGGCGAGGGGGTGGCGGTGCTTCCCACCGCGCCGGAAGCCCACCGCAACGGCGACGTCACCTTCCCGTTTCGCCCCGACAGCGACTTCTACTACCTCACCCACTTTCCCGAGCCGGAGGCGATCGCCGTGCTGCTGCCCGGGCGTCCCAACGGCGAATTCGTGCTGTTCTGTCGCGAGAGAGACGCCGAGAAGGAAACCTGGAACGGGCGGCGCGCCGGGCTCGAGGGCGCGGTGGAACGATACGGGGCGGATGATGCCTTTCCGATTCACGACGTCGACGACATTCTGCCGGGGCTGCTCGAGAATCGAAGCAAGGTGTTCTGCAACATGGGAAAATACCCGGACTTCGACGCCAAGCTGATCAACTGGGTCAACGAGATCAAGCCGAAGATGCGCGTGGGCATCGGCGCACCGAGTGAGTTCGTGGATTTAAGCCACATTCTCCACGAACTGCGGCTGCTCAAGCGCACCGAGGAAATCAAGCTCATGAAACGGGCAGCGCGCATCACCACGGACGCGCACCGACGTGCCATGCAAAGCTGCAAGCCCGGCAAGAAGGAGTATGAGATTCAGGCCGAGCTCGAGTACGAGTTTCGCCGCGGCGGAAGCCAGCATCCGGCCTATCCGCCGATCGTTGCCGGGGGCGCCAATGCATGCATACTTCACTACATCGAGAACAACGCCGAGCTGCGCGACGGTGACCTGCTGCTGATCGATGCCGGCGCCGAGATCGACTGCTACGCCGCAGATGTCACGCGGACCTTCCCCGTCAACGGACGCTTCACGGCGGACCAGCGTGCGCTCTACGACATCGTTCTGCAGGCACAGCTCGCCGCGATCGAGCAGTGCCAACCGGGTCGTGAATGGGTAGAGCCGCACGACGCCGCGGTAAAGGTTCTGGTGGCGGGGCTCGTCGATCTGGGGCTCCTGCGGGGCAGCGTCGACGAGCTCATCGAGAGCGGTGCCCACAGGCGCTTTTATATGCATCGCACGGGACACTGGCTCGGCATGGACGTGCATGACGTCGGCGACTACAAGATCGGCGAGGAGTGGCGCGTGCTCGAGCCCGGGATGGTGCTCACCGTGGAGCCCGGCCTCTATATCCCCGACGACCACGACATCGAGCCGCGCTGGCGCAAGATCGGTATCCGCATCGAGGACGACGTTCTCATCACCCGCGAGGGCCACACCAACCTGAGCGAGGACCTGCCGAAGGCGCCGGACGACGTCGAGGCGCTGATGGCCGGCGGATGACGTCAGCTCGGCAAGACAACTCGACCGCGCAAGGACGTGAACCGGCGTTCGACGTCATCGTGGTCGGAGGCGGCATGGTGGGGGCAAGCCTGGGCTGCGCCCTAGGCGCGACGCGCCTGCGGGTCGCGGTCGTCGAAGCCATCGCCTTCGACAGTGACTCTCAACCGAGCTTCGACGAGCGCACCGTCGCCCTGACCTACGGCTCGCGGCGCATCTTCGAGGGCATCGGCGTGTGGGCGGACATTGCGCGGGACGACGCCACACCCATCCTGCGCATCCACGTTTCCGACCGGGGCCGTGGAGGCGTGACCCACCTCGACGCTCGCGACGCCGGGGAGGAGGCACTGGGCTATGTCGTGCCGAACCGCGTCGTCGGCGCCGCGCTCATGCGCCGGCTCCGCCGAGTCTCCGCCACGCAGCTGCTGAGCCCGTCTCGGGTCACGCGCCTCGCCGTGCTCGAGGACCGGGTACGGGTGACGGCACAAACCGACGCCGGCGGGCGCGAACTCGACGCCCGACTGCTCGTTATCGCCGACGGCGGCGATGCACACACCCGCCGCCAGCTCGGCATCCGCGTGCGCGAGACGCCTTATGCTCGCTCGGCACTCGTCACGACCGTGACGAGCGACCGCGACCATAACGGGTCGGCGTACGAGCGATTCACCGCCAACGGACCGCTTGCGCTGCTGCCGGTGGCGGAACGGGGCTATGCCGTGGTGTGGACCCTGCCCACCGATGTCGCCCCGCAACAGCTCGGTCTCGAAAGCGGCGAGTTCTGCCGGCGGCTTCAGGCGTGTTTCGGCGACCGCGCCGGTCGCTTCGAGTCCGTCGGCGTGCGGCGGCTCTACCCGCTGGCGTTGAGCCGCATCGAGGATCCCGTGCGGGCGCGCACGGTGGTCATCGGCAACGCGGCGCACACCGTACACCCCGTAGCCGGTCAGGGTTTCAATCTGGGCCTGCGCGACGTGGCAACGCTCGCCGACGTGCTGTGCGACGCCGTCAAGGCGGGCAGCGATATCGGCAGCGCCCCCGTGCTGCGCCGCTACGCCGCACGCCGCCGCCGCGACACCGCGGCCGTGACGTGGTTCACCCACGGACTCGTGCGCATCTTCTCCAGCCGCCGCCTGCCGATGGTCGCCGCCCGCAACCTGGGTCTGCTCGGGATCGACTTGCTGCCGCCGGTCAAGCGCGGGCTGTTGCGCAGAACCATGGGCCTCAGCGGCCGCCAGTCGCGCCTCGGCCTGGGGCTGCCGCT